>Ga0070765_100000127_pt1 | contig 47435 bp, 40 predicted proteins | sample HubBroMetageWFT5_FD_71516 | JGI IMG/M metagenome (GOLD analysis project Ga0070765, IMG submission 71516) | Warmed and freeze-thawed soil microbial communities from the Hubbard Brook experimental Forest, New Hampshire - Hubbard Brook CCASE Soil... | ecosystem: Environmental > Terrestrial > Soil...
CTAAAATACGAAACCTATGCAGACGCCGTTCGAGGGGCGGGCGGGGACCCCGTGGAAATCTCGCTTGGATTGCCCCGCGATGAATTGAAGAGACTGGCTGGAACTCTCGATGGTGTCGTGCTTCCTGGGAGTCCGGCGGACGTTGAGCCTTCGCTATTTCATGCCTTGCGGCACCCGGAGTGTGCGGAATCAGACCCCGACCGTGAACGAACCGACTTCGCGCTGCTCGAAAATGCGTTTGCCGAGCATAAACCGGTGCTCGCAATTTGCTACGGGATTCAGTCGCTGAATGTCTTTCTTGGCGGCTCCCTGGTGCAGGACATTCCGAGCGAATTGCGCTCTCCTATCGAGCATCAATGGCACGGGAGCAAGCAGGGAACTCCCGAGCCGTTTCACGCCGTGCGGATTGAAAGCGGATCGCATTTGAAACGGATTGCAGGAGCAGACGACGCACGCGTGAACAGCTCGCATCACCAATCAATCTTTGACCTGGGACGAAATCTGCGAGTTGCGGCGCGCGCCCCGGACGACGTTGTCGAGGCGGTCGAATGGACAGGCGATTCGAACTGGGTGATTGGAGTACAGTGGCATCCCGAGCGCATGGTATCGACGGATCCATTGGCAAAGGGGCTTTTTGCCAATCTGGTGGCTGCGGCTCGCAAGGTGACCGTCCGGCAATAGACGATTCGAGTTTCAAGGCAGGCTGGCATTCGGCTTCCCGACATCATTCCTGCTTTTCGTTTTGCATTGTTGATTCTCAACTCTAGACTCGTAGCTTTCAACTTCCTGGGGGACACATGATTTCGTTGGCGGGCAAGGCGGCATTGATAACGGGAGGCTCGCGTGGAATCGGCGCGGCGACTGTGAAACTCTTCGCCCAGGCGGGGGCGGACGTGGTTTTCAACTATCACCGCAGCCGCGAGGCGGCGGCGCAAGTGGAGCAGGAAGCGAGAAAGCACGGGACGCGGATCGAATCGCTCAAGGCCGACCTGGGGAAAATGCCGGATGCGAAGAAGCTGGTGGAATTCACGCGGGAACGGCTGGGCCGGCTGGATATCCTGGTGGCGAATGCGGGGATCTGGAACGAGAAGGACGAACCAATCGAAAGCCTGAGCGAACGCGAGTGGGACGAGATGATGCGCGTTAATTTGAAAAGTGTCTACTCGGTGATCCACTTCGCCGTGCCGCATATGATCGCGCAGCATTCGGGGCGAATCGTGGCCATCAGCTCGACGGCAGGCCAGCGAGGCGAGTCGTTTCACACGCATTACGGCGCATCCAAGGGCGCGATCATCAGTTTTGTGAAGGGACTTGCGACGGAGCTGGGCGGGCACAATATTCAGGTGAATTGCGTGGCGCCTGGCTGGGTGGATACGGATATGTCAGCATCAGTTCTTAGAACCAAAGGCGGGCTGAAGGGCGCGCTCGTCCCGATTCCGCTAAAGCGTGTGGGAACCGCGGAAGAAATCGCGGGGCCGATCCTGTTCGCGGCATCCGACCTGGCAACCTTCATCACGGGTGAAGTAATCAATGTAAATGGAGGATCTGTCCTGTGCGGATAAATTCGCGTTCTATAGGCGCGGTAATTCTAGCGGGCGCTTGCAGTTTGCTTGCGGGCGCGCCGCGGGCGGCAGCGCAGGATCAGGACACCGTGGTGATGATGCCGGAGGAGAGCGCGGCGAAGGCAAAGCAACTGCTCCAGCAGGCGGTTGATGCTCTGGGTGGGCCAGCCTACTTGAATGTCCACGACGTGACCTGCACCGGGACATTCAGCAATTTCGGTCACTCGGGTGAGCTAAACGGTTTTACAAAGTTCGTCGATTACGAGATTCCGCCCTCCAAAGACCGCTTCGAGAATGTGCCGAAGCACAACATTGTGAGTGTCTACAACGGTGACAAGGGATGGAATCTCGATCGGGGCGGCGTTTCGGAGGCTGCCGCGAGCGACGTGGCGCACCAGGTGGAAGGCGAATCGACCGACCTTGACAACATCCTCCGCAAGCGCATTCACGAAAAGGACATGATTTTCCGTTACGCCGGCCCGGACACGGTGGACCGCCTGGAAGTGGATTGGGTGGAACTGGTGGATAGCGAGAATCGGGTGATCCGCATCGCGCTTTCGCGGAGCACGCATTTGCCGGCGCGCAAAACAGTGGATGTGCGCGATCCCGAATCACAAAGAAAAACCAATGAAATCGAATACTACTCGAACTTCCATCCGCTGAGCGGGATCCAAACGCCATTTCAAATTTCACGCGACCGCAACGGTTTGAAGGTCTATCAGGTCTTCTTCGACAAGTGCGAATACAACACGAATCTGGCGGATTCATTTTTCACAAAAGAAGCGCTGGATCAGCAATGGGACAAAGTCGGCAAAAAGGACAAAAAGCGGATCGAGAAACAAAAGGAAAAAGACGATAAAGACGACAAAGATTGACGCGCACTCTGCGTGTGCGGCCCTGATTGACCCACTCCCGTGATTCTCGCCTAAAACCCTCCCAAAGCTTTCGTTTCTGGTAGACTCTGCGCCATTCATCTGCAAGGAGGCTTGGAATGCTGCATCGTCGCGATTTCATTCGCCGGGCGGCCGTGGCGGCAACTCTGCTGGGAGTTCCCATTGCGCGCGCGGAACGCGTGCTCGGCGACCAATCTGAGCCGCTGCCATCGCGCGACCTGCTGACTTCAGATTCTGCGCGTTACTGGGCGCTCTTGCGCCGCCAGTGGCTGCTCGCTGCAGATCATCCCAATTTGAATTGCGGTTCCGTGGGATGCTCGCCGCTGCCGGTGCTCCACGCGATGATTGACCACATCCTTTCGGCGGAAGAATTTCGCGAGGCGCCCTACCCATGGTTTGGCTACGATGAAAACACGCGCCTGCATGATGTGTGCGACGCGCTTGCCGGCTATTTGCACTGCAAGACCGAGGAACTGGCGCTGGTCCGCAACGCGACCGAGGCCAATAACATTGTGGTGAACGGGCTCGACATCAAGCCCGGCGAAGAAGTGCTGCTGACGGATCAGGAGCATCCCGGGGGGCATTGCCCGCTTGACCAAAGGGTCGCGCGGCACGGCATAAAGCTGAACACCGTGGAAATTCCCAAGCCGCCTTCGTCAAACGCGGAAATCGTGGAGCGATTTGAAAAAGCGATCACGCCGAAAACGCGCCTGATTTTCTTCAGCCATATCACAACTGCCACCGGAGTGATTCTTCCGGCGAAGGAAATCTGCGCACTGGCGCGTTCGCGCGGCATTCTGACGCATGTGGATGGCGCGCATGCGATCGGGCAAATCCCGCTCGACATGCACGATATCGGTTGCGACTTCTACGGCACCAGCCCGCACAAATGGCTGATGGCGCCGAAAGGCACCGGGACGCTGTATGTTCGCGAGGAACGTTTGAAAGATTTGTGGGTGAATATCGCGACGGCGAACTGGAACAATTACGACATGAAGGCCTACCGCTTCTCATGGTTTGGGACTTCGAATCTTTCCGTGATGGTGGGACTGAAGGCGGCTCTTGATTTCCACCAGAAAATTGGACCCGAAGTGGTGTACGGGCGGATTCACGAGCTCGCGAAGCAGGTTCGCGAGCGCGTGGCGCGCTATCCTCAGTTGAAAATCGTGAATGCCAGCGCCGATCAATTTTATGGCGGGATGGTGTGTTTCGAGCCGGACAAGACGAAATGGCAGGGCGACCTGAAAAAAGTGGTGGACGAATGCGCGGCGCGGAACATTCGCATCGCGGGCGGCCCCGACCATTTCCGGATTTCGACGCACATCTTCACCCAGCCGACTGAACTTGATCTTTTCTATGACGCGCTTGCCGTCGGGATGGCCTAGGCGCGCAAATCCGCAAGCTGAATTTCGCAATTCATACGGACATCTGCCTGCGAGTGGCCGATTGCGAGCCGCACGGAGTATAATCATCGGATGCCAATGAAGCAGAAATCGCCACTGATACACGGCACGACTGTGTTGTGCGTGCGCAAGGACAATAAAGTGGTGCTTACCGCCGACGGCCAGGTGACCATGGGCGAAAGCGTGATCAAGCACAGCGCGAAAAAGACGCGGCGGCTGTACAGCGATAAAATTCTTGCGGGATTCGCAGGCAGCACGGCGGACGCGCTGTCGCTCTTCTCGCGTTTCGAAGGCAAGCTGCAGGAATACCACGGCAACCTGCCGCGCGCGGCCGTTGAGCTGGCGAAAGAGTGGCGCACGGACCGTTCGCTGCGGCACCTGGATGCGTTGCTCATCGTCGCAGACACGAAATCCACGTTCCTACTTTCCGGCAACGGCGACGTGATCGAGCCGGACGACGGCATCGCCGCGATCGGTTCCGGCGGGGCCTACGCGCTGGCGGCGGCCCGCGCGCTGGCGAAGCACACGAAAATGAGCGCCAAGGATATCGCCCAGGAAGCCATGCATATCGCCAGCGACATTTGCATTTTCACGAACGCCAATTTCAGCATCGAAGAACTGTGAGCGAAAAGACAGACAAGCCGGAGAAAGACATGGTGATCTACTTGAATGGAGAAGCCCAGGCGGCCGAACCGGAACCCCTTCCCTCGTTTGACGAGCTGACGCCCCGGGAAATCGTCATCGAGCTGGATAAATATATTGTTGGGCAGAACGCCGCGAAAAAGGCCGTGGCCATCGCCCTGCGCAACCGCGTCCGCCGGCAGAAGTTGCAGCCCGAGCTCGCCGAAGAAATCCTTCCGAAGAATATTCTGATGATCGGGCCTACGGGTGTAGGGAAGACGGAAATCGCGCGACGCCTTGCGAGACTTGCGGGCTGCCCGTTCGTGAAAGTAGAAGCCTCGAAATACACCGAAGTCGGATACGTCGGGCGCGACGTCGAATCCATGGTGCGGGACCTGGTAGAAACGTCTATCGATATGGTGCGCGAAGAAAAACTCGACGAAGTGGCCGAGCGCGCGGAGCAATCCGCGGAAGAGCGGCTTCTGGATCTTCTGCTGCCCTCGTCGCCCATGCCCGCGGACGCGAATCCCGCCGCAGAGGCTCAACGCCGGGAGCAGGCACAGCGTACGCGGGAAAAACTGCGCGCGCAGCTTCGTGAAGGGAAGCTCGACCAGCGCATGGTGGAAGTGGAAGTGCGCGAGCGGTCCATGCCCGCGTTCGAAATCATCACGAACCAGGGCGTGGAAGACATGGACGTGAAGGTGACGGACATGCTTTCCGGGATCTTCGGCCAGCAAAAGAAAAAGCGGAAAATGACGGTAGCCGAGGCGTTCGATTATCTGATTCAGGAAGAGGAAAACCGCCTGATTGATATGGACCAGGTGACGCGTATTGCCGTAGACCGCGTGGAGCAGATGGGAATTCTCTTTGTGGACGAGATTGACAAGATCGCGGGCCGCGAAGCCGGGCACGGGCCGGACGTTTCACGCGAAGGCGTGCAGCGCGACATTCTGCCGATCGTCGAAGGGACCACGGTGAACACGCGTTACGGCATGGTCCGCACGGACCATATTTTGTTTATTGCGGCCGGCGCGTTTCATACGACGAAACCTTCGGACCTGATCCCGGAGCTGCAAGGGCGCTTTCCGATACGCGTGGAGCTGAGCTCACTTTCCGAGGCGGATTTCATTCGCATTCTCACGGAGCCGAAGAACGCACTCATCAAGCAATACATCGCATTGCTGGATACGGAGGGACTGAAGCTTTCGTTCAGCGACGATGCGATTGCATCCATTGCACGATTTGCTGCGACTGTTAACCAACACACGGAGAACATCGGCGCGCGCCGCTTGCATACCATCCTCGAAAAGGTCCTGGAAGAAATTTCCTTTGAAGCGCCTGAAATGAAGAAAAAAACCGTGAAGGTGGATGCGGCTTACGTTCAGAAGCAGCTTGCGAATATTGTGAAGGACCAGGATCTCAGCCGCTACATCCTCTAGCGATTCAGAAATCAGAAAATGGAAAATAGAAGAGGGGATTGCATTTCCGGCGCGCGCGGCAGGAAAAGTTCGGCAAACTCCTCTTTACGCAATCTTCTTCTCCTTGTCTTCCTGGGCGCATCGTTTTGCGCAGGTTGCGCTTCGCCAGGCGAGCCGCTGGAGCGAAAGGCGCTGGTCCCTGAGGCAATCAAGGATCTCGCCGCCGCGCAGCATGGCAATACAGTCGTTCTCACGTTCACGCTGCCGAAGGAAAGCGTGGAGCGGCGCCCGCTCAAGGATCCATTGACGATCGAAATATATCGTTCTTTCGAATCCGCGAAAGCGGCGGCCACCAGTAATACGCCCGGGGGTGCGACTGGGTCTCCGCCTGCCCTGCACGTGACGATTCCCAGCGCGATGGTGGACCGGTACAGCGAGCGCGGAATCGTGCGCTACGAAGATCCACTCACAGCAGAGGATTTCGCTCAACATTCCGGATGGAACACCCGGTACGTGGTGCGCGCACTGACTTCGCCAAAGAAGTTTTCCGCGGATTCGAACGCGGCGGATTTGTTGATCTTCCCGGCATCCGATCCCGTTGACGACTTGAAAGCGGAAGTCACGCATCTGGCCGTGGTGCTCACCTGGACTCCGCCACAGAAGACGATTGCGGGGACAATTCCTACGCTCTCAGGATTTCGCATCTACCGTGCGCAACAATCAACGCCGGCGGATGCAACGGGAGCCGGCGAAAAGAAGACAGAGGCTAAACCCGCGGAGCCGAGCGAGAGCCAGGCGGGAAAATCACCGCTTTTGAAGATAGGCGAGAGCGCGACGCCAGAATTTCGCGATACGCAAGCTGAGTTTGGCAAGACGTACTCCTATTCGGTGCGCAGCATCGCCACGTATCCCGGCGCGACGATTGAATCCGAGGATTCGAATTCAATCGAGGTGACTCCGAAAGATATTTTTCCGCCGTCCGCGCCGCAAGGTCTCGTCGTGGTTCTTGTCCCCGCCGAAGCCGGGACGCCCGCCTCGCTTGATCTTTCCTGGGCGATCAGCCCGGAAACAGATATTGCGGGATACAACGTATACCGAAGCGATCAGGTAGGGATTCCCGGGAAACGCCAGAATGGGGAACTCTTGCTTACGCCCGCGTTTCGCGATATGAATGCGGAGCCTGGCCGCCGCTATTTTTACACCGTCACCTCGGTTGACCGCTCTGGCAATGAAAGTCCCGCCAGTGCGGCCGTGTCTAGCGGAGTGCCGGCGGAAACCGCGCCGCCTTCATGACAGAACATTCGGTAACCGAAAATTCACATCACGCAATCGAACGGCAAGAACACCCTGCCATCTGGACAGGACTCTATTCCGGCGCGCTCCTAAATATCGTGATGCTTGGCGCACTTTTCGCAGCGAACCGCATCCCCGGCCTGGAGCGCTACGCGCTTGAGCGCAATGCCGCTTCCTACAGCCTGTTTGTGATTTTCATGCTCATTCCCATTTGCCGGTTTTTGAACCGTCCGATTCAGATGTTCGCTTCCTCCATGATTGGCTGGACGATGTTCGTGGCGGGATACGACATTGCAGGGATGTTCTTCCACAATCTTTTTGATGTGCTGCGGACTCCCTTCCAGGCGCTGATTGAGGGCACGATAATCTACGGCGTCTTCGCGGTGGGTTCCTGGGTGGGAGGCATGATCCTGGAGGCGAGCCGGCACCAGATGGCACCCCGCCGGCGGCCGAGCCACATTACCTCTCACCACACATCGCACCATACCTCGCACCACTCATGAAGCTCTGCCGTTTCCAGCCTCTGGAATTCACATGGAAGGACATTGGACACGTGGCGCGCGAAGAGCGTCCGGAACCGCGTGCCGGGGTGATAGAAAACGGAACCGTCTTTGAGATTTCCGGGGAGCTGTGGGGTTCGCGGGAGCGCACATCACGCCACTGGCCGCTTGATGAGGTCAAATTGCTTCCGCCTGCGGTTCCCACCAAAATAGTCTGCGTCGGACGGAATTACTTCGATCACGCGAAAGAGCTGGGGAATGAAGTGCCGAAGGAGCCGCTGATTTTCTTGAAGCCTCCCTCGGCGGTGATTGCGCCGGACGAGCCGATTTTGCTGCCGCGCATTTCGGAGCGCGTGGATTTCGAAGGGGAGCTGGGGGTGATTATTGGTCGCCGATGTTTCCACCTCGGCCAGAATGATGACGCGCAGCCTTTTATTGCGGGTTACACATGCGTCAACGACGTGACGGCGCGCGATCTGCAGAAGCGCGATGGGCAGTGGTCGCGCGCCAAGGGATTTGACACGTTTTGCCCATTCGGGCCATTGCTGGAGACGGAGCCTCCGCCGCCCGATACGGCCATCGAGACATTCGTGAATGGCGTCAGGAAACAGTCCGGACGGCTGGCGGAAATGATTTTTCCCGTTGATGTTATAATTCGTTGGATCACGCAGGCGATGACGCTCGAACCAGGCGATCTGATCGCGACGGGCACTCCTGCCGGCGTAGGGCCGCTCGCGGCAGGCGATGTGGTTGAGGTAAGCATCGGCGGCATCGGGACGTTGAGCAATCCAGTCCGGGGATTTGAAGATTGAAATTGTGGTTCGCAAGCCGCGCGGTTCCACGCAAATCACAGGAGCAGCGGTGAAATTCTTCTCTGATAAACCAAATTTCTGTGAAACCAGCGGCCTGGACGGGGCGCGCGAAGGCGGGCGTTGAAAGATCTTCTGAGCAATTGGCGCGATCTGCTGCCCGTGGTCGGGCTTGCTGCGCTCGCCATCGTGGGATTGATTTTCTGGCTGCGGCGAAAGCCCGAGGATTCGGGCGAACTGGAACGCCAGCGGCGTGCGTATCTGAATCGCGTTGGACGGATCGTGGAAGGCCAGGTTCTTGAGATTGCCGAACATCCCAGCGAAGCGAAAGAAGCGCCACGCGCGGGAGTGTTTGGCAAAAGCCGTCCATCCCCCGCCAGCAACGGCACCCAGAAACTGATTCACTACACATATTCGATTTCCGGAGTGACGTACGAAACCGCGCAGGACATCACGGGTCTCGAAGAACGGCTGCTCATCACGCGTGCCGCCGCCGGCCAAACCGCCAGCGTCAAGTACGACCCTTCGAATCCCTCGAACTCGATTTTGCTTGCCGACGATTGGTCTGGCTTGCACTAAGAACCTTGGCACCCTCAATTTGATTTGCAAGCGTGAGTCCTCTGGTGTAAACCCCGAGCGCGTCATATAACGGAGCCGGTGAACCGTGAGCATAACGAAAACAACCTACCTTGCGTTTCTCGCATGTTTGCTCTGTCCGTTTCTTCTTCATGCACAAGGCAAACCCGAATACGCAGCGATGCTTCAAAAGGCCGCTGATTCGGAAGACCTGCGCTCGCCCGGGAGTCCACCTTTCCAGCTCGATGCGAACCTCTTGCTCACCGACGGTGTGGGCAAGAAATTTCCGGGCACGTACAGGCTTCTCTGGTCGTCTCCCGACCAATGGCGGGAAGAAATCCATCTTGGCCCATACACACGCATAAGGGTCGGAGCCCCGGGAAAGTATTGGCAACAGCGCTCGACAGAATTTGACCTTCCCCACATTTTCGAGCTCTCGAACATGGTTGACTACACTTCGCTTGTTCGCCGCGAGGCACAATCTCCGAATGGCAAGATGAAGAATAGGAGCAATCACGGTGTGAAATGGGACTGTGTGGAACTTCAAGCCCGCAAGGGTCTCCCTGACAAGGAGATTTGCCTCGACTCGACGGATGGCACGCTCATGTCGGAGAAGATGGAAACTGCAGCAGTCGATCCTACTGAGCTGACGTCGCGCGAATACTCAGACTTTGCAAAGTTCGGCGAAAAAGTCTTTCCGAAAACCATCAGAGGCATGGCCGGGGGAACTCAACTGATTGATTTTTCAGTCACTCATCTTGGTCCACTCGATCACACGGATGCATCTTTGTTTGCGGCTCCTCCCGGAGCACAGCCATGGGCGCGATGCGAATCGCCTGATGAAAAAAAGAGCGAGTTCATCCAACAGCCCGTGCCCGTATACCCGGAAGTTTCAAAGTCGCATCATGTGCAGGGCACTGTCCTGATATACGCCGTCATTGGCGAAGACGGCGTTACGCGCAATCTGAAGGTGGTTTCCGCGCCTGACAAGAACCTCGCCGAGTCGGCGATCACAGCTGTGGCGGGGTGGCGATATGTCCCAAGGACCTGCAGTGGTGTTCCATTCGCAGTCGAGGATATTGTGAACGTCATCTTCACGTTGTCGCGCTAATGGAATTCCGCTATGTTGCTCGCCTGACGGGGAGCGTCCTGCTCCGGTAGTGATACACTTGCCGCGTTCGGGAGGAATTACAATGAATCGGGTTTATTCGTTCCCATTTTTCCGTCTGGACTGGTGTCAGAGAATCGAAACTGTGGCGTCGCTGCCTAGCATGTTGACTCTGGCTGTAGCTTTGCTTCTTGCTGTAGCCGCCCCTGCATTCGCTCAGCAGCAAACCGCGCAACCAATCGATCCAAGCCTTTATTCCGCGATGCGCTGGCGCTCGATTGGGCCGCTGCGGGCAGGGCGTGTGGCGGCTGTGGCGGGAATTCCGGGTGATCCGACAACCTTTTATATTGGCATGCCCGGCGGAGGCATCTGGAAGACGACGAATGCAGGTGAAGTGTGGAAACCAATTTTCGATGATGCTCATGTTGCTTCTGTGGGCGCCATCGCTGTTGCGCCATCGAACACAAATATCGTTTACGCGGGCACGGGCGAGCAAACCGCCGGCAATGGCGTTTACAAATCCACTGACGCAGGCGCCACGTGGACCAACATAGGGCTGAATGACACGAAGTTCATCAGCTCCATCATCGTTGACCCGCGCAATCCGGACATCATCATTGTCGGCGTGCTCGGCCATCCAATTCTTAGTATCGCGGCCGCAAGTCCGGCGAAGGGCGTCTTCAAAACAACGGACGGTGGAAAAACGTGGGCAAAGGTGTTCTACAAAGACGACATGGCCGGCGTTTCCGACATGGTGGCCGATCCCGGAAATCCTCGTGTGCTGTATGCCGGAATCTGGCGCCCGCGCGACTTCCGCGCCGCCGGATTCCAAGCCTCTGATTTGAAGAAACAGGACTCCTGGATTTATAAATCCATTGACGAAGGTTCCACATGGAAGCCGGTTCCTGAAACGGGCCTGCCCTCCGAAGCGCGCGGCCGGATCGGAGTTTCCGTTGCTCCCGGCGACAAAGGGCGGCGCGTCTTCGCCATCATGGACGAAGGGCTGTTTCGCTCCGACGACGCCGGCGAAACCTGGCGGCAGATCACCAAAGACCCGCGCATCGTCGGCAATCTTTATATCTGCCACGTTTATTCCGATCCGCGCAACGCCGACGTGGTTTATGTGATGCAGACCTCCTCCTATCGCTCGACGGACGGCGGCCAAACGTTCGCAGGTTTCAAAGGCGCGCCGGGCGGCGACGATTACCACGTGATGTGGATTGACCCGCAAAATTCCCAGCGCATGATTCTGGGAGTTGACCAGGGCGCAACGATCAGCCTGGATGGCGGAAAGGTTTGGAGCTCGTGGTTCAATCAGCCCACCGGGCAGCTTTACCACGTCATCACGGACAATCAATTTCCGTTCATCGCCTATGCGGCGCAGCAGGACAGTGGAACGGTGGCTGTTCCGGAACGCAGCGACTTCGGCGAAATCAGCTATCGAGATTGGTTTTCCACGGGCGGATTCGAGTTTTGCTACATCGCGCCGGACCCGTTGAATCCAAATATTATTTATTCCGGCGGTTGGTATGGCAGCGTGGTCCGCTTCGACAAGAGGACCGGCCAAATCACGCACGTTTTCGTCCGCACGGATAAATACCACACGTCTCAAATGGCGCCGCTCGTTTTTTCGCCGCAGGATCCCCGAACGCTTTATTTCGGCACGCAGTATCTGATGAAGACGGTGAACGGCGGCGATAGTTGGCAAGCCGTGAGCCCGGATCTGACGCTGAAATCGGGCGCGTCGGCACCCTCAAGTACTCCGACGGCGGGCCACGAACCTGCCGACTTCGAGCCGGACAAAGACGCCGACGCTGAAATGAATCAGGCGGAAGATTCCGACGACGATCCGGGTGACAAAGATTTTCAGGCGCCTCGCCTGGGCGGAGCAATCAGCACGCTCGCGCTTTCTCCTTTGCAGGCCAGCGTGATCTGGGCGGGAACAAGCAATGGCCTGATTCAGAGAACGCAGGATGGCGGGCTCACCTGGCAGAACGTTTCGCCGCAAGGGCTCAACGGGTTCAGTCCGATTACCATCCTGGAAGCATCGCATTTCGACGTGAATTCAGCCTACGCCGCCCTCGAGATCGCTCGCGACACGAATCCGTATATTTATCGCACGCGCGATGCCGGGAAAACATGGACGAAAATTACCGATGGGCTGCCAGCGGATTGGGTGGCTCGCGTGGTCCGCGAAGATCCCGTCCGCAAAGGGCTGCTCTATGCCGGAACGGAAAATGCCGTTTACGTTTCCTTCGACGATGGCGATCACTGGCAATCGCTGCAGCTGAATCTGCCGGCTTCAGACATGCGCGATCTCGCCGTCAATGGCAACGATCTCGTCGTCGCCACCTACGGCCGCGCGCTCTGGGTGCTCGACGACATTTCGCCGCTGCGGCTCGCGAGTCCGGAAATTGCGAATTCGGCTGCGACGCTGCTTCGACCCGCCACGGCCGTCCACGTCCGGTGGGACAATGATCAGGAAACGCCACTGCCGCCCGAAGTACCCGCCTCGCCGAATCCTCCCGATGGCGCAATCTTTTATTACTATTTAAAATCGGCGCCTACCACCCCGATCACTCTCGAGATTCACGACGCGCGCGGGAAGCTCGTGCACCGCTTCAGCAGCGCGGCGCCACCGCCAGACACTACAATCAAGAATGCCCCTGACTATTGGTTTGGTCCGCTGCCGTCTCTGCCCACGCAGCCGGGATTGAATCGCTTCGTGTGGGATCTTCATTATGATCCTCCGCCGACTTTGCCCTATGGATATTTCGGCGGGCTGCTGGATTACGTGGAGTACACACTCTCGGGTCACGCCATTCCCGGCGACACGCCGCGCGAGCAGACTCTGGGCGCACTCGCAACTCCGGGCCAGTATGAAGTTTCGCTCATCGGAAACGGCGTCCTGATGAAGCAGACTCTTACGATTCGTCTTGATCCACGGGTCCACGTTTCGCAGTCGGACCTTGACGATCAATTGAACGCCGCATTGAGAATCAGCGCCGCGCTGAAAATCAGCACCGATGGCTACCGCACGGCAGAGCCCCTGCGCGCCGCCATCGCCGACCGCCAGAAATCACTTGCCGACAACGCGCAGGCAAAAGACGCGCTGGATGCTTTGACAGCACTCGATCACAAAATCGCGGGAGTGCAGGAGGGCAGTTTTCGCTCGTCCGGATTCGGCAGCGTGAATCGCGACCTTGCGCGGCTCATGTTTATGATCGAGGTCGGCGATGGGGCTCCGTCCGATTCCGCGAAGGAGGCTCTGTCCGATTCGTGCGCTGCGCTCAATAAGAGCTTGACCGGTTGGCGCCAGTTCGGGAGCCAGGACTTTCCGCCAGTCAATGCGTTGCTCGATAAATACAAGCTCGCGCCATTACCCGCGCCTGGCCCGATCAGCTCCGCCATCGACGCGTGCGCACCGTAGCCCCCGGCGAATAGGGTTGGAGGTTCGCCTTCTCACCTCGCTGGATTCTGCCAAATCCGCGTAGTATCCTGAATCGCTTCCCTCAAACGGGGCGTGGCGGCCCGGCCCGCGACGAAACCGGAGGACGTTTTTCCAAGTAGCGACACCAGTAAACCCATGCGTGTCCTGAAAACAGTTCAATCCTATTTTCCCTTTCAGGACCGAGGAGGCCCTGTCTTCAAGGTGCGCTCACTCGCGCGGGGCCTCGCGCGGCGTGGGCATCAAGTGACCGTTTTAACCGCGGATTTGGGGTTCCATCGCGACAACGGATTTGAAATGAAAATCGAACCCTCAGCCTGGGGTTGGCGCTCGGAGCAAGACGGCGTCGAGGCCATCTACCTTTCCTCGGCGGGCCATTATCGTGCACTCACGTTAAATCCCCGTGTGATAGGATTCTGCCGAGCTTCCCTCGCGCGATTCGATGTAGTCCACATTTACGGACTCTACGATTTACTCGGGCCGGCGGTTTCGCATTACTGCAGGCAACTCGGAATTCCGTACGTGATCGAGCCGATGGGGATGTATCGCCCGATAGTCCGCGCGCTTCCTTTGAAGCGCTTGTACCACAGGATGCTCGGAGGCCGTCTCGTTGGCGGGGCCAAATTTCTGATCGCAACATCAGAACGAGAGCGCGCGGAATTGCAGGAAGGCGGGATCCCCGTTTCCCGGATTGTCGTCCGCCGCAATGGGATAGACCTGCCCGAAGCGCTGCCCGAGGAGGGCGCATTTCGCCGGTTGTCGAATGTTTCTCCGGATGCGAAACTGATTCTCTTCTTGGGACGTCTGGTATCCAAGAAGAGTCCGGACCTGCTAATTGAAGCGTTTTCAGACTGGCGCAAGAGTTCGCCACATGGAAAAGACGGCGTGCTGGTGCTGGCCGGTCCCGAGGAGGGCGACGGTTTCGTGAATCGCCTGCAAAAGCTTTGCGGTCAATTGGGATTGGAGGAGAGCGTTCGGTTCGTCGGCCCACTGTATGACGATGCGAAGTGGCAGGCTTACCGCGACGCGGATGTATTCGTTCTGCCCTCTCAAAATGAAAACTTCGGGAACACGGCGGCGGAATCAGCTGCTTGCGGCACCCCTGTGATTGTTACCGATCGCTGCGGAATCGCAGCGTTCGTGGGCGATGCGGGGCTCGTGGTTCCTCACGATCGCCGAGAGCTTGCGCTCGCGCTGGGGCGATTGTTGGATGACTCTGTCGCGTACCGGCGCTGCCAGGAGGGATGTACCCAAATGGCGCGGTCGCTTTCATGGGATGATCCCCTCGGGGAAATGGAAAACCTTTACGCGGATTGTGTAGCTGCGGGGAGTGAAATGAGGAGCGCCGGGTGAGCGGAAACCAAGGATTCGGCGTGGCTCCGGCTCGAACGCCCGCCCCTTCTCCACAATCCGATGCAGTAGCGCCCGCGCGATTTGTTGACCGTTCCGAAGCGGTTCGCGCGCCGGTGGCCGAACGTCACAGGATCTTCCTCGTGGTGTGGTATGCGATCAATTTTCTATTGATCGTCTCCATATTCGCGGCGCTATATTCCATCGTGTGGGAATTCTCCACGCGCAGGTACCTCAAAGGGTTTTCCGACGCAATCATCCCGGCCACGGCAGGGCCTGAAGAAAAAATTCAAGCCATCGTCAGCTGGATGGCGCGTGGCCCGGCTCGCGAAGTCGCGGGTCCATCCACAGCTTCGCCTGATCGTGATCCCACGGACACGCTGAATTACGACTCGCTACTTCGGATCTGCGGCTCGGCCACAAACGCCTTCATCAATCTTGCAGATAGCGGGGGATTGGGGGCGCGGCGACTGCTGCTGACCGATTCCAATCACATGACGAAGCACGTGGTTGCGGAAGTCCTCATCGACGGCCGCTGGATCGTCGTTGATCCTGCATTTCGGGTGATTCCGCGGGGAGCCGATGGGAAGCTGCTGACCAGCCATGATCTGAGCGATCCGGTGATTTTTGCCGCCGCCACGCGAAACGTTCCTGGATTTGACCCGATATATACGTACGACAACACTTCGCACGTCCGGATTTCGCGCCTGCGTTTCCTGGGTCTACCAATGCGGAAGGCGCTCGATTTCCTGATGCCCGGGTGGGAAGACTCGACCACGATGAGTCTCCTGCTGGAGCGGTCCTCGCTCGCCGCCATGGTTTTCGCCCTGGTTTTGGTTTTCTTCCTAAGTCTCCTGCGAGTTCTGATTCGATGGTACGGGGAGAAGCGCATGGGATTGCGCTCGATCCGCATCCGGGAACAGGTCCGCCGCGCCTGCATCGCTTTTCTGGACACCGCGAGCTGACGGCATGTGCGGAATCTGCGGCCTCATCGGAAATGCATCGAAGGACGCAAGCGAAGCGATCGTCAGGCGCATGCTTGCGGCGATCGTGCATCGAGGTCCGGACGAGGAGGGAATTTTCCTCACGCCGCGCGTTGCCGCGGGAGTTCGCCGGCTCAGCATCATTGACTTGCCCGGGGGAAGCCAACCCGTCTGGAACGAAACAAAGACCCTAGCGATCGTCTTCAACGGCGAGATTTACAATTTCCGTGAACTTCGCGATGAACTTGAGCTGCTCGGGCACCAGTTCAGGACGCATTCAGATACGGAAGTAGTCGTCCACGCCTACGAGGCCTGGGGGCGCGAGTGCCTCACCCGCCTTCGTGGCATGTTTGCCTTCGCCATCATAGAAATGCCTGATGGCCCCACCGGCCGCGCTGCGCAGGTTTTGATTGCGCGCGATCCTCTCGGCATCAAGCCGCTCTACTACACGATGGTAGATGGGTCATTTCTATTCGCGTCGGAAGTTCGCACGCTGCTGGCGAGCGGGCGCGTCTCCGCACGCCTTTCGCCCGAAGCGGTTCCATCGTATCTGCTCTTCGGCTGCGTGAGCGAACCCACAACGATGGTGGAAGGAATTTCCTCACTTCCTCCGGGTTACTTTTTGAAAATTCCAATCGGCGAGGAGTTCCAATCGCCAGAACCCGCGCGGTATTGGGATTTTGGCCGGAACGGAGCCCGCAAGGCTGAAGAGTTTGACACCGAGCCCAGAGGCGCAGCGTCGCCTGCCACGCGTGTTCGTTCGTTGCTTGAGGACGCCGTGCAGAGCCATCTCATCGCGGATGTTCCCGTCGGCATATTCCTCAGCAGCGGGCTCGACTCGACTGCCATCGCCGCGCTCGCAAGCCGCGTTCAAAAGGGAATTCATACCTTCACGGTTGCGTTTCCCGACGCGGAATTCAACGAAGCCGAAATCGCCCGCCGCACCGCCAAGCGTCTCGGTACCGAGCATTCCGAACTTACGCTCACGCACGAAGAAATGCTGAACAGACTCGATGAAGCCGTTACCGGCTTCGACCAACCGAGCGCCGATGGCATCAACACGTATTTTGTCTCCTGGGCGGCGCGGCGCGCGGGATTGAAAGTGGCGCTCTCCGGCTTGGGAAGTGACGAGCTTTTTGGCGGCTACACATCATTTCGCGCGACATTGCGTCTAGCGCGTCTGGCAAGCTTCTCTCGATTCGCGCCGAGGCCAATTCGTTCGCTTGCCTCTACTGTATTCGGAGCCTCGCGCGCGTTCCCTGGTTCGCCCGACCAATGGCGCAAAGCGTCCGCGGCATGGCTGGACCCCGCTTTTCTGCCGCATCCCTATTTTTTTTCGCGGGCGCTGTTCACTCCGCAAATGGTGACAACCGCCACCCGGAAAGATTCTGCTGCGTGGCATGCGATGGCATGGTGGCGCTGGCTTGCCGAAGTGGCCGGGGAAGCCAATTCAATGGACGCCTTCACCGGAATCTCCTGGCTTGAACTGCGATCGTATCTGGTGAATATGCTGCTGCGCGACACCGACGCAATGAGCATGAGCCATTCGCTCGAAGTTCGCGTGCCGTTTCTGGATGCGCCGCTAGTCGAATACGTTCTTGCGCTTCCGGAAGCGGCTAAGGTAGATGCGAAACGCCCCAAATCTCTTCTGATTGACGCGCTGGGCGATTTGCTGCCGCAGGAAATTGTGGCGCAGCGCAAGCGCACGTTCACATTTCCGTGGGACAACTGGCTTCGGGGAGGGCTTGGCAGCCGGGTGGCCGCGGGACTGGATGACTGGTCGCCCGCTCTGGCTTCCCAAATCGACGGCGCGTTTGCTCGAAGCGTGTGGCAAAATTTCCTGGGGGGCCGTACAACCTGGTCGCGCCCGTGGAGCCTCTACGTGCTGAACGAGTGGGTGAAGCGCAATTTTAGCGACCGCGCTGCAAGTGCCGAATGCAGGCCTGCCGTCACCGCGATTTCTGCCGCATGAGATTGAACTGCCGCCGCGAAATGGCGCAATGACCGGGTCAGACATGAAATGATTATTCTTGGCATCAACGCGTATCACGCAAACGCTTCCGCGGCGATTGTCGTGGACGGCCGCCTGATCGCTGCCGTCGAAGAAGAGCGCCTCAATCGCGTTAAGTACGCCGCCGGGCTTCCTTCGCGCGCGATGCAGTTCTGCCTGGACCGCGCGGGCGCAAAACTCTCGGATGTGGATCACATCGCCGTGCCGCGCGATCCCTACGCGCGCCTGGGCACGAAACTCCGTTTCGCCATGCGCATGCCGAGGTTTGCGCTCGATCGAATTCGCGTGATGAAACGCTTTGCGGGAATCCAGGAAGATATCGCCGCCGCATTCGACGTCTCGCCCGAAAGCATTCGGGCCAAATTTCATCGCATCGAGCACCATACCGCTCATCTGGCGAGCGCGTACTTTGTCTCGCCTTTCGACCGCGCCGCTGTTCTCTCCGCCGACGGCCTGGGGGATTTTGCCAGCTCGATGTGGGCGCTGGGCGAAGGCCCGCACATGCGGTCGCTCGGCGAAATTGTTTTCCCGCATTCGCTCGGAATGTATTACACCGCGCTGACGCAGTACCTCGGCTTCTGGAAATTCGGCGATGAATACAAGGTGATGGGGCTCGCCGCCTACGGCCAGCCCGAATTCATCGAAGAATTTCGCCGCATCGTCCGCGCCGACAAACCGCTCTCATTTCGCCTCGGCCTGGAATATTTCACGCACCAGAGCCAAGGCGCCGAAATGACCTGGCGTGATGCCTCCAGCACACCCGTTCTCGGCCGCCTCTTCTCGCCCTACCTCGAAAAGCGCCTCGGCCCGACTCGCAAAGCCGAAGAGCCACTTACCCAGCGCCACTACAATCTTGCGGCCAGCTTGCAGGCCGCGCTCGAAGAGGTGCTTGCCGCGCATTGGAGCGCCCTTGCGAAAGCGTTGCGCCAGACGGCTCTCTGCCTCGCTGGTGGAGTCGCCTTCAATTGCGTCGCCAACGGCAAGATTTTCGATAGCTCGGCTTTCGAACGCGTTTACGTTCAGCCCGCGGCGGGTGACGCGGGTCTTTCCGTCGGCGCCGCCTTCGCCGTGAATCACCAGATTCTCGGGCGTCCGCGCGAATTTTCGATGGACCACGCCTACTGGGGCCCCGAATTTTCGTCCGCCGAACTTCGCACAGCCCTCAATCAACTCGGCAATTCAACCGACGAATTCCGGCTTCAGGAACTCCCGGAAGAATCGCTTCTGCGATCCACCGCACATCACATCGCTGGGGGAAAAATCGTCGGATGGTTTCAGGGCGCGGTCGAATGGGGCCCGCGCGCGTTGGGGAATCGGAGCATTCTCGCCGATCCGCGCCGCCCGGAAATGAAAGATATCCTGAACCGGCGCATCAAGCACCGCGAAATCTTCCGTCCGTTCGCGCCCTCCATCCTAGAGGAAGCCACCGCCGAATATTTCGAAAAGACGCATCCTTCGCCCTTCATGACGTTCGCTTATTCCGTGCGCCCCGAAAAGCACTCCGTGATTCCCGCGCCCACGCATGTGGATGGTACGGCACGCCTGCAGACAGTGAGCCGCTCATCGAATCCGCTCTACTGGAAACTATTGCGCGCGGTGGGCGACCTCACCGGCGTTCCTGTCGTCCTGAATACTTCTTTCAACGACAACGAACCGATTGTCTGCCGCCCCGAGGAAGCGCTCGATTGTTTCCGCCGAACTCAGATGGACGTGTTGGTGATGGGCAACTTCATTTTGGAGAAGAAGGCCGCCGCCGATGCCAGCGAAGAACCGGCCGGCGGATTTGCGCAGCGTGCCAGATAAAGATCGACACGCCCAAACCATGCACATCCTGCTTTTCAACGAATACTATCCGCCGGACACTTCCGCCACGGCTAAAATGGCGGTACAAGTCGCGGAAACTCTGGCTCAACGTCATCAGGTAACGGTCGTCGCTGGCCGCCCTTCCTACGATCCCGACGAGTTTTATCCTTTCGCTTTCCTGCGGCGCGAGGTTCGAAACGGTGTCACGGTCGAGCGCGTCGGCTCGACCGCGTATCCGCGACGGCAAATGGGGCGTCGCGTCTTGAATTACCTCACGTACCTCGCGCTCGCCGTCCCACGCGCAATTGCAATCCGTCCTGACGTGGTCCTCGCGATGACGGATCCTCCCGTAGCCGGAATCGCCGGGGCTTTCGTCGCGCTTCTCTCGCGCCGCCCATTCGTTTACAACATTCGAGACCTCTATCCGGATATGGCCGTCGGCGGCGACATCGTTCGCCCCAGCGGGTGGATCGAACTCTGGGAAAAAATGCACCGCCGAGCGCTGCGGCAGGCCGCTCGCGTGATCGTCCTCGGCGACGACATGCGCGAACGCATCCTTTCGAAAGGCATCCATCCAGATCGCGTTGTCGTAGTGCGCGACGGCACTTCCTTTCCCGATTCGATGCCCGACCGCTCCGATCCTATCGTCCAGGAAATTCGCAGTGGGTTCCCATTCGTCGCGCTACATGCCGGCAACCTCGGTTTCTATGGAGCGTGGCAAACCCTCATCGATACCGCAAAAATTCTCAGCAGCGAAAATTCCGGCCTCGTGTTCATAGGTGACGGGGCAAACCGCGCGGTGCTGGAGAAATCTGCGGCGGGTTCGTCGAATATTCGATTTCTTCCGTTCCGCCCATTCGAGCAGATTCCGCACGTCATGATGGCTGGTGACGTTCACATCGTTACTGTCCGGCGGGGACTCGAGGGTGTCGTTGTCCCCAGCAAGCTCTATTCGATTCTCGCGGCGGGGCGCCCCGTGCTCGCCGTGGCCGACGCAAAATCCGATGCAGCCCGCATCGTTTGCGAAGCGGGTTGCGGACTGGCGGCCGATCCGGATGATCCCGCCGCAGTAGCCGCCGCGCTTCGCACTCTTCGCAGCGATCCTGCGCGCCTGGCGGAGATGGGCCGCCGCTCCCGGGAAACCGCTGCAAAATATGCTAGAGTGAATGAGCTGGCTCGCTTCGTTGAAATTATCGAAGAAGCGGCGAAAGATTCGAATCGGAGCCGTTAGTGTGAATTTCGTCCCGAACGCGTGGATTACATTTGGCGTGGCGCTCGTCGCCTCGCTTGGGCTCACCATCCCGGTCCGCCGCCTCGCGCTTCACTATGGAATGGTGGACCGTCCCGGCCCGCGCAAAGTCCACATACAGCCGATTCCCCTTCTGGGCGGCATCGCCATATATCTCGGATTCGTCCTTGCGATGCTGCTCACGCTGCACGCCGCGCCGCAGGCGCAAATCATCGGCATCCTGGCGGGCGCCACTTTGGTGGCGGGGGTTGGCGTTCTTGACGACGGTGGCTTGCTGCACCACCAGGTCAAGCTCTTCATCGGCATGCCCGTCGCCGCGGTGTTCCTGATCGTTTCGGGAGTTCACTCTCATCTTTTCTCGCAATTTGTTTCCGGAACGCCCGGCCGGATCCTAGACATCGCCTTTACGCTCGTCTGGGTTGTTGGCATCACCGCTGCGTTCAGCATTCTCGATCATATGGATGGTCTGTGCGCCGGGATTGCGGCCATCGCCGCCGCATTTTTCACCATTTCCGCGAATTTGAATGGCCAGGTCATGGTCCGGATACTTGGCGCCGCCACGCTCGGCGCGGCGCTCGGCTTTCTTCGCTGGAATTTTAATCCGGCGAAAATTTTCATGGGCGACGCGGGGGCGATGTTCCTTGGTTTCCTGATGGCCACGCTCAGCTTGAAAATCCGGCCGGACGCGCAGGCTCCGGCCAATTGGCTTGTTCCGATTTTGATTCTCGGCGTCCCCGTTCTGGATACCACGCTGGTTTCGATTTCCCGGGCGCGCCGCGGCTTGCTTCCGTTCACGTCTCCCGGCAAAGATCACACCGCGCATCGCCTTTCGAATTTGGGACTCGGCCATCGCGGCGCGGTACTCGTCCTGTATTTTTTTGCGGTTCTATTCGGCCTGCTCGCGCTTTGGGTTCCGCGGCTTTCCGCTGCGGCGGCTTATTCCCTTGCCGGAATTATTTCTATCCTGGGTTTCGTTGCCATTTTTTATCTCGAATCCGTTCCTTACGAACGCCAGGCAAAACAGCAGCAGCATTCTCCCGCACCGTAAATTCGCGAATACTGAATTTGGTTCCACCTGCTTTGGCTAATGGATACCCTGGGATATACTTACTCCCCGGGCAATCCCCGCATTAGGCTGCTCGGTGCGATTGTTCGGACCAATAGGGGCATTGGGCCGAGCCCGGTATCCGTCCTGGCAGTTCGAATCCGGAAAATTGAAATTCATATGAGGTCATTATTCCTTCATGCCGTTTCAACGTCAAAATTCAGACAGCGCGCCCATTTCTACTGATCCCTCGAATAGCCGGGCTGTTTCCGTAGTTGGCGGGTCTGCGGCCGGTTTTTTTACTGCCTCATTGCTTGCCCGCAGCGGTGTGCCCGTCCGCGTGTTTGAACGGATTGAGAAACTCGAACCCGAAGAACGCACCCTCATCGTCACGCATCGCATGCGAGGTTTGCTTGGCCGCGCTGCCGAAGGCTGCATCCTCAACGAGATTCGCCGTTTCGAGCTTTTCACCGACGGCCGCGCCGCCACCATTGCCCTGAGGGATCCCGATCTGATCATCGAGCGCCGCGCCTTGATTCAGGGTCTTGCCGAAGAAGCCCGCCGCGCAGGCGCGTCGGTCGAGCTGGGGCGCCGTTTTCACGCGCTGCATTCCAACGGCCGGGGACTGGTTCTCGAAGTCGAACGATGCTCCGATGGCAGCCGCGAGGAAGTTCACACCGGCACAATTATCGGCGGCGACGGCGCCTCGAGCCGTGTAGCGAAGTCCGCGGGCTGGGAGCCTCTCGAAACCGTTCCGCTGGTTCAGGCGATCGTTCCGCTCCCAAAGGACATGGCGCCGGACACGGCCCGCGTCTGGTTCGTTCCGCAGGACACTCCGTATTTCTATTGGCTGGTTCCCGAATCTTCGAAGGTCGGCGCGCTGGGCATCATCGGCGAAAACGGTCCGGACACGATGCGCCATCTCGAACGCTTCCTGGAAAAGAAAAATCTGGAGCCTATCGAATTTCAAGGCGCGCGCATTCCGGTTTACTCGCGCTGGATTCCCGTGCGGCGGCAGGTTGGCTCAGGCTCGGTGTACCTGGTGGGTGACGCTGCGGGGCAGGTGAAAGTCACCACGGTTGGAGGAATCGTCACCGGCCTTCGTGGAGCGCTGGGCGTTGCGGAAGCGATCTTGAACGGCGGATCGAGCCGCGAGCTGCGTTCGCTGCGCCGCGAACTGGATTTGCATTTATTGCTGCGCCGCTCGATGCATGAATTCGAGCAAGCAGATTACAGCCAACTCGTGGATTTGCTCGACGATCCCGCCAAGCACTCGCTCAGCGAATTTTCGCGCGACGAAGCCTGGAAAATTCTCTGGCGTATTTGCCTCCGCCAGCCGCGGCTGGTCCTGCTCGGTCTCCGCGGCCTCCTGATGAAGCGCCGTTTGGCGCAGCCGCAGCCCGCTCATTAACTTGCCGGGTGCCCCATTCTTGTTTTTCAGGGGTGCGGGTATTGAAAGTGATTCGTGGGTGACGACACTCTTCCCCGCGCAGCGATTTGTTTTGCGCGATCTCCACACCGCTTGACCGTCTTGCAACGCATCGGTAGCATCTACGCATCAACTCGGAGGACCAGGGGGAACAAAAGGATGTCTCGAACACATTTTTCCTTGCTCGCAGCAGCGCTCGCGCTCCTTTCGCTCGGCACCGTTTTTGCTTCTCCCGCGGGAAACGACATCACGATTCCCGCCTACCAGCACTGGTATCTGGTCAACTCGATGATCGTCACAAAAGACAGCCCGATGTCCGATGCGATTGGCGGCTTGCACCACATTTTCATAAACTCTGCCGGATTTCCGCGCCTGAAGGTGGGCGGCTCCACGCCTTATCCCGACGGGACGATTTTCGCCGACGACGTGCGAGAATTTTCTCTCGCCGACGGCTCCTTTTCCCAAGGCTCGCGCAAAGCGATCGCGGTGATGGTCAAGGACGCGAAGAAGTATGAATCCACCGGCGGCTGGGGCTTCCAGGTTTGGGCCGGCGGCGATCCAAAAAAGCCGCTAGTTACAGACCCGGTAAAAATGTGTTTTGAGTGCCACACTCCACAGAAGAATTCCGATTACACCTTCTCCACTTATCTTCATTAGTCTTCCGGCAATCGTTTTAATGTTTTCGACACGATAAGTCTGCTCGGTCAGCTTGCCGTGGGATTGCCGGTACCTCTTCCCGTGGGCGCGAGGGGTGAGCTAAAGCGCTGCGGTTTCGATGATTTTCCAGCGTTCCCATTCCGCTTTCTTGCTCAGATCGCGAAGCCAGAGATTCCAATCCACACCGAGATCTTCATCATGATTGGAATAGAACGCCTGCCAATTCCCCGGGCTTGTTTCATTGGTGTTGGCGGGGCCGGCACCAGCGCCAGATTGTCCATTTCCATTTTCGACGTTGCTCAAGGGATCGTGGCTTCTGAATTCCGAGAGCCGGGACGAATCGAGCGGCACGCGAAGCAAGAGGGATTCATCGTGGGCTGATGCGCTTCCGTTTTCGCCTCCATTTCGCGAGGTTGCCTGCAAGCGTCCATTGCCATTGCCGAGCGAAATCCGGTGTGACGTCAATTCCAGGTAACGTCCACGGAGAATCAGCTCGAGCGATGGCGGGCTCATGGCCGTGCCGTCCGGGCGGGCGAGTGAAAGTTGCCAGAGCGAGAGCACTTCTGAACCGCTGGACGCGTCGGGATAGAAATCGAGGGTGCGCGTCTGCCATTGAACGGTTTTGCTCGCGGGTAGGATTTCCGTTACGGTGGCGACGGTGTGGCTGCGCCAGCGCTCGAGTTTGATCGAGCCGACGACGCTGGCATGAGTGCGAATGAAATTCAGATCTTCTTCTGCGATGGCCAGAGTATGTTTCCAGAAGTGGTCGGTGAAACGAATCGTGAAATTGTAAACGTGCTCGAGAGGGACGGGCGCGGATTCGCCGAGGCGGCGGCGGAAATCGGGATTGTCCATTGCTTCGAGCTCGTGAATGCGGTCGGTGAGCCGCTGAACGGTCCAGGCATGGCGACGAAGGAGGCGTTGCCAGTGCTGGGCGAGGGCAAAGAAAACGATGCAGACGATGGCGCAAATACCCAGTGCCGGCCAAAGAATTTCCATTTGCCTCGCTCTCCGGTTTAACGGGAACGGCGCTCGCGCGTGGGCGTGCGGGGGGATTCTACCTGAAATATCGCGTTTGGTGAGTGCTGAGTAGCGATTCGTGAAGCCGCTTCCGCCAGACAGGGAATGCCGGAGGCAGGGAGGTCGAGAAGAAGGCGGCGGTTGGACGCAGAGGGAAGCAAAGATGCACCAAGGAATGGGCGGCTACTTTACGAGCCGGAAGAAGTGATGTGGCACTTCAAGAAGTGTCACTTTGAGTTGAGCGCCGCGAACAGTTTATCTCCAGGATGGCAAGGCTGCTCCCTGACATAAGGAAGCGCGCAACAGGGCTGCAACAGTTTTAAGGCGGGTTTGACACCCCCTAGGGTGGCTGCTAAATTGCAATGCTTGTGCTTATAGGGGGATACAAGCTGAGAGTGGCGGGCCTTCAGTGGATGGCTGGGGCTGCGGCGATGGCTGCAATTTGCTGCGGCTGCGCCGTGAGTAAGAAGACTACGGTGAAGCCGGGTGAGGCGCCGGCGCCGCTGCAGACAGCCACGAAGGAACAGCTCGTGGCGGATTACAACAAACTGGCCTCAGCGGTCACATCGGTGAACGCCACAGTGACGATGAAGCTGACGGCCGGGTCAGCGTACAGCGGCGTAATCGAGCAATACCACGAAGTGAACGGCTTCATACTGGCACAGAGGCCGAAGAATATTCGCGTGATCGGGCAGGCGCCGGTGGTGGGGAAGAATATTTTTGACATGGTGAGCGACGGGGAGACGTTTCATATCTACATCCCGTCGAAGGCGAAATTCATCGTGGGACCGGCGAATCTGGAGCGTCCTGCGAAGAAACCGGTGGAAAAATTGAGGCCGCAGCATCTGCTGGATGCGATATTTTTACCCTCGATTCCAGAGGGGCTGCCGGTGCTGTTTGAGGAAGCGAGCGAAGGAACTTCGCAATATTACGTGCTGACGGTGATTCGAGCAGCGACAAGCAATGAGGGGGCGACAAATTCATCCGCTCCGGGTTCAACAGACTGGGAAATTGCGCGCAAGATCTGGTTTGACCGGACAAATTTGAGCGTGGCGCGGACGGGTGAATATGGCGCCGGTGGCAATTTGATTTCGGACGTGCGGTACGGCGGCTGGGATACATTTGGCGACGTGAAGTACGCGCGCCAAATCACGTTCCGCCGGCCTGGCGATGATTACCAGCTGGAAATTGGAATCAAGAAATTGACGGCGAACGAGCCGGTGAGCGCGGACCGCTTCGTGCTGCAGCAGCCCCCGGGAACAGAATTGGTGGACATGGGGAAAGAGAGCGAGGAGCCGAAACCTTGATCCGCTACATGGTGACACAAAACGTGCTACACCGGCCCATGCGGACTTTAATCACGGTGATTGGCGTCGCGGTCGAGGTCCTGCTCATCATTCTGGTGGTTGGGCTGACGACGGGACTGCTGGAGGACTACGCCAAACGAACGGAAGGTGTGGGCGCGGACGTCATGGTCCAGCCGCCTTCCTCCTCTGTCTTTCTTTCATTCAGCACCGCACCCATGCCCATCGCGATCGGCGGCAAGCTGGAGCAACTCAATTACGTCCAGGCCGTGGCTCCGGTGCTGATTGGATTCAACTCGGCCACCGCGCTCGAAAATATTTTCGGGATCGATCCGGAGAGTTTCCGGGCGGTTTCGGGAGGATTCGTATTGTACGCGGGCCACGATCTTCAGGGCCCGAATGACATTCTAGTGGACGACATTTACGCCAGGGGGAAGAAGGTCAAGGTGGGGCAGACGCTGCACGTCCTGGGGCACGATTTTCATGTGGCCGGAATCGTGGAGCATGGCAAATCAGCGCGATTATTCGTGCTGATTTCGACACTTCAGGAAATGATGGGGGCGCGCGATAAGGCATCCGTGTTCTTCATCAAGTGCGATCGTTCCGACCGTGCGGTAGCGGTGCAGGGTGAAGTGAAGGAACTGCTTCCGGGTTACGAAGTGCGGCTTCCCAAGGCTTTGATGGCGCTGATGACGTCGTCTAATGTGCCGTTCCTGGGGACCTTCATAAACGTGATGATAGGAATCGCCGTAATCGTGGGATTTCTAGTGACCTTTTTGTCCATGTACACCACGGTGATCGAGCGGACACGCGAGGTTGGCGTGTTGAAGTCGTTGGGCGCGTCGAAGGGATATATCGTGAAGATCATCCTGAGCGAAACGACGCTGCTGTGTTTGCTCGGGCTTCTGGCTGGAATCGGATTAAGTTTCCTGACGAAGGATTTTCTGCAAAGAGTGTGGCCCTCGCTGCCCATCCAAATCACCGGGAGTTGGATTCTTCGGGCGGGATTCATCGCCGTGCTGGGCGGCATCTTCGGAGCGGCTTATCCGGCATGGCTGGCGAGCCGCAAGGATCCCGTGGAAGCGCTGGCTTACGATTAGGCGCGCGAGGAAGCGCAATTTCTCCATTGCATAGGGATGGTCCAGCAGGCAGCAATGCCATGCTGCCGAGAGCTTCGCGGAAATTTCCATCGCTGTAAACGGCTGATTTATCAGGGGCATGCAGGCTTCAAAGCCATAGCCTGGAACGGGCGTCGGCGTGCGTGACCGGTTGATCCGGGCTAGGCAGAAATGGCAAACGCGACTAGAATCTTCGAAACCATTGAGTTGCTGGAACGCGCAGGGGAGCCGGCGTTGGAGCCGATACTCAAAACTGAAAATTTATGGAAAGTTTATCGCACGGGCAAGGTGGATGTGCCTGCGCTGCGCGGCGTCAGCGTGGAGGTGCTTCCGGGCGAGTTCGTCTCGATCATGGGGCCATCGGGCTGCGGGAAATCAACGCTGCTGCACGTGATCGGCGGGCTGGCGAAGGCGACCACGGGGCGCGTGCTGCTGGATGGAAATGACCTGGGAGAAATGAGCGACGCGGCGAGGACATTGCTGCGGCGGCATAAAGTGGGGTTCGTGTTTCAGAAATTTAATCTCCTACCCACGCTGGACGCATACCACAATATCGCTCTGGCACAGCACATTCATGGAGACGGATTCGATCCGCACCGTTTTGACGTTGTGGCCAATCTGCTGGGATTGAAAGAGCGGCTAAAGCACAGGCCTTCGGAGATGTCTGGCGGCGAACAGCAGCGCGTGGCGATTGCGCGAGCGATTATCAGCGAGCCGAAAATTGTGCTGGCGGACGAGCCTACGGGTAACCTCGATTCCAAAAGCTCGGAAAGCGTGCTCGCATTGTTGCGATCGCTCAACAAAGACCTGGGACAGACAATCGTGATGATCACCCACAATCCGGAAGCGGCGACGTATGGAAACCGTGTGCTGCATATGCGGGATGGAATGGTCGTCAACGGAGCGTCCGCCCACTGATATGCGCGCTCTGTGGCGAGGCTTGGCCGGGACTATATTCTGGTCGTATGACCGGGGGAGCTGGCCCTACGACGTAGTGGTCATTTTGATTGTGTTGTTCGTGCTCGCGACGCCGAGGCACTGGTTCCACGACCAGCCGCGATCAGATGCCCTGGCGAGCACCAGCGTGCAGGTAATTTCCGAGGACCCTGGGAGCCAGATTCAGACTTACCGGCTGGATGCCAAGTTGTTGGCGCCTGAGAAGAGATCAGCGAGATCAACGCCGGAGCTGGAGCGAGAGACGCACGACATTTTAGGACGCACCGTCGAGGGTTTGAAAGACCATACGTTTCAAGTGGTGCGGATAGATCCGATTCAATCGAGCGATGGGTCGGTCCAGTACTATGATGTGATGATCCACCCGTAATTCGGACATGTAACTTTTTTACCCCACCCTGGAATTGTGGAACCCCGAGGGTACCCGGCGCATCCTAAACTGTGTGATATCATTCCCCGGCTCGCCTCAATGACTGTCAATTCTGTAGGAGGACCCTTTTGACCGTAAAGCGATTAGGAACGCTGCTGGCCGTATTTGTCGCGGTCTGGCTGTCCTCAGGGAGTATTGCGGGAGGTCGAGGGCAAGGGCGCGGTCCCTGGACGCTTGAGGGCGCATTGAGGCAGCTGGATGAATCCGCGAAGGGCTTTCACAGCCTTTCAGCAGACGTGGAACGCACGAAGGTGACGGTTGTGGTGAACGACAAGTCGACATCAACCGGGACGATACTGGTTCACGGGGACAAGATGCTGCTGGAGATGAAGCCACCGGATGCGCGGACGATCCTGCGTACCGGCGACAATTTTTACATCTACACCCCTGGATTGAACAGGGTGGAAGAGTACAACATCGGAAAAAACCGCGCATTGTTTGACCAGTTTATGATGTTGGGATTTGGAACGACTGGGAAGGATTTGGAGAAGCATTACCTGATAACTTTTCAGGGCGAGCCCACCTTGGACGAAAAGAAGACCGTGGAACTGGAGCTGACGCCGAAATCCACGGAAGTGCGCAACCAATTCTCGAAGATTCAAATATGGTACGACGAGTCGTCGTGGCTTCCGGTGCAGCAGGAATTGTTCGAAACAGGGTCAGGGGATTATTCGATCGTCCACTACACGAAGATTGTGAGAAACCCCGGAATTGGCGAGGCGGAATTCAAGCCACACTGGCCGAAGGGCACAGAGAAGATCAAACCGCAGGGCGAGTAAGAAACCTACGAATTAGCCGCAGCACCCGCTGAAAAATTAGCGACCGCCGAACGAGCCGCCTGGAGCGCGCCGATGAGCGCGCGGATATCCTGCGGCTGCGTGCGGTAGCTCGTGATGCAGGCGCGCAGGACGGTGTTGTTGCCGCGAACGCGCGTTGTGGAGATCCATGCGTGGCCCGAGCGCACCACATCGCGCGCGATGTTTTCAAGATAGGCAGCCTGGCGGCCCTGGGGCGAACGATTGTCCTGAAAACAAGCGACGGGTAGCGCGGTTGAGTTCACAACTTCCCAGCCAGCTTCGGCGAGAGCGCGGCGGAGTTCGTTCCCCATTTTTGCCATATGGCGCAGCACGTCTGCATAGCCGTCCCATCCCGCGACCGCGAGGGCGAGAAAAATCTTGAGGCCGATGAAACGGCGCGACCAGTGAATAGAGTGCTCGTAAGGATCCACGATTCCCGTGCCGTCCGCCTTGGGCGGGACGTAAGCAGCGGAAATATGAAACGTGCGGCCGAGGATTTCCGGATGCCTGGTCAGGAATAGCCCGGCGCCATTCGGTACCGAAAGCCACTTGTGGGCGTCGAGAGTGATCGAGTCAGCGCGTTCCGCACCCGCGAGGAGCGGGCGCAATTCGGGAACGAGCGCGGCAGCGCCACCCCAGGCTGCGTCCACATGGAACCAGAGCTTTTCGCGGGCCGCTAAATCCGCGATCGCAGGCAGCGGATCAATTGCACCGGCATTCGTTGTGCCGGCTGTGCCGACGATGAGGAAGGGCGCGAGGCCTGCACGGCGGTCTTGCTGGATGGCGGCCTCGAGCGGCGCGATTTCCATTTTGAGGTTGGAGTCCACGGGTATTTCGCGGACGGCATTGCTGCCGAGGCCGCAATGGCGTACCGCTTTGTGAAAGGAATGGTGGCTTTCGGCGGAAACGTAGAAAACTGGCTGGGCGCTGAGGCCACGGAGGCCGTCTTTTTCCAGCTGTGGGAAGCGATGCGCCAGAGAGACCAAAAGCGCGGTGTGATTTGCTTCGGAGCCGCTTGCGGTGAAAGTGCCGTCGATAGATGCGGCGTCATAGCCGAAGCACGCGCCGAACGCGCGGATGAGATATTGCTCGACTTCGACGGCGAAGGGATTGTGTTTCCAAACAGCGAGCTGGGGATTAAATGCAGCGACCAGCGCGTCTGCTGCGATGCCCATCGTGCCGGGAGTGGGGTTGAAAAGGCCGTAATAACGCGGATGGGGCGTGTGGACCTGAGTTGCCGCGAGCGATTCGGCGGCGAAGCGAAGCGCAGCTTCGGGCGAAATTGGATTTGCGAAATCTATTTTTGCGAACAGGGAACGAACGAATTCGGGTGAAGGGTCTGCGGAGACGGGAAGCTCGCGGATGCCGGAGATATATTCTTCGATGGTTTGGGCGAGCTGCTTCCACAGCATTTCACGCTGGGCTGCGTTGAGCAGAAGATTGGAAGACGCGTCGTTGTCCGCGATCATTCGATTCACTTTTGGGTTGCAGCTGTCTCTTTTTCGAGCAAGGCCTGCTTGCGCGTGAGGCCCCAACGGTAGCCGGCGAGGTTGCCGTCTGCGCGCACAACGCGGTGGCAGGGAACCACAACGGAAACAGGATTCGTGGCGCAAGCGCGCGCGACGGCACGAATTGCCTTTGGACGCCCGATAGCACGCGCCACTTGCGTGTACGTGCGCGTGGCGCCGTAGGGAATGCGGCGGAGTTCTTCCCAGACGCGGCGCTGGAATGCAGTCGCCTGCACGTCCGTGGGCAAATCGAGATGGGGCTCCTGACCGCGAAGGTGCGCGAGAATTTTGCCAACCCAACTTTGAAGGGCCTGGGGCGCGGGACCGTCACGATGAATCTTCGCGCGGGGATACTCCTTGCGCAGCTCGCCTTCAAGACGCGCATCGGTCTCGCCGAGATAGAGCGCGCTGATACCGCGATCTGTTGCGGCGACGAGCAGGCGACCGAGCGGCGAGGTCGCGATTGTGTAATTGATTTGCATTCCCGCACCGCCCTGGCGGTATGTGGCGGGCGTCATGCCCAAGTGCGAGGGCGCACGTTCGTAGAGCCTGCTGCTGGAACCGAAACCTGCGTCATAGAGTGCGGTCGTCACGTCGTCTCCTTTTTTCAATCTGGATTTCAATCTGCGCATGCGCAGCACGTCCGCATACTGACGCGGCGTGATCCCCATTACGCCGCGAAAGGCGCGCTCGAGTTGATGCGGGCTCATCCCGGCGCGCGCGCCGAGCGAGGAAAGAGTGAGGCGCGACTCGCCATTGGCGCCTTCATCATCCTTGACGCGAGATTCGATTTCGCGGCATACGCGCGCGATTGCCTCGATTCGCGGATCGCTCACGCGGGCGGCCTGCGGACGGCAGCGAAGGCAGGCACGGAAGCCGTGCTGTTCTGCAGCCTCGGGCAGGGGGTAAAAAGAAACGTGCTTGCGTTGCGGCTTGCGCGACGGGCACGACGGGCGGCAGTAAATTCCCGTGGAACGAACGGCATAGACGAACGTTCCATCGGCTCCACGGTCGCGAGCCTGCACGGCGAGCCAGTATGCATCGGAGGGGCGGCGCGGTTTGCGTGCGGCTGGCGGCATCGCGTTTCTCAAGAGTGCCGAAAACTTTGTATGTGTCTCGCTCACACGTCCAAATTAACGAATACCGCGTGAGAGAGCTATCCGATTCTTGCGGCCAAACCCGGCCAAAATGGCGGAAGAAGTCCGTCAGGTCGAGGGACCGGCTTGGTACGGCCGGATGTGCCGAAAGGGTACATCATACGGCAACTTCACTTGATGCGCCCGTTGACGCACCTGGCTGCAACGCGCATATTCGGACCACCTAGCAGGGGGGCTGTTCTGAAGTATTTTTCTTAGGTTTCTTGGGGGAAAGCTAAATGGGGGCTGCTCCAGAACGTAAAGAGCAGAAGGCTGCTGCATCGCCGCTGCGCAAGGTTGAAAGCCGCACCGAACTTACGATCGCACATTCTGGGAAGCCTGGACCCCGGCGCTTTGCGCGCGTGCCGACGCACGCGATTGGAGTGGCCGAGGATCGGCGGCGAAATCCACGCGCGTCGCTCTCATTGCCGTTGCGTCTCACCCGAATCGGCGAAATGACGGAACCCATTCCCGTAACGCTCGTGACGCGCAACATCAGTTCCAGCGGAATATATTTTTTCGCGCCGCGCGATATCGAGCCGGGAACCTCCATCGAATTGGAAGTCGCGTTGATTGACCGGCCACTGGGATTTGGCCGCGTCCAAATGTGCACATCGGCCCACATCGTGCGCGCGGAAGCGGCGGATACGCCAGGATGGCGTGGCTACGCAGCAAGCTTCGACGATTTCGCGATCGAGCGCGACGATGTGCTTCCGCTGCGCTATCGCCAGCACTAATCCGTTTCTCTCTGTTACGATTCTTCCCCAGTGAATCACAAGATATTTTACGCGCGTGCTGTCCTATTTGACTGGGATGGCACGCTTCTGAATTCCTACGATGCGGACGCACGCGCGTATCTGTCGATGTTCCGCGCGCTGGGTGTTGCCTGGACCGCTCGAGAGATTGACCGCCACTATTCTCCGAATTGGTATCGTGTTTACCAGGCAGCACGCATTCCGCGAATCCACTGGGAAAAGGCTGACAGGCTTTGGGCGATTGCATACAAGAAGGAAAGTCCGCAATTGCTGCCAGGGGCGCGGAATGTCTTGCGAAGTCTAAAAAAGAAATTCGTGCTGGGGCTGGTGACGAGCGGAAATCGCAGCCGGGTCCGGCGGCAACTTCGCGAGTTCGGACTGTCGGAATATTTTTCCGCGCGCGTGTGCAGTGAGGATGCCCCGAAGAAAAAGCCGCACCCCGCTCCGCTCGAACTCGCACTCAAGCGTCTCCGCGCGAAGCCGGAGGAATCCGTTTATGTGGGTGACTCACCTGAAGATATGGAAATGGCACGCCGCGCGGGCGTGAGGCAGATTGGAGTCCTGGGGCCGTTTCCCACGGCAGACCGCGTTCGAGCTGCGCGGCCGGACCTGCTTCTCAACTCCATCCGCGAATTGCCGCGTCACCTGCGCTTGAACGACTAATTGCCCGCGCGACTAATTCTGGGGTTGCGCGGGAACGGGTACGGGCGGGGTTGCCGAGGGAGACGCGGAATCGGTAATCTTGAAGTCCGTGCTGTGGACCACGAGCCGCAGATGAATTGGATCTTCGTCCGGCTTGTTGATGAATTCATCGGAGTTGGTGTAGGTGGGGAGCCAGTATTTCTGCTGAAAATTCTCACGGTAGGTTTCGAACATGGTGAAGGGCAGGGTGGTTCCGTTGCCGGAGATTTCACCAACAAATTTCCCGTACGTCTTGACGATCGCGAGGTCGTGATCGTCCACCCAGATCGCGCCTTCAAAATAGCGCTTCGTTCGGCTCAATAATTTCGGCTTTACCTGAAAGACGTAGGTGTTCAGGTCATCGAGCTTATCCTGCCCCGCATAGAGGAACGTATAGTTGCCAATCTCTTCGCTCGTCAGAAAGAAAATCGGGAGGCCAATGATGGTATGAACGTCTTCCACGCGAAAGCTCGTCACTTTCAGTGTGGATTCGGGCTGTTGGAGGGGGCGCCAATAGCGGTTGCCGTCAGGCTTCGTGAACATGGTCCCGCTGGCGAGGAATTTTCCGCCGGGAGTGCTCAACTCTTCGACGCGAATTGCCTGCGTGAATGTGTAATCCGCATAGACCTTTTTTGCCAAGTCTTCCGCAGCCGCGAATTTCTGAATAATTTCCTGTTCCGGAATAGGCGGCGGGCCGGGGTGCGGAATGGAGGAAAGGCGCTTGACGTCGTATCTGGGAGGGGGAGGCGCCATCGGCCCCTGATCCTGCGCTTGCGCGCGAAGCGTGGCAGCAAGAATGAGCGCCGCGAACATAGTGGAAATCAAAAGGGATCGTCGAATCATATTCTCATCTCGAACCATTAGATGCCGCGGGCAGGCTTCGCGTTTGATCGGCCAAACATCGCCACACACAAAATATCACAACCGCTTCGCGAACGGGTTCAAGGTAAATCGAGGGCGCGAATCTTGGTGGAATAGTGAGCTTCCGTGCCAGGAGTGAGCGGAGGAAATTGCAGGCGGAAGAGGGCGGAGAAATTCTTTGGTTCGATCGACATTCGCGGGCACGCCTCACCGCAACCCCAGGAAATTTCCACCACAGGGCGGCCCGTGGCGTGGATTTCGACGCTCTGCATTTTGTCCGGCAACTCGATCAGTTTTCCCGCAGGCGAAAAATCCTCGCAGTGCTGGTTTGAGGTGTCGGCTGGCACCGCAGTTGTTACCTCTTCCGACTTTCCAGACTCACTCTGCAATTCCGCATGCCAGCAAAAACGCGTGGGTTCGCCAGGCGCTGACGCGGCAGGGAAGGAATTCATGGCCACGAACGATTGCGGCGCGGAATCGTAGGAAGGCGCTGTGTTTGGGCCGTCGGGGGATGCGTGCAAGTTGACACGATATTCCACTTGGAGACCGTCCGGACCATCAAACTGGATTGATTTGTCGACCGTAGCGCCAGAAGGGTAAATGTCGGACGCATCCTCGCGAAGCTTCAATCCAGGCTTGGCAGCGTCGCCGAGCCACTCCGCCGTGTAGGAGCGATTGAAGAGTCCGTAGCGCCCACGCGCGCGAAGTGGATTACCCCCCGCAGGATTTTCGGTGTATGAAAAAGCGTCGCGGAATAACCCGACGCTCGTGGTGAGATTCGCTCCATTCGATTTGTCCACAAGAGCAATGGCGCGGCCACCCGATTCGGGTGAGACGATCAGCCGGAGGCGTCCGCTTTCCAGCACCCACTCATCGGCCCCATCGCCGTCGAAATCGAAGCGGTAGTGGAGCAGCCCCGCTTTCGGCGACTGCAGGAAGGCGATGGGAATGGTTCGCTGATCGCGGCCGGAGCGAAGCTTTACGGTGCTATGGAGCAACCCGTCCGCGTCGGGCGTGAGCGACATCACGTCCGAGCCGGTGGGTTTCAAGCTCACTTTGTCCACGGAATTTTGCTCCTCCGGAATGCTGAAGCTATCGCCGCCGCGGAGAGTGCCGGTGATAGTGACGTCCACGCTGCGCGGCCATTTTGTATTGCGATTCACACCGGAAAACAGAATGGCGGCGGGTTGGTCCGGCGCGATAGCCACAAGCGGAGTGGAAGTACGCAAAAAAGTGTTGGTGCCCACAGGCAGGGTAATCGCATTCCATACCGAGACATCGTATTCGTTGGGCGTGGGCTTTCCGGGTTTTTCGGCTTCGGGAACGTGAGGCGTGTATGGCAAATCGATCCTGAGGACACGCAGAAAAAGAGGAGCGGCGCCCCTTGGAATGGTCACCTCCAGCTCATTGCTTTGCGCCGTCCAGTGCGCTTCGGGAGTCGTCGTTCCCTCGAGTGTAATGTGCGAGGGATGTTTTTCCAGATGGAGAAGGACGGTTGAACTTGCTGGAACGTAGAACGTCAATTCCAGCACTTTCCCATCGCGCTGGATGCGAAGCAACTCCGCACTGGAGGATACGACAGCGTCGGCGCATGGAGGGTTCGATGAGATTGCCGGGTTTTGAGTGCTCGGTGCAGTTTGCAGGCAGAGGCTCGCATCGAGGGGAAGCAGGAGTGATTCGCGCGGAGGAACCATGACGTGAAGGGGAATGTACACGCCGCGTGTTCTTCTAGCAGGCGCATCGGGAGAAAGCGCGCTCAATTCGGCCTCCGCTGTCGCGCTCTGGGAGAGGTTCGTGACGCTCAGGAATCCTTCCCCCGCGTCGCGGTCGCCCAGCAAGCCGGTTCCTTCATTGGTGACGATGGTGTTGGCGATGAGATTTTCCGCGCCTTTGGGGTTGCCGGTGAGTTCCACAGAGGAGCGCAAACCCGCGGCGGCGAGGAACTCGCGAAGCACGCCCGAAGACCAATCCTCCTCGCTTTGCGCGCGATTTTCCGAAAGGCTGCGCCCTAATATCATCCAAGAAAGAAAATCCTTCGTTGATTCGATCACTTCGCCCTGCCCGAATTTCCAGCGGCTTCGAATCGCAGAGCCTTCCTTGGCTTCGCCGGACGCCGGTGCTTCTTTCCACAATTCGGCGATGATTTGTCCTTCCGGCCTGGTGGGAAAAATCACGAGCGTTCCGCCGCGGCGCACGTATTCAACGAGCTCCTGCTGCGAATGGTCAGACAATTGAAATTGTGGTTTCGGCGCATCAGGAACAGGCAATAGCAAAAGCGGATCCTGTGCGAGCCGCTCGACCGGCTGATGCTCAGGGTCGAGGAGCTCGCTTGAAAGCATCGTTAGCATTCCCAATCGCTCGAGGCGCGCAACGGTTTCGGAAACACTCAAAATGTCTGGAGGGGTGAGCAGATCCTGCGGATACGCGCCGAGTGGACAGACAATTCCAAAATCCGCGCGCTTGTGCGAAGCAGCCAGTTGAGATCCCCAACGATAGAGCAATCGACTGTTGCGTTCGACAGGTTCCAAACGCGGCTGCGGACCGCCATTCGGGTCCAGCGCCGCATCCCAGCGATAGGATTGGTTCACCCATGGAACGGAGTAGCCCGCCGGCGTGTACGTATCTTGCAAAGGGAAATAGTTGAAGCCATGAATCCCGTTGGCGATCAGCAGGCGCGAACTCAGAAGAGTATTTTCGGGCGGGCTTGCAGGCGGGCCATCGTCATCGCCCGGCGCGTACCATCCCGCTTGATACTCGATCATGAGGGGCGGGAAATGGGACTGCGTCTTGAGTTCCTCGGTGTACAGCTCGATTTCTCCGGCATCACTCGCATCGAATTTACGGCCTGCGGGACTCAAGTTTGCGCCTGAGGGCATGTACCACTGACCCATCACGCCGACCGGGCGGTCGAGCGCCGCTCCCTCCGCCGAAACGCGCATGTCCGTGGGATTGATGAACACTGGGGTGTCGAGACCATTCGATTCGAGCATCTGCCGCAAATCTTCGACGTAGCGCCAGAAATCGTGACCCACGCGATTCGTGCGGTTGATTGCAAAGTCGTCGCCAAGCTGAACGAAAAGAAGCGGGCCGCTCGATTCGTGCGGCGGCGCTTCGGGATCATCCGAGGCGGAGCTGATCATGTGGTGCGAGCTAAATGGCGCGAGCTCCTTCGCGACCGCGGCAAACCAGGCGCGAGTGTGGTCCATGTGTGTCGCGTTGGCGAGCCAACCGGCAGCCGCGGCTTCCGCGTCGTGGGCATTTAAGCCATCGAGCGGCGGATAGCGGCCTTCGAGCCAGTCGATCGAATTCATCTGGTATTCCGGGCGCTCGAGCAGCCAGCCGGGATAGCCACCATGGCGCCATTCATTCAGAATTTCGGGTCCCGGGCGCGCGATGAGTTTGAGCCCCTTCTGACCAATGATGGCAAGGAGGGCGCGAAGATCGCGGCTCGGATTGGTGTGCCCGTCGAAATCAAATTCGCCTTCTTTGGGTTCGTGCCAATTCCATGGAATGTATAGATCGATCGTGTTGATGCCGAGCGTGCGATAGCGCTCGAGCATGGGCTCCCACTGCGCTCGCGGCATGCGGTAGTAAAAAAATGCCGCGGAATGAACAAAAAAAGGCTTGCCATCCACGCGAAGCTCCGGATATCCGTTGTGATCGGCGATTTCGGCGCCGACCATCTGATGCGTGGCCGTATCTTCGCGAGGCATCGGAAGGGTGTGATGCGCCGGTGCGATTGCGGAGTACCCGAGTGGGGCAACTGCGAAAAGGAAAATGGCAAAGCAAATCCGCCGCAGGCGGCGGGTGAAAATGAGCAAGTGTGAAAGCGAGCCCGGTGCGACCGGGAGGGGCATAGGCGGTCATTTTGCCACGATTCCGCGGCGCGCAGCCACATACGTGGCGGGCACTATCGCGACGGGGGCGGCGGAGGGTGTTCGCAGAATGCTTCGTTTGCTGTCACGCGCCGCCCGGCTCTGCTAGAATCACGCGTTTGCGGCTTTTGGGGCGACGCTGCCGTGGAAGCAGGACATCAAGCAAAGCGCTATTTCGTAAGCGGCACGGTACAGGGAGTAGGCTACCGTTATTTTGCCTCGCGGGCGGCCGACCGGCTGGACTTGGCCGGTTACGCCAGGAATTTGCGGGATGGACGAGTTGAGGTTTATGCCATCGGCCCGGAAGCTGCGCTCAACGAATTTCGCGCTGAGCTCATGCGCGGGCCAGGCGCAGCGATGGTTTCCGGAGTAGCAGAAGAAGATGCGGCGTTCGATGAGCAATACGCGCGGGAATTTTCGATCGAACACGGAAAATGGTGAAAGTTACCAGCTGAAAGAGGAGACGATGGACGACCTGAAAGCAATGATTCGCGAGATTCCCGATTATCCGAAGCCGGGAATCCTCTTCTACGATTTGACGACGTTGCTGCAGGACCATCGAGGATTTCATTCACTTGTGGACCGGCTCTGCACGCATTACAACGGGAGCAAAGTGGACATCGTTGCTGGCATTGAAGCACGCGGATTTATTTTTGCTCCGGCGCTTGCCTACCGGCTGGACGCTGGATTTGTCCCAGTGCGAAAGCCGAAAAAGCTGCCGTGGAAGACGGCCTCAGTAAGCTACGACCTCGAATATGGAACGGACACGCTGGAAGTCCATCAGGATGCGATACGCCCCGGGCAGCACGTGCTGCTTTGCGACGACTTGCTAGCGACCGGCGGAACGGCGGCGGCAGCGATCAAATTGGTGAAACAACTCGGCGGAGAAGTTGCCGGAGCTGCTTTCGCGGTCGAGCTTAGTTTTTTGAACGGGCGTGGCAAGTTGCCGGGCGTTGATGTGTTTTCGCTTTTGAAGTACGACAAGTAGGCGTGGCAGAAAATTGAATAAGGGAAGTTTGTAAGGCTTCCTGGGCGCTCAAAGCCGAATTGCCAATTTCTATTTCCCCTTTTCTATTTTCTTTCCACGTTGACGGACCGCTTCGAAAAGCATCACTCCGGCAGCTACGGAAACGTTGAGTGAGCGCACGGGGCCTGTAGTGGGAAGCGAAACAAGAAAGTCGCAGCGCTTGCGCGTCAATTCGTGCAATCCCTCGCCTTCGCTCCCCAGAACAATTCCGATGGAGCCCTTCAAGTCCACTTCGGTGTAGCTTTTTTCCGCGCGCTCGTCGAGACCAACGAGCCAGTACCCCGCTTCCTTCATCTCCTCCATCGCGCGGACGAGATTTTTTACGCGCGCGACCGTCAAATGCGCGAGCGCTCCGGCCGAAGCGCGCTCGACTGTATCGGTCAGGCCGGCCGCGCGCCGCTCTGGAATGACGACCCCGTCCGCGCCGGCGGCAAGTGATGTGCGCACTATGGCGCCTAGATTGTGCGGATCTTCGACACTATCCAGCAGAACGAGTAAGCCTCGGCCTGTGTTCGCACGAAGCAAGTCTTCAAGCTCTGCCACCGGCTTAGCCGCAGCCAGAGCAATGATGCCCTGGTGTTCGCGCGAGGCGGCGAGGCGGTCAATTTGCTGGCGATCTTCGAACCGCACGGGGACGCCGCGGGACTTTGCAAGCTGGACGACAGATTCCACGCGTTCACCATGCCGCCCGCGCGCGATTACGATGCGGTCAAGCGGCCGCCCCGCTGCCAGCGCTTCTTCGACTGCGTGGAACCCCGTCAACCAGTTCATCATTTCTAGTGAGCCTCTAAAAGTATTTCGAATATTTTACAGAATTGGCGCCGCAGCTTAATCGAGCGCCGCGCAGAATTCGAGCATCCGCTGGCGCGTACCTTTCACGGGAACGGCGAAATCAAGTTTCGCGGCAGCGTCAAGCAACAGAATGACACGATCGAGTTCGCCTTCGCCGGTCTGGCCGGCGAGCGCCATCCGAATTGGTTGGAACATTGCGCGGCTACGATATGGCACCGCGGCTTTCATGCCTTCGACGATTTCCTTGAAGCGATCGGATTCGATCTCGCCGCCTTCAAGGACGCGATTCGCAAGTTCGCGAATGATTTCGCGGGCGCCGGAGCGCGAAAGCACTTCCTGGCTGTGTTGCTCTCGCAGCACGGACACTGCATCGTAACTGAAAACAAGGTGAAGGAGATTCGCGAGCGCGGCACGGTCTGGCGCGTGCGGGCCGAGTAGTTCAGCTGCGCGCGCGAGCCACGCGTGCAGCATTGCGCTATCGCCAGATTCCGCGGCGCCACCGAGCCACCCCTTTTCGCGCAGGATCGTTTCCACATCCGCGCCCGTAAACGGATTTGTGGTTGCGTGCGGGGCTTCGGTGGGCGCGTCTGAAGACATCACGGGAGATTCTATCGCAGTTGAATGGAAAGTTGACGAAGCGTCAGCTTTCGAGCGTGGCGATGGCGTGGGCGGCGATAGCTTCGCCGCGGCCGATTTCACCGGTGCCTTCGTTCGTCTTCGCCTTGAGATTGATTTGCTCGAGCGAGATGCCAAGCGATTTCGCGAGTGCGGAGCGCATCGCGGGAAAATGGGGTCCAAGTTTGGGGCGCTCGCAGATGACGACAGCATCGAGGTGATTGATGCGCATACCGCGGGCGTCGAGAAGTTTGCGCGTGTGTTCGAGGAAAAGCAGGCTCGATGCACCCTTCCACTTCGGGTCGGTATCCGGGAAATGCGTGCCGATATCGCCGAGACCTCCCGCCCCAAGGAGCGCGTCGCAGAGCGCGTGGCTGAGGACGTCGCCATCCGAGTGGCCGACGGAGCCTTTGTCGAAGGGGACTTCGATACCCCCGATCATTAATTTTCGGCCTTCCGCCAGGCGATGCAGGTCGTATCCGATTCCGGAGCGCGTCATTGGGGGCCTTGTTGCAGACGTTTGCGTTTCAGCATCCGGCCGTACATGAGAACGACAACAAGTAACACCACCGCTCCGGCGAGCGGGAAGAATCCGAACGCGGGCTCGAATCGCCGCAGAGCAAAGGAAAATAAAATCATGAGGCTCCAAAAGAGAACTCCACGGATGGCGTCCCAAGCCTTCATGAATTTTCCCTTCGCCGCTCCTGATCCAGGTAGAAGCGCGCGAGATCCATGTCGGCGGGGCGCGTGATCTTCAGATTGCGCTCGGAGCCGAGGACGACGAAGACTTCGTGGCCGAAGCGCTCGACGAGCGCGGACTCATCGGAGGAGGTGACGTCGTCCTGCTGCGCGGCGCGGAAGGCATCGCGCAAGAGTGAATAGGAAAAAGCTTGCGGCGTCTGCGCAAGCACGATTCTTTCGCGCGGAATTGTCGCGGAAATCAGGGCCACATCGGCGGGCAGGCTCGAGCGTTTTACTTCCTTGACGGTATCAATCGCCGGAATTCCGAGGATTGCCGCACCGCGCGCGCGGGCTTCGGCGATTACGCGATCAACCTGCTCCGGCGTTACGAACGGACGGACCGCGTCATGCACCAAGACAATTTCCGTGGTCGGGTCCACTTGCGCCAGGGCGTTGGCTACAGATTGCTGACGCGTGTCGCCGCCGTGAATCACGCGGGCGGGGCGGCCGAGCCCGGCTTTGCCAACCTTATCTTGCAGGAAAACGATATCGTCCGCGCGTGTGGAAATGAAGAAATCCGTGATGGCTGCGCAAGCGGCCAGCCGCCGCAGTGTGAAAATGACGAGGGGCAATCCATCGAGTTCAAGGAATTGCTTCGGCAGCTCGGCGCCCATGCGGGTGCCGAGGCCGGCGGCGGGAATGATTGCAGCGACGCGGCTCATCGAAGGGCCAACAGTCTAACGCAAGGATGCCCCTGCGTGCGAGAAAAGGGTTGGCCATCACTCATTGAGCAAGCAGCCGCTGGTGCCTGCCGACATCATGCGAGCGGCTAAATTCAAGATTCGAGCCGCGGCTTCCTCCGCGCGCAGGCCTCGCGCGTGAATATTGGAAATGATATTTCGATTGGCGTCAGTGTGCGAAAGGCTGGGTTGGTAGGCCACATAAGCAGACAAACTTTCGGCAGTAGCGAGGCCGGGGCGCTCGCCGATCAGCAGCACCACAACGCGCGGATTCAGCAATTCGCCGATCTCGTTGAGAATTCCAACGCGGCAATGATGGATCGCAAACAGCTGGCCAATTTTCCAGCGGCGTTCCGTGGCCCCCTCTACGAGCAACGGGAGCAACGCTGGTATTTGCGCTGAGACCGCCGGCACGGATAAGCCATCGCCAATGGCGATTTGTAAATCGTTTTCGCGCGAGCATCGGCTTTTTATCTCGGCGCGGGATTCATCATCAAAGTGTCGACCTAGATCGGGCCGCAGCAGGTATTCGTCTTTCAATCGCGCTTTGGAGCAGACTCCGAATAATTTCCATTGCTGAACAAAGGCGCTCCCGAAGGCTTCTTCCAGATCCAGGGCGGCACGGACCGCGTCTCGCGCGGCAGCATGAGCTTCGCGCAAGTCCAACTGAGTGCTCGTGCGATAAGCAGCTCCTGCACGGCCAACCAGGAGGCGCGCCGGCGTCCGCGCGCGAATTTTCCGCACGATCTCCGGCAAATCCTGCGCCGCTAGCGCCGCATCGCGTTCATTTGCCATTCAGGAGATTCCCTTTAAGGACGACTCCAGCCCCTGCATCAATTGGCGGCGTGCAGACCCATCCAGCAAAGACGGTTCGTCACCCCGATAAATTCCGGTTTCTTCAAGCCAAATGAGGAATTCGGGAGCTGGCCGCAACTTGAAAAGCCGCCTTACCGCCAGCGCATCGTGGTAGCTGGTGGATTGGTAGTTGAGCATCACGTCGTCCGAGCAGGGAACGCCCATGAAGTAATTGCATCCCGCCGCGCCAAGGAGCAGCAGAAGGTTGTCCGCGGAATTCTGATCGGCAGCGGCGTGATTCGTGTAGCACACATCGCAGCCCATCGGCAGTCCGAGCAGCTTGCCCATGAAATGATCTTCGAGGCCAGCGCGAATGATCTGACGTTCGTCGTAGAGATATTCGGGGCCGATGAAGCCGACGACGCTATTCACCAGGAACGGATCGAACACGCGAGCCACGCCGTACGCGCGGGCTTCAAGGGTGAGTTGATCGACGCCGTGGTGTGCTTCGGCGGATAGGGCACTGCCTTGCCCCGTCTCGAAATACATCGCATTCGAACCCTTCCACACCACATCGCGCCCGCGATGGTGCTCGAGTACGCGTTCCCGGCCCTCCCGCAGCGTGGCAAGCGAAATCCCGAAGCCGCGATTCGCCGCCTCGGTCCCGGCGATTGACTGGAAGAGCAGGTCTACCGGGGCGCCGCGTTCCATAGCCGAAAGCTGCACGGTGATGTGCGACAGGCAACACGACTGCGTAGGCGCCTTGTAGGTTTCGACGAGGCGGTCGAGCGCGCGAAGAATTGCGCCGACCGTCCCGACGGAATCCGATGCCGGATTTACGCCGATGACCGCGTCGCCGCATCCGTAGAGAAGCCCTTCAAACGCGGCAAGCAGGATTCCACCAATATCGTCCACGGGGTGATTCGGCTGGACGCGGATGCCGAGTACGCCGCGCTCGCCCATCGTATTCCGGCAGCGCGAGACGTTCCGGATTTTCGCCCCGGCCAGGACCAGATCCTTGTTGCTCATTATCTTGGCGAGGGCAGCGGCAACCTCTGGGATGATCGCGCGCTGAATTTGCCTCAGCGCTGTTTCATCGGTGGCGTCGTCAAGGATGTGCTCGCGAAACTCGCCGACAGTGAGACTTTCGATTGAATGGAAAGCTTCCTGGTCGAATGTGTCGAGGATCAAGCGGCTGACCTCGTCGTGATCGGGGTCAATCAGCGGTCGCCGGACAATTTCCGCGAGCGTGAGATCGGCGAGCCTGCGCTTGGCGCCGACTCGCTCTTTTTCCGAACGCGCCGCGATGCCTGCCAACTGGTCGCCAGACTTCTCCTCATTGGCTTTAGCGAACAGCTCTCGAAGATCGGAGAAAACAAAACGTTCGGGCATGGGGCTTCGCAGCGGGGTCAGATCTCACTGCGGATGAAAATTAGCATCAATAACGGGCGAAGGAAAGCTGCTTGCCTTGGAGATCCGAGGCGTTTAAAGGCGCGTCCACTTAAACGGCGATGCGGCACGAACTGCCGTTCTGCTAGTTGCGAGCCTAGGAGCGGCCCTGATCGGGGTAGAGTGGACGCGGAGGGCGTTCGCCACCGGGTGTAGCCTCCGTCGCACGGCTGCTGGCCGGCAAGTCCGCTGCAGGGCCGTTCGGGGACGCCGCGCCTGAAGTACGAGGAGATTGCTCGCCGCGCTCGTCGTAGCGGCCAAAGATCATTTTCCCTGCCGTGGTCTGATGGACCGATGTGACACTGATATCGATCGTTTTGTTGATCAATTTGCGGGCGCCGTCCACAACTACCATCGTGCCGTCGTCCAGATACGCCACTCCCTGGTTATATTCTTTACCTTCACGAAGAATGAAGACGCGCATGCCTTCGCCCGGCAAAACCACAGGCTTCAAAGCGTTGGCAAGCTGGTTGACGTTCATAATCTCAATGCCCTGAAGCGTCGCGACTTTGTTCAGGTTGTAATCGTTCGTCACCACTTTTGCTCCGTAGCGCTTGGCGAGCTCGATCAGCTTCATGTCTACGTCCGCGACGTTCGAGAAGTCGTCTTCGGCGATCTGCACCTCGAGGTGTTGCATCTTCTGAATGCGTTGCAGGACTTCCAGCCCGCGCCGCCCGCGTTGCCGCTTGAGCGGGTCAGCGGAATCGGCCACTAGCTGAAGTTCTCGGAGAACGAAGTGTGGAATAACGACGGTCCCATCGAGGAATAGGGCGTCGGCGATGTCTGCTATGCGGCCGTCAATAATGACGCTGGTGTCGAGAACTTTAAAGGTGTGCTTCATGTTGCGCTCGCTGCCAAAGACCCCGCCGAACGCCTGCAGGTTAAGCAAGTCACCCTTATACGCGCCGAGAACTATGCCGACGTAGGTCATCACCAGAAAAATCAATAAGCTGAAGAATGACCGAGTGCTTTCCGGCATCGTGGTATGCGTGAGGATCAGCGAGGAAAGGTACGCGCCCAGAATTCCCAAAATCAGGCCGGTCGCGGCGCCAATCAGCCTGCGCATGCTCGACCGGCGCAAACGGACCTCGAAAAAAATGATGGCGGCCGCGAACAAGGCGCCGGCGATGGCTGCCACGATTTTTGAAGCGTTGAACGGACGGAAGTGGTATCCCGCGACGGCGCAGATACCCATGAAACCGAGGCGGATGATCAGCAGATCCCAAAAAGCGCTGGTTTCCTCGCGGGTGGATCTTGCGGTGACGCTAGTCTTGCTGGGGATTGCTTCCTGCGGCATTACTGCGGGCAAACGGTTCTGCGTGCTTGAAGATTTTTGCATCATGGCACCATAAATTATTAGATGTATGAAAAAGTGAATCGTTTTCTGGTCGAGAACCTTATCGCATTTCCTCTCTTCCGGCTTGTTCGATTATGGACCGCACTGAACGCCGGGGAATAAATAGACGATCTTTATGAAATCTTTATGATTCTTAAAGTATAGCACCGCGGGGGGAGAGTTTGCGCGGAATCGTTTGGAGCGAGTGGGTAACCCAGGGGGCGAAAGGTATTTAGACGTAATAACGTGGAACCCGGCGGCCCAGCGCGCATAGCAGGTCCGACGTGACGGTTCCAATCTCGCGGGCCACATCCGAGACAATGATTGAATCGGTGCCGTCTTTGCCATACACGGTGACAATATCGCCGAGCTCGGCATCCGGAACGTCCGTCACATCGAGCATGGTCAAATCCATCGAAATCACGCCTACCAGAGGCACACGGCGGCCGCGAAGCAGCGCGCATCCCCGGTTGGTTCGCTGGCGCATGACGCCATCCGCATAGCCGGCGTTGATCGTGGCGATGCGCGACGGCCGTGAAGTGACAAATCGCGCGGCGTATCCGACTCCTTGTCCCGCAGGAACGTCGCGCAAGGAAATGATTCGTGAACGCAGAGAGAGACAGGGCTCCAGCGGCATGCGCCCTTTCACTTCCTGGCCTTTCTGTGGCGGGTCGAACGACTGGTAATAACCATAGAGAACCGCGCCCGGGCGCACCATGTCTGCAATCGTCTGCGGCCGCGCGGAGATTGCGCCGCTATTCGCCATGTGCACGATTCCCGGGGAAACACCCAACGCGCGCAGTCGATCGAGGCATGCGCGAAACAATTTCTCCTGCTGGTCTGTCTGCTGCGCGGTGAAATCCTCGGCCGAGGCGAAATGGGTGAGTGTGCCTTCCAGTTGAATGTGGCGGCAATCGGCCAGCGCGGCTGCGAAGTCATCAATTTCCGCGGGCTCTATTCCCAGGCGATTCATCCCGGTGTTAATTTTCAAATGGAAGCGCACGGGAGAAGTTCTTCCCCGCGCGGATTTCGCGGCGCGCTCAAGGTGGCGCAGATCGTCCACGCGCGTAACGGTGGGCGTCAAATGATTCTGGATCAGGCGCTTTTCCTCACCCGGCCAGAATCCCGTGAGCACCAGGATTGGCTTGCGGATTCCGGATTCGCGCAACTCGATCCCCTCGTTTGCGCAGGTAACGCCGAACCATTCCACTCCGGCCTTCTGCAGCGCCTTCGAGATGGGAACCGCGCCCAGGCCGTAAGCATTGGACTTCACGACTGCAAGGATCTTCGGCTTCCGCCCGATATGGGCGCGAATCACCCGCAGATTGTGCAGGATGGCCTTGAGTGAGATTTCCGCCCAGACAGGCCTTCCGCCGATATGGATCGCTTTCGTCATCGCCACT
>Ga0070765_100000129_pt1 | contig 46902 bp, 43 predicted proteins | sample HubBroMetageWFT5_FD_71516 | JGI IMG/M metagenome (GOLD analysis project Ga0070765, IMG submission 71516) | Warmed and freeze-thawed soil microbial communities from the Hubbard Brook experimental Forest, New Hampshire - Hubbard Brook CCASE Soil... | ecosystem: Environmental > Terrestrial > Soil...
ATGAGTTTCAGGATTTTGTAGGGCGCGCTGTTTGCAGAGGGTGCGTGGGCGCTCATGCGAAAGCCCTGCGGAATCGGCTCAAACTGCTTTGATTTTTCGCGGATGCTGTGGCGCGAACGCCACCACCACGCCTGATGTACGAATGGGCCGTGCGCAGGGTCCATGAGGCCGATTATGGCCTGGTCCACGCCGCAGGGAAGCTCGGCCCAAAGATGCGCTCTGCTGAAGTGCGCGCCGAATTTCGGGAGTTCGGGAGGGGGCGGCGGCGTGGTCTCGGCGGCGCGGCCTTCGGGATTTGCCATGAACACCCAGATTTGGCCGTCGCGTTCCTCGCAGGGAAACGCGCCCGCGTAAATGCGATCGCACTTGAGCTTGGAATCCGGAGTGAGCGAGGGAATCGAGCGGCACTGGCCAGTGTGCGCGTCAAATTGCCAGCCGTGATACGCGCATTCGACCGAAGCGCCATCGAATTGGCCGAAGGATAATGGGAACGCACGGTGGGGGCAGACGTCGCGAAGCGCGAAGGGTTTGCGCTGCGCGTCGCGCCCCAGCACCAGCGGGACATCGAGCAACATAGCTCGTTCGAGTTTACGTCCATGCAATTGATTGCTGCGGAGCGCGGGGTACCAGAATCCCCAGAGCATTTCGGCGCCGCGCCCCTGCGTTGGCTTGGATGGGGAAATTTCGCTCATTGGCGGCGCTCATCGTAGTACACCACCGGTGCAACCGCAAAGGGCTGCGCATCGTCTGATTTCTTGGGTAAGGAGATGCCGGTCCGTTGGCTCGGCTGGAGGGCTTGGGAGTAAGTTCGATCACCCTGGCTTGCCGGCCGTTCAGACGGTTGGGTGCCTTCGGCGGTGTGAACCTTATGAACTGCAGGCAACCCTACGGCATCCAACCTGATTCATATTAGCCAACTAGAGAGGCGGCGCGGGGGGTAAAGCGTGGTTGACCTGTACGTTAGGACAGGTTAAGATTTCTAACCAAACAAGGCAAAGGTGTCCCTATGGGCTGGATGAATAAGAAATTTCTATTCCCCGTGCTTGCAGGGGGATTGTTGTGCGCCGCGATCGCTCACGCCCGAATTCCGCAACAGCAACAACAAGATCAGCAGAAACCCGCGGATGCCAAAAAAAGCAAGAAAGATGTGCAAAAGAACGATAAAGCCCTCTACAAAGAACTCGATAATGCCTACAAGAAGTGGCTGAACGAAGACGTGGTCTACATCATTTCCTCCGAAGAGCGCAGCGCCTTTCTCCACCTTTCCACGAACGAGGAGCGCGAATCGTTCATCGAGACCTTTTGGCAACGCCGGAATCCAGACCAGGATTCGCCCGAAAACACCTTCAAGGAAGAGCATTACCGGCGCATTGCCTATGCCAACGAGCATTATGCGTCCGGGATCCCCGGCTGGAAGACCGACCGCGGCAGAATTTATATCATGTGGGGCCCCGCGGATGAGGTGACCTCGCATCCTAGCGGCGGTTCTTATGACCGTCCCGCGGAAGAAGGCGGCGGCGAGACGACCACCTACCCCTTTGAAGACTGGCGCTATCGCTATCTCGAAGGAATCGGCGAAAACATTGAAATCGAGTTCGTAGATCCCACCGGTAGCGGCGAATACCATCTGACGATGGATCCGAGCGAGAAGGATGCGTTGACCTACGTCCCGGGCGCTGGCTTGACGGAATTGGAAGCGGAAGGTTTGTCGAGCAAGACCGACCGATTTAACAATACCGATGGGACGCATCTGGGAAAACCGCTGGGAATGCAGCCCGAGAGCTACAACGAATTCTCGAGGCTCGAACAATATTCGAAAATGTTCCAGCCGCCCCCGGTGAAGTTCAAGGATCTTGAGACCGAAAGCACATCGCGCATCATCCGCGACCAGGTGAAATTCCAATTCAGGGCATCGGATTTTCTGCGAATTACTTCGGATACGGTGCTCGTTCCGATCACGGTGCAGATTCCCATCCGCCAGCTGACCTTCAAAGAATCCAACGGGGTGGATACCGCGAACGTAAATCTTTTCGCGCGCATTACCAGCTTGACGGGGCGCATCATCCAGACATTTGAAGAACCGCTGGTGCAGTCCACGCCTGCCTCGCTGTTGCAGCAGTCGCTCAACACCTCGCTGATCTATCAAAAGGCCGTGCCGCTGAGCCCGGGGCTCTACCGGCTGGACATCGTGTTGAAGGATACGAACAGCCAAAACGTAGGGGTCGTCAACACACGCCTTGCCGTTCCGCGTTTCCAGGACGACCAACTCACTTCCAGTTCCTTGATTCTGGCGGACGACATTCATCCCGTTTCGTCGAAAGACATCGGGCTCGGCCAGTTCGTTCTGGGCGATATGAAGGTGCGCCCCAAGTTGGACGCGAGCTTCGCCTTAAACGATCCGATGGGCGTCTTCCTTCAGGTGTACAACCTGAAAGTAGACGAAAAGACCCACAAAGCGGATGCGTCTGTCGAATACCGTGTGCTTTCGGAAAAGGGAACCGCACCTCTGCTGAAGTTTGAGGTGGCCGCTGATTCGATGCCCGAGCATGGGGAAGAATTGACGCTCGCCAATAAAATCACTCTGGGATCATTGGCCCCGGGAAAGTACAAGCTGGAAATCGCAGTAACCGATCACCTCGCCAATCAAACTATAACGCCCACCGCTGATTTCACCGTCAAGCCCGCAGCCGCTGCGGCTGTTGCGCAGAAGGCCCCGCAAGGGAGGTAGATTCGATTTGAAGTTCCGGACGATTCACGCCTTGGCTCTCGGGTCTCTTTTCTGCCTGCTGGGGCTGCCGCTCGCGGCTGCTCCGAATACAGGAAAAATCACCGGCGTCGTGGTGGATATGGCTGGAACGCCTCAACTGGGTGCGACCGTAATTGTTTCTTCGGAGCAGGTCAGCGCCGCATCCCCTCTCGAATTGTTAACGAACGACCGCGGGCGCTTTTCCACCCTCGCTGTGCCCGCCGGCATGTACTCAATTCGAGTGACACTTGCCGGCTTTCTTCCCGCGATCGAGCAGCATGTGCAGGTCAATAGCGACCATTCGACGCTGCTCGAAATCGTCCTTGGATCTCTTTTTTCTTCCTTTGAAAAGCTGCGGCGCCAGTCCGACCAGACCGCCGCGCCGGATGACTGGACTTGGGTGCTGCGGACCTCGGCTTCGACTCGCGCGGTCCTGCGCTGGCAGGATGGCGGGGTAATTCTGGATGACCCATACGCCGGTCCGGAATCCGCCCAGAAGCAAGGCGCGCGGGGGATCCTTGATTTGACCTCGGGCGCCGATCATCCCGGCTCGATTGCGAATCTGGGTGATACACCGGCCACCGCGTTTGCCTACGATGTGGGCGTGGGAAATAAGGGACGCCTCTTGATGGCCGGCCAGTTCAGCTACGGCGACGAATCTTCCGCTGTAGGGCTGGCGACGGAATGGCTTCCCTCCGGCGAAGCGGGCGTTGGTCCGCAGATGAATTTCGTGGTGCGCGAATCGCAGCTTGGTCCCGTCGGGCTCACGTTCCGCGGGCTGCGGGTTTCGCGCGACGATGAACTTGCCATCGGCGATCGAGTGAGCCTGCGGTACGGAGCTGAATTTATCGCCGCAGGATTTAATGGAACCACTTCGGCATTGCGTCCACGCGGTGAAATTGCCTTGAAACTGGCAAAAGATTGGCAGGCTTCAATCCTGGTTGCGTCGCACCCCTGGCAGGACGATCCTGACTCGCAGAGCGCGCTGCAAACGGCGCTTGATGCCCTGGATGGATTTCCCACGTTGTTGGTCCGCGACGGCCACACCTACCTGGAAAATGGCATGCACGAGGAACTCGCCATCGAACATTCTTTCAGCAAGGATTCGCATTTGAGCGCCGCAGTGTTTCACGATCGCTCAACGCACACCGCCGTCATCGGGCATGGCGCGGCCTCGAATCCAGATTATTTGCAGGATTATTTCTCGGATGCCTTCGCCTACGACGCGGGGCGTTCGGGCTCGATGGGCGTTCGCCTCGCCTACCAGCAGAAAATCTCGGGGCACGTGAACACGACATTCGTTTACTCGTATGGCGGCGCGCTCGGGCCTCGCGATGGCGCATCCGATTTGACGTTGCGAGATGAGTTGACCACCGAATATCGCCACAGTCTCGCTGCCCGGGTTTCGACCACGATTCCAAAGTTTGGGACCAAGTTCGCAGCAGGATACAAGTGGATTGACGGACCCGCTGTCTCCCGTCTGGATGCCTACGGGGAATCGCTCTATCACCTCGACCCCTACCTGAGTATGGAAATTCGCCAGCCGCTCCCCGTCATTTTCCAATGCCATATGGAAGTTATGGCGGACGTGGGAAACTTGTTGGCTCAGGGATACGTTCCCGTGACGAGCCAGGATGGTCAGGTGGTTCTCGTCCCCTCCTACCGGTATTTTCGAGGCGGCTTAAGCGTCCAATTCTAGGTTTTCGGGCACTATTGGAATTGGGAATATGCCTTCCACAAATGGGATATGGGTTCGAAAGATTCTTCGGCAGGCAACTAACCGCAACAAAATAAGCATCTTACAATATCCAGAATCTGTGAATTTCTGGAAGCAGACGTGCTAGCATTGGTCCAGTGATGGGTGTGGGTGTATTCGGATGAACGATAGCCTGCGAATGCGGTTGGGTGCGGTAATACTGGCGTTACTCACCCTTGCGGCCGTTGTCTTCGCCGTTCTCAACTTCCAGCAGCGCTCCCGCGTGGTTATTCCCGATGATGGTGTCACCTGGCAGGACGGTGCTCAGGGCGTCTACGCCTGGTACGTTGTGCCAAACGATCCCGCTGCCCGCGCGGGAATCAAGCAGGGAGACGTGGTCCAGACGGTGCGCGGGTTCACGATCAAGCGCGCCCTCGACGTCGAACACATCCTCTATCGGGTGGGCCCGTGGGCTGAGCTCCGCTACCAGATCCGCCGAAATGGCGAGTCCTTTGAAGTCCCGCTGATCACAGTTCCCAAAGAAAAGCCGGTGATCGAGAATTATCTTCGAGTCACGGCGCTGCTGTATCTTTTCATCGGGCTTTTTATTTTCGTGCGGCGCTGGAACGCGCCGCGGGCAATTCACCTGTATGTCTTCTGCCTCGTTTCTTTCATTTTCTTCAGCTTCCATTACACCGGCAAACTCAATTCGTTTGACTGGATGATTTACTGGGGAAACGAGGTCGCGTGGCTTTTGCAGGCGGCCCTCTTCGTGCATTTCGCGCTGGTATTCCCCGAACGCCGCAGCGCGCTGTGGATGAAACTTGCCGCCGTTTACAGCGTGCCGATCGGACTCCTGGCGTTGCAAGTCTTCGTGGCCACGGCGACGCTTGATTTCGTCCCCACGCTGAGCAATCGGGATTTTCTGGACACGGTTCACCTGTGGTACATGGTCCTCTATTTCCTGATAGCGACAGCTATTTTTTTGGCGAGCTATCGTCGCGCGCCCAGTGGAATTTTGCGGCAGCAATTGAAATGGGTGACCGGCGGGACATTCGCCGGAGTTCTTCCGTTTCTCCTGTTTTATGTGGTGCCCCGCTCGGTGAGTTTGATTACACCTGACTGGATGTCTTTTTCCGCTCTTTCGCTGGCGCTGATTCCCCTTTGTTTCGGCTACGCCATCATCCGCTATCGCCTGATGGACGTTGATATTATTTTCAAACGCGGGCTGGCCTACACGTTCGGAACCGCGGGCGTCGTGGCGATTTACATTTCCACGATCGCCCTGATCGGGGAACTCTTCCACACGGCGTGGCCCACGGGCCCGGCGGGTGGCGTGATTGCGATCGTCGTTGCCGCGTTTCTATTTCAACCCTTGCGCGATTGGGTGCAGGCGCGGCTGGATCGCTTCTTCTACCGCGACCGCCTGGACTATCGCCGCACGCTGATCGAATTTGGCCGCGCGCTCACAAATGAAGTCCGTCTTGACCCTTTGCTCGGCTCAGTGCTGGACCGGATCTCGCAGACTTTGCTGGTTGACCGGCTCGCCGTGTTTCTGGAAGACGCGGCGCATCCGGGGACCTTCGCGCTCTCCCGCTCAATGGGGCTGCGTCCGAAGGGCCCTCTCGATCTGAGCTTCCTTGATCCGGCGCGCCCTGCGCTCGAGCGCGGATGCCTGTTCTTTGAATCAGCGCGCGCTGCGACGCAGGAAAGCGATACCGCTCGCTATACGCTTGAAGAGCTCGATCTGAATTATTTCATTGCCTGCCGTTTCCGCGACCATACGGTCGCCGTGCTGGGGCTGGGCAAGACGGTGGATGGCGATTACCTCTCGAGCGAAGACCTCGAATTGCTTTCCACGATCGCGGGCTACGTCGCGATTGCCATCGAGAATGCGCGCCTCTATCAATCGCTCGAACAGAAGGCGATGCAGATCGAGCGGCTGAAGGATTTCAGCGAAAATATCGTCGAATCGCTGAAGATTGGCGTAGTGACTGTGGACCTGGAAGACCGCATCGAATCCTGGAACCCGCAGCTTGAAAATTTGCTGGAGATTCCGCGCCGCGATGCTCTGCGCCGCAAGCTGGATGAGCTTCTTCCCCCGGACCTTGTCGCCGAAATTTCATCGCGCGCCACCAATGAACATGTTTCCGGGATTTACAAATTCCGCCTGAACACTTCGGGCGGCCGCCAGTTGGTGATCAACGCCTCCATCGCCCCGCTCGTGGGCAAAAATGGCGCGCGCCTGGGCCGGCTGATTCTGCTCGACGACATCACGCAGCGCGTCCGGCTCGAAGAGCAGATGCTGCAGACCGAGAAGCTCACTTCGCTCGGGCTGCTGGCCGCCGGCGTGGCCCACGAGGTGAATACTCCTCTGGCCGTGATTTCCAATTACATCCAGATGCTCGCCAAGCAGATTCCAGCGGACGACCCCCGGCAAAAGACCATCGAACGAATCGTGAAGCAGACATTCCGGGCGAGCGAGATCGTCAACAATCTGCTGAATTTTTCGCGCACGGGCGCGGCCGAGTTGATTGAGGTCGACCTGAATTCCGTCCTCGAAGAAACTTTGACGCTGGTGCAGCATCCGTTCCGCACGGCGCAGGTGAACGTCATCAAGAATTACACGGAAAAGCTTCCCGCCGTGTTGGGCTCCACTACGCGCCTTCAGCAAGTGTTTCTGAATCTGTTCATGAACGCGCGTGACGCCATGCCCGGAGGCGGTATGCTGGAAGTCCGCACCGGCGCGCACAATGGTTCCGTAGAAGTGGAAGTGACCGACACGGGAGCGGGCATCCCGTCTGAAAATCTTCATCGAATTTTTGATCCGTTTTTTACCACCAAAGCCACCGGCCGGGGCACCGGGCTTGGTTTATCGGTGAGCTATGGGATTATCAAGGAGCACGCGGGCAAGGTTGACGTGCGCTCTACGCCAGGCAAGGGCACTTCCTTCCGCCTGGAATTTCCTGTGGCTCGGAAGGCCGTCCATGCCTAAAGGTTCAATCCTTGTTGTTGACGATGAACTGGAAATTCGCGAGGGTCTCGAAGCCCTTCTGACTTCCGAGAATTTCGAAGTGACTCTTGCCGAGACGGGCGAGGGAGGTCTGCAGAAGCTCGGCGACCGCCCCTTCGACCTGATGCTGCTCGACGTGAGCCTGCCGGACCGCAACGGCCTCGACCTGCTGCGCGAGATTCATCTCCGCGATCCGTACCTCTCTATCATTTTGATTACGGCGTTCGGTTCGATTGATATGGCGCGCGCGGCTTTCAAAAACGGCGCCCACGATTACATCACGAAGCCGTGGTCCAACGACGAGCTGATCGCGCAAGTCTCGCTGGCCATTGAGGGGCGCAGGCTGCGCGAGGAAAATGTCCAGCTGAAGCGCGCCCTGAAGCAACGCTACAATTTTCCGAGCATTGTCGGCAAAAGCGAAAAGATGTTGGCGCTGTTTGACCTGATCGCGCAGGTCGCTCCCTCGCGTTCCACCGTTCTGATTTCCGGAGAAAGCGGCACCGGTAAAGAGCTGATCGCCAAGGCCATCCATTCCGCCTCCACGCGCGCGGACAAAGCATTCATCCCCATCAATACCGGCTCGATCCCAGTGGACCTGCTCGAGTCGCAGCTCTTCGGCCACGTGAAAGGCGCGTTCACCAGCGCGATTGCATCAAAAAAGGGACTCTTTGAAGTCGCGGACCAGGGCACGATTTTCTTCGACGAAATTTCAACCATCAGCCCGGAGACTCAGGCGAAACTTCTGCGCGTGATTCAAGAACGCGAATTCATGCGGCTCGGCGGGACGGAAACGATCAAGGTGGACGTGCGCATCCTTGCCGCCTCGAATGAAGATCTGATGAAGCTTGTGCGCGACGGGCGATTCCGTGAGGATTTATTCCACCGGCTGAACGTTATCTCTCTGCACTTGCCGCCGCTCCGCGATCGCAAAGAAGATATTCCGCTGATGGTTGACCGTTTTCTCGACCAGTTCTGCAAGGAAAATGGCAAGCCGCCGCGCGGCTTCACGCACGGGGCGATGAAACTGCTGATGGACTACGACTGGCCGGGCAATGTGCGCGAACTCGAAAATGTGGTCGAACGCGCCGTGGTGCTTTCGACTCATGAATCAATGGATGTGGATTTGCTTCCCGAAAGCGTTCGCACGCGCGAGATCGTGAAGGGCGTGCGATTGCAGCTTGCTGAATTCCTCCCGCCTCTGCCGGGTGAAATGGGCGGTCGCGGTGGATCGGCGCCGGCGCCATCGCTCTTTGAAATTTTGGAAGAAGTCGAGCGGAGAATTATCGTGGATATGCTCGAGCGCACCAACTGGAACCAAACGGAAGCCGCCGAGCGATTTCAGATCCCTCTTTCCACGTTGAACCAGAAAATCAAACGCCTCGGCATCGAAACTCGCCGCCGGCCTGGAACCGTTCGTGGCGCTGCGGTCGGCTATGGGGAAGATGCCGCAGAATTCACGGCCGGAAAATAATCCAACCAGCCGCAGGAAATTAGAAACTACTCCGTTGCGAGCGCAGTTCTCTTGGACTGATGGTGCGCCGCCAGTTGCGCATTTGCGGCGGCCACCGTTCCCACTTCCTTTGCGATCGCGGGCAAATCCTTGCCGGGTATCATCACGTAGAGTTCATCCTCTTTCACGCCCGTATAGACCCGGTTTCCCACGCACCCTGTGCTGACCACGACGCCTTGCGCCATGGACGCTGGGATGGCCATGCACGTCGGCCGGCCGAGTATGGGCAACTGTGCCGCACGGCCCGCGCGCAGCGCTGCCTCTTGCAGCAACATTATTTGCCCCGCAGGCCCGGCAAAAATCACAACGTCCGGCTCCGCCGGCGTTTCCCCGAGCGGCGCGTAAATGATTGCACCCGGCGTCTTCGGCAGGCGCGGAATTCCCGGAACCTCTTCCATTTTTATGTAACCAATGCTGGCCATCAACGAGAGTGTTTGCTCGAGTTCCTGGGCGCGTTCGGCGGGAAGCGCGATATTGTGCGTGTAGCTGCCGATGGGGCAATTGTAATGGTCGCTCGGGACGGTGTAGAACGTACGCCCTTCAGCCGCCAGGCGCCAGAAACTGCAGCCGGATGGCTCCGTGCCTTGAAATTTTGGAACGCCTTGTGGCGCAGCGTCCTGAAATTTAACGGCGACGGGGCGCCGCGGCAAACCCAGCGATTCGGAGAGCGACTTCTCGATTCCTCGGTAATCTTCCATGTTCACTGCTCCCCTGGATAATCTGGATGGGAATGCTTGCATCGTAACTTAAATGGAGACCTCAGCGGCGCGTGTTTCAGGCAATCAACGGGCTTCCCGCGATCGTCTCCAGAATGCGATATGGCGCCTGCTCCGGCGCCACCAGCGCATCCGGAGGAATTAAAAGCGTCTGCTCCATCGCATATTGCCCGGACATTGCCGCGTGGGCTACGCCGTCGGTGAACACAATCCAAGTCGAAAGCGGCGGGAATTCCAGCCGCGCCTTGGGCGTATCTTTTTGAAACGCGGCGTTCTCCTTCAGGTAGTCGTGGAAGCGCAGCATGAACATGTCGTAGGGCGACCGCCCGAATCCGGCGAAGCCAAGCTTCGCGCCCCAATTCTGTACCGTGCGGCTTACGTACGAATCGTCTTCAGCGATCTGGCGCAGCCCAGCGTCCTCCGCGTAATCGCGGGCGAGGCGCTCGAACGGACCGGTTACGTTCCAAATACGCGGCCTTGAAGGATTGAGATTCGTGAAGACGCGCAGGATGCGTCCGCCGCGCGTGGGGCGCGTCGGGAAAGCATCCACGTGGAGCAGGTCGTTCCGCTTGTGTAGCGGCAAGCCCCGCCGCTCCTCTTCAAACGGGCGGAAGCTCGCAAAATCGAGAATCCACTTGCCGGCATAGGGCGAAAGAAAAGATTTCAGGAATTCCATCACCTGGCGGTTGTAGTCGCGCAGGATGGAATGAACGCGCTCCACAGTTTCTGCACTTCCGGTCACGCCCTTCAGAATATCTTCATTCGGGCGATAGGAAATATTCTTGTGCAGCCTGAGTTCGGCCCATTCCTGAGCCAGCAGAAATTCCCGGTCCACCACAGGGAGAACGTAAGGAATCTCGCGAAAGAAGAGGATTTGCCCGGATTCAAGCATCTCGCAATAAGCGCGCGCCCGTGCCTCATGCTGCTCCGCGCCCACCCAACCCGCGGGCAATTTGTAATCTTCGACGAAAATCCAAGGCGCGTTGGGCATGGCTCCTTCGGGTCAGGCCTGCGATACCACACAGAACAGATTTATCCGGAAGCTCGACGGCGTTTCAATGCTTCGTCGCATCGGGAGGTTTATAGCCGCGCGGCATTAGCGCCGTGGAGAGGTCTACGCCGGACAGGTCCACTCCTTCAAGATTCGTTTCGCGCAGAATGGTGGTCTGCATCACGGCACCTTGAAAATCCGCGCCACCGATTTCAGCATAGCGAAAATTCGCGGCCCCAAAATCGGCGCGCCGCAGGATGGCAGACCTCATGTCGGTGCGAAATAACTCCGCGCCGCCCGCCTTTGCTTCGGTCAGGTCCGCGCCGCTCAGGTTAGCTTCGGTCAGGTCCGCTTTGCGCAAGTCCGCCCTGCGCAGCCGCGCTTTGGTCAGGTCCGCGGAAGCAAGCCTGGCCTCGCGGAGATTTGCGCCCTCCAGGTTTGCGCCCTGAAAATTAACGTAGGCGAGGTTCGCCTTCTGCAGATTCGCTTTCGAGAGATCGGCGCCGGAAAGATCGGCGCGAACCCCTGCCTCATCGCCGCGCGTGAATCGCACATGCGCTTCGAGAATTTCCGAGAGCTTTTTTCCTTTATGGCGAATACTGTCCGAGGATCGCAGACTGCCTCCCTTTAGACTCCTTGCGATGCGTATGGATAACCGCTCAGCAGGATGATGTCTGTTCGATTCTCTATCTTACTAGAGAAAGGCGATTCTCTGCACGCGTGCGTGGGTGCGGAATGCGCCCCTTCCTGCTCTATGATAAGGTAGCTCAAAGATGCAAAACATCGATGGATTCACGGCCAGATCGCGTCTTTGTCTTCGTGCGATTGCGGCTCGCGCCATCGCCTCCATCCCGGTGGGGCTCTGCGCGGCCTTTCTTGCCGCCGCATTCGTAGGATTTGCGCCTGCTGCAGGCGCGCAAGAAACCTACGAAGAACCAAGCCAGGAAATCGTGGTGAACCAGGCGGCCGGCCGGGTTGTCATCCTCGTCGCCAAAGACGCAATCTTGATTGGCACGATCGAGAACCCTTTCGAGGCGGAGACACGCCCACCGGTGCCTGTGCAACTGGGAAGCGCGCGGGCTGGCATATTCCTGGGAGCAGTGGATTGGTATTCGCCTTCCACCCAGCAGCATCTGGCCCGGCTGGATCGCGAACTTCCGCACTTGCGCCGCGCTTCGGCCAGTCCGCAATCACCCCACTTGGAGGCGGATCTTTCAGGCGCCGAAGCCTCAGACATTGAGGCAGTCGGGCAGGGCCTTCTTGAGCGGCTGAACGCATTGGCCAGGGGGTTGCACAATAAAGTCACCCTGCCGGGGGATGAACCCCTTGCAGAAGTGATCGTTGCCGATTATTTGGCCGGATATGGGCCGGAAATCTGGCAGCTCACGTTATCAATCGAGCAGACGCCGACCTCGCATGACGAGTACTGGAGCACGCGAGTCCTGCGCCCCCAATATTTGCAATTCTGGCCGCCGGAAAAGAAGGATCCAAAGACGCTGGTCGAATTCAGCTACCCGCCGGAGAGTGCCCCTGTATCGCTTCTCGAACTCCTGAAACAAAGAGACCCTCGCCTTCAGTCAATCATTTCATCGGACGCAAAAATGGCTGAAGTCGCGGGGCATTTGCTTCAGGGGGAGAGCAACAAGGTGCTTGCCGCCGATGCCACGCAATTTCTGCGCGCAGCGCTCGACGTTCTTACTCCGCCTAAGGCGCGGCAGACCATGGCGATTATCGGCATCGAAACAGGATTTCAGTGGATACTCCCGCCGCCCCAGGAAGCTGTGGCGCCCGGCCAGGAAAAGGAGCGCGAACCCGGGGCGCCGTCGCTTTTGAACCCGCATCCGCAACGATAGGCCGCCATTCGCCGCGGTCTATTTCTCTCACTTGGTTTCTGGCTTGGCTTCGGCAAGCTGCTTCTGAAGCTTGGCATTTTTTTCGGCTACCGAACGTGCCAGGTCTTCTTTGTGGGTCACGAGCTTACGCGCCATTTCCGGGTCCGATGTTCCCAGAATTTCCGCTGCAAACACGGCCGCGTTTACAGCCCCAGCCCGATCGATCGCCATAGTTGCCACGGGGATTCCGCCAGGCATTTGAACGGTGGCGAGCAGCGCATCGAGACCATTCAGCGAGCTCGTCCCCATCGGGACACCAATGACAGGAAGCGTGGTGCTCGCCGCAATCACCCCCGCCAGGTGCGCCGCGGCCCCAGCGGCTGCGATCACCACTTTCAACCCGCGGCTCACGGCAGTAGTGGCATATTCGTGGGCGCGAGCCGGTGTCCGGTGCGCGGAAAGCACTTCCATCTCGTAGGCGATGCCGAACTTGTCGAGCGTCTTTCCCGCTTCGCTCATCACCGGATAATCGGTGTCTGATCCCATCACGATTCCAACAAGTACTCGCTTCGTGTTCGATGTCATCTGGGTCTATGGCTCCTGTTCATGTAGCTCGCGCGCGAGACTGGGTGCGCGAATGTTCGCCGATGTCCTTCCGATAGTGTGCCCCATCGATAGCAATTCTACTAACTGAGTCGTAGACAATTTGGGACGCAAGTTGAAGATTATCGGCACGTGCGGCTATTTCGAGTATTCTTCCACCATTTGTGTAGTAATTGCTGCCATCCACTCGGTCTCCGGCGTGGAACACGACCGCACCCGGAACGGCGGCTGCCTCCGCCAGGCCATTGATTACGGTTCCTGTCTTCGGGTTGGCTGGGTAACCCTCCGCGGCGATCACGACGCACATACTGGCGCCTGGAAACCATTTGGCTTCAAACGCTCCCAACTGCCCCCGAGCGGTTGACTGGCACGCTTTCGCCAAGTCAAAGTCAGCGCGAAGCAGGATCGCCTCCGTTTCCGGATCGCCGAGCCGGCAATTAAATTCTAGAACCTTCGGACCATCGGACGTGAGCATCAGGCCAAAATAGAGAAATCCGCGGTAGTCGATCGCATCCTCTTTGAGGCCCCTTAAAGTGGGCCGCACGATCTTTTCGAGGATATCGCGTTCAAGTTCCGCCGGTAGAAGTTCATCGATCGAATAAGCGCCCATGCCGCCGGTGTTAGGGCCTTGATCACCATCGAAAGCGCGCTTGTGGTCGCGGGCTGGCGCCATTCTGATGAAATCATGGCCATCGGTCAGGATAATGTAGGAAAGCTCCTCGCCGGCGAGTCCCTCTTCAAGGAGTACCCGCTTGCCGCCATCGCCAAGTTCGTGTTTTTCCAGCAGTCGATCAATAAACGCTGTCGCTTCGTCGGGCGACGTCGTCACCAGCACACCTTTTCCCGCACACAGGCCGTCTGCCTTGATCACCAGTGGCCAATCCACCTCGCAAAGCACCGTGTAAGCATCCACCGAAGATTCGAATACTCCATACACCGACGGCGTTGGAATGCTGTGGCGCTCCATAAATTTTTTTGCGAAAACTTTGCTGCCCTCGAGCTGCGCGGCCTTCTGCGTTGGGCCAAGCAGAGTCAGCCCGCGCTTCGCGAATTCGTCGGCGATTCCCCGGACAAGCGGCAACTCGGGGCCGATGATCGTGAGATCCGCTCCCAAACGTGCCGCTAAATCGGCCGCAGCTTTGACATCGTGCAAATCAAGGGGGAAGCATTCTGCCTCTTTTGAAATTCCACCGTTCCCCGGCGCGCACCAAATATTCTCAACCGATTCACTCTGGCGCAGCTTCCACACGAGCGCGTGCTCGCGGCCTCCGCTTCCAATCACGAGTATCTTCATAATTGTTCGCCAACAGGAATCATGAACGATACGGCGGCGCGTCTGTCGGTGTCAACAGGAGTTCGCCTTGCTCGACTCCCACAAAAGTGGTTTCATCTATCGCGATGCATTGGGACTTTGCGCTCATTCTGATATTTCTGGGGACGGCCGTGCCGTGGCTTGGCCGGCGCCGCATCCGGCAGTTGATGGCCGTGCCTCAAACAACGAAAAAAGATCGCCTGGTCCTCTACGCCTCCACCTGCATATTTCAATGGCTTGCCGTGGCGCTGATTTTGTGGCGGGTAAAAGTGCATCACATCGCGTTTCGCGATTTGGGCGTGGCGGTTCCAAATGTTTTTGTTGTTGCTGTAACTACATTTATTCTGGGAACTTTAGTATTTGCCAATCAGATTTTCAGTTTGCGGCGACTCGCTTCGCGGCCAGCCGAAATCCAGGGCTCAATTCCCCAACTCGCACTGAAGGTCTTTCCTCAGGACAATGGAGAGCGATGGGCTTTCTTTGCGTTGGTGGCCACGGTTGCTGTCTGCGAAGAGTTTATTTACCGCGGTTTCATTCAACATGTGTTTGAAGCGTGGGCAGGGGATTATGCGGTTGCCGGCGCAATTGGATCGGCGATCATGTTCAGCTTGGCTCATCTTTACCAAGGCAAACGTGGCCTGATATCTACCTTTGTGATTGGGGGACTGTTTTCGGTCGTCCGATATGGGACCGGGAGCCTATTGCCGCCACTCGTCGCCCATTTCGTGGCCGATTTGATGGCTGGATTGTTAGCGCCGAAGGCGATACTAACCTCTTTAGAATCTGCCAGTAATGGGCAATCGGATGTCCCTGCGGTCATGACGTGAAACAGGCCTATAATCCAATAACTACACTTATAGTATGACTTTAAAGGTCCCAGCTAATTCGGAAATTGCAGCCACCCTTCTGCGCTATGGCGTCAGCACGACTCCGGAGCTTTGCGCCCAAGTGCGGCGCTATATCGACCTCCTGCTCCGCTGGAACAAGAAGATCTCGCTGACCACCGTAACTGACCCATCGGAAATAATTCGATTCCATTTCGGCGAAAGCCTGTTCCCTGCTAAATCCATCCCAGTACCGCATAGTCGGCTCGCCGACGTTGGTTCGGGCCCTGGATTTCCAGGCTTAGCCCTGAAGCTAATTCTCGAGGATGTTGAGATCGTATTGATCGAGTCCAATGCTAAGAAGGCAGCATTTCTTTCCGAAGTTACTCGCGAGCTCGGCCTAAATGGCGTGGAAGTTTTCCGTGGACGCATGGAAGACTATGAAATGGGGTCAAAACCGTTTGACCTGATAACTGCGCGTGCGCTAGGTCAGCACGAAAAATTTCTGGCGTGGGCCTTCACCAAGCTTAAACTCAGCGGATTTGTCGCTTTGTGGCTCGGGGAGGAGGACGCACGAGCGATTTCGCGGCTGGTATCGTGGAGGTGGCACGAACCGATCAAAATACCAGAATCCCAACGCAGGTTTATTCTCTTCGGCTCCCCCATTAAATAATCCGGACGAAGTGTTCCACGTGGAACAATCGAAGCTAAAAAAATGTTTCACGTGAAACATCTTGCGCATTTCCGATTTTCTCTGCTACATTCCCGACTTCACTGGGGGTCATTTTGGCAAGAATCATCGCCATCGCCAACCAAAAGGGGGGCGTTGGGAAGACAACCACGGCTGTAAACTTAGGCGCCTCTCTGGCTGCCTCGGAACAGCGAACCCTCCTCATCGATTGCGATCCGCAAGGAAATACGACCAGCGCCCTTGGATTTCCACGCGATCCTGCTCGAAGAACGCTATATCAAGCCCTCATGCTTGGCGAGCCAATCGAAAGGGTGATCATTGACGCCCAAGTCGAGGGACTTGATTTAATTCCGTCGGATAAAAACCTTGTTGGCGCAGCCGTTGAGTTAGTATCCGCCGAAGAGAGGGAGTACCGGCTCAAGGCTTTGATTGACCCGATGCGGGAGAAATACAGCTTTATTCTCCTGGATTGCCCACCTTCACTTGACCTTTTGACACTGAACGCTCTCGCGGCCAGCGATTCTGTCCTAGTCCCAATCCAATGCGAATATCTGGCACTTGAGGGTGTTTCTGAGCTATTAGACACGCTGATGCGTTTGCGCCGTTCGATCAACCCCGCCCTTGCCATCGAGGGGATCCTTTTGACCATGTACGACGACAGAACGACACTCTCGAAGCAGGTCGCCTCCGATCTCCGAAGTTTCTTTGGCGGGCAGGTCTTTGAGAGTGTAATTCCGCGAAATGTACGGCTTGCAGAGGCACCCAGTCATGGGATGCCAGTGATATTCTACGACATACATAGTAAAGGTGCAGAAAGTTACATCCAACTTGCCAAGGAGGTAATCGCGAATGCCCAGAAACGCCTTGGGCAGGGGACTCAGCGCTCTGATTCGGGAACCGGAGCCGCCGCTTCAGCAGCAGCAGCCGGCAGCAGTGGCAGTGGCGGCGACGGGGGCAGCGGCAGCCCCAGCTCTAGCACCGACTGAAGGGATGTTTCAGGTTGATATTGACCTGATTGACCCCAGCCCTTATCAACCGAGAACACGCTTTCGTGAGGAAGCGCTTGAGGAGCTTGCTCGCTCGATTCGATCGAGCGGCATCGTCCAGCCATTAGTTGCGCGCAGAATTGCCAACCGCTTCCAACTGATTGCGGGCGAGCGGAGGTGGCGTGCTGCTCAGCGGGCTGGACTCACTCGAGTGCCTGTCGTCACGAAGCACGTCCCTGAAGAGATGGCACTTGAGATGACGCTTGTGGAGAACCTCCAGCGAGAAGACTTGAACCCGATCGAGCAAGCGCACGCATTCCAGCGTTTGACGGATGAGTTCCACCTGACGCAGGAGCAAGTAGCCGAACGCACGGGAAAAGATCGGGCTACGGTCGCCAATGCGGTTCGTCTCTTGAGGCTCGAAGCACCCATCCAGGATCTGCTCGAGGAGGGTCGATTGTCAGCCGGCCATGGCCGCGCTCTCCTAGGAATCCCTGATCCACAAGCCCGCCTGGCACTATGCCAACGGATCGCGCGTGGCGGAATGACGGTGAGGCAAGTTGAACGATTCGCGAATCGCAGCTCGAAGGGTACGTCAGCAATTCCGCCCAGCGCCCTAATTGATCCCAATACAAAAGCCGCGCTTGAGGAACTGCAACGAGAATATGGAACTCGCGTCCAGATGGCTCCGTGCAGGCCAGGAAAACCTGGGCGGTTAGCGTTTGAATACTACGATGATAGTGATTTAACTCGCCTGTATGACCAGCTGATGAGAAAGTAATACTATACATATAGGAGTAATACATGCCGGGCGGCTGGTTTGACAAAAAACGTCAAGATGCGGGTGAATGGACAGGCTTCCTCGAGCAAGGAGTTCGCCTCGAAGGCAAGCTTGAGTCACCCGGAACTTTTCGTGTTGATTGCAGTATGAAAGGCACCCTCGTCTCGGAAGATACATTAATCTTAGGCGAGAACGCTTCGGTGGAGGGGCACGTAATCGGCAACTACGTCGTCATCGCGGGGCGCTTTGACGGAACTATTGAGGCCCGGGGCCGCGTGGATATCCAACCAAAAGCGATCGTCACCGGAGAAATCCACACGCCCTGCCTGATTATTGAGCCCGGGGCATTATTCGACGGCCGGTGCCACATGCTTGCCCCAAGCCAGAGTGCCAAGCCGATTACTATTCCCATCCGATCCGCGTCTGCGCAGGGGTAGGCGCACTCCTTGTAATCAGCGCGGAAGAATCTTACTGCGTGCCGTAGACTCCCATTTTGGGTATTGCCGCAGCACACTGCTTGAGTCCTTCTTGAATGGCCTGATCGGAGTCCAAGTGTGGAGCGGTGGACGCCTCAGCAGCTTTGAATAACCTTTCAGCCTTTTCTACGCGGCTCAATTTCGTCAGGTTGATGCGCGCGGCGGAAACAAGAGAGGGAACGGCCACGCGTTCCGTGGGGTTCGCACGCCCCAACTTTTCATACTCGGTGGCCGCACGATCCCACTCCTCCTGCTTCTCGTAATGCCGGCATAATTCCAGCCAGACGCCGCGTGGAAGCCTTTCGCCGCCCAGGTTTACGTATTGCTCATAGTAGGTACGCGCTTCACCGAGTTCCCCGCTCGTCACGCAATGCCGACAGAGGTTGGCAAGCGTTTCCTTCATGCCATTGAAGTCTTGCAACTTTTCCTGAGCCTTCAATAGAAGTTCGAGAGCCTCGCCCGAATCGGGGTTTTCCGCTAGTTCCAGCTGGAGCTCGCCGATGGCTGCGTCGGATTGCCCTTCCAGCAATAGTTCCGTCGCGTGCGCTAAGCGCGGTTCGGGCGTCCACGAGACTTTTGCTTCAATTGCCTGGTCCATGGCGCGCTCAATACCTGTGGCGCGAAGAACCACAGCCCCAACCATCCCAAACGCGAACCCACCCACATGCGCCCAGTACGCAACTCCGCCCGCTGATCCGGACAACAAACCCCAGACAAGTTGAATCACGAGCCACAAAGGCAAAAGAACGTAAGCCGGGACGAAGAACTTGTATCGACCTAGCCCGAAGAACCAAATCCACATGAGCTTGATCTTCGTCTTCGGAAAGCGCGCCAGGAATCCGCCCATGAGGCCGGCAATAGCCGTGGAAGCGCCGGCAACGGGAACCATGCTCCCGGAAAATACAACTCCGTGGACGAGCAGCGCACCCGCTCCGGAAACAAGATAAAAGATGGGGTATACGACCCTCCCCCAGGCATCTTCCAGAATCGTTCCTGCCAGCCACAGAAACCACATGTTGAAAATGATGTGCAGCCATCCCCAGTGCAGAAAATTAGCGGTGATGTAGCTCCAGGGCTTCGGGTGGTAAGGGTGAAACGCGAAATTCCAGGTGAACGAGTGGTCGTGAATGTCGTCAAACTCGGCACAAAGTCTCGCCATCTCGGCATCCGCCTGCGATTCAGACCAATTGCTCCCCAGCTGTCGAGCGTCCCAGCCATCAAGAACTTCGCGGTTTGGCGCGGCCAATTGTTCAAACACCCCCGGATGCTCTCGCTTGAACGATTCCACCAATTGAAATGCATCGGAAGTGGGCGTGGCCTCCGGATAATGCGCGCTCAGGAGCAGGATGTGGAGTTGCACTTCACCGGATTTCTGCATGTCGTCCCGCATCGTTCCGATGGTAAAGAGGAAAATAAAGAAGTTCAGAGCGATGAGGACAATGCTTACGTAGGGCCAGCGACGGCCCCGCAAGTTTTCATGCGCTACTGGAATCAGCATTGCCGCGCTCCAGAGTCAATCGGGTAGCGATCATCCGCTTAAAAACACCTAAATTCGGGGACGGCTGCTTATGGCGGAGAATCGCGAAGAACTCTATTTTCAATTGTAAGGGCCGCTCCGCGCGGCGCGTGATAAAAGTGCCTGAGTGGTGAATAAGTAGTAATAATCGTTACATAACGATGCCGGCTTGCTTCACTGCCGACGACATCACTCAACGCGCACGGAATCCGCGAGCAATCGGCATTTGCAGCGGCCTCGCAATGATGCGGCGCTATAATCTTCGCGTCCGCTCCGAGGAGGGAATTCGCCTTGTCCGAAACGGTTCGCCTGACGACCACCGCAAAAGCCGCGGGTTGCGCTGCAAAGCTAAGTCCTGGCCTGCTCGACGCGGTCCTCAAGAAACTGCCGCCGCCGAATGATCCGAATCTTCTTGTAGGCTTCGAAACCAGCGATGATGCCGCCGTCTATCGCCTGAGCGACGAGTTGGCGCTCGTGCAGACCGTCGATTTCTTCACGCCGATCGTGGACGACGCTTCGCTCTTCGGCCAGGTGGCCGCCGTAAATTCGCTCAGCGACGTATATGCCATGGGAGGTCGCCCGATTTCCGCGCTCACGATCGTCGCGTTCCCGCCTTCGCGCCCCCCGGAGCTTCTTGAACAAATCCTGCGCGGAGGCCTTGCGAAAATGGCGGAAGCGAATTGCACGGTCGTCGGCGGCCATTCGATTCGCGACGACGAGCTGAAGTTCGGCTACGCCGTCACGGGACTGATTCACCCGGACCGCATTTGGCGCAATTTCGGCGCACGGCCCGGCGACGTTTTAATTTTGTCGAAGCCGCTCGGGACGGGAGTAATCTCTACCGCGCTCAAGCAGGGCAAGGCCGAATCCGGGTGGGTCAGCGCATCCACTGATTCCATGACGCGTCTCAATCGCGCGGCGGCCGATGCTCTTCACGAAGTCGAGGCGTCTTCCACGGGCGCGGGCGCAGTGCACGCCGTCACGGACGTCACGGGATTTGGACTTCTGGGGCACGCGCGAGAAATGGCCATCGGCAGCGGCGTTTCGCTGCGCATCGCGCACACGAAACTCGCGTATCTCCCCGGCGCCGTGGAGGCGGCGCGCGCCGGATTTCTCTCCGGTGGCCTCGCGAATAATCGCGAGTTCCTCGAAGGCTGCGTCGAATTCGCGGCCTGCGTGCCCGACGAGGTCCGCGCCCTTCTATACGATCCGCAAACATCTGGCGGCCTTCTGGCGGCGATTGCCCCTGAAGCGGCCGACGCGGCATTGGCTTCCTTCGAGCGACGAAACATACCGGTCCGAAAGATCGGCGAAGTTGTCGCGAAGAGTTCGCCCTTGATCGCCATCGCCTGAACCTCCGCCCCTCATGTACAATTTTCATTCAAACAAACGGTCATGGACCCGATAACCCACGGCATCACCGGCGCGCTTCTCGGCAAGGGATTGTTTTCCAAGCGGCAGACGCGCGTTTCGATTTTCGCGGCCACGCTCGGCGCGGTATTCCCCGACGTGGACGTATTCTTTGAATTCTTCAGTCGCGACCCGCTCGCGATAGTGAAATACCATCGCGCGATCACCCATTCCTTCGCTGGGCTGCCCTTTTTCGCCGCGTTCCTCGCATGGCTAACGCGCCGCGTGGCGCGACATTTCGGCATCGAGTCGCCTTCGTGGCTCATGCTCACATTGATTTACGGCGTTGGCATCGCGAGCCACATCATCCTTGATGGAATGACGTCCTTCGGCACCCGCATGTGGATGCCTTTCTCGGAGCAGCGCGTCTCCTGGGATCTTCTTTTCATTATTGATTTCACGTTCACCGCAATCGTGCTTCTCCCGCAAATCGCTGCCTGGGTCTACAGTGGCCGGGAAAACAGCCGTCTGCGTGCCGGCGTCATCTGGATCTTGCTGTCGCTCGGCGCCTGCGGCGCATATGCGATCGGCGTATTGGTGGGTCACCCGTTCGGAAAAGGGATCGTCGTTATCGCCTGCGCTGCGATCGCCGCACTTCTTTTCCTGCCGTCAATACGCGGCTGGGGTTTTGGCGTCCCGCGCGCGGGGTGGTGCCAGGCGGGAGCTTGCTTGATGCTTCTCTACCTATTCGCATGTGCCGCGGCCCATCATTCCGCATTGAACCGCGCGAAAGAATTTGCGGCCGCGAACCATATCGCTGTCGTTCGCATGGCGGCAATTCCCGTTCCGCCGTCCTTGCTCGATTGGGGTGATGAAATTCTCACGCCCGACGGCGTTTACCAGACGGAATTCGACCTGCGCGAGCCGCAGCCGCCCGTCTTCCGTTTTTTTGCTGATTCTCCGCCAGATGAATTCACCACGCGCGCCCTGCAGCTACCCGCGGTGCAACTCTATTGGCAGTTCGCGCGATTCCCCGTAATTCGCACATCGTACGAAGGCACGCATCACATCGTGCAATTCGGCGAACGCCGTTTTGTCTCCCCGACCACGAAAAATCTGCCGCCGTTCACATACCAGGTGGTCTTCGACGCAGGCGGCAACGTCATCCGCCAGGGCTGGTTTTCGGACGCGTTGCAAATGCGGCGCAGCGATGATTTGAAGCAGCAAAGCCCGGAGAAAAAAGCGCCATGAAAATTCTAATCTTCAGCGATATTCACGGCGACACTCGCGCGCTTGAGCGAATCGTCGCGCAGCCCGCGGATGTTTACATCTCCAACGGAGATCTCTCCAATTTTGGAAAGACGCTCGATCGCTGCGGCGCCGTATTGGCCCCGCTGGGCGAACGGCTGTGGGTACTCCCCGGCAATCACGAAACACACGAAGAGACGAGCGCGTTCTGCAAACAGCACGGCTTCGTGGACTTTCACCGCCAGAGTCGATCGCTTGGCGCCACTCATTGGGCGGGACTCGGTTACAGCAACATCACGCCATTCGACACGCCCGGCGAATATTCAGAGGAGGAAATCGCGAGCGCGCTCGTTGCTTTCGAAGAGTTGCGACCGCTGTATCTCGTGGTCCATTTTCCGCCGCAGGGGACGAAGCTCGACGAATTCGCTCCGGGAAAACATGCGGGAAGCCCCACGTTGCGCAAATGGGTGGAACGCGTGCAGCCCGCTTATTTATTTTGCGGCCACATCCACGAAACGGCCGGATTGAGCGACCACATCGGCGCAACGCAATGCTTCAACGTCGGGAAGCAAGGCTACACGCTCGAAATCTAGCTGCGGTTCGTAGATTGTTATTTTGGGAATTTACTGCTTCTTGTTGGCGGGATAGATCACAAGTTGGCGGCGGTCGCCGACGCCTTCGCTCGCGGTGCGAACTCCGGCTGCCCCGGTTAATTCCAGGTGCATGATGCGGCGTTCGCGCGGAGACATTGGATTGAAGCGAAATTCCTGCCCGGTTTCGCGAACGCGCTGCGCGGCCACGCGCGCGGATAGCTTCAGCTCATCGAGGTGTGCCGAGCGGTAATCGCCGCAATCGAAACGCACGCGATCATGCAGCCGGGGATCCAGGCGCAGCCAGCGATGCGCTATGTGCTCCAGCGAGAGCAGCAAATCGGCGTTTCGCTCCAGCAGCAAATCCTTATCTTCTCCCTCAAACATCGCCACCACATCGGTTTCATCCCGCCCGGAGTCGGCCGAAGGCGGCGTCGAAATTTCATATTTCAGGTCGAGACCCATCTCGCGCAATGCGACGTCCAGAAAACGCCGGATCTCTGCGATCGCGCGCTGGCTATCCAGCCGCGCTTCAGGTCGCGGATGCTCGTGCGTTGCCGGTCTTGGCCGGCGCGTGTTTCGCTCGTCTCTCATTCCTGATTCTTCTTGAATTTACTCCGCGAAGGCAGCGGGTGAGCGCGATTCAGATAATACTGCTGTCCCACGTTTACCAGATTGCTCGTGAAATAGTAGAGGTTCAGGCCGCTCGAAAGGTAAAAGAAAATAAAGCCGGTGAACAACGGCATCAGGGTCATCATCTTCTGCTGCGCGGGATCGGTGTTGCCGGGCATCGGAGTCATTTTCATCATGAGGTATGAGGAAATGGTCATCACGATCGGCAAAATATAATACGGATCTCTCGCGGACAAATCGTGAATCCACAAAATCCAGGGCGCGTGGCGCAATTCAATCGCGCCCGTGAGCGTCCGGTAAAATGCCCAGAGGATGGGAAGCTGTACCAGCATCGGCAGGCAGCTGCCGATGGGATTAATACCTTCTCGCTGGTAGACGGCCATCACCTCTTCATTCATTTTCTTTTTGCGGGGATCGGTCAACGAATATTTTTTATAGCGGTCCTGAATCGACTTGATTTCCGGCCCTACCAGCTGCATCTTGCGGCTGGATTTGAATGTCCACAGCCGGATGGGAAATAAAATGATCGTGAGCGCCAGGGTGAAAACCACGATCGCCCAGCCATAGTTGGGAATAAATCCGTGCAGCCACTGCAGCACCAGCAGCAGCGGCTTGGCAATCATTCCAAACCAACCGAACTGCACCAACTCTTCCAACGATGGCTGCTGCTGGCTCAGCAACTTCAGATCTTTGGGTCCCACGTAGGCGCGCATGCGCAGCGGCCCCGGTGACGATGTGCCCGCCGCCATCTGCGCCACGAGTTCGATTGCGGGCTTTTCGTCGTCCATGATGTTGTGATTGGGAGCCCAGTGCCAGATGGAGAGGTCAGTGCCGTCTGGAAGAAAAGCCGCGGTGAAAAACTGGTCTTCGATGCCGGCAAACTGCATCGGGCCGCCTTGCTCGGTGGCTTGCGATGGATTTCCTGAAACGCCGAGCTTCTTGATCGTCAGCAGGTTCAGCTTGCCGTTCTGATCGTAGTAAACGGTAACGAGTTGCGTGGCTTTGTAAACCGCCTTGTCGCCAAACTCGCCACGCCACGCAACCGCCGCCACCAAAGGCTTGCCGTCGAGCGTCACCGAAATCTCGAGGCCAATCTCGTAATTCCTGTCGAACTTCAGTTTCTTTGTGACGTCGAGGTGCCCATCGCTCCAGTGAAACGTGACGCTCCCGGGTGCTTCGATTTGCGTTCCGCTCGGAGAAGGCGGCGAAGGCAAACCGGCCGCCGAAGCGGGACCCTGCACAGAAATGTCCTGATACAGCGCCGAATTTGCCTCCGCCTCCAACTGCGGATCGTTGAGCTTCAGCGAAAAGGGCCAGCCCAGTTGTTGCGAGGACTCCTGATCCACCAGATCCAGCGGACGTGGCGGCTTGTCGTCCGTAAAATATTTCTTCGTCTGCCAGCTATGCACCACGCCACCGCGATTTGAAAGCTCCACGCGGTAAAGCGAGTTTTCCACCACGATCGTCTTTTCGGCCGCGGCCTGCACCGCCGCCACATTTGCGGGCCTCTCGCCTGCCGCGTTCATCGAAGTGCCAGCGGAAGTTCCCGGCCCCGGAGCCGCCTGCGTTGCGCCCGCTGGGCCCGAAGAAGTTGCTATTTTCTGCTGGGGAGCCGGTGGCGGAATTTCCGGCTTGTAAAATTTCGACGTGACCAGAAACACCAGTAGCGCCAGGACAATAAACAGAAGCATGCGAAACTGTTCGGAGCGGTCGGGTTCGCTCAATTCACCGGCTCCTCGCCAGGCACATTCGCAGGCCTCGCATGCTCATCGGGAACAGGATCGAAACCTCCGTGTGTGAACGGCCTGCATCGCCCCAAACGCTTCATCGCGAGCACAAATCCATGGCTCGCGCCGTGGCGTTGGATCGCCTCCACTGCGTAGTTCGAACAGGAAGGATAAAACTTGCAAGCGCCGCCAAGAAAAGGCGAAAGAAAAATCTGATACACCCGCAACATCGCGAGCAATACCCATGCGCCGATTCCTGCGGGGCGCCGCATCTCGTGGTCGCAGGCTGCAGTGTTCACTTTCACTGTTTGTGAGCTTCTGGCGTTGCCGCCGGGCGCGGCAGGAGTTTCAGCAAATCCCCCGCGAGCGTCGAAAATTCCGCTGTGGCCGCCGAGCTGCGCGGATGTATCACGATGTCCCATCCCGAGGCGATCTCCTGTCGGTGCAATCTCAGAATTTCTCGTAGGCGGCGCCGGATCCGGTTGCGCCGCACCGCATTGCCCAGCGCCTTTTTGATGCTCCATCCGAACCGGCTGTTGTCGAGGCCATTGGGGCGAAGAAATATCGTGAACTCGCGGCTCGTCCGCCGGCGGCTTTCCCGGTACACCGCATCATACTCAGCGCGGCGCACCAGCCGGCAGACGCGCGGCAATTCCTGCCGCGCCGAATCAGACACGCGTAAGGCTGTGGCGCCCTTTCTTGCGGCGCTGCGCAAGGACTTTGCGTCCACCCTGGCTCTTCATGCGAGTGCGGAAGCCGTGCTTCTTATGACGGCGGCGCACATGAGGTTGAAAAGTACGTTTCGGCAACTGACTCTCTCCTGTTGTTTAGCAGTTTCCCGCGGCAGCGGTGATCTTCCGCTCTTCGTGCCCCGGCACAGCCGGTGACACCGGCACGGCGCTTCACCGATGCTTCTCGCATCGGTCACGAATCCAAGACCCAAGCGAAACAACTAGTCTATGCGACCCGCGCACCACGGTCAAGGAATCGCGCGCGAAGCGGGATGGGTCGGTTGACGCCAGACGGCCGCGCAACCGGCGTGCTATTTCGTCCCCGCAAAACTGGAAATCCTTAATCTGCCGTTTGGAGAAATACGCTCAATCCCCTAGAGGTTCCTTCGAGGATATCAACGTCTCATTCACCGGATGGGTGAAAAGCCCGTCGATCGATTGGCTTCGGCGCCTGGTCCGGACGGCAAGTGTCTGCCGTCGGGCACGCTGGAAATCCGTGCTACCATCCCGCCGCGCTGGGAGGCACTTCCGCTGCCGTGGCGAACGCACTCGAACGCGAAAGGCTCTCCACTCCACTTCGCCGCATCCTGATCCTTCTCGCGCTCTCCATCTTCGTCAACTACGTGGACCGTGGCAATCTCTCCATCGCCGCTCCGCTGATCAAAAATGAGCTCGGCCTCTCACCCTCGCAGCTCGGCATCCTTCTTTCCTCGTTTTTCTGGACGTACACCGCCTTCCAAATTCCTGTTGGCTGGCTCGTGGATCGTTTCGACGTTAGCCTCGTTCTCGCTTTGGGCTTCTTCATCTGGTCCGCGGCCACAGCTGCCACCGGACTCATGCGCGGTTTCGCGGCCCTGCTCGCTGTTCGTCTCGTTCTGGGCATGGGAGAAGCTGTTGCCTATCCTTCCTACTCAAAAATCCTCGCGCGCGATTTTTCCGCAGGCCATCGCGGCATCGCCAATGGGGCCATCGCCGCAGGACAAACTTCCGGCCCCGCGTTCAGTATATTTCTCGGGGGTATGCTCGTGGCGCGTTTTGGGTGGCGCCCGTTTTTCCTCACGCTCGGCCTGCTCGGCCTCCTGTGGCTAATTCCCTGGATGCGCTGGCGGCCGCGCAATCCGGAAATCGCGCCAGTCGGATTACCCGCTGTGACTCCCAGCCTGCTCTCGGTTTTGAAGCAACGCGACATCTGGGGCGCCTGTGTGGGCCATTTTGCAGGGAACTACCTCATCTATTTCCTGCTCACCTGGCTGCCGTCTTATCTTGTCAGCGAGCGCAATTATTCATTGGGAAAGACGGGACGAATTGCAGGCATTGCGTTCCTGATGTGCGCCGCTTCCTCGGCCATCACCGGCGCTCTTTCGGACCGCTGGATCGCCGCGGGCGCTTCTCCTACGCGCGTAAGGAAAACGCTGCTCGTCACGGGCCTCGGAGGCGCGGGAATAATTCTCGTTTTGTGCGTCCTCGCCTCTCCCTCTCTTTCGATTATTCTTCTTTTCACCGCAAGCACTCTCTACGGCATCTGCAATCCCAACACGTTCGCTTCCGCGCAAATTCTAGCGGGCCCACTGGCCGCGGGCAAATGGATGGGCTTCCAGAATTTCGTCGGAAACTTCGCGGGGATTGTGGCGCCCGCGCTCACCGGCTTCCTTGTGGACAAGACCGGCCATTTTTTCTGGGCCTTCGCCGTCACGGGAGCCATCTGCCTGCTCGGATCTTTCTCCTGGATATATATTGTCGGCGCGATCGAGCCGGTCAAATGGCCGGCTGCGACTTCTTAAGAGCGTGGTGTTTCGCAATCCACGTCAATCAACTATGATTCCGGTGATTTCAGGAGGCGCACGATGAACCGTCGCGAATTCTCGAAAAATATCCTGGGCACCACCCTCGGCGCGGCCGCCGCGCTCCCCCATTGGACGCATGCCACCGCGGCCGCAACCTCCGCGCAACCAATTTCCGCAACCGCGACGCCATTTCCCCTCTCCATCATGCTTTGGACCATCTATCGCGATTTACCTTTCGATCAGCGCCTCGAAAAAGTCGCCGAAGCCGGATACAACGCCGTCGAGCTTGTCGGCGAATTCCACAAGTGGTCCGCCGAGGATTTCGTCGCCTACAACCGCAAGAAGCGCGAATTGGGAATCGTCTTCGACGCCACCAGCGGGCTCGACCGCAGCCTGGTCAACCCGGCAGAGCGTGACGCATTTCTCACAGATTTGAACGCCTTGCTCACGGATGCCGAAAAGCTCGAATGCCCGGCGGTCATCGTGCTTTCGGGCAACAAAGTCCCCGAGCTCTCGCATGCCGAGCAGCGCGAAAGCGTTGTCGAAGGCCTCAAACGCGCCGCCGACACCGCCGCAAAACGCAACATCACCGTGCTGCTGGAAAATATTGACCCGGAGGAGAATCCGAAATACTTCCTCCCCTCCGTCGCGGAAGGCTTCGAAATCGTCGCGCAAGTAAATCACCCCAATGTGAAATTTCTGTATGATTTCTTCCACGAGCAGATTTCCGAAGGAAATCTCATCGAAAAACTCGAAAAGAATATTGATAAGGTCGGCCTCGTCCACATTGCTGACGTACCCGGCCGCCACGAGCCCGGCACCGGTGAAATCAATTACACCAATATCTTCCGCAAACTTGTTGCGCTCGGTTACAAAGGCCGCGCCGCCATGGAATTCCTTCCCACCGCTGATCCCGTGGCGTCTCTGCGCGCCGCCCGTGAATACGTAGCGGCGGCCATCGCGCCATCGAATTGACAATGAAACTCACAATCGAAGACGTCAGCAAAACGTATCGCGGCAAAGTAGAGGCATTACGCAATTTCCAACTGGAGCTGGGCCCCGGCGTTCTCGGCCTTCTCGGTCCGAATGGCGCCGGCAAATCCACTCTGATGCGGATTCTTGCAACGATTACTCAGCCCAGCTCGGGTCGCGTTTTATGGAATGGCTCCGACATCAAGCAGGATCCCGATGCGCTCCGCACCGTCCTCGGCTATCTTCCCCAGGACTTCGGAATTTACCCGAACTTATCCGCTAGGGAATTCCTCGAATACCTGGCCGCCGTGAAAGGCCTTGACGCTGCCGACGCACGAAAACGAATCGCCGAGCTTCTCGAACTCGTGAATCTCGCGGATGCGGCACGGCGGCCTCTCGCGGGCTTTTCGGGCGGCATGCGCCAGCGCGTGGGAATCGCGCAAGCGTTGCTCAATGATCCAAAGCTCCTGATCGTTGACGAGCCAACGGCAGGCCTTGACCCCGAGGAACGTGTCCGCTTCCGCAATCTCCTTTCGGAACTTTCCGGCGAACGCATCGTGATTCTTTCCACTCACATCGTTTCCGACGTCGAAGCCGTCGCCACCAGCATCGCACTCATGGCACACGGCCAACTCGTCGTCCACGGCGCCCCCGAAGATTTACTTGCTCGCGTAAACGGAAAAGTATGGGAAGTCGTAGTCCCCAGCGGAGACCTCGCCGCTCTCCGCCAGCATTTTCTGGTGAGCAACACGGCCCATCGCAACGACGGTGTGCACGCGCGCGTGGTTGCGGACGCCGCTCCCATACCCGGCGCGCGAACGCTCGAGCCGTCGCTCGAGGATGCCTATCTCGCGTCACTTGCTGCTCACCGCGGAGCCGGCGCCCGGGCCGCCCCAGCAGAGCCCGCCCGATGAAATCCATTCGCACCGTCTACGCCATTGCCCGCGCGGATTTCCTGGAACGTGTGCGCCGCAACAGCTACCTGGTTACTTTGCTGTTCGCCGTTTACATGGGCTACGCCGCGGGCACAGGCCAAATCTCGTTGCGGCTGGGCGATTATCGCGGCTTGTACACTTCGGCGTGGATCGGAATCATGGTCTCGCTGGTCACCTCCACTTTCCTCTCGCTCGTGGGCTTCTACGTCGTGAAGAATGCGGTGGATCGCGACCGCCAAACCGGCGTCGGCCAGATTCTGGCGGCCACGCCACTCACAAAGAATTCTTACTTCCTGGGAAAATTTCTCAGCAACTTTGCCGTTCTCGGCTCCGTGGTGCTCGTACTCGCTCTGGGCGCCGTCGCGATTCAGTTGTTCGCCGCCGAAGATCGCACATTTCATTTGTGGGCGCTGCTCTCGCCTTTCCTTTTGCTCACGTTGCCCGCAATGGGCGTCACTGCCGCATTGGCCCTCGTGTTCGAAAGCTTTAGTTTTCTTCGAGCCGGTTTGGGCAATGTCATTTGGTTCTTTGTCTGGAGTTTTGGCCTCGGTCTTCCCGCGATAACGCATCTCCCGCAGGCTGATCCCTTTGGCATTTGGACCGCCTACGAAAGCATGGCCCCGGCTGCCCGCGCGGGCATCCCCGGTTACGTGGATGGCTTTTCCCTGACAATTGCGGATAAAGCCGTAAAAGTCGCCTCGGGCTTTCATTGGAATGGTTTGGAATGGACGGCCGGAGCTATCACCACGCGCTTTGCCTGGGTTGGCGTAGCGTTTGCTCTGGTATTGTTAGGCGCTTTATTTTTCGACCGCTTCGATCCCGCAGGATCGCGCGCGCAGGCCGCCGCGAAGAAACGTCACAAGGGAGCGGTCCCGAGCGAAGCACCAGCCCCGGAGTCATTCTCCGCGCAAGCGCGCACCGCCGCACCCGTGGAACTGACTGCCCTCACTGGCGGCGTGAAAAATTCCGGGGCGCTTCGAATTCTCGAAGCCGAAATACTACTCGCGCTGAAGGGTTATCGCTGGTGGTGGTATGCGGTTGCGGGTGGTTTGCTCGTCGCGCAATTCACGTCGCCGCTGGATGTTGCCAGGGGGCCTCTGCTCGCGGCAGCATGGATCTGGCCCATCCTCGTATGGTCCACGCTCGGCACGCGCGAAGCCCGATTCGGCACCAGCCAATTGATATTTTCCTGCGCGAGAATTTTGCCGCGCCAGTTTCCCGCGGTGTGGATGGCAGGCGTGGTGGTAACTCTGCTTACAGGGCTCGGGGCTGGAGTCCGCCTCGCGCTTGCGGGGCAACACGCCAGCCTGGCCGCATGGGCCGCCGGCGTTTTGTTCATTCCGTCGTTGGCGCTCGCTCTTGGCGTCTGGAGCGGCACGAGCAAATTTTTCGAAGGCCTCTACGTCGCGCTCTGGTACGTCGGCCCGCTCAACCACGCCCCGGGCATCGATTTCACCGGCAGCTCCAGCGGCACGCAAACCATCCGCTACGCCGCAATCTATTTCTGCCTGGCTGCAATTCTGGTGGCGGCCGCGTTTTTCAGGCGCGGCCGCCAGCTCCGCGGAACATAACGCTTGCTTCTATAGCGCCCGGCTTACGATTGCTTACCCTCGGAGCAACATGACCCCTCCGTCTTCGCCGGTGCTGCATACTTCTGCGCCGGATCAACGAAGTATCCTTCGCTGTACTTATCATGGTGCCGAACCCAGGACATCGAAAACGCCAGCCCTTCCTCGTCGCGTCCCTTCGGCGCGAAATCGAGGAAATTGTACGCGCCCAGCAGAATATCCAGACCACGCGCATAACTTGAATACGTATGCAATATTTCGCCGTTCGCATTCTTCCGAAACACGCTCAAACCCGGCGCTTCCTCGCTTGGAAATTCCATCATGTCGTAGTTGTAATACACCTTCCCCTGGGCGATTTCCTCTTTCGTGAACGACACGTGATAGTCGTAGTTGAAATCGGTCCCAAACGACGACACCCACTTGAAATTCCAGCCCATGCGCTTTTTGAACGCCTCAATCTCCGCGTAAGGCGCGCGCGAAACCACCACCAGCGTCACGTCGCGATTTGCCAGGTGAATCGTCGCGCCGTCGAAGTGGTCACCCAGGAACGAGCAACTCTTGCAACCTTCCGTCCATCCCGGCCCCATCATGAAGTGATACACGATCAACTGGCTGCGCCCGTCGAAGAGATCGGCGAGCGTCTCTTTGCCCTTTGGCCCTTCGAACACATATTGTTTCTCCACTTTTTCGCTCGGGAGTTCGCGGCGCTGCCGGCTCAGCTCATCGCGGAGCCGTGTAAATTCCTTCTCCTTCGCCAGAAATTCCTTGCGAGCCGTAACCCAATCCGCGTGCGACACCACTTTCGATTGCTGGAGTTCAGTCTTGGTGCTTGCCATCTTTGTTCTCCTTTGCTGTGCTTTGTTCGGCGGTTTGGCCGCCGCTTCATCCCCATGGAATTTCTTGGCGAATAGCGCCGTTAGTCCGCCCGTCGAAATCGCGCCGCCGAAAATAAGTGCTGCTGTTGCGATGCATGCTGGGCACATTGGTTTTTCTCCCTTATGGACCTCAACGTTGCCTTGCAACTTACTGCAGACGCTTTCCCGCGGCTGTCTTGGCTGCCATCGCCTCGGCGAGCTTCTGGATGCCCTCTAGTTGGTACCCCCATCCTTTGCCGACGCCTTCTCTGTGCTGCTCGTCGATGAATCCCAACGCCGTGTGCCGGAATGTGATCAATGTTCCGCCTTCCACTTCCGTCAGCCGATACTGCACGTTGGAGACGAATGGATACGACGCAAACAGTGGCCCGCAAATTTCCAGGAGTGTGGGGCGCTTGATTGCCTGCACGTGTCCCCAGAAATGCCCGTTGTTATCGCCCAGGTCGCGGTACCACCTTCCGCCCGGCCACGCCTCGATCTTCATGTTCATAGACTTGCCTTCCGGCGTTTCGAAGCCCGGCCCCATCTGCTCAAGCACTGCAGCAAATGTCGCCTCCAGTGTCGAACGAACGTGAACTTCCTTGGTCAGGCTCAACGTCAAATCTTCCACGGTCTTAAGTGCGGTGGTCATTTTTCCTCCTCGGAAGGTAATTTTAATTTGTTGAGAGAATCCGTTTTCGCTTCGGCGCGCTCTTTGATGCGAAGCAGTTGGTGCTGCCATAGCCGCTCGAATGTCCCGGCCCATTCATGAAGCGGCTTGATCGCCTGCGCATTCACTCGATAAAGTTTCTGCCGCCCGTCGCGCCGCACGTGAACCAGTCCCACATCTCGCAGTACTCGCAAATGCTTCGATACGGAAGGCTGATCGAGCCCCAGCCTGTCCACGATGTCCCCCACCGGCCGCTCCTGCAGCGCGAGGTAGTTCAAAATCTCCCGCCGCCGGGGCTCGGCCACAGCGTTGAACGCATCCGAGGTTGTCGCCGCCCTAGCCATGCGCAAACATTACATTCCCATATGGGAATATGTCAAGCATTATTTTCCCGAGCAAGAAGCGTCTGCCCCAGAGGTGACTGACCGTGAGTTGGGAGCGCTTCAAATGGAATCATTCCCCGCCGATTCACACTTTGCATTTGTTATGCGCGATGCTAGCCTCGCTGTGCAATGTTTGAAACCCTTACAGACAAGCTCCAGCGCGCCTTCAAAAACCTCCGCGGCCAGGGAAAGCTCTCCGAGGAGCATCTCGACGCAGGGCTCGCCGAAATTCGCGACGCCCTTCTCGATGGTGACGTTAATGTTGGGGTGGCCGACGAATTCATATCGCATATTCGCGCGAAGGCGCTGGGGTCCGAAGTTCTGCTGCAGCTCTCGCCCGACCAGCAGGTCGTGAAAATTGTCCGCGACGAGCTCGCCGATCTCCTCGGCCGCGAAGCAAAGCCCCAATTCGGCTCCCGGCCTCCATCGGTCTGGCTCATCGTCGGCTTGCAAGGCTCCGGCAAAACAACTTCCACCGGCAAGCTCGGCAAATGGCTCTCCGAACACGGCCACCGACCCATCGTCGTTTCCACAGACGTTTACCGCCCCGCCGCCCGCGAGCAATTGGCGCAGGTCGCCAAGGCCACTGGCACGCCGCTCTGGCCCGGCACCGGCACGGGCAAGCCGCTGGAAATCGTTCGCGGCGCTATGCGCGAAGCGAAACTCGCCGCTTGCGACGTGATTCTGGTGGACACCGCGGGCCGCCTGCACATTGACGACGACTTGATGAACGAGCTGACCATGCTGAAGCGCGAGCTCAATCCCTCGGAGTTACTGTTCGTCGCCGATGCCATGGTCGGGCAGGACGCGGTCCGCTCCGCGGGCGAATTCCACAAGCGCCTTGGCGTCACCGGCGTGATTCTCACCAAAATGGACGGCGACGCTCGCGGCGGCGCAGCGCTCTCGATCCGCAAAGTCACCGGCGCGCCCGTAAAGTTCGTCGGCGTCGGCGAAAAATACGATGCCCTGGAACCGTTCCTTCCCGACCGCATCGTCTCGCGCATCCTCGGCATGGGCGACGTCCTCGGCCTGATCGAAAAAGCCGAAAAGACGATTGACGCGAAACAGGCCAAAGAGCTCGAACGCAAGCTCCGCGAAGACGATTTCACCCTCGAGGATTTCCGCGACCAACTGCGCCAGATCCGCAAGATGGGCTCACTCGAACAATTGATGGGCATGCTCCCCAAAATCGGCCCATTCGCCAAGCTGCCGAAAGACGCCGCCATCGACGAAGGCCGACTGACATCGGTCGAGGCCGTCATCAATTCCATGACTGCCGCCGAGCGCGCCGACCACAACATGATTGACGGCAAGCGCCGGAAGCGTATCGCGCGCGGCAGCGGCACCTCTGTGCAGCAGGTCAACGAAGTCCTGAAGCAATACTCCGATATGCGCCGGATGATGAAGCAATACGGAAGCATGTCCAAAATGAAGATGCGCGGCATCGGAAAGCTCGCCGGACTCAAATAAGGGCGGATATATAAGGTGCGGCAGGCCAGCGCCGGGGAACAGCAACTCCCCTACGTTGGAGATACCGATTGGTGAATCCGTCTGAGTTCTATATAATGGTCGGATTCGATTGAGGAGGAATTCACAGTGTTAATGATTCGCCTTGCCCGCATTGGCAAGAAAAAGCACCCTTTTTATCGCGTGGTCGTAACCGAAAAGACCCGCCCGCGCAACGGCCGTTTTGTCGAGATCGTCGGAACCTACGACCCGGCGAAGAAGACCGCGGCCATGACGCTCGACGATGCACGGGTCCAATACTGGCTCGGCAAGGGCGCCCAACCCAGTGACACGGTCCGAAGTTTCCTACGCAACCGTAAACCTGCCTGACGCGTCATACTTCCCAGCAAGCTCTCGTTCAAGTCCCTATACATATAAGCTCAAGCGGCCTTTATTCCGCTGAGCACCGCGAGCTGTGGAGGAAGTATGAAGGAGTTGGTGGAATCTATAGCGAAGGCGCTTGTTGATCATCCCGATGATGTTGTGGTGAAGGCAGTGGAAGGCGAGCAAGTCACCGTGTTGGAGTTGCGGGTTCATGCCGAAGATTTAGGGAAGGTGATTGGGCGGCAGGGACGCACGGCGAAATCCATCCGCACTCTTTTAGGTGCGGCGGGCATGAAGCTCAAAAAAAGATTTACGCTGGAAATACTCGAGTAAGTGACCCGGCAGCAAAAACAAATGGCGGAACGCATTACTGTGGCGCGCATCCTGCGTCCACACGGCATTCGCGGGGAAGTCGCTGCGGAGGTTCTCACCGACTTCCCCGAGAAGCTCAAGCGTCTCGCGTCCGCTGAATTGCGGGACGGGCGTTCGGGCGCCGGCTCCCACCCACCGCGGCAGGTGAAAATCCGCTCTTGCTGGCTCAGCCACAGCCGTGGCGGCCAGGCGATCTTCCATTTCGAAGGCTCGAATTCCATTTCCGACGCCGAAAAGCTTGTTGGTCTCGAAGTCCAAATCCCATTCGCCGAACGCACTACACTTCCCTCCGGAAGTTACTACATCACGGACTTGATCGGCTGTGAGGTCCGCGAGAAGGATGGCACTTCGATCGGCATCGTCCGGGACGTCCAAATCATGGGTGAGCAAGTAAACGGGACCCCGATCCTTACAGTGGATTCTCCGCAGGGAGAACTTCTCATCCCTCTCGCGCAGGAGATTTGCGTGCGCGTGGACACTGAAGCCCGCACCATCGAAGTTGTCCTCCCCGAAGGCCTCCGCGATTTGAACCGCAATTCCTAAGCGCGCGCCGATGGCGTAAACTGGCAAGCCATGCGTTTCGACCTGATCACGATATTTCCGGAATTCTTTGTCGGCCCGCTGGATTTTGGCATCGTGCGGCGGGCGCGCGAAGCCGGCCTGATCGAGACGCAGGTTCACAATTTGCGAGACTTCACCCACGACCGCCATCACACGGTGGACGACCGCCCCTTCGGCGGCGGTGAGGGAATGGTGATGAAGCCCGAGCCGCTGTTCGAGGCCGTGGAAGCGCTGCTGGGTGGTGCGGCAGGCACAGCGCAGCCGGGAACCGCGATCGTGCTGCTTTCAGCCGCGGGCAAGTTATTCCGCCAGGAAACCGCTCGCCGCTTCGCCAAACTCGAACGCATCGTCCTGATCTGCGGGCGTTACGAAGGAGTGGACGAGCGCGTGGCCCAGCATCTCGCCAACGATGAAATCTGCATCGGAGATTTTGTGCTTTCCGGTGGCGAATTGCCCGCGGCGATGATCCTCGACGCGACGACGCGGCTCATTCCTGGCGCGCTTGGGAATGAAGACTCCACAGTCAACGAGTCCTTCAGCGAAGAGAAATCCATACCGGCGCACGTAGTGAAGGATTCCGCGTTTTCCGCTTCAGGCACCGCTCCCCGCGGGATCCTTGATTACCCGCACTACACGCGGCCGCAAACGTTTCGCGGCTGGGACGTCCCGGAAATGCTGATGAGCGGCAACCACGAAGAAATTCGCCGCTGGCGCCGGAAGCAGGCGCTCGAAAAAACGCGGCGGAATCGGCCGGATTTGCTCGATCCCAGCACGCTCAGTGCTGAAGACCAGCGGCTCCTGCGCGAAATCGATTCCTGAACAATTTCGCCTAGTCAGGTAACCCCGAATTCGATATAATTTGTGATTGTGCGTTGTGTGCTGGCCCCACCTGAGCGGGTCTGCCTGGAAAAATAAACATGAAGCCGATTATCCGCAAGGTGCAGGAGTCCCAGGTTCGCAAGGATCACCCCGTGTTCCGCCCGGGCGATACGATTCGCGTGCACGTCCGCCTGAAAGAAGGCGAGGGCGACAAGGAACGCATCCAACCATTTGAAGGCGTGGTGATGAGCCGCCGCGGCGAGATGCTGGGCGAGAGTTTCACGGTTCGCCGCGTCAGTTTCGGAATCGGCGTGGAGCGCATTTTCCCCGTGCATTCGCCGATGATCAGTTCGATCGAGATGGTGCGGGAAGGTCGCGTGCGCCGCGCGAAACTCAATTACCTGCGCGGACGCAAGGGCAAGGCTGCGCGCATCAAGCGCGTGGAGAAGTTTGAAACGGCTGGCGCGACCAAATCCGCTGAGTAGCAGTTTTATGCTTTACAACCAGGCAGACGATAACGCGCGGGAAAGCGAACGCTTGACGATGCTTCCCGCGCTCACTTTCATTCAGGATTTGCTTGTACCCTTGAACTTCCGCTAGTCGCTGTGAGTTCGTCGCAGGCCTTCCGGTAATTTTCATGCCAGGTTTCGGTAAATTCAGCAAGCAGCATTTCCGCGGTGCGACCTCCGAATTTCATGCCAGCCGGGACGAGTTCGCCCCATGTGTGGACGCTTGTGCCGCCCCCGGCTCGTGTGTCGAATTCCACCCACTGGCCCAGTGTCATGCCGAACCCTCGGTCAATCCAACCCAATTCTCGTAATGGGTCGCAGGAAATGATCAGCCGGGTCACCGTCGCCTTGGTAGGGCGAACGATTTCAATATCCATCTTGCTTCCCACTTCCCAAGGTTTGCCCTGGGTCCAGATTACCGCACCGTAGATGTCCGCGAAGTTGCGCCACACATTCCAATTGGAATAGAGTTGCCAGGCAGCGGCGGGGCTCGCCTTGGTTCTGACCGTGTAATTGAAACGATGCATGATACTTTGTCACACTCCTTCGATAGAATGCGGCCTGCGGCCGGGAAACCTTCCGGAGAGGGCCGACTGAATAAACTATACGCTGTATTTAATACGATGTAAAGATTATAATATTGCCCGTGCGTACAATTCATCAAGGAGACCTCAATGCCTCGTAAGGCGGACGCCAAGCTGGAAGGCCGGATTCTGGATGCGGCATACAAGCTCTGGAAAGCGCGGGGAGCAAAAGCCCTCACCATGCGAGCCGTCGCCAAGGCGGCGGGAACCACGACTCCCACGATGTATCAGAGATTCCGCGACAAGCGCGATCTGCTGGTGCTGCTGCACAGCCGCGCGCTGGGAAAATTGGTGGAGACATTGCAGCCGCCGGGGTCCGCTGCAGTCACCTGCCACCGGTTCCTGGCCTTTGCCTCGACCCATCCGAATGAATACCGACTTCTTACAGCCGATTGGGCCGCGCGGCTTTCGAAAGACGAACCGAAGCCGACGTTTGACCTGATCAAACGGCGCCTGGCGGAGGAACTCGGCGGAGCACCGGATTCGCACGCCAAGCTGGCCATGGCGCTTGGCGCGATCGTTCACGGCACGGCGATGATGCTGCTCACCGATGGAGTGCACGAGAATGTTTCGCAGGAACTCCGCGGCGCGTGCCACGAGGCGTGCGAGGCGCTGATTCATTATGAATCGGCGCGCTCGATGCAATAGAGTCCGCTAGAATTGCTGTGCTACACTCCGAGGCCGATGGGACGGCTCTGTTGTGCACGGTACGAGCGTGAAGCGCGCCAGCGCGGGTGGCTTCGCGTCGCCGGATTGGATGAAGCGGGTCGAGGGTCGCTTTTTGGTCCCGTAGTGGCCGGCGCGGTAATCCTGAATCCGAGGCGGCGGATCGTCGGCCTGGACGATTCGAAGAAATTGAGCGCCGAGCGGCGGCGCGAGCTGGCCGACCGCATCCACGAACACGCACTCGCCTGGGCCACCGCTGAAATCGATTCCAGCCGGATTGATGCCTGGAACATTTACCAGGCCAGCCGCCAAGCAATGGCCGCGGCGGTCTCGCGGCTTTTCCCTGCACCGGATTACCTGCTGTTGGACGCTATCGAAATTGATCTTCCGATCGAACAGAAGGCGCTGATCCACGGCGACGCGCGATCGGTATCCATTGCGGCGGCTTCGATCCTTGCAAAAGTGGAGCGCGACCGCCGGATGGAGGAGTTCGATCAACTCTATCCGCAGTATGGCCTCGCGCAGAATAAGGGCTATGGCACACCGGACCATCTGGAAGCGTTGAAGCGACATGGACCTTCTCCGGTGCACCGGTTTTCGTATGCGCCGGTGCGCGAGGCCGGGTGCTGGGCCGCTGGCGCGGAACAAAATCCTCTCCCCCTGGGCATTTAATTAATTCGCGGAGCGCGGAAATGATAAGGGTTGGAGTCTTCTATCCGAACACGCCTGGCGCCAAATTCGATATGAAATACTACCTGGAGCAGCACTGCCCCATGGTCGTCCAAAAAATGGGCAGCGCGCTGAAGAAGATGGAAGTGGAGCAGGGGCTTTCGGGCGGCGCTCCCGGCGCGCCGATCACGTACCACGTGATTTGCCAATTGACGTTCGATTCCGCGGAGGCTTTTCAAGCGGCCTTAGCTCCCCACGCGGACACAATCATGGCGGACATCCCCAAGTACACGAATCTGCAGCCGGTAATCCAAATCAGCGAAGTGAAGATATAGCGAAGTCCAGAATGAGGTCACGCTTGCAGCAGCGAGCGAAGCGTGTCCACTAGTACTCGGGTACTCCCCGAGCTTCCTTGCTGTTATCCCCTTCGTCACCACGAGCCTTGGGTTGCATAGACCCGTGTTTTTCGCGCGTGCTACCCTTCATGTCTGAGCCGGTATTGTGGCTTGCAGCCTGTTCTTGGGGCAGACGGGGTCGGGGCGCGCAAAATTTCAAATGGCATTCAATAAAAACAAGGCGCTGGAGAATGCGCTGAAATTCCTGAACCAGGGCAAAGTGGCCCAGGCCATCGGTGAATATCAGCAGATTCTCCGGCACGACGCGAAAGACCAGGCCACCCTGATGACCGTGGGCGATCTCTTCGCCCGCCAGGGAGACATGCCGCAAGCCATCGAATATTTCGAGCGGCTCGCGCAGGTCTACCTCTCCGACGGATTCAACAGCAAAGCCATTGCAATTTATAAGAAGATCGCAAAACTCGCGCCCGCGGAGCTGGCGCCGCTCGAGCGGCTGGCCGATCTCTACGTGCAACAGGGAGTGCTGAGCGAGGCGCGGCCTTTGTTCCTGCAAATCGCGGAAGCACACCTGAAAGCCAACCACGCGCCGAAAGCCGTGGAGGTGCTGCACCGCCTGCTTGAAGTGGAGCCGGAAAACCCGCGCGTGCAGATGCGTCTTGCGGAACTTTACAACGTGATGGGCCAGAAGAAAGAGGCGGCCAACACGTATCTGAGCTACGCCCAGCGCTTGTTTGAGCGCGACGACCCCGGCGAAGCGGCGAAATTGATCGAGCGCGCTCTGGAAGTAGAGCCGGGTAATGCCACGGCGCTGCTCTTGAAGGCAAAAATCCTTTCCACATCGAGCAAGCCCGAACACGCAATTCCCATTCTTGAAAAGCATCCCGAAGCCAATGAGGGCGGCGACGTAACCAATCTGCTGCTCGATCTCGAACTCAAGTCCGGCCACACGCAGAAGGCCGCAGAACGCGCGCGCAAGCAAATGGAGCGCGGGCACGAGCATACAGGGCACTTGCAGAGAGTGGCGGAAACCCTGATCGAGGGCGGGAAGACTGAGGAAGTTCTTCCGATTCTTCAGGAGCTTCGCGGCCCGATGATCGAGGCAGGCGAGCAAGACAAGTTCCTTAAATTGCTGACGGGAGCGGTCGAGCGCCAACCGGGGCAGGTGGTGCTGCTCGAAATGTTCGTGGATTTCTGCCGCCACACCAGCGATTCCTTCCGCCTGCCGGAAGCAATCAACAAGCTTGCGGACGCTTATGCCGCAATGGGAGATTACTCGCGCGCCGAGGGACTCATTCAGGAGCTCATCGATAAGAACAAGGACGATGAGCGACTGGTGGAACGGCTGGACCAGTTGCGCGCGCGAAGAGGCGGCGCGGGGCCGTCTGCCCTGGAATCGAAGCACCCGGAGCCCACACCGGTGGCGCATGATGAGGCCGAAGAAGGGCCGGTGGATGAAGCAGCGCCCACACTTTCGGCGGAGACCGAAGAAGCGCTCGATGACGAAACGCAGCGCTACATTGCGCAGGCGCTGACCGATGTGGATTTGTTTTCGAGCTACGGCCTGACCCAGAAAGCGACCCACCTGCTCGAAAATGTTCTCCAGCGTGCACCGCGGCACACACCCACGCTCGAGCGGCTACTCGATCTTTATCTGGGCGCAGGAAACGAGCGACGGACTGCGGAAATGGCGTCGCAACTCGAACAAATTCACCGCGAGCGGGGCGACACGGTCAACGCCGAGCGCTTTACCGAACTCCGGCAAAGATTCCAGAAGGCGGCGGGTTTGACGGCGGAAGATTTGCCGGCTGCGCCGCCCGCCGTTGTTGCCGCGCCCCCTGCTCCTGAGCCGCAAGCGTCCGCCCAGGCTGCGCCGGTGGAAGTTGCGCCAGAACCGGAAGCGTTCGTTGCACCAGCCGCGACGCCAGATCCAGCGGGGCCCGCGGAATTCGAAATCTCAGTGGCGCCGTTGGAACCGGAAACCGACGAGTTAGTGGCGCCAGCTGAGCCCGAACCTGCGGCAGCGGTTCCTCAGGCTGCGGCGCCGACGGAAGAAGTGGACCTCTCGGACGAATGGGAAGCGATGGCTCTGGAAGTCGAGGAGCCCGCGGCGGCAGCAACCGAAGCGCCCGCGTTAGAGCCTGCGCACGTGCCGGAGGTCGAGCCCGAGGCCGAGCCAGAAGCGGTGCATGTCCCGGAGCCTGCCGCGGAAGAACCACAGATTATCGAGCTCGAGCTTGCTCCCGAACCCGAAAGCGAGCCTGCACGCGAGCTTGACGTTGAACTTGACCCGGTGATTCAGCCTGTGCAGGAAATCGAGTCGGAGCCAGAGCCGGAGCCAGTGGAAGAGCTTGATCTCACCGAGAAGTTGGCTCAAAAGGCGCCTAAGGAATCGGTCGAAGAACCGGCCGCAGAACCGGCGTTTGAAATTGTCGAGGAGTCTGCAGCAGAACCTGAAACCGCTGAAACGTTGGCTGCGGGTAACGGCGACCTCGAGCTTGAACTGACACCGGAGCCTGCAGCGCATGCAGGCAAGTCCGGCCCAACAACCACCGACGACTTCCTCAGCGAGCTGGCTGCGGAAATTGACGATATGCAGGTTCCCGGAGCAGCGCCCGCGGTGGCGTCAAGGTCTGTGCGGGAAGATGCCGGGGCAGCCGCTCAAGTCCCCGTGGCGGTTGCGTCCGCTGCAACACAGGAGCAAGCGGCCATACCGGCGCCAACTGCCGCGAGCCTCAATGAGCTGGCCGAAGTGTTCCAGGAGTTTCGCAACGAGTTGGGCGAGCTGGGCGAAGAAGATGAAGATCTCGAGACGCACTACAACCTCGGAATCGCTTATCGCGAAATGGGTTTGCTCGATGAGGCCATCGGCGAATTCCAGAAAGTTGCCAAGGCAGTGCAGAAGGGCAAGCCGTTTGCGTATGCCATGAACTGCTCAACGCTGTTGGCGCTGACGTTCATTGAAAAAGGCGAGCCGAAAATTGCCTCGATGTGGTACAAGCGCGCGCTCGAGGTCCCGTCACTCGAGCAGGAGACGATTCTTGCTTTGCGCTACGATTTGGGTGTGGCGCTCGAGATGGCCGGGGAATCCACTGCTGCGCTCGATAGCTTCCGCCAGGTTTATGCGATGAATATTGACTACCGCGACGTGGCCGATCACATCGCCACACTTCAGAAACGCTGACCTCGCACGGCGCGGCTCTGCTCCTTGGGAAATTGCTTCGCTGTCCGGCAGCTTCTCCCTCCACGGCCGCATAAATCGGACTGGCTGTTGCCACTCCGGGGATAATCTCCCATAATCCTAATCCGATGATGAACCGCGTTCTCCGCGTCGTGATGCTGCTGGTCTGGCTCGAGCTCGGGCTGGTGCTGATTCTTCTGCCATGGTCAGACCTCTGGGAAGTGAATTACTTCCTGTATCAGTATCCCGTTCTGGGCTTCATCGTGAAAAACCCCTTCCTTCGAGGAGCAATTTCTGGTTTGGGGATCATGAATGTGTTGATGGCTCTCGGAGCGTTTCGCCGCGGGACTTCCCCCGTTGTCACGCGCACTTAAAAAGCCGGTTGTCTGCTACGTTACGGACCGAAAAGGATTCGGCTCGGGCGACCAGGTTGCACTCCTGCGCGAAAAAATAGGCATGGCCATCGCTGCGGGAGTGGACTGGGTGCAGATCCGCGAAAAGGATTTGCTGGCACGCGCGCTACTCGTAATCGTGCGGGAAGCGGTCGCGGCGGCTGCGCGTGCGCGGGTCATCGTGAACGACCGGTTCGATATTGCGCTCGCTTGCGGTGCGGGGGGCGTTCAACTGGGCCGGGAGTCGGCGCCAGCGCGAGAGGTTGCTGCGTGGTGCCGCGGCGGAAATGCGCCCGACGGATTTTCCATCGGCGTCTCGTGTCACAGCATTGCCGAAGCGCAGGCGGCGGAGAGTGCGGGGGCCAGCCACGTCATATTTGGACCAGTCTTCGATACACCCTCAAAGAGAGCCTTTGGACAGGCGCAGGGGATCGTGAAGCTCGCCGAGGTATGCGGAGCAGTGCGAATTCCGGTGATCGCGATCGGCGGGGTGAATGTTGAAAACGGCGCGGAATGCGTTGCCGCCGGAGCGGCGGGAATCGCAGCGATTCGCCTCTTCCAGGAAGCGCCCGATTTAAGCGCCCTGAAGGCTTTGCTGGAGCGCCTGCATCCTTGCGAATGAGGGGAAGAAAATTATGCGCTGAGCCAGCGACCGATGGGCTGCCAGCCTTCCACGTGGTCGCAGATCACTTTGATTACCGCGGTAATCGGGATGGACAGGATCAATCCCATCGGCCCCCAGAGCCAACCCCAGAAAAGTAGAGAGAGCGTCAACGCCAGCGCGTTCAAGCGCACGCGCCAGCCCACCAGCGCCGGCACCAGCAGGTTCGCCGCAACAAGATGGAGCAACGTGAGCATCACGAAAATTCCGATAAACGGCCCCACCGTGTGAAATTGCTTCAGCCCGATCAGGAGCGGCGGCATCATGGAAAGAAACACGCCGAGATATGGAATCAGATTGAACAGTCCGGAAACGAGCGCGGTGAGGAATGGGAATTCGATTCCAATCATCCAGAAGAACAGCCAGCTCGCTACCACCAGAACCAGACCCACCATCGCAGTTCCCACTACGTAACTTCGAAGCACCATGGTTACGTCGGAAAGAGTCTGCTTCACCTGCGTGCGCTGGTTGGGCGGAAATAACTGCATCGTGGCATGCCAGACCTGTCGTTTTGCGGCCAGCATGAAAAAGACGAGAAACGGGACAAACGCGGCCGAAAGCAGGAATTCAGAAAATGAGCCTGCTTTGGAGATCAGCGCATCGCGGACTCCGTGGCTTTCGGTGATGGCAACTACTTGCTGTTTGCCGGATTTGTCCGCCGGCGCGATTTCCGATACGTGCGCCTCCACAGACTCGGCCTTCTTGGAGACGGCGTCCACCGCGGCTTTGATCGGCTTGCGATAGCTCTCCCAGTCCGCGCCGAATTGGTCGATTCGCTCGACCAGGGAATATGCCATCACCACCAGTAGACCAATCGTGACCATCACAACAACCAAAGATCCGAGCCCCCGGGGGATGTGCATCTCCTCCATCCAATTCACCACGGGATCAAGAAAATAGGTCAGCAACACCGCCACCACAAGCGTCACCAGGACCGACGCCGCGAAATAGCAAAATGCGATGACAATTCCCGCGGCGATGATGCGTCCGCTGACGGAGCTAGGCGCAGAGATGTTCGTATCTTCGGCAGGCATCCGGGTACGATAACACACCCTCCACCGAGCACATACGTCCGTGCCCCTTTGGATACGTGCACTCCGCCATCTCATGGTTGACCACTTGGGTGGATGGCCGCGCGGCGTTGCGAAGCCATCGAGAGCCAGAATGATAGAATCGCATGCTCACTTTTTTCTGAAGCTTGGGACCCCTTTCACATGGCAAAAAAGCTCTTTGGCACAGACGGCATACGCGGCATTCCGGGTGAATATCCGCTGGACGACACGACGCTCGAACGCGTCGGACAAGCGCTCGGGATGTACCTTCGTGCGCATGGTTCGCAGCCGCGCGTCTTGATCGGACGCGACACGCGCGAGTCGGGGACGCATATCGCCGAGCGGATTGCGCGCGGGCTCGCAGCGGCGGGCGCGGAGCCTGTCTCCGCGGGCGTTCTCACCACGCCGGGAGTGGCGTGGCTTGTGAATCGCGAGGGGTTTGCCGCGGGTGTGGTGATCTCGGCTTCGCACAACCCGTATCACGACAACGGCGTGAAACTGATTTCTTCGGCTGGGACGAAATTTCCCGATGCGGAGGAAAGTGAAATCGAAGGATTAATTTTGTCAGGCAATGGCTCCGCGACCACAGCAAGTGATCCCCGCCCAATCGAGCACGGCGGAGACGAGCAACTGCACCAGGATTATCTGGAAGGGCTTCGCCGGGAAGTTCTCGATGGCGCGAACCTCAAGGGAATGAAGATCGTCCTCGATTGCGCAAATGGCGCAGCCAGCGGGCTCGCGCCGCAGCTTTTCCGTTCGCTCGGCGCGGAGGTGATCGCCATCAACGACTTTCCCGACGGGCGAAACATCAATGCCGGGTGCGGATCGCTCCATCCGCCAGCGATGCTGAAGAAAGTTGTGGAAACTGGCGCTGCGCTGGGCGTGGCTTTCGATGGCGACGCGGACCGCGCGCTCTTCTCCACCTCATCGGGGAAACTTGTGGATGGCGATGGAGTGCTGCTGGTCGTGGGCCGCTACTTGAAATCCACCGGAAAACTCAAAGGAAACGTGCTGGTCGGGACGACCATGGCGAATCTGGGGCTCGAGCGCGCACTCGATAAATCCGGGCTCACACTGGTGCGCACCGACGTGGGCGACCGCTACGTGCTCGAGGAAATGAAACGGATCGGAGCGAATCTCGGCGGGGAGCAGTCCGGGCACATCCTCTTTCTCGATGACGCCACCACCGGCGACGGCATGCTCACCGCCGTCAAGGTCGCTTCCATCGTTTCCATCGCCGGGCCGCTGGACAAACTTGTGGCCGACCTGAAAATTTTTCCCCAGAAGATCGTCAACGTGAAGGTGAAAGCGAAACCTCCGCTCAATTCCCTTCCTGAAGTTTCTCGCCTGCTGGCGGAGGGGGAGAAAGCGCTCGGAAAGGAAGGCCGCATCGTGTTGCGGTACTCCGGCACGGAACCTCTCGCGCGAGTGATGGTGGAAGCGGCGCGGGAAGAAGACGTGCGCCGTTGGACAGATTCCCTTGCCGCCGCCTTAAAAACGGCACTCGGCGCATAGAAACGGTCAGATTCTCACCTTTCCTCAAGCCGGCCTGCTCCATTCAAATTACATTGCGTGAACGTATAGCATCGTGTATCTCTAGGTGCGCGATGGGCCCCAAGGCGCATTCCCCGATGAAAAAATCTGTTCAATCGCGGATGACGGTTCTCGCGTTCGCGTTATGCATTCTTGCCCAGGGAGCTTTCGCGCAGAATTCGCAGCCTGTGCCACCCGTATCGCCTGCGCCGCCCGCGCCTGTAACGCCCGCCCAAAATCCGGATTCAAAATCAAAGCGAATTCGAGTGGGCGGCAATGTGATGATGGCCAGCCTAATCCGCCAGCCGATGCCTGTCTATCCGTCCGAAGCCAAGGAACAACACATCGAAGGAACCGTACTGCTCCACGCAGTTTTCGCCAAGGATGGAACGATTTCTCAACTGGAATATATAAGCGGCCCTCCAGAGTTGATGAAAGCTGCCATGGACGCTGTACGGCAATGGGAATATAAGCCGACGATTTTGAATGGCGAACCCGTTGAAGTGGACACCACGATCACCATTATTTTCACCCTTGGCGGGTCTCGCCATTCGGACTCGAAAGGTGCGGAAATGCCCGCGA
>Ga0070765_100000133_pt1 | contig 46323 bp, 35 predicted proteins | sample HubBroMetageWFT5_FD_71516 | JGI IMG/M metagenome (GOLD analysis project Ga0070765, IMG submission 71516) | Warmed and freeze-thawed soil microbial communities from the Hubbard Brook experimental Forest, New Hampshire - Hubbard Brook CCASE Soil... | ecosystem: Environmental > Terrestrial > Soil...
AGAATATTCATTGTGCCAATCTTAGCAGGGAGCGGAAGTAGGGCTAAAACCAGTTTGTGGTGTCGAATGACTGGGGTTTGGTGGCGGGCTTAAACCGCAAAGCGGCGGCGAGCCACTGCACTCCCAATCAGGACAAGTGGTGGCGGCACCATTCGTTCAGCACATAGAGCGACCAGGGGCGCGACCAGGTGGTCTGAGTGTGCAGAAAGCTATCCCACACCGAGCGAACACCCGCGGAATGCAAATGAGGCGCGAGAGCCGGGGCCAAACTTGAACAGCTGGCTTCGATGCGGGGACGGAGAGAGCTGCGCAACCAATTTTCCCATGGCAGCGTGAACGTGCGCTTTTTTTGATCCAGTATCTCCGCGGGAAGAAGCCCGTCCAGCGCAGACCGCAACAATGCTTTTGACTGGGCTTCGGAACGAGCTTGGGACTGCCCTGACTGTGCGCGAGCTTCATCGGGGAGCGCGCACATGAACTCGATTAGAGGAGTGTCCAGAAGTGGCACGCGCACTTCGAGGGAACGAGCCATGCTGACGGAGTCCGTATCGCGCAAAAGGGTACTGGCCATATAGGTGCGCATTTCCAACCAGGAAATTCCGGCGATCGGTTCGAGGAGATTGGCCTGATCCGAGGCACGCTCCAGCCAGGCCAGCCAAGTGGGGTCGAGAGTTGCGCCGTCTGCAGCCACGGCGCTGCTGCGAAATTTTGGCTGAGTTAGGCGCGAAAGTTCGGAGGGAGGGAACAATAAGCGTGAAAAAAAATACGGATGAGGCAGCGCGTCAGGAAGAATCCATGCGTCGCCAGCCTTTCGTGCGGCGTCCGGCGAGCCATTCCGGCTGGCGAATGTGCGAACTAAGGGGGCGCTCAGGCGACGAAAAGGCGCGGGCACAAAATGCGATAGCGTTCCCAACCGCTGAAGCTTTGGCGTATCACGAAAAGTCTGGTAGCCCGCAAACAGTTCGTCACCACCCAAACCCGACAGCGCGACTTTCAATCCAACTTCTCGCGCGGCCCACGAAACGAAGTAGGTATTGATGCCGTCCATGGTTGGTTGGTCGAGTGCGACCAAGGCTTCGTCCAGACGCGCGAGCATGTCCGCACCGTGCAAGGGAACCTCGGTGTGGTTCGTGCCGGTGCGTTGCGCCACGACCCGAGCCAATGGTGCTTCGTCATACGGGGTATCTGGAAAAGAGAGGGTGAAGCTGCGGATGCCGTGCTGTGCGCGACCGGCTAGAGCGGCAATGGCGGTAGAATCCAGGCCACTGGAAAGAAAGAGACCCACCGGTACATCGGCAATTAAATGGGCGCGAACGGCGTCTTCCAGCAGCGGGCGCAAAGCGCGGGAAGCCGAACTAAAATCACGTGGACGGTTGAAATCTTTGGCGGCAGGGCTGCGCGACGGATCCCACCACGGACGAGGGCGTGGAGATCGGCGGCGATCCGGGAGGTGCAACAGGAGTCGATGACCGGGCGGAACGGAAAAGACGTGTTCAACGAGCGTAACGGGCTCGGAAACACTGCCGAAGAGCAGATACGAAGTCAGCGCATCCTGAGACAAATTTCGGGGCACGAGATTGCTTGCGAGAAGAGCGCGAAGCTCCGAGGCGAAAACGAAACCCTGCGGAGTCTGCGAATAGTACAGCGGCTTGATGCCAACCGGATCGCGAGCAAGGAACAGGATGGGTACGGTAGCAAAATGTTTGCGAAGGTCCAGAAGGGCAAAGGCAAACATACCGCGCAGTTCCGGAAGAAGGTCCTCGCCCCATTCTTCCCATCCGTGAACAAGAATTTCGGTATCCGAGTTTGAGGTAAACCGATGGCCTGCGAGTATCAGGCGTTGGCGCAATTCCTGGTAGTTGTAGAGTTCGCCGTTGAAGACGACGACTACATTGCGGGACTCGTTCCAGATGGGCTGTTGTCCGCCGGCGAGATCGATAATGCTCAGCCGGCGCATTCCCAAGGCGAACCCTGGGACACGAGGATCGTCAGCCAGCAAGCCATCTTCATCCGGACCGCGATGAAGCATGGCGCCCATCATCGCTCTGACGCGAGATTCAGACTCTTGAGAATCGGGAGAGCCGGCGAAGCCGCAGATTCCGCACACGCCGTTATTTTATCTCGGGACTGGTGAAAAAGGCCGTAGTCGCGCGAATCAGGTTCGCGCGAAGGTGAAAACGCGGAATGTGCAGGCGGTGGTCCGCCAGCCATCCGAGAAAAACCCGGAGGAGAAGCAGAAACACCATGGCGCATGCCGAGAGGAAAAAATAGAAGAACGAACGGCGTTCCAGGAGCAAACTCCATTCAATGTTCTCATCCCAGGTGGGGAAAAAGCGGTCCAGGAAGGCTCGAATGCGGAATCCTTCAAAAGGAAGAGCCGCCAAGCGGACGTGCGCAAAGTGTTCGTAAGAGTATTCCGGCAGATAGTGTGGGATGTTCGCCGCGGCCTGCCGGAAAATTTCCGGGTTCTGGAGATCCTTGCGGGTCAGAAGCCGTCCTTGAGCATCGCGCATGACGGCGCGATAGCTGGGATCCACTATGATCCACCTGCCGTCGACGAGAACCTCGGCAACAACATGTTTTGTATACCGTTCAGGGGATAACAAGAGCAGGCGGCGCGTCTGTAAACCGGTGCTCCGCGCAAGATTCAGGAAGGCGTTGGTGGCGCTGCCACAAACCTGCAGGAGTTGATGGTAGTTGAGGGTGTCCTGCGGGTCGCGGGCCGAAAGAACCGCCAGGTCCGGTGCATCCGGGCGGGGCGGACCGTAGCGCATCCAGCGAAGGATGGCATCCACCTTTTCCATGGGAGCGGCCGAATCGGAGACGACTGCATCGGAAAAGCCATCTAGATATTCGCGAACGGTCATCTCCCAGTAGCCGGTGCAAATGGTCGCGAGTAAAGCGCCAAGGAGGAGAATGTTGACCGTCCACCAGGAAACCCGAAAAATGGATTGATGCTTCACGCCGGAACCGCACTCCAATTAGTTTTTGCTTTCTTGAACACCTGAACGACCCAGACGACCGAAAAGCGCGTTCATCTCCTGCAGAGGTTCCGCCCATCCCAGGCGGCGCATGGTCGTAGTGCAACCCTCTTTGAGCGTGTGGTAAAGATTCTCATCGTGCAAGAGCAGGCTGAGGGCATCGGCGAGAGAAGCGGCATCATGTCTCGCGACGAGTCCCGCAGTTCCCTCGACAAGAGGGGCAATACCGCATTGCTCGGTCACGATGACTGGCGTCCCAGCCGCGATGGATTCCGCCGCGGTGTTACCAAAATTTTCATTTTGCGACGGCAAAACGAAAATGTCCGCGTCACGATAGGCCGCCCACTTCGTTTGCCCGGAGATCGGGCCTTCGAAGTGAACTCGATCCGTTAATGAAAGTCTTGCGGACATTTCCTTCAGCTTCTCCAACGTTCCCGACTCATCGGGGCCCACGAACATGAGATGAGGTGAATCAGACCTTTGGCGCTCCCCGCGGGTCAGCTTCGCGAAGGCCTCCAAGAGCAGCGCGGGGCTTTTCTTTAAAGAAAGACGTCCCAGAAACAAAATGAGTTTCACAGCGCGAGGGATCTGGAAGGAATCGCGAAAAATACCGTACGAGGGCAGACTCGCAGGCGGATCCACTCCATTGCGACGAAGCGCTATTTTTTCCGCTGGTACCCCACCCGAGCTAAGTTCCGAACGCTCCTGTTCTGAAGTGGCGATAACAGCGCTCGCGCCGGCCAGCATACTACGACCGAGGGCCCGGTGATACAAACGTTTCATCATTATATTTCGCACGATCGGCAAGAACATTCCCATGGGCTCAACAACATACGGAATTCCCTGTAGGCGGCAAGCCGCGGCTACGCGGGCGCCGAGAATGTCATAGAGACCAAAGATATGGACGATCTCGAAGCCAGCAAGGCGCGCGCGCAGATAGCGCGGCAAGGCCGGATTCCAACTCAAGGCCCGGAATTGGAGCCAATTTGCCAGATAGATGGCGGTGACACCGTTTTTCCGGCGCCTCCTTCCAAACGGACTGTCCTCGGCTGGTTCGGCGCCGGGCTCATTTTTCAGGCGTTTGTCGAGACCCCAGTCCGCGGTGAGCACCGTGACTTCGTGTCCCATCTTCGCGAGTCCTTCGGCAAGCGCAAGCACCTTCGCCGGTGGACCACCGAATTCGAAGAATGGTTCATAGCTTTGCGTGACGTTCAGGATTCGCATAACTCGCGCAGTATCTTACGGAATGCCTTAGCAAAAACAGGGAAGCGAAATTCTTTTTCCAATCTTTCTCGCCCGCGCTTCCCCATTTCCCGGGCGTGCTCTGGATTAGCGAGCAGAGCCTCTAACGAGGTGGCTAGTTGGGTGGGATCGCCGTGCTGCACGAGATAGCCGGTCACGCCGTCCTGGATGACTTCGGGAGCACCGCCGTGCGCTCCGCCGATCACTGGTTTCGCACGGGCCATGGCCTCCAGATAGACGAATCCAAAGCCCTCGCCGCGACTGGGCAGCGCAAAAATTTCGGCGGCCGCGTAACACGCGGAGAGTTCCGCCTGGGATACGTTGGCAAGGAAGTGTACGTGGCGGCCCACGCCGGATTTCTTTGCGATTTGTTCCAGCCATTCGCGGTCGTCTCCGGAACCGACGAGTGCCAATTCCAATTCAGGCCAGCTCAGAAGCAAGCGGGGCAGCGCTTGAATCAGCGTGTCCATGCCCTTGTAGCGCTCGGTGGCCAGCCACCGGCCGACAGTGAGAATTACGCGGCCGGAGGGGAAATTCTCCGGCGGTTTGGCAATTTTATCGTTGGCGATTTTTAGATCGAAATCGGGGTCGAGACCCCACGGCAGCACGCGGATTTTTTTCTCTGGAACGTTCTGCAACGAGGCAACGAAATCCGCCGTCGCCCGGCTGGGAGCCAGAACGAGGGATGCCGCACGCAACGAACGGCGCCGCATCGCGGAAAGCGGCTCCCAGACTTCCACCCCATGCGTGCAAACAATGCTTTTCATGCGAGGAGCCAGCACATGCATGGCGCGGACGATAGGGGCCAGATTCGGATGCGCGGCCACGACAAGTTTTGGCCGTCGGCGCGCTGTGCGCAGGGCCGTGGCGGCGAAACGAGCCTTTCCACGAGCCGCACCGGTGAAAACAAATTCACGGTCGGCGATTCGCATCCGGTGTAACTCCTGCGAGTCGTTCAGGCTCAAGAAGCGGTATTCCATTTTATTTGCAGCGGCAAATTCGCTGAGGACATATGCCAGATGACGCCCGGCGCGCTGAATCCCGCCGGGCGCGTCGAGTTCAGGAAAGAGTCCAATGACCACGGGGTGAGTCTGCCAAAGCGTAAGCAGGAAAGGCAAGGGGATAGGAAGAGGAATCGGCAAAACTCCGGGCCATTGCGAAACGTGTCGACCGCGGCATCGGGTCAACTGGTTCTGAATTTTGCGGTCATGGCGATGAGTTCGACTAAAGAATCAACGTACACATCCGCGGGATTGGCCTGACGATTCTGCTGTCCGAATCCATAGTTTACGGCGACGGCGATCATGCCGGAATTGCGGGCGGTCTGGATGTCCACATCGGAATCGCCGACCATGGCGCTTTCCGCGGCTGCGCTGCCCAGTTCACGCATGATGGAGATTGCGCCGTCGGGATGCGGCTTTTTCTTTTCGAAGCTGTCGCCTCCGTAGATTCCGCGAAAATAACGGAGCAGACCCAGGCCTTCGAGAATCTGCACGCTCATGTTCACCGGTTTATTGGTAAGAACCGCCATGGGTAGATTCGCGAGTGCTTTGAGGGCTTCGGTAACGCCCGGGTAGGGGCGCGTCTCGTCGAGATTATGTTTGCCATAGTGGACGAGAAAGAGCGCGAGGGCATTGTTGCACTCGGCTTCCGTGGCCGCCGGACCAAGAGCGCTGGCGACTAAGCGTGGCGCGCCGTGCCCGATGTAGCTTGCAACGGTGTCCACAGGGAGTTCGACACGGCCTATTTGGCGGAGCATAGCGTTTACGGAATGGACAAGGTCGAGCTTGGAGTCGATTAGCGTTCCATCAAGATCGAAAATGAAGGCCTCAACAGGACGAACCATCGGCGGTGTCATAGAGGTTTTATTGTAATACGCGGAGTGCGCCGAGCCGGAAATCCCTTGCAGCAAAGAATCTTGCTGTGCGATCGCGATTGTTGGTCTCGCCATAGTTCGCGTAAACTTATTGTTTGTACAACGACGAATTTTCCTGGAGAGAACATGGCTCAGGTGTTTCCGTTCCGCGCGTTTCGCTACAACCCGGGTGTCGCCCCGTACGAGCGGGTGCTGACGCAGCCTTACGACAAGATTTCCCCTGCGATGCAGGAGAAATACTATGCCGCGGACCCGTACAACCTCATTAGCGTTGAGAAGGGCCGCGCCTTCCCGGATGATTCGAAGGAAAACAGCGTGTATGCGCGAGCGGCGTCGGCGTTCCAGGATTGGATTGGAAAGAAGGCTGTCGAGCAGGACGCGGCTCCAGCGTTCTACGCCTACACACAGGAATACGTGGTGCCGGGAAGCAGCCTCCGGCGTACCCGCCGAGGCTTCATTGGGGCTGGGAAATTAGAGGAGTACGCCGCTGGCGTAGTTTTTCGACATGAGCAGACGTTGTCCGGGCCGAAGGCGGACCGATTGGAGCTTCTGAGGCATACGCGTACGCATACAGGACAGCTGTTCATGCTGTATTCCGATCCGCACCTGCAGGTGGATCAAATCTTGAAGGGTGAAGAGAGCAGTGGCGCTCCGGTTACGCAGATGACGGACGAATATGGCGTGATTCACCGGCTGTGGAAGATTACGGATGCGGGGAAGATTGAGGCCATCCAGAAGCATATGTCGGAACAGAAGTTGGTGATTGCCGACGGCCACCACCGGTATGAAACATCTCTGAACTTCCGAAATGAGTCGCGAACGAGGGCAGGCAAGATCGCTCCGAACGCACCTTACGAGCGATCGATGATGACGTTCATCAATACGCAAAGTGAGGGGCTGACCATTCTTCCGACGCACCGCGTGGTTTCGAACGTGCGGGATTTTTCCTGGAGCGCGGTGCTACGTTACCTTGAGCCGTGGTTTTCGAGCGAGATCGTACCGTTCCAGAACGAGGCGGAGCGGGGTGTGCCTCAGGAGAAGTTTCTTTCGAAACTTACCGCTGCGAAGGCGGGGAGGACGATCGGCGCCTATCCCAAGGCGGAAGGGCCATCCGGCGCGTTCTATCTTCTTCACTTGCGGCCGGAAGCGGACCTGGGGCAATTACTGCCGGGACTTTCCCCAAATCAGCGCGAACTGGACGTGGTCCTGCTTCATCAGGGAATTCTCGAGCCTGTGCTTGGAATTACTCCGCAAGCGGTGGCCTCGGAGTCGAATCTGAGTTACGAGAGGGAAGCAGCGACAGCGATCGAGGCGGTGGACAAGGGAAAGGCGCAAGTCGCGTTCCTGCTCAACCCCGTGAGCATCGAACTTATGATGCGAGTAGCAACGGCCGGCGAGGTTATGCCGCAAAAGTCGACAGACTTTTACCCCAAGCTGCTCAGTGGCATCACTATGTACCGCATTGAGGAATAGATGGGCAGAAAACGGCAATAAATAAAAAACGGGCAGGTCGGTGCCTGCCCGCCTCTAAGAGTCCCGATTAAGCGGACGGGGAAGTAGTGAAGCTGGCTACTGCTTCCGCTTCCGTGTTGTAAACCTCAAAGATGGTCATCAGCTTGGTGATTTGAAGCACCTCGGAAAACTTCGCGCCCAGGTGGCAGAGCCGCAAGGACGCGCCCTGACCCTTCGCGCTGTGATGCGCAGCCACCAAAGTGCCCAAGCCCGCGCTGTCAATAAACGAGATGTTCGCCATATTCAGCACAATCTTTTTCTTACCCTCGGCAACAAGGGATTTCACTCTTTCGCGCAGCGCGTTGCTTTCTTCGCCCAGCACGATCCGGCCGTCCAGCGCCACAACAGTGACGCCGTCCACTTCGCGAGTCGTCGTCTTCAATGCCACGTTACTTTCCTCCTCATCGGAACGCAAATCCGGCGGCAACCGGGGCCGGAATCGCAAAGCATATCCGCTTTACGATATTTCGCAAAGCGGTCTTTTCGATAATTCAAATCACCATGCGCTCAATAGTAGTCCGAGCACGACATGTAGTAACCGCAGGTACCACATACCAACTTGCAGCGGCGGGATTCCAACCTCTGCGAGCACGATGGACAATACCTGGAAACATCCTCGACGGCTGGTACAGAGGAGCTTCCGTCCGGAGCAACCACAGATTCGGGGCGCTCCACCGGATGACCCTGACGATCCGGCCGAGTCGCTTGCTGCGTCCAAATCTCATTCACGGCACTTTGGTTATAGCACAGTCAAGATAGAAGGGGAAAGTCAGGGGCAGTGGTGCCACCGAGGCTGGGCTAACCTGGGGAAACGGCTGGAAAGGTAACTCCACGGGCGTATAATGCGTCCAATGAAATGAGGGTCTTGCGGGAGCAGTTTCAGGGGTCCACCATGCGACGCTATCTTGCATTGCCGGTTTTGTTCTTCAGCTACAGCTGTGGAGCATTTGCGCAACACGCCGGTTCTGCGGGGGCTCCGGCCATGATGCCTGCGCAGGGAGTACATATTGCGGCCCCGGTCATGTCCTCCGGAGTGCGGCCTGCACCGGTGGCCGCTGGGTCGATGGCGGTACACTCCGTCCCGCATGCGGCAGCCGGTGTTCATCCTGTGCCGTCCCATGGAACCGTTTCGCGGACGCCTACGCTTGCAAGTTCGACGAGGATTTCCCGCCAGAACGCCAACAGCCTACTGGATGAATTTGGGAATTCCTTCGCGACGAACCAGTTGCCCGTGCCGGGTCTCGGGTTCGACTATGTACATTTCGCCGCCGTCCATCCGGACGCCTTCAAGAATAATCACTTCCACAATGGCAACAACGGATTTGTAATTCCGTTTCTCGGCGGGGGCATATATGTGCCGGTCCCGTACTATGCGGATCAACCGGCGGCGCCCGCGGCCGCAGAGAACGGCGCGCCAGAAAATTCGGAAGCCGCGGAAAATTCGTCCGACACAGATGCTACCGCCACGAGTTCCTATATACCTCGGACCGCGCCGAAGCTAGAACCCAGTTCCGAATATGTGTTTGTTCGCCGCGACGGCACGGTATTTTTTGCGGTGGCCTATTCGTTTAACGCCGGCAATCTCCAGTACGTGACCAAGGAGGGGCTGCGTCGGAGCATCCCCCTGAACACACTGGATTTCGATGCCACGCAGCAATTCAACGAGCAGCGTGGAGTCACCGTGCGTTTTCCAGCCTGAACTCTGCCCTTCGATTAACGATGGTCGATTAGACGAAAGCTTTTCGGACGGTGGGTTACGACTTCCGGACGGGCTCCGGCATTACGTAGCCTGACGTGGCGGGCAAGCCGGCGCGTTCCAATTGGACGGTGACGTGCTCGATAGAAAACTCGTCCGCAACCTTTTTCTGGATGGCGCAAAGTATTCGTTCGCATTCGTCCATGTGCATGTCCGGAATCCGCGCATGACAGCTCATGGCAAGGTGATCACCACCCAAGCACCACACATGGATGTCATGCACTTCCTGCACATTCTCAATGGCGAGAATAGCCCTGGCGACTTCCTCGACGGGTGTTTCGCGCGGACGACCTTCCAGAAGAATATTTGCCGATTCGCGCAGGATACCCAGGGAGGAGTAGAGAACCAGAGCACCGATGGCGAGACCGAGAAGCGGGTCGATCCATGCCGCATGGGTGTAACCAATGACCACCGCACCGATGATGATGGCGATGTTGGAGAGCGCGTCGCCGAAATTATGGACCAGGATGCTGCGGAGGTTCAGGTCGGAATGTCCACGGACCAGCGCCAGCGTAATGCCGCCATTCACCAGTAGGGCGGCAATCGAAGTCCAGATCATCCAGCTTTCCACCACCTGGATCGGGGAGCGCAGACGTTCAATTGCTTCGTAGCCCAGCCACAACGAAAGGATAATCAGGAGAATCGCATTGGTGAAAGCCGCCAGCGTTCCGGCGCGGTGATAGCCGTAGGTTCGCTCCGAGTCCGCCGGGCGCTGAGCCCAGCGCATGGCTAGCCAGGAGATGCCCAGGGCCGGAACGTCCGAGAGATTGTGGACGGCGTCGTTCAGAAGAGCGACGGATCGTCCGAGGAGCCCGCCAAAAATCTCCGCGATGACCAGTCCAAGTGTCGCCGCCATCGCCCAGGCGAGTACCGATGGGCGCATCACTGGATGGGCGTGGGCATGGTCATGCCCGTGAGAATGGCCGTCTGACCCTCCATGCGAATGGGTTTGTGAGTGGGAGTGCATAGTTGGTTGCGCTGCCCTTAAGGAACAGCGGCCTCACCCTATTAGTGTAATGTGTTATGCGCCTTCCTGCAGCCTGAGACAGGCGATGTTATTGGGTAGTTTGACACCCTCTATAGGCGATTTCGTTGACGCTGTTGGTAGCGACTGCCATCATCGGAAATAGTGGTAAGAGCAGCCGGTGCTTTCGGGGTGATTTGAGCTCGACACGTTCACCGACAAAAAATGGCCTCTCCAATCGCTAAGCTGAGTTTCTGGGGCGTGCGCGGCTCGACACCTACCGTCGATCCGGCAACCTGGCGCTATGGCGGGAACACGCCATGCCTGGAGTTGATCGCGCCTGACGGCACACAATTTATTCTGGATTGCGGTACAGGCTTGCGCACGCTCGGAAGCCGGTGGGGCGCGGCGGACGAGAGCCGGGGCCATGAAACCCACATTTTCGTTACGCATTACCATTGGGACCATATCCAGGGATTGCCGTTTTTCGCGCCGCTGTACAACGAGAAAAATCATTTCCAGTTTTATAGTTTTCGTTCGAAGTACCTTGGCAAGGACTCTCTCCGGCAAGTGATGGAAACGCAGATGGCGCTACCGTATTTCCCGGTGGATTTTTCGGCCATGAATGCCAAGCGGAAGTTCAGGGAGCTGGAAGATTCGGAAACATTTCACATCGGCAAGAACAAGATTACCTCTCGCTGGCTCCATCACCCACAGGGCTGCCTGGGATTCCGTATCGAGACCTCAGCCGGCACGGTTGTTTATGCCACCGACAACGAACCCGGCGATCCGGAACTGGACAAGAGCCTTCGAGAGTTGGCGGAAGGTGCGGACATTTTTATCAATGACGCGCAGTACTCGCCGCTGCAACTGGCCACTTCCCGGAAAGGCTGGGGGCACTCGTCCTGGAAGGAAGGGGTAAATATCGCGCGGGACGTGAACGCAAAGACCCTGGTGTTGTTCCATCACGATCCGGATTCGACGGACCGGATGGTGGATGAAATTCTCGCGAATGCGCGAGAAGAGTTTGACTCCGTGTTTGCGGCGAGCGAAGGCATGGTCATCACGCTTGGCACATCGAACGAGCCTGTTCAAGCACATATGGCGGCGTCGCGCACGGCGTTGCGGCGTGGCGCGCAGTTCCGAGCATCGGTCAGCGGGATGACCGCGGAAGGGCATAAGTTTGAGGAAGAAACGATTGTGCGGGATCTGTCTTTGCAGGGCGCGCTGATTTCGCTAAGGCATAGCCCGCTGATGCAATCAGAATTGCAGGTGACCATGGAAACGCCCAGCGCGGATGGTGCGCAAGAGATGCGTTTGCGTTGCTACGTGGTGCGTATTGAAGAAGGGGCGGAGAAGGGTTCTACCGCGGTGGGCGTGGTGTTTACAGACTGAGATCGTTTCAGGGGCTTAAGCCCATTGCGAGGCAAGTACTCGGCACGACTGAAGTCGTGCCCTCCCGTCAAACAGATTGGTCAAGGGATTCAGCGAACTGCAGCTATTTTTTGATCGAGGTGTTCCAGGGCGGCTTCAAGAGACTTGCGATGATTGGGGTTTGTTGCGGTCTGGAGGTCGTTGTAAATTCGCGTTCGGGAGAGTTGTAAGTCGCGCCGTTCCTGCTCCTGGCGGATTTGGTCGGCGCTCTTAGGACCTCGGCTTTGCGGTTCACTCAAAATTGTTTTGGCTTCCACTTGAGATTCCACATCCTTGCTTTCCCACCCTCTTGCCATACCACTATTCTCGCACGAAAGGCACGTTGGACCGTAATCATGAATCAGGAGAACTTACATACCGGCAGCCAGCGCTCTAGCGCGAACCACGGAGTTCTCCTGCAAAACGGCCCGGATAGAATCCTCCGCGAGACGCGCAAAACGCTCTGCAAAGAATCCTTCGAATGCAAATTCGGCTTTATGATCCGCCCAGCGCATCTGTAGGACCCAGTTGTCGCCGTCCGGTTCAATGAGCAGGCTGGAAATCTCGGCAGTGTTGATTACCACGAGAGGTTCAAAGTGCTCGTCCAGAGCCCAGACGTGCACGGTGGAAATGAAAAGCTGCGCTTCCGCCGCCGGACCGTTTCCAGGCTGATATATGCCGCCGCTAACGACGGTCTGCGCACCCAATTCCCGCGCCCTCCGGTCAGTATCGGATTCGAGCTGCGCAGGTGGCAGCAAAATGGACGCGACAAAAAATAACATGCCGAAGATAGCAGTGATCCAGCCATTCCAAAGACCGAGCGGCAGGACCACGAGTGCGGCGCCAAACAGTCCGAGGGCAATACGGAACAGAGCCCAGGACTTTGGATTGCGGTGAAGGCGCAGGAGCCGAGGCGAACGCCGAACGATAAGGAAGAACCAGGCGCCAAAGAAGTCGCGAACGCGTAGGAGCGCTCTCTCTTCGTCGTCGGAAGTGATGGTAGTAGGGGTTGTGCTCATGGCCGACCTGCCCGGTAGTTTACCTCAGAACAGCATTGGGATTGACTCGAGAAATGCGATCTCTGCGCGAATTGTGCGAGGAATCGTGCAGTCCGCTACTAAAATTGATGCGCCAGCGCGGTATCGAGACGCAAAGTAACAATCATTTAATTCAGAGTATGCAAAAGGGGCCCACGTAGTCCTAGGACTAGGCCTGGGCGGGCTCCGGTGGGCTTGCCACCGTCCCAAACTATCGTGCCGTTCACGAACACCTTCGCGATGCCTGTGGGGAGGGCGGTTGGGTTGGTATAGGTGGAGCGATCGATTACTGTGTCCGGATTGAAAAGGACGAGGTCAGCGGTGAGACCTTCACGGATGATGCCGCGATCCCGCCAGCCAAGCCGTTGGGCGGGGAGCGAAGTCATTTTGCGGATGGCTTCCGGCAGGGTCAGCCAATGCCGTTCGCGCACGAATAACCCGAGCACCCTTGGAAAAGTGCCGGCGCCGCGAGGATGCTCCGCATTGATGCCGCCGTCGCTAGCAACCATTACCCATGGCTGCTGGTAAAACGCCTTGATGTCGCTATCGATCATGGACTGGCCGATGATGAGCGCTTCGGTGTGCGCCGCATCGCCCTCGTGGATCAGGCGAATGTACATGTCGACCTCGGAAATGTTATTTGCCTTGGCGAGTTCGGCGAGCGTTTTGCCGACGTAGGATTTATTGGGAGAGAACTCCGTGATTGTCAGATGAGAGCCGCCGCCATAGGTGGCCAGGGCCTCCGCGACGCTCTTTGGATTTTCGTACTGTTTGTCCGGAACGACCACTTTGAGGTTGGAGTGCCAGGCATCGTAGGGATAGCAGTCCGCGAGAAAATCAACCCCGCGTTTGCGCGCGTCTTCGATGACCTTAATATAGGCCGCGGCTTTGCCTTGCACGCCAACGGTTCCGAGCTTGATGTGTGAATGCTCGATCGGAATATGGGCGCGTTCGCCGATGGAGATTTCTTCCGCAAGGGCTTCAAAGGATTTGTCGGCTTCGTCGCGGATATGCGTCATGTAGATACCACCGGCTTTAGCGGCCGTGCCGGCCATGGCCACCACTTCATCCGTCGCGGAGTAACTCCCTACCTCGTATTCCAGGCCGGAAGAGAGACCGAGCGCTTGCTGGTTCATGGCCTGACCGACCAGTTGCTGCATTTGTTGGACTTCGCCGGGAGTAGCGACGCGCTTGAAATCCGCGCCCATGACGCGTTCGCGAATGGTGGCGTGTCCGGCAAAAGTTCCGACGTTTACCGCAGCCGGATTCTGCTGTAGCCCGCGAACCCATCCGATGATGGGCCAAGGTGATTCTCCATCGGCGCCAATCACCAGGGTGGTGATGCCCTGGGCGATCTGTGTTTCGGCTAGCGGATCGCTCTGCAATCCTTCTTCGGAATGGTTGTGGATATCGATGAAACCTGGAGCGAGCACGAGGCCTTTGGCGTCCAGCATCGCTTCGTCCTTGTTGGGTTCAAGTTCGCCGATTCCCACGATTTTCCCCCGCAAGATCCGCACGTTGGCTTTGCGCAGGGGCGAGCCGGTGCCGTCGGCCAATTGCGCGTTGATGATGAGAAGTGAACCGGGTTTCTGCTGAGAATGTCCGGAAAGCAGAGCCAGCAACAAAATAGCGAGAACCGAGACGGCGAAGAGAAAAGAGTTACGAGTCATGTTAGAGGGCGACCTCAGTCAAAGCCTTGTGGGCGAGTTCCGGCGCGCCAGGTTTGCCTGCAAGAATGAGATTCGCCCATTCCGCGGCGGCATGCGAAATGCGCACGGCTTCCGTGCTTAGCGATTCCGGGCCGCCGGAATCGGAGTTCCCGAAAAAAATGCGATTCATCGGCCGGGAGGCGATCATGCGGTTCTTGGTGTACTGGCCGGGCACCGCCATGAACATAGGGTGGCCGCGGCGGTAAATACGGATTTCAATGGGATCCACGTTGAATTCCGGCAGCGCTTTCTGGAAATCCTTCAAGACTCTTCCGGCCAGGGCTTTGCAACCTTCCTCTTGAAGAAGCGTGGCGCGTTGCTCTTCGCGCAAGGGAGTATAGAAGGTGAGGATGTTGTATTTCGGTTTGTAACCGGGATTATTGCGGATCGTCCAATCGGCCACGATGAAATCCGTGAACGAATTTCCCGGACACCAGTTGTCGTACCCTCGCCGGTAGACTTCCTTGTCGAAAATCATGTTGATCATGGGGTACGGAGCATATCGCGTGCTGCGCATGGCCTGGATTTGATCATTGGGGAGACCTGCGACCAACCGGGCTGTGATGTATTTGGCGGTGCAGACGATGGCGATTTTGGCGGCGATAGTCGTTGGTTTATCACCATCCAGGTAAGTCACGCTGACTCCGTTCGCTTCCTGGCGAATGGAAACGACCGTCGCGTTGCCGAGCATGCGATCCGCGAATTTCGGTTTCAACACTTCCACGAGCTTATGGGTGATGCAACCCAAACCGCCTGGAAGAATGACGCGAGTGCTGTCTTCGCCTTTGATGAGGTATTGCGCATCGGTGAGGCCGATGAATGCGCCAGTGTCTTTGGTGATTGCGCCCCAATTGGACGGGCCATAGGCGTCCCACCATTTCGCAACCTCGGGCGCGTAACCTTTGGTGATGTCCGTGAAAGGCTTGGTGTCGAGTTCCTGCATTCGGGCACGCACATCAATTTTCATCACGTCGTCGCGAAACTTTTTGAAGCTGGCAACCACTTCCTTTTTGTAGGGAAGATGTTCCAAGCCCTTGCCCCAGGTATCCGGAACATACACGCCGTTGTCTATGGTCGGGTCGGGCATGTCCACGAGCGGCATGTTGATGCCGATCTCTTTAGCCAGTTGATCGCTGTAACTTCCGCGAAAATCGTAAGCGGAACCGGTGCTGAATGCCTGGCCTTCGTGTTCTTCCTGATAGGCGTTGCCGCCGAAGTGGTCTTCTTTTTCGAGCAGGAGCCATTCTTTGTCGCGCAGAAAATAGGCGGCCGAAAGTCCGGCCATGCCACCACCGATGATGACTACATCGGTTTTGCGCGTGGCTTCCGGGCGCGGAAACGAACGGCCATTGCGTACCTCGTGGCAGATACCAAAATGTTCGCCCTCTACAATCGGAGATGCTGGTTTATCTGAACCTTCCGCAAGCAATGCGAGATCCACGGGACAACCAGACGCCACCGAACCTGCGACGACATACTTGATGAAATTACGGCGTGAGTGTGAGTCGAGCATCAATCCTCCCAGGACCTCCGGCTGCTAAGGCCGCTGCAAAAACTCTTGCGCATCTTTTCCGACTGTACGTGTGCGCATGCGATACCAGATCAGGATCAAGAACACGGAGAAAAAGAAAATCAGCGTGGAAATAGCGTTGATCTCCGGCGTGATTCCGCGGCGAAGGCGCGCCCAGATTTCCAGCGGCAAAGTGTTGTCTCGCCCAATCAGGAAAAAGCTGACGGCGATTTCGTCCATCGAGAGGGTGAAGATGAGGAGTCCCGCGGCGACCAGCGAAAGCTTCAGATTAGGGAGTGTGATTCGCCAGAAGGTTTGCCAGGGCGTGGCACCGAGATCGAGCGAGGCTTCCTCCTGCGCGCGATCCAATTTTTGGAGACCGGCGAAGAGTTCGGTGGTGGCCACAGAGAGGAGCGCGGTTCCATGGCCAAGGAAAACGGTCAGCAGGCTGAGCTGCTGACCGGCAAAGACCGCGAGCATGAGAAGGGACAGGCCAGTAATGATTCCGGGCAAGATCAACGGAAGAAGAACCAGTCGACGAAAAACGGATTTGCCCGGAAAATCGGCGCGATCCAGCGCGAGGGCCGCGAGGAGTCCAAGCACGAGAGAAAGTATGACGGCGCCGGCAGCAACGAGCAGACTATTCAAGACGGAAGTCCACAGCGGACCATCCGCGAAAACCTGACGATACCAATCCAGGGTGAATTCTTTTGGAGGAAATCCACCGACTCCAGAGCGGTTAAACGAATAGACGACGAGCACGACGATGGGCAGATAGAGAAACGCGAATACGCCAAGCGAGTACGCTCCTAGAAACGGCGAGCGGCGGGTTTGGTGGGCGGCTACATTCATCGAAAGGACCAACGCTTTTCGAGGAGTTCGGATAGAAAGAGCAGAGTGACAGTAATGAGCAGAATGCAAACGGAAATGGCGGAGCCCAGCGGCCAATCATAAGCTGTGCCGAAAAGGCTTTGCACGATGTTGGCAACCATGATGCTGGAAGGGCCACCGACGAGGAGCGGCGCCAGAAAATCTCCGAGGGCAAGCACAAAGGCAAATGTAGCCCCAGCCAGCAAGCCTGGAAGAGAAAGAGGAAGGATGACCCGAAGAAAAGTTTTTCGTGGGCTGGCCCCAAGGTCTTGGGAAGCTTCGATCAGATTCCGTGGGATGTGTTCGAGCGAGGCGTACAACGGAAGGAAAACGAACGGTGTGTAAATATGCGTGAGCATGAGAATAACGGCGAACGGACTGTATAGGAAAAAACTTACGGGTTCGTGGGTAATGTGGAGATATTGCAGAAAACCGTTTAGGACGCCTTGCGAACCCAGAATCGTCTTCCAGGCGTAGCCGCGAACCAAATAACTGACCCACAGAGGCACGATTACCAGCTGATAGAGGACGTCTTTGCGGACGCTGGCATAAAAGGACATGTAATACGCGAGTGGGTATCCAAGCAGCAACGAAAGCACCGTGACTCCGGCGGCGATGCGCATGGAGCGAAACAAAACTTCCAGATAGACGGCGTTTTGAAACAACTTGGCGTAATTGTGCAGATTCCATTGGTGCAAAATCACGCCATCACGGACCAACCAGAAACTGTGCGCAAACATCAGCGCGTATGGAATCACGAGAAACAGCGTCACCCACAGGAGCGGGGGAAGCGAGACGAATGCTTTGTATACGCGTGAGTACATAAATTAAAAACCGCTTACAACAAGTGCTTTTGCAAAACCGCTACGCGTCCTTTACCGGGATCGCGTCGGCCGGGGCAAACGCAAAGTCATGCTCACCGGAGACCGCTCCTCTGGAAGGGACACGGACCCGCAACGATTGGCCGCCGCAATCGAGTTCGAGTTGTTCGCTGGCTCCGGAAAAAACCTGCTGGCGAACCAGCGCGCGGAAAGGCACCGAGGTTTCCCCGTTTGCGATGTCCGAGGCAAAGTGAATGGACTCCGGCCGCAGAGAAAAAATCGCCGAGCCATTCGACAAGCCGGTAACGGGCCACCGAAACGTTCCGCTGCTGGCGACCCCATCACGAATCTCGCACTTCAGAAGATTGGTCTGCCCGATGAATTGCGCGGTGTAGGCAGTGGCGGGGCGCGCGTAGATGGCCCGCGGTGAATCTACTTGTTCCAGCGCGCCGTTGCGAAGAAGAGCGATGCGGTCGGAGAGCGCCATGGCTTCTTCCTGATCATGCGTAACGAAGAGAAATGTAATGCCGAGTTCGCGTTGCAACTGTTTTAGTTCCAGCTGCATTTGTTTACGCAGGTTTGCGTCCAAAGCAGAAAGAGGCTCGTCCAGGAGCAGGAGTTGCGGGCGGTTCACGAGGGCCCTGGCGAGCGCCACGCGCTGCTGCTGGCCGCCGCTCAGTTTCGCAGGGCGAGTTGAGGCGTACTCTTCCATCTTCACCATGCGAAGGGCATCGGCAACGCGCACTGGGATTTCCGAGGTTGGTGCACCCGTAACACGGAGACCATAGGCAACATTTTCGGTCACGCTGAGATGAGGAAACAGCGCGTAGTGCTGAAAGACCGTGTTCACGCGGCGTTTATGGGGCGGCAGGGTGTCTAGGCGGCTTCCGCTCATCCAGATTTCGCCGGAGGTGGGTTGCTCAAAGCCCGCAACCAGGCGAAGCAGCGTGGTTTTGCCGGAGCCGCTTTCTCCCAGGAGCGTAAGGAATTCTCCGCCAGCAATTTCCAGGGAGATGCTTCGCAAAACTTCGCGGGCGCCGAAGCGCTTGGCAACGACACGCACTTCCAGCAGCGCTCCGGACGGAACGGAAGAGAGCCCCGGATTCGTTTGCGCCGGGCTCACTGGGCGGCTTTCACCTCATTCCAGATTTCGATGTACTTTCCGCGGCGCGGCACGTCTTGCCAGAAATAAATGCGCTGCATGTACGCATCCGGATTGTCGAGATGCAGATTCTTCTTTTCGTCATCGGTCATGAATTGCGCGGCGGCGGGGTTTGCGGGCGTGTAATGCGTGACGTCGGTGATTTTCTTCTGTGTTTGCGCCTGAATCATGTATTCGAGGAACGCGTACGCCAGCTCCTTGTGCGAACTGGCTTTCGTGATCATCAGGTGATCGATCCAGCCGGTGGTATTTTCCTTGGGAATGATTTCGCCAATGGGGAAGTTGGCCTGGCGGAGCTGATTGGTCATTAACGGCCAACCCATCGCCAGAACAATTTCGTGATTTTCGAAAAGATTAGTTAGCTCACCTCCGGTGGACCAGAGCTTGCGAACATTGGGCTTCAGCGCAAGGAGCTTTTGTTTGACGGCTTCCAGTTCTGAATCGGAGAGATTGTACAAATGTGACGGATCAGGCCGGTCGTACCCGAGAAGTTGCGCAGCCATATATAGTGTGGAGAGATCATCCCATACAGCGATCTTTCCTTGATATTTTGTATCCCAGAAGATCCCCCAGGAATCGGGCGCGTGGGAAAAAACGGTGGTGTCATATAAGAGCGGATTGGGTCCCCACATGAAGGGAACGCCAAAGGTTTGACCGTTAGATTTGACCAGCGGAAGATCGCGAAGCCGCGGGGACAATTGAGAATAGGTGGGCAGCTTCGAGAGGTCGAGAGGGTCCGCGAGTCCGGTGCGGGCAATGGACGCCACGACATCGCTGGAAGGCGAGATCACGTCATAGTTGGAAGCGCTGCCACCGCGCAATTTTGCGACCAGATCGTCGCTCGAACCCATATAGGAAGCAGAAACTTTGCAGTGGTGAGCCTCCTCAAATGCGTGAACGAACGATGGGTCGGCGTAGCCCTCCCACACCAGAAGGCTTAGCGATTCTTCCTTCTTTTGACAGGAGCCCAGGAACGAAATGACCAAGGCCATGAAAATAATATTCAGAGAGCGTCTCATGCGTAGTCCTTGTCCAAAAGATCTTGCGAACGACAGCTACTTGGTTTCGGCTTCGTAAACTACCCTTCCTCCCGCAATCGTCGTGAGCACTTTTGTATCTGCGATAGTGTGTGGATCGATCTCGAAAACGTTTCGGTCCACGATGATCACATCGGCTACCTTTCCGGGTTCGAGCGAGCCTTCGGCTTTTTCGCGCCGGCCAGCGAACGCAGCACCAAGCGTGTACCCCTCGATGGCTTGCGCGACCGTCAGCCGTTGAGATGGCACAAATCCGCCCGCAGGTTTGCCTTCGCGAGTTTGCCGGGTCACCGCGACCTGAATTCCCTCCCAGGGATTCAGCGTGACCACCGGCCAATCGCTTCCGAACGCATAATGTCCGCCGGCATCCGCAATGCTTTTCCAAACCCACGCGCGTGATGCGCGATCCGGCCCGATGTTCCCCGCCCAGACATCCAAGGTGTCCGCATCGGGATACGCGTGCAGCGGCTGCATGCTGGCGATGACGGCAAGCTCTCCAAAGCGCGGAATGTCCGCGGTGCTGACGGATTCGATGTGCTCGATGCGCGGCCGGCGATCTTTGGTGTGATTTTTCTGTTCGGCCAGTTCGTAGGCGTCCAGCGCTGTGCGAATTCCTTTATCGCCGATCGCATGGGTGAAGAGCTGAAAGCCCCGCTTATCTAATTCCACGACGGCAGGTTGGTATTTCTGCGGATTCCAGAACAACGGTCCATTTTGCGTGGGGTCGTCGTATGGTTGCAGGAACGCTGCGGTGTGCGATTCCACTACACCGTCCACCATGAATTTCACCGCGTTCGTGTCGATCCACTCGTCGTGATATTTCTTTCGCGCGGCTTCCATAGCGTCCAAATCTTCTTTTCGCAATTCCGGCGGATCCAAAAAGTAGGCGATGTAAAAGCGCACGGTGAGTTGCTTTTCCCCGCGCAGTTCGCTGTACAGATCGAGTTCCGGAAAATCGCCACCGGCGCTGTGCACGCGGGTCAGCCCATTCTGATTTGCCCACTTAATGCCAGCGCGAATGGCATTTAACTTTTCGACGTGCGTGGGTTTCGGGACAACCTTAGAGACAAGATCCTGTGCGGCTTCTTTCAAAGCCCCGGTAGGCTCGCCGGTCTTAGGATCGCGAACGATCACACCGTTCGGCGGATCCGGCGTGTCCCTGGTAATGCCCGCAAGAGAAAGAGCTTTTGCATTCGCCCAGTAGGTGTGGCCATCGTAGCCTTCGAGAAAAACCGGACGATTGGGAAACAGGACGTCGAGATATTTCCTGTCCGGGAGTGTTTCCGGAGCGAACATCGCGTAATTCCAGCCGCGTCCCAGCAGCCATCCGTCGCCGGGATGCTTCTCGGCATATTCACGGAGCTGTTTCTGGATATCCGTAACATTTAAAGCGCTGTCTAGATTCACGCGGCCAAGGCTCAAGGAACCATCAAGGAAATGAATGTGGCAATCGGTGAAGCCCGGCAGGACCAACTTGCCACCGGCATCGATGCGCCGCGTGCCGATACCGCGAAACTTCTCTACTTCGAGTGCGGAGCCAACCGCCACTATTTTTCCCTTGTGAATCGCGATCGCTTCCGCCCAGGGTTTTTTCGAATCGAGGGTATAGATTTTGGCGTGAACGATCAGAATGTCCGCGGGAGTGACGCGAGCAGATTGCTGAGCGTTTACTTCATTGCAAAAGGCAAAAAGCGAATTGAGCAAAAAGAGCGAAAGTAGCAAACGCCGGATCGGCATTCATCCCCCGAGGCTGAAAATGCGTTTTAGAACGTGGGCGGCGTGTTCACCCATAAAACCCACGCTTCCGCACGGCCGGGATTCTTCCAGCGGTGCGGTGTCGAACTCTCGAAATACATGCTGTCGCCCGGTTTCAGGCGGTAATGTCCCTGATTGTGCAGCCAGATTTCGAATTCGCCACGCAAAACGTGCAGGAACTCTTCGCCATCGTGGGCGTAGGCCTCACCACTGCCGCCCCCACTTTTAATGCGGAACAGATGCGGCTCCATCGCGGTGTTGCCCCAGGCAAGCAGTTCCATGCGCACCTGCGGATTTGTTTCGAGAATCTTTCGATCGGAGGGCCGCACCAGGGGCAGGGCATCGCCATTGGTGTCAAAGAAGGACAGAATGCTGGTTTTGTAGAAGCGCGCAATGCGGCGAAGCGTGGAGATAGAGCAGCGCATCTGTCCGCGCTCCAAGGCACTCAAGAAACCAACGGACACTTTCGTGGCTCGCGCAACCTGCGCCAGTGAAAGTCCGCGGCGAGTACGCAAGCGGCGGAACTTTTGGCCGGGAAGTTGCGACGCCTCCGCCGGAGCGGAGACAACGCCCTGCTTCTTAAGGACGTGCACGATCGCGGCAGGATTCAGGCCGCGGGCCCGCCGCAGAAAAAGGGCGCGTTGTAGCAATCGCACATCAGCTTCCGTGTACATGCGGTACCGGCTCGCCGTGCGCCGCGGCGACACGAGGCCGAGAGCCTCCCAGGAACGCAAAGCGGACGAGGAAATACTCAGGCGACGCGCAACTCCCGAGATGCGCAAGAGCTTTTGCCCGCTCGGAATATCCGATGGCTTGGAGAAATTCTTTCTACTTGACACGGATGCCGGCTTTCTCTAACTTTGCGGGATTATAGTAAGGTTCTCGGGGCAGTTTCAACAACGAAGAACGGGTTCTGTCGGGGAAATTCACTTCGTGAAATAGGGGTGAGTCAAATGAAATCAACTCTGCGCCAATCGGCGTCAATCTCCGTTTGTAGCCGCGTGATTCTGTCTCTAGCGGCCTTTGTATTGAGCTTCACATTTTTCAGTCCCTCCGGAACCGCTCAGAGCACCAGCGGTCGTGTGCGCGGGACGGTTACGGACGCGAGTGGCGGCGCCGTCCCCGGGGTAACGGTCAGGCTAGTGAATACGGCCACCAACGTAACGCGCGAATCGGTCAGCAGCGCAACCGGAGAATATCTGTTCCTAGAAGTGCCGGTCGGCCCGTACCAAATAGAGATCAATCAGGGCGGATTCAAGAGATTTGTGCGCAAGGATATCAATGTTGATTTGAACGCGGTGGTCAGTGTGGATATCGCGCTACAAGTGGGCGGTTCCACTGAGACGGTGGAGGTAACCGGGGAACCGCCGGTCATTGACACTACTACGACACAATTGGGCGCGGTAGTGAACTCGCGCGACGTCACGGAATTGCCGCTGAACGCCCGCGACACCTACCAGTTGCTTCAATTGCAGCCCGGTGTTCAGTCACAGTTGGGCAATGATCTCTTTTACGGGTCGGACAAGCCCGGAGTCGTGACAGTTAACGGCGGCCGCGGACGTTCCAACAACTATTCCGTGAACGGCGGAGATGGAAACGATCTCTTCGCAAACCTTCCGGCGGTACAGCCTTCACCAGACACGATTGAAGAATTTCGTGTAATCACCAACTCTTTTGACGCGGAATACGGCCGCAACTCTGGAGCAGTCGTGAACGTGGTGACGAAATCCGGAACAAACGATTTCCACGGCAGCATCTTCGAGTTTTTCCGCAATAAAGATCTGAATGCAAAAGGGTTTTACGATCCGGTCAGGCCGGATTTTCAGCAGAACCAGTTTGGTGCGGTGCTGGGTGGACCGATCAAGAAAGACAAAACTTTCTTTTTCGCTTCCTACGAGGGCCGAAGGATCAAGCAGGGAATCTCTTCCGACCCCGTTCCACTTCCCACGAACAGCGAGTTGAGCACTGGAAATTTTAGCAATGGCGATCCAGGCGCAAATTTCGCGGGAACGCTTACGACCGCTCCGGTGGCCAGTTCGATACAGACGCGTTGTGGGACCAGCCTGAGTCCAGCAGCGAATGCTGAACTTACGAACATCATTGGCGGTGGCACGCCGACGGCAAACAACTATGCCGTTATCTTCCCTAACGCCACCATTCCCACCGCATGCTTTGACCCGCTCTCGACGAGCATTTACAACACGTACGTGCATGCTACTTCCGACGGTTTGTTTCAGGCGGCGCCAAACAAGATCGACAATGGCGATCAATTTACGATCAAGATCGACCACGACCTGAGCAAGAACCAGAAGTTGGCCATTTACTATTACTATGACAACGATTCGCTCGAGGATCCCTTCGCTAAGTTCCAGGCGGCTGGCGCGAATCTGGGCAACTTCCCGGGTCTTTTCACCACCCGCACGCAGCAACTGAACGCGTCGCATACGTGGACCGTCGGGCCCACTTCGGTAAACGAGTTCCGCTTCTCGTATTTCCGGGAGGGTCAGGCGAAATTTAATTCCCCCACGATCACCAGCGACGTTACGCAGTCGTGCGGGACGGCAGCAGTCAGCGCAGGCATTTGTTTTACCGGAACTACCGATACCGGCGTAGTGGGCCCGAATCCCGACTACGGAATCCATCCCGGACTGGGCTCCCAGTTCGAAGGTTTGCCCTTCATCAGCGTGGCTGGCGGATTCACTCTTGGAAATAACTTTGAAGGTCAATTGCCACAAACCGGAAATACCTTTCAGTGGGCGGATAACTTCAGCAAGCTGATCGGCAATCACAGCATCAAGTTTGGCGGGGATCTCCGCTACCAGAAGTTCGATCAACTTCTTTATTACAACGTGAACGGTTCGATCGGCTTTGGACCGGGCGGGTCGAACGATCTAGGTGGCGTTACCTCTTCCGACGGTACGAACGATGGGAACGTCTATCCGAACTTCCTGCTGGGCTTGCCCAACAGCTACAGCCAAGGGTCGGCGCAACACTTACTAGTTCGCAGCAAGGCTGTCTATCTTTATGCCCAGGACAGCTGGAAGATACGGCCCAACCTGACGCTAAACTACGGACTGCGTTGGGAAATGAACACGCCGATGACAGATATCGGCCAAAAAGTGCAGACATTCCGGCCGGGACAGGTTTCCACGGTTTATCCGTGCACGCTTCCCACTACCAGTCCACTCTACGATCCCGCGGCAGGAATCACAGATTGCAACAGCGCGGGCGTCACGCCAGTCGGACTTGTATTTCCAGGTGACAAGAACGTTCCGAAAGGCTTGACGGACACTTATTACAAAGCATTTGCGCCGCGCCTCGGGATCAATTGGAGTCCTGCGTGGGACAGTGGTTTTCTGAGCAAGATAACCGGTGGCCCCAACAAGTCAACACTCAGCGCAGGCTGGGGCCTCTTCTATAACCCGATCGAACAATTGGTGCTGGAGCAGTTTAGCGCAGAGCCTCCTTTTGGCGGCAGCAACTACATCACCGACCCCATGTTCCAGGCTCCGTTTGTCGGCCAAGACGGATCCGTGAATCCCAACCCGTTTAACGGGATCTTGAATCCGCCTCGGGGTCAGCCTATCGATTGGTCGTCATTCCGTTCCATCCTGCTGTTCGGGCAATTCCCGAGGGAATTGCGAACGCAATATTCCGCGCAGTATAACCTGACGTTCAAACGCGAACTTCCGGGCAACCTGCTCTTCCAGATTGGTTATGTCGGATCGCAGGGACACCGTTTGTTGGGGTCGTACGATCTGAACCACGGCAATCCAAACACCTGTAATGATCTGGCGGCGATCGCGAATTTGCCGGCAAATGCCGGGTTTGGATTGACGCCGTGCGGCGTGCAGGATGCCGACAGTTCCTTCTTCTTGCCCGCAGGAACGGTGATTCCGAACACTCCGGACGGTGGGTTACTTCTGCCGTACAACGCGGGAAGCGGCGGCCTCGTGGTTGCTCCCGGGACCGTTGGGCCAAACGGCATCACCTTGGTCGGTTTGCGCCCTTACTCTTCTCCACTCTGTCAACCTTTGACAGGTGTTAGCTGCCCGGCGGACGGCGTTCCAGTCTTCTCGAATATTTTTTCGGAAAACACTGTCGCAAAGTCAAACTACAACTCGCTGCAGGTCCTTCTGGACAAACACTTCTCTCACGGGCTGCAATTCCAGGCGGCGTACACCTATAGCAAATCGCTCGACAATGCATCGAGCTTTGAAAGTACGTTGAATCCAGTCAACTTCGACGCGACCTATGGGCCATCGCTGTTCGATGCGCGGCACCGTTTTGTATTCAGCTACGTTTGGGAACTTCCGGTGCCCAAGTACAATGGATTCAAAGGCCAACTGCTGGATGGCTGGCAGGTATCTGGCATTGTCACTCTCCAGACCGGATTCCCCGTGCGCATCACTTCGTCGGACGACAACGAGGAATTCCTCAGCTTCTTCTTCGAGGCTCCCGGAGAACCGAACTGGACAACCGGTTCCGGATTTACGCCGGGTCACCTACAAACGTGGGATCCACGCAAACACGGGGGACTGGTTTTCAACCCATTGCAGTTCGACAATTGTAATACCACGGATTGTCCGGACGACCCCAACGCTGTGCCAATCGGCACCATCGGCAACGCGCCGCGCTCGATCTGCTGCCAGCCAGGCATCGCCAATGCGGACATGGGCTTCTTCAAAGGTTTCCAATTGCATGAAAAACTCCGAATGGAGTTCCGCGCGGAAATGTACAACATCTTCAACCACACGCAGCTTTACAGTGTCGATGGAGACATCTCCGACGGAGGCTCGCTGATCTATAACGGCTCGACGCCGATTGGCTCGACGGGCACGTTTGGTCAAGCACTCAAAGCACGCGACCCCAGACAGTTTCAGTTCGCGCTGAAGTTTTTGTTCTAAGGCGAAATCGATTGAAAGTACTCGAGGACGCCCCGGTTACGCTGGGGGGCCTCGAAAGGTGCCTGTAAGAGTTTTCAGCGCGACGCTGCAGGGTCCGCGGCGTGCGTGAGTGCCGGAAAATTGCGTAGAATAGAAGTGCAGTCCGGCTCGTCACCACGCAGTTTTCCTCGCAGATACTGACCGCAGGGAACAGACCTGCCCCAGGCGACCACAGGAAGGCTTACCTGGATGGAGTACCAAGATGCACGAAATACTACAGAAGGAAATTGCGCTGTACGAAAAGCGCACGCCGAAATCAGCGGAAGCGCATAAGAGAGCGGAGAAGCGCATTCCGCTCGGAGTTGCCAGCAATTACCGCGCTTACGATCCCTATCCCATTTTTGTTTCGGAAGGCCGCGGCAGCAAGATCACGGACATAGACGGCAACGAATATATCGACCACAACCTGTGTTTCGGGGCCCTGATGGCAGGCCACGGACATCCCGCGGTTGTAAAAGCAGTTAAGGATATCGTCGAGCGCGGTACCACGTTTGGGATGCCTCACGGCATGGAATTAGAACTCGCGGAAGAGATTTGTGCTCGCTATCCCGTGGAGATGGTGCGCTTCGGCAACAGCGGAACAGAAGCGACCATGCATTGTATTCGCATTGCGCGCGCCGCGACAGGACGCGACAAAATTCTACGATTCGAAGGTGCGTATCACGGATTGCACGACAGCGCGCTAGTTAGCGTGAAGCCCAAGGAAGAAGATTACGGCGAGATCAACGCGCCGAATTCCGTTCCCGGCGGCCTTGGCGTGATCAAGTCGGTTCTCGAGAACGTTACCGTCGCCACGTTTAACAACCTTGGCAGCGTCGAAAATCGCTTCAAACAATTTCCCGGACAAATCGCGGCGATCATTCTGGAACCAATCATGATGAACGTCGGACTGTGCATACCGCAGCCTGGATTTCTCGAAGGCTTGAGGGAGATCTGCAACAAAAACGGCACGTTGCTGATTTTCGACGAAGTAAAGACTGGCGCCAAACTAGGTTGGGGCGGCGCTAGCGAATACTTTGGCGTCAAGCCGGACATGATTGCCTTGGCAAAATCCATCGGTGGCGGCGTGCCGCTTGCTGCGTTTGGCGCGAGCCGCGCGGTGATGGACTTGATCGTCCAACACAAGGTCTTCCATGGCGGCACGTACAACACGAATCGCTTTGCGATGGCCGCGGGACTGGCGGTTTTTCGCGAAGTGCTCACCCGCGAAAATTACGCGCATGTGGACAAGCTCGGCAAAAAGCTCAGCGAGGGTTATCGCGCCATCGTGAAGAAAAGCGGCTTGCAGGCGTACGTCGTGAGCGCTGGTGTTAACGGCGCGCTCATGCTGTATCCGAGCGAAATTCGCAATTATCGCGACTGGACCAAGATTGACGTCGATCTATGGCGCCAATATTGGTTCGGCATGGTGAACCGCGGCGTGCTGGCCCAACCATATTGGTGGGATGAGCAGTGGACCATCTCCGTACAGCACACGGAAGCGGACATTGATAAACACCTGGCGACGTTCGAAGAAGTTGCACCTGGGCTTGCTAAAACGCAGCAGGAACGCGGCGCAGCTTTTGTGGGAGCGGCCGGGCACTAAGGAGAGTCGGCAGTTTGAGCAGCGAGGTCACCTCCAGCACGGCGTCCGCAGCGCCTGTCACGACGGGACAGCCGCATTTGAAGCGGGTGCTCGGCAAACGTGACCTCGTTTTGCTTTTTGTAGTAGCGGTTTTCAATCTGAACGTTTTGCCATCCGTGGCGGCCAATGGCGGCGTCACTATTTGGCTGTGGCTTATTTCGCTGGTGCTATTTTTCTGGCCGCAAGGACTGGCGGTGATTGAACTCGCTCATCGATATCCCGGCGAGGGCGGCGTATATCTTTGGGCCAAAGAAGTCTTTGGCGACTTCCACGGCTTCCTGTCCGGTTGGTGCTACTGGACAAACAACATGATGTATGTGCCCACAGTAATGCTTTATTTCGTTGGCGTGTCCGTGTTTGTTTTAGGGGCGGGACATGAAGGACTTGCCGACAATAAGACGTTTGCGCTTTGCGCCTCGATTATTTTGCTCGCGCTGCTGGTTGTACTAAATGTGGTGGGCCTCGGAGTGGGCAAGTGGGTGAACAACCTGGGCGGCATCGGGACATTCGTCGCGGCGTTTCTGCTGATGGGACTGGGAGCGATTGTGTACGTGAAGTTTGGCACGTCCGTTACCTGGGCCGACTTCAAAATTCCCGCGAACCCTCGGTTCGTCCTAAACTCCTTCGGCGTGATTTGCTTTGGTTTGGTGGGGCTGGAGCTTGCCTCCATCATGGGTGATGAGATTGAGAATCCGCGAAAGACTCTGCCTGGAGCGGTTGCCTGGGGCGGAATTCTTTCCGGACTGCTGTATGTCGGCGCAACACTGACACTCTTGATTGCCGTGGACAAAGGAAGCATCAGCGTACTGCAGGGAATCGTTCAAGCGGTTAGCCACATGGCAAAGCAGGTCAACGTGCCGTGGATTGTGGCTCCATTTGCTTTTCTGCTCAGTTTGTCGATCGCGGGAATTGGTTCGGCGTGGTTAGGCGGATCCGCGCGCATCCCGTTTGTTGCGGGGCTGGATTCGTATCTGCCAGCCTGGCTCGGGAAGGTTCACCCGAAATACGCCACGCCTTACGCCGCATTGATTGTGCACGCGGCTGTTTCTCTAATTCTCGTAATCCTTAATTTTGTTCTGGTCGGCTCTGGCGTTCAGGAATCTTTCCAGCGACTGCTGTCGCTGGCTGTGGTTCTGCAACTGATTCCTTTTTTGTACATGTTTGCCGCGCTGTTGCGCATAGCCTTCGCCACGAATTTTGTGCGCGGGCACTATGGGCAGGGAACTTTGATTTTTGCGGGTATCAGCGGGCTGCTCACCACCATTCTCGGTATCGCTCTGGCGTTCTTTCCGGCGCAGCAGATTACTTCGATAGTGTCTTATGAAATCTGGATGTTTGGTGGGACAGTGAGTTTTATTGGACTGGCGGCATTCTTCTTTTTTATTTACGGGCGGCGCAAAGCGGCAGCGCGAAAGCTGGCAGAAGTAGCTCCCGCAGCCTGAACGGTTTGGATTTGGAGGCGTGGTATGTCGAGCACGGCACAACCTACGGTGAAGACCTATCAGAACTACATCAACGGAAAATGGACGGCGAGTTCCGGGGACCAGACTTTCCCAGTTTACGATCCATCCACCGAAGAAGTGATCGCGCAGGTTGCTTCGTCGAGCGCCGCCGACGTGGATCAAGCCGTCAAGGCCGCTCGCGCGGCGTTTGACTCCGGCCCCTGGCCGCAGACGACTGCGCAGGATCGCGGGCGCATCTTGTTTCGCGTTGCGGAAAAGATTAGGCAGAATGCCGCGATGCTGGCGGAGATAGAGTCACGAAATAGCGGTAAACCCATTGTGGAAGCGGAGTTCGATATCGCTGACGTGGCTACCTGTTTTGAATACTACGGCGGACTGGCGAACAAAGTTACCGGTAGCGTTCTGCCGGTTCCCGCCAACGCGCTAAGTTTTACGTTACGCGAGCCGGTTGGGGTGGCCGGTCAAATTATTCCGTGGAATTTTCCGCTTTTGATGGCGGCGTGGAAACTGGCTCCTGCGATTGCCGCGGGTTGCACGTGCGTGCTCAAACCCGCGGAGCAGACTCCGCTGACTGCTCTGGAATTCGCGAACTGGTTTGAGGAAGTGGGGCTGCCACCCGGTGTGGTGAACGTGATCAACGGAGTCGGAGAAATTGCAGGGGCCGCGCTTGTAGTACATCCCGGAGTGGACAAGATCGCCTTCACGGGCAGCGCCGCCGTGGGCAAAATTATCGTCAAAAGTGCCGCGGACACGCTGAAGCGCGTGACTCTGGAACTGGGCGGAAAATCGCCCAACATTTTCTTTGCCGACGCTGACTGGGAAGCTGCTGTGGATGGCGCGTTGTTCGGCGTGTTTATTAATCAGGGAGAAGTATGCTCGGCGGGAAGCCGAATCCTGGTTGAAAAGAAGATTTACTCAAAATTTGTGGAGTCGATGACCGAGAAAGCCAAGCGCATCAAGCTTGGCGCGCCAATGGATCGCGATACGAAGATGGGGCCACTGGTGAGCAAGGAACAATTCGATCGCGTCAGCTCGTACCTGGATCTTGGGAAGAAAGAAGCGAAGACCGCCATCGGTGGCGGCCGCCCGAAGGGATTCGGGAAGGGCTACTACGTTGAACCCACTATTTTTTATGACGTCGACAACAACGCACGTATTTCGCGCGAAGAGATTTTCGGCCCGGTTGCTTCGGTGATTCCGTTCGAAAATGAAGCGGACGCGATTCGCATCGCGAACGACACGCCGTACGGATTGGCGGGCGCTGTCTGGACCCGTGATATTTTTAAAGCATTTCGCATCGTGAAATCCATGCGCGCTGGAATTATCTGGGTGAATCACATGCAGCCGACGTATGTGGAAGCTCCGTGGGGCGGCTACAAACAGTCCGGCTTTGGCCGCGAACTCGGGCCCTGGGGACTCGAGGAATATTTGGAGACCAAACAGGTATTCGTCAATCTGGACGAGACTCCAATTGGCTGGTACTAATTGCTGAGGGATTGCTGAGAGGTAGTTGCGAGGAAATTCAGGAAGGGAACGGATGGCCATGAAAACAATTCAGATTCGCACGGAAATTCCGGGGCCCAAATCAAAAGCGCTGTTAGCGCGTCGCGAAGCGGCTATCCCTCGCGGCCCATCCCTGGTGACGCCTGTCTGCGCAGCAAAAGCGGAAGGCGCGTGGATCGAAGACCTGGACGGAAATCGATACATCGATTTCGCCGGCGGAATTGGTTGTCTGAATGTGGGTCACCGCGCGCCACTTGTCGAGAAAGCGGTTCGCGAGCAGGCCGAGAAATTTCTGCATCTTTGCTTTGGCGTGACGCCCTACGAGGGTTACATTGCGCTGGCGGAAAAGTTGAATGCACTAGCTCCAGGCAAATCTCCGAAGAAGACCATGCTCATCAACAGCGGCGCCGAGGCGGTGGAAAACGCGGTGAAGATTGCGCGCGCATACACCAAGCGTCCTGCGGTCATCTGCTTTGAAGACGCATTTCATGGCCGAACCCTGCTTACGATGTCCCTGACGAGCAAAACCTCGTACAAGGCTGGGTTTGCACCATTCGTCAACGATGTCTATCGCGTTCCGTATGCCTATTGTTACCGTTGCTCGTACGGCTTGACCTATCCTTCGTGTAAGGTGGCCTGCGCGACGCATCTCGAGGAAACCTTCAAGAAAGTTGTTCCTGTAGATGCGGTTGCCGCGATCATTGTCGAACCGGTGCTCGGCGAAGGCGGCTTCATCGTTCCACCGAAGGAATTCTTTCCTATCATTCGCGAGATCTGCGACAAGTACGGGATTGTGATGATTGCGGACGAAGTGCAGTCCGGCATTGGCCGCACCGGAAAATATCTTGCGATCGAACACTATGGCGTCGAGCCCGACTTGATCACCATCGCGAAATCAATTGGTGGCGGATTGCCGCTGGGCGCTGTCACCGGGCGCGCGGAAATTATGGATGCTCCTGGACCCGGCGGTTTGGGCAGCACCTTTGCGGGAAATCCCATTTCGTGCGCGGCAGCTCTTGCGGCGCTCGAAACCATTGAGAAGGACGGCCTGCTGGTAAAGTCCACGGCGATCGGAAAACGATTCGAAGAACGCGCCAAAGGTTGGCAAAAGAAGTGGGAACTCGTCGGTGACGTTCGCGGCCTCGGCGGGATGTGCGCGCTGGAACTGGTGCGCGACCGGCAAACCCGTGAGCCTGCCGACAAGGAAACGAAGGAAATTTCAAAATTCTGTTACGAACATGGATTGATCACCATCACCGCCGGAACCTACAACAACATCGTGCGCATCCTTGTGCCGCTAGTGATCAGCGATGAACAACTCGATGAGGGATTCGATGTTCTGGAATCCGCGCTCGCACACGTGGTAGAACAGAAGCAGGCCGTGGTTTCTCACGCCTGAAGCTGCTCAGAGCTGGGCCACGAATGTGCGCGGCTGCGCTTCGAATAGAATCGAAATGTTCGAGACTGCAATGCAAAGAGGTGCGTTATGCCGGAAGTAAACCTTGTCATGGAAAATGTTGCCGCTGCGCTCAAAGACCAAAAACTGTTTCGTGAAGCGTGTTATGTGGATGGCCAATGGGCGCAGGCGGCAAGTGGGGAAACCCTTGCCGTGGACAATCCCGCGACACTTGAAATCATCGGCAAAGTTCCGAAAATGAGTGGGGCGGAAACGCGAGCCGCGATTGAAAGCACCGCTCGGGCATTTCCCGCGTGGAGCCGCAGGGTCGCCAAAGAACGAGCCGTCATGCTGCGGCGCTGGTCCGACTTGATCATGCAGAACCAGGAAGACCTGGCTCGTTTGATGACCATCGAACAGGGCAAACCTCTGGCGGAAGCTCGTGGCGAAGTTGCGTATGCCGCTGCGTTTCTCGAATGGTTTGGTGAAGAGGCTAAACGCATTTATGGCGACACCATTCCTGGCCATCAGGCGGATAAGCGCATTGTCGTTCTGAAACAGCCCATCGGCGTCGTTGCGTGCATCACTCCGTGGAACTTTCCACTGGCCATGATTAGCCGCAAAGCCGCTCCGGCCCTCGCTGCGGGATGCACGGTGGTGTTGAAGCCCGCTGAGCAGACGCCGTTCTCGGCGCTTGCGCTTGCGGAACTTGCCGAACGCGCTGGTATTCCCAAGGGCGTTTTCAATGTCATTACCGGTGAGCCAGTCGAGATCGGCGCTGAACTGACCGCTAATCCGACGGTGCGCAAACTTTCCTTCACGGGTTCCACCGAAGTCGGCAAGCTGTTGATGAAACAATGCTCTGGCACCCTCAAGAAACTTTCGCTGGAACTGGGTGGCAACGCGCCGTTCATCGTTTTCGACGATGCGGATGTAAATGCCGCCGTCGAGGGGGCTCTGGCTTCGAAGTACCGCAATACCGGGCAGACGTGCATCTCCACGAACCGCTTCCTGATTCAGGATTCGATTTATGACGCCTTTGCCGAAAAACTTGTAGCTGGGGTAAAGGCATTGAATCCTGGTTCTGGTCTGGATGCCGGATCAACACAAGGACCGTTGATCGAGGATTCGGCGCTGGAAAAAGTAGAAAGCCACGTCCGTGACGCGAAGGCAAAGGGGGCAAAGATAGCCCTAGGTGGAAATCGCCACAAATTAGGCGGACGTTTTTTTGAACCGACCGTATTGCTGAATGTGACGCCCGCGATGACTGTCTCCCGGGAAGAAACGTTTGGACCGGTTGCGCCGCTTTTTCGTTTCAAGACGGAGCAGGAAGCGATCACCATTGCAAACGATACCGAATTCGGTCTTGCCGCTTACTTCTACGGCCGAGACATCGCGCGAGTGTGGCGGGTTGCGGAAGCGTTGGAATACGGAATAGTGGGAATCAACACCGGCCTCATCTCCACGGAAGTAGCGCCCTTTGGTGGAATGAAGGAATCCGGACTCGGCCGCGAGGGCTCCAAATACGGCATCGAAGAGTATCTCGAGATCAAGTATTTGTGCTTCGGCGGCATTCAAGCGTAGGCGGCGGCAACATTATGCGATATTCGGGAGGCCTGCGCCGCGCCTTTTCTCTCGCGAGCGTTATCCTTATAGTAGAAATAGGCAGGGGCTCGTAGCTCAGCGGTTAGAGCAGCGGACTCATAATCCGTTGGTCCCAGGTTCAAATCCTGGCGGGCCCACCAACTATCTTACGAATCCTCAATACCTTACAAAAAGGCTGTGCCTACTTTTCGCCCGAATTTAGGCACAACTGAGCAACATTTGGGAACAACTGGACGGCCAATTGCGAAATTGCCGACTTCCGCGATTCTGGAATTGCGTGCGTGTAGTGAGCAGCGTGCGGCTCGACCTTTTGGTTTTCGGCAAACTGAATTCACCCATGTAGTACGAGCGCGAAATCTGCATGGTCCAAAACATCCACGCACTGCCGAATACGGCGCAAACCATTGCGCCTCGCGCGCTACCCTTCAATCTGGCTCCGGCCGACACAAAAGGTGGGGCGATGGCGATTGCTGTTTCGGTCATGTGTACGTCAATCTCTTACTACGCCCAAGTATGCGCCGAAATAACGCGTTGCCTGTTGAAATCAGTGATTCGTTACACTAAGCACCGAACGCTACTGCCTTGTCCCGCTGGCCACTCCCTCCACTGACGAGGATAGTTTCACGCTCATTCGTTGACAATGTTGTGTAGGAATCTCAAGCTATCTGATTGAGATTTCAATCGTCGAGGTCCAAAGGACCTTTCCCATGATCTCCGCCAGGCCTAGACCCAATTGTTCGCACATCACACTGGCCGTCTTGCAGCTGTTCCTGATACTCGCACCCCAGTGCACTCAAGCACAATCAGGTTCGCCCATTAATGCTCGGCCCAATGAAGCATGGGCTGGGCGCAGAATTGTCACCCTACAGGGATTCGGAGACTACTTTGTCTCCGGCGACCGTGGACAAACCGAATTGATCAAGCCTGAGGGGCTAGGCGTAAACATCGTGGTCCCGGTGCAACGCCTTGAAGGGGACCGCATTTGGATCAAAGCTAACGGAGCTGGCGATGTGCCTGTGGGATGGGTGAACAAGGAGAACGCGATTTTACTGGACGACGCGATCCCGTATTTCACATCTCTAATCGAACGCAATCCCAAGGACTGGGATGCGTACCTTCGTCGTGCGGAGTCTGAACACGCTCTGAATCAGCGCGAAGCAGCCATTGCGGACTACACGCGGGCAATCGAACTGCATCCAGACGAGGCGTTTTTATTCCTCCGCCGAGGCCGATCTTTCCGGACCATGAAGGCTTGCCCCCAAGCTGCGGCCGATTTTGAGAAAGCAGCCAACCTCAAACCCACGTGGGCTGAGCTTTACAACCAGGCGGCAGGTGTTTATGTGGACTGTCCAGATCCCGCATACCGCAATCCCGAAAGGGCTGTCGCGCTAATCGAACACGCGGTTGCCCTCGACGTAGAGCACCCTACGTATCTCACTGTTCTCGCGCTTGCGTATTTCAGGTCGGGCAAACTTGAAAAAGCGGTAATTACGCAGAGGCAAGCCCTGGAGTCGCCAAAATTCCCACCAGGGTATCGTGAGGAAGCGACCGCACAATTACGCGAGTACGAGAGAGCACTCGCTGCTCAGAAACCATTGAAAGACTGAGCGCGACAGGAATGCAAACAGCGCAGCCAATAGCATGAAAGGCCACCCGCTCGGACAGTACCCACCTGATACCCCCGCTGCCCACTCCTTCCGCTTTGGCCTAAGCGCTGCAGGCGACGCTCAGGCGTCGTTTTTCGTCTTTCGCGCCTGCCACTCGCCTTGCTTGCCGATCAGCGCTTCGAGTTCCGCGCCATAGGTTTCTGCGCGCTCATAGAGGCGCGCGTTCTGGATGGCGACTGCCGCCGAGATGGCGAGTGATTGCGCGACTCGGAAGTGTTCCGTGCTGAAGACGCTCTGACGTGAATGGCCGATCGAGAGCAGTCCCAAGACACGTTCCGATGGAGGACGCTCGGTTGAGGCGATGAGCGGCACACATATCCACGAACGCACTCCCGAGAGCACCCCTGCATCTTCCCAATACGGTTCTGCGAAGGTGTCCGGGAAAAACACACTCTTGCGTGTCACACGAACGCGTTCGAGAAACGTATTCCGCTGGCCTTCCAGCATCTGCACGGTTTTGGTCGATGTGCGGGCGATATACAGGCAGTCGTTTTCGGTCAAGATCACGCTGGCGGTATCGTAGGGGACGACTTCGAACAGGGAAGCGAGAAGGGTATCGAGCACGCGATCCATGCTGAGGTTCTTCGTAAGCGTGAGGGTCGAAATCCGCAACGCCTCGGCTTCGGCCCGTGCCGCTTCGGCTGTCACGAGATGTCTTGCGATGTCGAGCTCCGACTGCTTGCGCTCGGTAATGTCCTGCGCGATGCCGACGAGGCGGGGCGGAAGTTCGCTGACTTCACCCACCCGCGTCCCCTTGCTCTAGATCCAGCAACTGAGTACGGTGCGGACGCCGGTCGAATAGTAGCCGGTGTCGAGCCCGACAATTTTCCAGTATTTGTTTTGCAGGCAGAAGAAACTGGTTTTCTGTCCCTGAGGGTTACCTGCCGGGTTGAGCGGTCCAAGCGCGGGAAGGAACTGCTTGAAATAGGCGTCTCCGCACGCATACATCTCGTGGTGGCCATTCAGCGCGAAACTGCCTTTCGTTCCCAATTCCCATTTCACACCCTTGGCGACCACTCCGTTGATAGGAGGACCATCCTGGCCGAGGCAGTTTTCTTCGAGTTCCGGCTGGTCACCGACGTAATACACATCGCCCAGGTGCACGGTGTAGTCGGGGTTGTGATCTTCTTTCATCGCCGTGGTGACATGCTGGGCTTCGTCGGTTCCCGTGCCCCAATCGCCCGCAACAGCCAGTTTGCATCGATCCTCTAACGCGTATACACCCGACGCCGTCCCGTAGTTCAGAAACTTGTGTTTTGCGCTGGTGACTAACGCATCACATGGCTTGCCCACTTCCACCAATTCTTGACACTGCTCGTGAACGCTATCAGCCGACGGAGCGTTCCCGCGTCATCGGGAAGTCTCATCCGAGCCACCACGCGGCGATAGTAGGAAGTCACCGGCCCGCGGCCCAGATCCTTATACTTGCCGAGATCCTTTGCGTCCTGATTGGGAGCGGGGTTCGAGCCATTGGCCATGAAGAAGCGAGCGTGTGGAACGCACGCTACTGCGAGGGGCAGACGTACGTCAAGAGGTACTTGACGGAAATGTTATGGCATACGATCGCTCGCTATGGTATAAGTTACGCTTCCGCCCACGGTCTTGGGAAAAGAGCCAGAGGTTGCGTTTGAGGGATTGGGTTGTTCTGGCGACGCTCGCGTTCCTATCTCCTCTAACTCGTTTTTATTCGCTGAGGACCCTTGTCCAGTAATCCGGCTCAACACCCGCTGGGGTAGTTCGCACTCACTTCCTTGATCATGGAAACGATTGGGTGAGCTACGGCACTACCTTTACAGAGATCCAAGTCGGGAGGTGTCCGCGATGACTCCTTCGGTAGTGAAACGGCCCGAGAACCTAAAAGAAAATCGCAAACTGCTCTCTCCTCCGCTCCTTGAACAACCACTCTATCGATGCGCAGTGTCGGTGACGGTGTTCGCGTATGAGCCGAACGCCACAATCGACGTGGATGTGAGTGGAACGATTACCTCGGCGCCTGGTGGGTTTCCGGTGCCCAACGGGGTGACCATTCACCTGCCGGCCGCGCTAGCGGCCGGGCAGACGGTGAGGGCACGTCAGAAATTGCCCGGACGCGTGAGTGCTTGGACCCCCTCGATTGCGGTGCGCGACCACACGCAGGATTATCCGGCGGGACCCCCGCGTCCGGAAATCAATCCAGCTCCGGTTTATAAGTGCGGAGTGCGCACGGGAGTCGGTAATCTGCTTCCGGGCGGGCACGTCTGGATCACGGCGAACGGGACCAAGGTCGGAGACGTCAACGGGTGCGCGGCGCAGCAGGGCGTAAATGTGAGCCCCCCGTATGGGCTGAATCAACACGTGGTGGCGCACTACGAGTTGTGCAATGACCCTAGCCCGGATTCCGCGGAACAGATCACGCAACTGGCTCCGAATCCGTTGCCGGTGCTCACGATTGATTCGACCTATGCGGGCGGCCAGTCGGTCACCATACGAAATGTGGTGGATGGCGCGCGGGTTACCTTTTATAGAGGCGGAGCCAATCAGGGGACTTGGCCGTGCTGGGGCGGCTCGATCGTCCTCAACGGCTTCGCTACCTTTGCGATGGGCGAGATTCTGACCGCGACGCAAGAAATGTGCCCGGGAGATCCGGCGAGCAACCCGGGAACGACGGTGGTACAAAGTTGCTCGAGTTTGCCGGCGCCGGGCGTGGGTCCGGTGCAGGCCGGTGACACGTCGATCGTAGTCACGAGTTGTCAACCGGACGCGGTGATCAAAATCTTTGTGAACGGAGTGGAGGTCGGGGCCAGCGGCCCGCCGCTGGTGAACCTGACTACGACGCTGAAAAAGGGCGACACGGTGATCGTGGTGCAGGACCTGGCAGGCTGCCGAGGGCAAAACGCACTGCAGATTATTGTGGCCTGCGTCGATCCCCCGGTGGGTGCAGATCCGTCGGCGTTGGATCTGTTCCCCGTCGGATGGCTCGAATACAACCAGGGAACCACGCATGGGAGCATCTATTATCCAGCGGAGACGGACGGACAAAATCAACCCTTCCGCCAGCGGCTGGCCAAACTGGGCCCCGTGCCAGTGGTCGTGATGGCCCACGGAAATCATGACCCGTCCGTGCCGAGTTACAAGGGATACGATTACTTTCAGCAGTCCCTCGCGAAGATGGGGCTCGTCGCCGTGTCCGTGGACTGCAACGCTCTGAATGGGAACGGTAACGGCGTGCAGAATATCGTGGATCGGGCCGACCTGATCATCAGCAATATCGCGTTCTTGCAGACCCTGAACACGGACCCGACGTCGGTGCTAAACGGCACGATGGATTTTACGCGCCTGGGATTGATGGGCCACTCGCGCGGCGGCGACGCGGTGGTGACGGTGCCGAGTGTGATCGCTCTGGCTGGAGTGACGATTCAATCGGTGCTCGCCCTGGCGCCGACGAACTTCCGGTATTGGGCGGGTATGAGCACGATACAGCCGAACGGATATGCGTTCATGACCATATTGCCGGCGGGCGATGGCGACGTGACCGACAACAACGGGGCGCAATTTTATGACCAGGCCCTGACGGTGCCGACGAAGAGCCAGTTGTATGTCTTTTTTACCTGCCACAATTTTTACAACCGGCAGTGGCTTGACGACGATAGCTTGGCTTATCCGCAGCCTGTGGTGGTGGCGAGAGTCGAGCACGAGCGAGTGCTTGCCGTGTATGGATGCGCATTCTTCCGCATGACGCTGCCCGGACAGAACACCGAAGGATATCTTTCAGGCGACGCCTTGCCATCGGGGGCGATGACTCAGATCGTGCACCGGGGGTTCGAGCGGGAGAAGGCGCTGACAGTGGATAATTTCGACGACAACAACGGAATCGCATTGAACTCGCTGGGATTGCCGAACACACAGACGGGCGGAATCAATGCGAATGAATTCCGATTTGACCGGCCACCCGTTCCGCCAGCGTTCAACACTTCCTTCTACGGGTTGACCACCGGAATGGTGGCGAACCCCAAGAAGACTGGCGGGATTTTCCGTTGGTCGTTGAAGGGCGCGACGAATATGAGCCAGCGAGAGGTCTGGATCCGTTGCGCGGAAGTGACCGACGGATCGACGGTGGCAGCAACGCCAACGGGTTTTTCGCTGGGGCTCGAAGATGTGGGCGGCGCTCGGGCCTGGGTGGATTGCGATGATGTGGGAGGATTGCCTCGGCCTTATCCGCGGAATCCGGGGATGATCAAGACGATGCTTTCGACACTGCGATTTCGCGGCGGATGTTTTGTGGACAGGAAATTCCGGCTCACGCAAGTGGTTGCCATTCTGGTCCGCTTAGACCGCAAGGAACCGCGGGCAGTTGCGTTTGACGACCTGCAGGTTTATTAAGAGGAAGGTGGGTGAACTATGCCTTCGGACAAATCGCCGAGAATGGAAACGCACCGGCCGCCAGATTGGAAATTACCGGAGATTCGCGCGGTGGAGATGCGAGCGGCCGTGTATGAGCCGCGGCGGCCGAGGAACTTCGAGAGTCCTCTCGTTGCCGCGCGAGACGCAGTTGAATTTGTTGTGAGACTGGCTGCGCCACTGCCGGCACGGGCGCTCGGTCCGGTGCTCTGGGTGGGAGAGAAACGGCTGACGGAGTCGGAGAGTCTGGATAAAGAAGGGAAAGAATTCCGATTCTGGTCATTCGACCGAAGAGAACTGAAGGAAGGCGCTCCGATTTGGTTGGTGTGGATGGGGGAGAAGCCGTCCAAGGGTAAGGGAAAGGCAAAATTTACGTATAAGCTTGCGGTGAGATGATCCTCACATGAGCGCGGCAGGGTAAATATCCCTCACCGTTCATAAGCGGAGTCGTGGTCGGGGTGGAGCGAAATGAAGCGTAGAAACTCGCCGTCTCGAAAAGCAAGTGCACGGATTTTCTGACTCATGCGAAGCGAGTGTACCTTTGCATCGTTAGGCGCTTTCAGATACTCGATTGCCTCCCAATGGAATCCTTTATGCCGGTAGAACTCGGTCCAGGGCAACTCGCGCAGCCTCCGCAACGATGCAATGACTTGCTTTAATTCGGTCGCTTCCAGACGAAATAGCATTTCCTGGAACTCCGGATTGTTCAGGTCCAGGCGGATGCGGCTATGGGCGGCGGGCACGCTTACGCGGGACCTTTCTTGCTTTTGTCTTCAACAACGCATCCAAGTCCGTTTCAGCGGGCTTTGTCTTTGCCGCCCAATCCAGACCGCGCTCAATCCTGGAGCGATCCGGTTCCGCCAGGGTCCAGAGCTGGCTTTCGGGCACCATGGCTACGGCAGTGAGTACGATGCGGCCATCCTTGAATCGTTCCAGGCGCAAGGTCTTGCCCGCGAAACGCTTCCCGAGGGATATCTGGCCGCTTCGGCCTACGGTCTTGAGTTCTGTACCGTTGGTAGCAACCCTTGTGCTCATGCGATCATGCTATCATGCCTTCATGCGTGGTGCAAGGGTGCAATGCGCGGTCGAATTCGTTCTTCGTGAGGGCCTTTTTGCACACGGGGACAGAGGTAGGTTTTTGGGTTTGGCATTGCGAGCCCAAATGTCCGGCAAGCCACTTATCAGGCAAGTGGAATTTAATCGGTAAACACTAGGCGTTTATCGGGAAATCTGCGATCCCGAGGCATTGTTCCGGTTTGTCGTTGATCCATCCACAATCTCTGAAGTGAAACCGACGCGCCTATTGCACACACCTTGCGCTTCTATGGGTCTTGATCTAGTCTATATATAGAAGGTCGAGGTATAACCATGACGACGCCAAAATCGGATCTCCCTCAAGGCACCTTGGATCTCTTGATCTTAAAGGTCGTCGCGCTTGGTCCTGTCCACGGGTACGCAATCGCGCAACGCTTGGACCAAGTATCGCGAGGTGTGGTCCAGGTTCCGGAGGGGTCGCTTTACCCGGCTCTGCATCGCCTTGAAAACCGCGACCTCCTGGCGGCCGATTGGAAGGAGAGTGAGACTGGACGCGAGGCGAAGTTCTATCGTCTGACGGGGAAAGGCCGGAAGCAGCTAGAAATGGAAGCGGCCAGTTGGCAGCGACTGATCGATGCCATCGCGCTCATCCTGGGAATGGCCAATGGCGGTGCGCGATGAACTGGTGGCAACGTCTTTGGCGACGAAAGCAAATGGAGGAAGAGCTGGAAAAGGAACTACGCTTCCACCTCGACGAGCACGTGAACGAGCTGATCGCACAGGGCAACGCTCCCGACCTGGCACAGCGAAAAGCCCGGATTGCCCTTGGCGGTCAAGAGCAAGTCAAAGAGGAGTGCCGCGATGCCCGTGGCACACGCTGGTTGGAGGACTTGTTTCAGGACTTTCTGTATTCGCTTCGTACGCTGCGCCAGCGCCCCGGCTTCGCCGCCGTTGCAATTTTGACGCTTGCGCTTGGCAGCGGAGCGACGACCGTCATGTTCACAGTCATCAATGGCGTTCTGTTGAAGCCTCTGGCTTACCCGCAAGCGGATCGGCTCGTCACTCTGCACGGAAAGGCCGAAAAGTATGGCGAGCAGTGGGGCTTCTCCTACCCTGAATTTCACGACTATCAAAGCACCAGCCGCACTCTGGATTCCGTGGCTGCATGGACTTATGGAGGAGGCACGGTAACTAACCCCGGAGAACCGGAGTATCTTTTCGGCCGCCAAATCTCGTCCGGAATGTTTTCCGTTCTCGGTGTCCCGCCAGTCATAGGCCGCGCATTTCTGCCCCAAGAAGACCAACCCGGCGCAGCACCAGTCGCGGTCATCAGCTACGGTCTGTGGCAGCGCCGTTTCGGCGGAAGCGCTGAAGCGGTCGGGCAGCAGCTTGTTTTAAATGGGAAATCGTACACTATCGTCGGAATCGCGCCCGCAGGATTTCGCTTGGATGGTGAGGCCGACATATACACGCCGCTCGGGCAAAGTTCGGAGCCGAGAATGCGGGATCGCGGCGCGTTTTTCATTCATGTTCTGGGGCGCCTTCAGTCGAACGTTACGCTCCCCGAGGCACAGACCGAGCTATCGGTGATTGCCCGCCGACTCGCTCTACAATACCCCAAGGACAATCAGGGACGCGATATGGTGGCGCATCCTCTTAGTCAAGAGGTTGTCGGAGATGTCCGGCCAATATTATGGCTGCTGCTCGGGGCGGTCAGCCTCATACTGCTGATTGCATGTGTGAATGTCGCCAGCTTGCTGCTGGCACGGGCGGTTTCGCGCGAGCGAGAACTTGCCATGCGCATGGCACTGGGAGCCAGCCGCGGCCGCTTGGTGCGCCAATGTCTGACCGAGAGCAGCGTGCTCGGGATTTCTGGGGGCGCGCTGGGCGTCGTGCTCGCATTCGTTGGTGTTCATCCGTTTGTATCCCTTTGGCCGGGAAGCTTACCGCGCGCCGAGGATGTCCAACTCGATTGGCGCGTGCTGTTTTTTGCTCTCGGCGTGTCACTGCTGTGCAGTCTTCTTTTCGGACTGGCCCCGGCTTTGCGTGCTCCGGCGCGCAAACTGGAAGGCGCGCTCCGCAGTGGTGGCCGGAGCCTGGGAAGCACGCGTCGCTTGCATAGTGTTTTTGTGGTGGCTGAGGTCGCGCTTGCAGTGGTGCTGTTGGTCTCGGCGGGAATCCTGGGTCGTACACTGCTGGGGTTGTTGTCCCTCGACCCCGGATTTAATACCCGAAATGTGTTGGTCGCACACGTGGCACTTTCTCCCGTGGTTCTTGAGAACCCGGCGAAAGCGCGCGCGGCTTGGGAGGATGTCCTGGACCGCGCACGCCGCTTCCCGGGAGTGCAGTCGGTCGCGCTGGCAGACGTCGTCCCTATGGCTGTAGGAGAAGACTCCTTGGGCTATTGGGCCACGCCCGTGCCGCCCCCGCCGGACCAAACTCCTCTCGCGCTCACGTCAATTGTGACGCCGGATTATCTGAACGTCATGGGCATCTCGCTGCGCCACGGTCGTTTCTTAAATGAACAAGATCGCACCGGCCATGAAATGGTCGTCGTGATTGACAACAATTTAGCGCAACATGCCTTCGGTGGAAGCGACCCTGTTGGCAAGCCTCTCTGGCTTCAAGGAATGGCCTCCAACCCCGCAAGAATCGTAGGCGTGGTGGGCCATGTCCGGCACTGGGGGCTCGCCGGCGACGATCAATCGCGAGTGCGTGACCAAATCTACGTTGCGTTTTACCAGCTAGCAGACCCTCTGGTGCCTTTCCTGTCTTCGGTAATGTCGATCACCGTCCGCACCAACCTCAACCCATTGAATGTAGCCGAACCGCTGCGACGAGAATTGCGCGGACCTGGCGCGGACCAAACTCTCTACGATATTCACACTATGGACGACCTCGCGAGCGCCTCACTCGACCGGCAACGTTTCCTTTTGTGGTTGTTCGGCACATTCGCTGGTTTAGCTTTGCTGCTGGCGTGCATCGGCATCTACGGTGTGCTGACTTATTTGACCAACCAACGTGTACCGGAAATTGGATTGCGCATGGCGCTTGGAGCCAGCACCCGCAATGTGATCCGGCTCGTACTCGGGCAGAGCTTTGGGATGCTCGTTGTCGGCATTAGCGTGGGTATTTTCGGCGCTTTAGCTGCGGGGCGTCTCTTGCAACATCTGGTTGAAGGAATGCGGCCCGTCGACTTTTCAACTTTTGCGATCATGATTCCTATCCTTTTAGCAGCTGCGTTGTTCGCCAGTTTCATACCGGCTCGTCGCGCAAGCCGGGTAGATCCCATGAGCGCACTGCGCCAGGAGTAGCGCTGCGATTCGGAAGTAGTCCAGTTGGACATCGTGCGGATATGTACCGGGAAGTCTGCTTGCAGGAAGTGATCGCGATTGTATGCGGCTGGCGGCTAATTAACGCGCTTGCCCGAGAAGTCGGTCCCGGTACTCAAGTCACCGGCAAGCCGTGTCGGTTCAGGACTTAGACGAGTTCGCCGCCCATCCCTGGCAATCAGATACAATCGCCCAATGACGCGATTGGCTAAATGGCCTCGGATCGTACTCACCGCATTTGCTTTTGCCGTGGTGTCTCATCCGTCGCATCCTCAAGCGCTGAGCGACCGTTTGGAGCACGTCGTAAAGCCTTACGTCGATGCTCAGATGTTCATGGGAAACGTAATGGTCGCGAAAAATGGAGAGGTCCTTTTCAGTAAAAGCTACGGCATGGCGGACTTGGAGTGGAGCGTTCCAAATTCTTCTACGACTCGATTCAATATCGCGTCGATGACGAAACAATTCACCGCAGCCTCGATCTTGCTCCTTGAGGATCGTGGAAAACTAAAAACCGATGATTTGGTGAAGGCCTACCTTGTTGACGCGCCTCCCTCCTGGGACAAGATCACCATCTATAACCTGCTGACGCATACATCCGGCATCAGCGCCGACGCCGCAAAATATGAACCTGGTACCCCAGACAAGTTGGTTTTCAACGACAAACCCCTTATCTTTCAGCCCGGCCAACAGTGGGCGTACACCAACCTGGGGTACATCGTGCTCGGGTACTTGATCGAAAGAGTCAGCGGACAGACCTACGAGGACTTCGTTCAGAAGAATCTTTTCAAACCGCTGGGGATGAACGACTCGGGCCTATTCTCCTTTGTGACTGTCATTCCGCAACGGGCATCAGGCTACTGGCCGGGCAGCAATGGGATGGAGAATGCGGATCGTCCCGATGCGAGGATCGGTTTTTCGGCAGGTTCTCTTTATTCAACAACCGAAGATCTGCTCCGATGGGAAGAGGGTTTGTTCGGCGGCAGACTATTGTCATCTGGATCGTTGCGAAAAATGATCACGCCGTTCAAGAGTGACTACGCGTGCGGCTTGCATGTCAATCATGTCACCGGCCATCTGGTGATCGAGCATGACGGGAACAACATCGGGTTTAACTCAGACATGGCCTACTTTCCGGAGGACAGGGTTGCGGTCATCGTTTTGGCTAATCTTAACGGTACTGTCGTAAACGAGATGACCAGGGCACTTGCGGCGGTGGCACACGGCGAGAGCGCACCGACTGCTTCCGTGCACATGGAAGTCTCGTTGTCCAAGGAAGTTTTGGCGCGGTATTCGGGGACGTACCGCTTCCCGAATTACACTTTGAAAATGATCCCCGAAGGAAATCACTTGCTGGTGGAGTTTGACAATGGCCACACGCTTCCAGTGTTTCCGGAATCGGATACAAAATTCTTTTCGAAGCCGTGGCCCATCCTATTCGACTTCTCAAAGAACGAACATGGCGAGTTCACCGTGCTTACACAACACCAAGATGGCCATGATGAAAATGGGTTAAAGAAATAAGCCGGTTGACATTATTCTCGCGCCCTCCGGTCCCAAGTAGTTTCACCACCCTGGCTGGACGCCAAAACGAGGAATCATCAGCCCAAGTCCCGGTAAGTCGGCTTACCGGACATTTGGTTTTGAGGAACCCCTTACGACCGACTTTTGTGGTTAGTCTCCTACGCGCGCGTCGAACACACCTGTCTCAACTTGGCCGGATCGCTTGACCT
>Ga0070765_100000134_pt1 | contig 46288 bp, 73 predicted proteins | sample HubBroMetageWFT5_FD_71516 | JGI IMG/M metagenome (GOLD analysis project Ga0070765, IMG submission 71516) | Warmed and freeze-thawed soil microbial communities from the Hubbard Brook experimental Forest, New Hampshire - Hubbard Brook CCASE Soil... | ecosystem: Environmental > Terrestrial > Soil...
TTAGGTGCAAGCATGAGTCCGGCCATGCCCAGTGGCACGAATCAGGCGATTGGGAATGGTGGGACGACGCCGCGCACAAAAGGCAGAAGAAACAGGCCGACATGATGGGCAACCAGCCACAGCAGGAAATGAGCAGTTTGCGCGACATCAAGGCCAAACTCGACGAGCTGGACAGGAAAGTTTACAACGTGCAGCAAACGCTCGACGTTCTTCGCCAGAGCACGCTGGGCTTGCTGACGGAAGAAGTGCGCAGGCTTGGAACTGAAGTTGCCGTCTTGCGCGAGCAATGCTCTCGTTCTTCTGACAGGCTGGCTCGCTTGCTGGACATTTTCAGCCAAGGGGCTCGACCGCTGGCCGCGAAGCCCAAGGCAAAGCCTGCTCACAAACCGAGCAGCGGGCAGCATCGCAGCTAGCGCGGCGGATAGATTGGGAGATGACTTTGGAGGTATGAATGGCCAGTCGTGAAGAGCGGATGAATGCTATTTTCAACAGCAACAAACCTGACTATGAAAAGATGATCGAATATCAGCAGACCATCATCGAGGAACTTCTTTGGCAAAATCAATCTCTCACAAGATTGTTTATCGCGGCACAAAATAAGAAATTGGAGGAGATGAAGTGAGATTGCTGGATTTGTTTTGCGGGCGCTGGGGCTGGTCGAGGGCGTTTGCTGCGCGAGGGTGGGAGTGTTGGGGCATAGACTTGGTATCTTCGGACTTGCCGGCCGCGAATGCGAAATTCTACTGCGCTGACATCCTGGACCTGAACGGAAACGATCTTCTGCGCTTCCAACCGGATTTTATCGTTGCCAGCCCGCCGTGTGAGCAATTCTCTGTCCACGGCATGAAGCATTTCCATCCCAACCCGCCTTACCCAGAATGGGGCATCCAACTGTTCAACCACACTCGCGCTATTCTTGAGGATTCTGGCGTGCCCTATGTAATAGAAAACGTCAGGGCTGCGCAGAAATTCGTTGGAAGGGCCCGGAACCACTGTGGACCGTTCTATTTGTGGGGAGTTGGGGCTCCCCCATTATTGCCGCAAGGAATCATCAAAGGGACGCGGATTACACCAGGCAATACCGTCCAGAAAATGCTCGATGCCGGCAACAAAGAGGCGGTGCGCGAGATTCGCAGAAAGCAACAGAAAGATTTTTCTGCACGTGCTGGGGGTTCCAGCAAAGCACCGGCACTATCGGCCACCATACCTCCAGAACTAGCGAATTGCGTGGCCGCCTATGCAGAGCGATTGCTAGAGCAGAAACCTCTTGACAGGGGAAGCGATGCAGCGCCTGACAAATAGATTCCTAACACCTGGCATCACCAAGTTTGGCCTGAATGAAATGGTCAAAGAACTGGAAAGGAAAAGAGGAATGGACATAAACAACATATTTACCTATCACGCACCGGGGCCGGAGCATCTTCCGAAGTACGAAGCAATCCGCGCCAAAGCAAAGGAAATGGGCCAGTGTATAGTTGATAACACGCCAGTGAGCGCGGACCAGACAGCAGCAATCCGCCTTCTGCGCGAGGCCGTGATGACGGCAAACGCAGCTATTGCACTCGACGGAAAGCTGTGATATGAAATGAAAAGAGGAATTCACGCGAGTCGGGCCGAGCGTTTAGCGGTTCTCATGGCTGGGCACAACTTTCCGCTCACCGACTCGCAGAATTTCTTAGAAAGTGCTCAGCCAATAATTGCTAACGCTTTCCAACTCTACGGCCTTCACTGTTGGCGCTTCGGCGCGAATGAAGGGTGCAGCACATCGCCATCCCAAGCACACAAAAAAGTCCGGGCAACTCCTGACCGCGAGACCCGTCCCGTCTATTCGCTTGGGGTGTCTGCAAGATTCGTTGCAGAGAGTGGGCACGCAGGCCCGCTTCAAGCATTCTCTTGTGGGGCGTTCGGAGCGTCGGCCCGAGAGAGCGTCAAATCTGCGCCAAGCGGCTGGAACCTCGGCTACTCTGAGACTAAACATTTCGCTGTAACTTGGGGGTGCGTGCATACCCCGCACGCACAAAAGCCAAGTCAACAGCGGGAGTAAGACGGAGAGGCGGTTTTATGCTTGAGATGAATGAGCTTTGCTGGTTGGCTGGACTTCTTGAAGGTGAGGGATGCTTTCACGCCCAGCCGCAGGGCAGAAAGAGAACTCCGAATCTGCTCATTCAGGTGGCTATGACGGACAGGGATGTTGTCGAGCACGTTGCGAAATTATTTGGATGCAATCTCAGAACACCTTGCAAGCCAAGAGCGCATCAACACAAAACGGTTTACTCTGTCGGCGTCTGTGGCATAAAAGCTCTGGGCTGGATGATGACGCTTTACCCGCTCATGGGCGCACGACGGCAAGCAAAGATCAGGGAGATTATCGGTGCAGCAAGATGCCCAAGAACGGTCTGAGCACAGCATAGAGATCTGGTTCCAAGAGGACTTTGCAGCTCGCCGCTGGACCTGCCGGTGCGAATGTGGCTGGGTTGGATGCTACACCAGCGAAGCGGATGCGGTGCGGGGCCGAGAAGCCCACAAGGAGCAAGCTGATGAATGCACTGCAAAAGTTGCACGACGACTTGTTAGCCCTTGAGCGAAGTTACTGCCCGACCAGCGAGAAGCAGAAGGTCCCTGAATGGTGGACAGTTGCAGGGTATCGCATGGCCGTGGAAGGGGCATTGAAGGGAATCAGGAGGCACGAATCTCGCGCAGTAAGGGCTTATGGTGAACGAGCACCACGGTTTGATGCGGTAGCCATGGCAGTTGACGCAGCAGTTAGGAAGCAGCAGCAAAAGGAGAAACCATGAAGATCCGTCTGGCAGTACTCGCAGTGCTGATGTGCGCAGTAGGGGCCCAGGGACAAGCTGTGCCATCGTCCGACACATTCACGTTTGGCGCTGGAGCGCAGTGTTCCAGCATCACGACGTGGAATGGAGTTTCTGGTGCCTATCCGCAAGACATGGGAGCGATCTGCCTATTTCAAGGGGATGAGAATGGCGGCTATGGCTCGTTTCTGGATGTGCCCTGGCAGCTTGGCTTCCTGAACAACGGGTATCTGGCAGGCTGCGATCCGCTAACCTGGCAGCCCAAAGTATTCACCCTGGGCGATGGCACCCACAACGGAGATACGTTCACCGTCGCGGGAGCTACCACGTGCCCGTACTACACCGGAGAGTACGGCACCTATGAAGACAGTAACAACCGGCTGGATGGGTTCAGTGTGGTGGCCAGCTACACGGTGGTGGCACGGCGGTCGTGCGGGCGATTTGGCTGCCACACATACCTGAGCAACGTGCTTACTGGTGGGACGGGCGTGGTCAGTGAGGCGCTGCTAAACCAATGAGCGAGTTTAAGCGAAAAGGTGACAAGCACCGCTATTCTTTTCGTGACGCAAAGTGTATTGGTTTGACTTGCTGGGGGCCGGGGTTATACCAGCATCGCGGAGCTACTCTAAGCGGCTCGCGTAACACCGGCAGTCCTGATTCACCGTGCTGCATGAATCGCGCCTATCACGGCTGCCCAAACAATATTCCAGCGTTTAGCAAGGAGCTCTCCGCCGAGCGCAAGAAAGATGGGTGGAAACTAGCATGAGCGAACCGAATGATCTTGTAGGATGTGACTGCGACGAGTTTCCCGAATGTACGCACGCGCTTTATTTCTACATGGGCGCGAAGCATGCCATGAATGATACGCCGGACGGTGGTTGTGAGAAACAGGGGGCCAGCATGGATGAGTTGAGAGCACAATTACGCAAGATACTCGAAAGTCCGGTGCACAACTGGTGCGTTGATGGAAAGTCAATCGTTCATACCTCCGATGGTGCTCCGCTGATTAGGGACCATGTGGCTAGTCCGCAAAGTCTTGCCCTGATAGCTGATGCGCTTAATTTTATCGTGAGGCGTTTGGCATTGCAGGAACTCGCCGCCCAGCCCGTCCCGGCAGAGGGGGCGCAGGACCGCAAGCTCGAACAACTGCGCGCCGAGCTGCACGGCTTCAACCTTGGGCTAGAGCGGGCAGCGAAACTGGTTGCGCCCAGGGTGGGAGAAATCATTGCTGCGGACATCCGCGCCCTGGAGTACCCGAAAGAGGAGCTAGCCGTGTTGGATAAGCCAGCAACGAGTGATCCGGAAGCCGCGTCGTGGAAGTGCAAAGCGCAACGTACCGCCGACCCTCCGCAGGATTGTGGCTGGCCGGGCTGTGGATGCGACCCGTACGCCGACAAGGTTATTGCGGCGTTGTTTGAAGGCAATCCGGGAATGTCTGCTATGCCCTCTCGCCCGCCGACTGATCTGCTGAAGGAAATGGAAGGGCTGCGGGATGAGTTGTTAGGCAGCGGCGGGAAGTCCTGCTACTTCTGCCGATACCGCTCCAACATGCAGATGTGTCCAGAGCATATGGCGAAGCATGAGGTAGCGGGGAAACTCGACGCCATCCTCACCCGCGCCAATAAAAAGCCATGAACAACCAGGACATCGTGCGTTTCTGGAAGAAAGTCAACAAGAATGGCCCAATCCCCGAATATCGGCCAGAGTTGGGGCCGTGCTGGTTGTGGCTTGGGCATACACTCCGTGGATACGGACTTTTCAATGTTTCAACTGGCAGGCGAAGGGCGCACAGGGTGCTTTACGAGCACATCAATGGACCCGTGCCTGACGGGCTTGGATTAGATCACCTTTGCCGGGTCAGAGCGTGCGTGAATCCCGCTCACTTGGAACCTGTCACCAACCAAGAAAATCAGCATCGCGGATTCGGAGTAGTGGGCATTAACGCGCGGAAGACTCACTGCATACGGGGCCATGAATTTACAGGAAACAATCTAATTATCAGGCCCAACGGCTGGCGGGCTTGCCGTACTTGTGATCTGCGGAAACAGAAAAACAGGAGAGACTACAACCGCGTGCATAGACTTTGCATTCACTGCTCAAAACTCGTTAGTGCTGGCCATACGGCTTGCGACGAGTGTTTAGCAACGCAACTTATAAGGGCGAGATTGCGTCGCACCAAAAAGGGCACGAGCAAGGCGGAATGATGCGCTGTGCGAAACAGCACAACGGAATCTTCTTGACACGGGCGCGCGTAACGCATTAGAAATAGAATCGTTCCCTCACGCCGAGGGTATGTCAGTCAGCGGCGACTCCCACCGAAGGCGTAGCTATCGCAAAACAAATCGAAGTCATCCTTCCAGACAGCGGCAGTTCTTACCACGTATCCGTTGATGAAGCTAAATCCTTGGTTGCCAGCCATCAGGCCAAGTGGATCAACGGCCAGCAAGTCAAGCGAGCCCCCGACGAAAGCAAAAAGTCCATCTGGGCAGCCATTGAAAGCGGACCAGAAGGCCCGACGGTGATGCAACTCACATGAGCGGAAAGCTTGGACGTCCTAGGATAATCCTCGATGAGCAAAAGATCAGTCAATTCATAGGTAAAGGCTTTACGGTTGAATGGGTTGCAGACTTCATGGGCGTGCATGTCGATACGCTCTACGCAAACTATTCCGAAGCTTTGCGAAAGGGCCGAGTGTTCAGGGATGGCTGCTTACAGGCCAAACTCTACAAATCGGCCATGACCGGCAACGTCACAAATCAAATTTGGCTCAGCAAGCAATGGCTCGGGTTTGCAGACAAATCGGAAGTTAAGGCAACGGTACGAGATGAAACGCCAGAAGTCAGCCACCTCACGGACGCGGAACTTCAGCAGGTGCGCAGCATCATTGATAGCGCAGGCCGTGTGGGATGAGTCCTGCCGGCGCGATCCGCTGTATTGGGCGCAAACGTGGACAGCGACGGAGAATCCCCACTACGAAGCGCAAGGGCTCGAGTTTCGCGCGCCATTCCCGAAGAAAAGCTATTTCCGCCTGCTGTTTGATGCTCTGGCTCACGAAGCGAAGCTGTTCATCCCCAAATCGCGCGACATGATGACAAGCTGGTCGGCCCTGATCTGGGCCACGCATCAGGCACAATGGAACAAAGCCTTTGCAGTGGTGCAGACCATGAAAGAGAACAAGGCAATGGAGCTCATCGGCTACGCAGACTGCCTTTACCGGAACCAGCCGGACTGGCTGAAAGCCAAGCACCAGCTCAAGAGTTCGAACGCTACAGAGATGAACTGGGCGGATGGCGGCCGAGTCTTGGCGGTGCCAGGTGGCGAGCACCAGATTCGCACGTACCATCCAACTATCTTCATACTCGACGAATGCGCTTTTCTGCCGGAGGCCGAGCAATGCTACAACTCGGCCAAGGCGTCAAGCCCACACGTTCAAATGATTGCAGTTAGCTCTGCCGGGCCTGGCTGGTTTGCTGATCAATGCGAGATTTGAGCCCTGTTTTCGACGGCAAGCGGACAATCCCTAGCCCAGAGTGCAGAGCGCTGATCAGGCAGATGCTCAACCTTGGCCCCAAAGACAAAGTGCTTGAAATCGGCACAGGCTCAGGAACGATGACCAGCGAGTTTGGGGCAACGGGGGCAGAAGTTCATTCGATCGAGCTCGAGCCCTGGGTTGACTCGACCAAGATTACCGGCGACTACGTGTTTCTGCACACAGGAGACGGCAAGAATGGTTTACCGCACATCGCTCCCTTTACAGCCATCGTAGTGACTTGCGGGGTAGAACAGATTGAAAAGGCATGGATCGACCAGCTTGGGCCTCGTGGGCGCCTTGTAGCCCCTATTGGCGACTCGTCAAGCCAGAAGCTGACCATGTTCCGCAAGGAAGGCACGGAGTTGGTTCCTGTCAGGGTAGCGGCGTACACACGCTTCAGCATGATGAAAGAACGCCCAAGCCCACGCCCGCCTAAATATCAACCTTTTGCCAGTCAAGAGAGGGGCGGTTGAGCCGGGCATTGGCCGCAGTGGACTCCTGTTTTCACGTAAAGATGGCATCTGGCTGGCAAGCCCTATGAAGAAAGCATGGCTAGTGACCCACCCGGAGACAAAGCTCGATCATGAAGGCCGCATCCACGGCCATCTTGACCCGCCGCTATCGTACTCCGGGCAGATCAAAGCCCGCCAGATCGCCAAAGGCCTCAAAGGGAAGGGCATCACCAAGATTCACAGTTCACCGCGGAAGCGAGCCTTTGAGACAGCGCAGCACATCAGCAAAGCCACAGGGGCCCCGGTAGAAGTCCACGCCGACCTCGAGCCGTGGAAGTTGGGAAGCATGAGCGGCGCAAAGACCGCAAGCATCAAGCCCTTGCTGGATTTCTTCAGTTCGAGGCCTGACAGGGTAGTACCGGGTGGCGAGGCCAAGAACGACGTCCTCAAGCGTTACGCCAAGTTTATGAAGCAAGTCAAGCCAGGAGAGGCCATCGTTGGCCATTCCCAGCACAGTTTGGCGCACGATTACATCAAGAAGGGCGGAGATGCGGCTAGAGTGCCAATGGTCGAGGGGCACGCAGGCGAAGTCAAGGAGATAGCGCTATGAGGGACATCATGAAGGGGCGCCACAACACAGGAGGCCGGACAGCCAACCCTGGCAAGATCAAAGGAGGCCAGTCGGAACCTGCCAGCAACAAAGTGGTGACAGCTTCAAGCCCAAGGACCAGCAGCAAGAAGCCCTTTGTCCCAGACTCCAAGGAAACGTCTCAAGATGAGATGAACTTCATCAAACAAGCTCCTATGCCGTTCAAGGACAAGAACTCTACAGGCATGAGCCCATCGCCAAGCGCACCAAAAGGGGCTGTCCCAGGCCAAGAGCCCAAAAACATCTATGCCGGGAAGTCAGGCAACTCCGCTCCAAAGAACCCAGCAGGCCAAGCGGTAGGCTATTCGAAGCTGCCCAACCAGAGCGGGCAGATTGGCGGCAGAATGGGTTTCCCTCCTCCCGCGCGCAAGGCTGGAGCACAGAATCTCAGCAGTGTAAAGGGCGGGTCGCATTTCTTTGGGGACAAACGATGAAACGCACACAGCAGGGCGTACCAGCGGCAGAGCACGGCAAAGTGGCAGGCGATGGCGTCGGCAACCGCCCATTGATGCAAATGCCCACCAAGGGCGGCAGAAACGCGACCACAAACGAGTCCCGCCGCGGTGCCGGAGGCATGGCCCCCAAGCCTTCAGGAGGAGCAGCTCTTCCGGGCAACGATCGCCCAAGCCATCCTGTTCAGGCAGGTCTTGCCCGCGTCAAGCAAGTTGGAGGAGCGCCAGCCGCTGGCAGCTTTACTCCTGTCCAGAACAATGCCCAAGCGAATCTGCTTGGTCAGTCTACAGGACAAGCAGAAGTCCTTCCTCGAGGCGCCTCGGCAAACATCGCGGCAAAGTCGCAGATGCCTGTAAGGAACAATCCAGTAGCGACGGGGAAGCCTCGGCGCAAGGGGCTGGGCAGTGCGTTCTACGGTGATGCCTGACGGTGAATGAATCTATGGCAAGGGGCACAAAGCCACACTACATCCAACGGTTTCAAATAGTCAGGATGATGCGCTTCTGTTTTCTCAGCTCCACATCGTTGGCAGTTAAGTTTTATCAAGCGGCAGTATCTAACTTCAGCGCGAGCCTTGGCGCGTATGCGGGCTTTCTCGCAACGCTCAGGAGTCATGTGCGAGATGTGATCATATTCTGGATGGAGTTTCCTGTAGGTGCGATGGTAAGTCGCGTGGCAGTTAGCGCAATAGGATTGTCCAAGTGCTCGGCGTGGGTTAATTTTGCACTTTGAGCAGTTTTCCATGCTGAAAATTTTACCATAAAACGGAGACATAATGGCGGACATCTATCGAGTTATCTACGTGGACAATGGCGGGCAGTCACAAGCTGTCTATGTCAGTGCCACTTCGGAGCAGAATGCTGTTGCTGGCGCCAAGAGCAACGACAAAGGGCACAAGCAGCAAATCACCGCAACGGTTGTTATGCACAATATCGTAGCAGGGAGCTGAATCATGGCCGGAACGACAAACGTCTATCAGGTGGATTACCATTTTGAACTTGGCGGAAAGATTGCCGGGCCAAACTATCAGGCCAGCGTCAGCGCAGCGGCTAACGATTACAACAGCATCCGCACGGTGCTGAGCAACAATGGCCTGCTGCTGGGAAGCGGCACGCTGGTAATCGACAACGTGCAGGCAGATCCCAGCGGCACGCAGACGATTTACACCTGATGGACATAGCATTCCCTCACAAGGGGATCTCAACCTGGAAGAATCCTCACGGAATCAGTATCTTCCGGTTGCACTACTCGGCCGACGAGGACAAGACTCCGGAATGGGCTGCAAAGCAAAAGGCGGCAATGACCAATGAAGCCGATTACGAACAAGAATACGAAATCAACTTCTCAGCCAAGCTCGGGACGCTCATCTACCAGCTGCACGAAGAAGCCACCCTTGAGAATAGCTTTACAATTCCAAAGGAATGGACGAGATACTTTGCGCTCGACCCCCATCCGGTTGTCCCGCACGCTGCACTTTGGATTGCCGCTGATAAGTGGGGAGATTTCTGGGCCTACCGGGAGTTGTGGCCAAGTAAGATTTACGGTCAAAGAGGGAATGTCCCCGAAGACGACAACCGCTACAGCATCAAGCAATACGTAGAAACGGTCCAATGGCTCGAATCGGCCGACAACCCCGAGAACGAAGGCCGCGACGAAGACATCTACACGCGGGTAATCGACTATGCTGCTCGAGCGATGGGCCAAGGATTCTTCGATGAAAGGCCGGAATACAACTTCCAGAAGAGATTTGAGGAGTTGGGTGGCTGGAACTTCAAGGATTGCATCAAGGACAACCTGGCAGGCCCTGAGAAGGTCAACGAATGGCTTAAGCCGCGGGACGTGGAACAGGCCGACGGAACGTTCAAGCCGAAATCCAAGCTGCACATCTTTCAGGACAGATGCCCCGAACTGATTCACGAACTAAAGACCAGCCGCTTTCAGCAGCTAACTCCGGTCATGGCGGAGCGCTCGGATCCCACTGGCAAAGCACAGTCGAAGCGCAACCACGTAACCGACGGTTTGAAATACCTGGCAATGGCAAATATAGAATTCATTCCTGACAGGCAAATGAAGAGCAACTGGAAGCCGATTAGTGCTGGAGTAAACTACTAAATGTCATGCTACAATAGCTGGCATGGGAAGACCAAAACTACCACGCATTCGCCCCGATTCCAAAGTGTGCTCCCTTTGCGGGAAACGGAAAGCTTACAAAGCTTTCGCCAACGACAGTCGCACGCCGGACATGCTGAACTCTCGTTGCAAGGGATGTATTTCATCGGAGAAACAGGTCTGGCGACTAAAGTTAAAAACTGCCGGGAAATGGACGGAATACCTACGTCATCGGCAATGGCGCGTAAAATACGGGCTAACACCGGAAGATTACGCCCAGATGCTCAAAGCGCAAGACGGTGGCTGCGCTATCTGCCGCAAGAAACCATCGTACTTTCTTCGCGTAGACCATTGCCATCAGACCAAGATTATTCGCGGGCTGCTCTGTGCTCCTTGCAACACCGCGATTGCCCATCTCGGGGACAGCGCCGAGCTTCTGCAAAGGGCTTTGAGGTATTTGGATAATGGCTCAAGAAATTCCAGGAACGAGCCAGCAAGAACCGCAGCAATCCTCAGAATCTACAAGCAAAGGGAAGCGAAAGTCTAAGCGCACGCCTGAAGGTGTTGCAGATATTCTTGATCGAAGAAATGAATCCCGCAGATGGATGCAGATAAATATGTGGGATCAGTTTGAAGATGTCTTCAGGGCTTCGAAGTGCCGCACCAAGCCCATCATGGTGACGGACAAGACCGGCAACGAAGTCGAGGACAAGACGCGCACGAACGTAGCAATGCCGGAACTAAGCCTGATTATCCGCCGAAAGACAGCCCGCCTGACAGCCACACCTCCACAAATCAATTACACCGTGCCCTCCTCTGGCAACACAGACATAGCAGAAAAGCTCACAGCATGGTCCTACATGCAATTCGACCGCTCTGGGGAGTCGATGGAGCACAGGAAGCTAGTATCTTCCGCGCAGACCTTTGGATGGGGCGTCTCTAAGCTCTACTGGGATACGGTAGAGCAGAACAAGAACTTCTTTCAGAACGTAGCCACGATGAGCGGCAAAAGCCTTCGTTCGCTCGACGGCCAAGACTCCGACAACGACTCTGACCCAACCGACGATGAACGCGCTCAGGCTATCGCCAAGTACGGCAACACTACGCAAGTCCCGCAGAAGATCAGCCAGTTCGAAGGGCCGGTGTCGAAGAACGTCTTCATCGGCGACTTCTTCATGGAGCCTGGCTGCGCAAGCTTGAATCTTTCTGGCTGGTGCGTTGAGAACTACTGGGAATCCGATGTCTGGCTGAAGAAGATGCAAGCCAAGACCTATATAGACCCGGACGACCAGAGCGAGCAGCCGCTATTCGATCCGAAAGCCATCAAGGAACTTGCTGACATGCCAAGCTGGCAGCCGGTCTACCAGCAGCAGCCATTTGACTTGCGGTCACGTTTGCGCACGAATTCACTGGGGCAGACGTTGCCGCTCTGGCCGACAAAGCTTCTGAAGGGCAAGCGCTACGACATTCTGGAATGCCACACCAAGGACAAAGACGGCAAGTTCTGGATTGAGTGGATAGGCAACGAAAAGGTCTATCTTGGCAAGATGCCGTATCCTTGGGACTTGTACGGAAAGTATTGCTACACCGAACTGGTCCCGATGTTTGACTTACTGAGCGCTTATGGTGACTCGACACCGCTTCTACTCCGGCATCTCTGGCTTTTGCACAATGCAATTGTGGGTTCGCGCCGCGACCTGGTGGCGAATCTTCTTCGGCCATTGATGAAGATGAAAGCAGGAGCAGACCTGCCGGACGAGCAAATCGACCGCGTACTCTTCCGCGTGATTCAGATGCGCGACCCGTCAGCCATCGAGCCGATGATGGAGAATATCTCCCTTGGCCCGGCGATCCAGGCAGCTACCGAAGAAGAAGCACAAAACATCCGCATGATGGCGCTGGCCGAGCCAAACCTGACAAACGTAGAAACAGGAACAGACTCCAACCCGCAAGCAGGGAAGACTGCGACAACGGCAGTCCTTGCCGCCAAGTCTGCCGACGCTTTGACGCAATTCGAGATTGATTCACTCAATTGGTATCTGAAGGAGTCTGGCGAAAAGAAGCTGGCCATGCTGCAACAAACGGAGCCGGAGCAGGATCAGCAAAGCCCGAGCGGCTACAAGCCTATCAGCATTCCAGGGAAATACACAGGCCAAGTTGAAGGACTCAGCCAGCGATACGGCAAGGCGTCGGTAGTGAAACTCGACTTCATGGAACTTCAGCAAGAGATTCAAGTCGAGCCTGCAGCCATGTCCATGCTGTCGGTCGACGACGACATCCGCAGAAGTGCTGCTTTGCAGTTGGTTGAGATGGCAGGCCAGATGCCGGGAGTAGCCGACCCGTATTACTGCATGAGATTCTTTGCGGGGACGATCAGGGGCATTGACGCTGACAAGGCTGTACCGCCTCCGAAGCCACCACAGCCGCCACCGCCCAAGGTTACCGAGACAGTGGCATGGAAGGGCGAGCTCCTGCCTCCGGAAGTGCAGCAAGTGCTGTTCCAGCAAATGGGCGCGCAAGTAACTCCGCAGACACAGCAGAATATGCAGATTGACCACACCCTGCAAGGCATAGAAAAGCTATCCAAGGGCGCAGACCACGCTGACAACCTGATGAGCACCAAGTCTGCGGACGATGAGCCGGAAACGCCAATGAGTAAAAATGCCGGGAACGCAACCCCCTCTAAGACTAGCTGAGGCGCAACAGCTTTATGACGGCATCAACGATCCGTTGTTATCTGCGGGCCTTGTGGCTTTCTATGGAAAGCTTCGCAGCGAACATATTGAGCAGCTTCTGAGCGCTGTCAGGCAATCGGTACGCGACACGATGAAAGAGGCCAGGCTGGCCGGGAAAGTAGAAGCTTACGAAGATTCACTGCGAGAACTGCAACGATTCGCAGAAGAAAGTCTGAGAGGAGCAACAAATGGCTGAACAATTCGCACCACTCGAGGAACGCCGCATATCGGCTACAGACCTTCGGCCGCTGCCACGCACGGAACGGAGGCATGGAGCTCCGGACACGCGGAAGCCGGAAAAGCTGAAAGCCTCGCTCTGGCGGGTAAACTACTTTGGCGGAAACGGCGCACCGCTGACAGCACTGGTTGTGGCCATTGACGGCGACGATGCCGCAGCCTTCCTGGGCGTGGTGGACTCTTCAGGCGTGCAAGTCGTTCGCGACCGCTATCCCGTAGAAGTTGTCGGCGTAGACAAAGCGCACGACCCACTGAAGCCTATGCCCATCAATGTTGCTCCGCTCGAGCCTTCGAAGCAACTGACGGACGCCGAACTCGCTGCCTTGCGCGCCATGCTGGGAACGAAAGGTCCAGTCTACCAGGGTCCGGAACGCCGCAAGGGCGCCGTAGACATTCGCCCCATGCCGCGCGTTGAACGACGAAAGAAGTAAATGGCCTTTGTTCCTGATAGGACCGATGGCTGCATAGACACGGGCAATCAAGCGCTGCGTGTCAATGTAGTTGCCGGAGGCGCTGGCGGCAACAATCCCGCGGCTGGCGCTACAGGCTCGCCTGTTCCTGCCCAAGCCGATTACACGGCCTTCAAGGACGGCTCAGGGAACCTCATCGGCGTTAGCGCAGCCAACCCGCTGCCAATCACCGGGAGCATCTCTGCCTCAAATCCCAGCGTAGGGACAGCAGGGGCGGCAGCGCCAGCATCGGCCACGGAGATAGGCAGCATTGACGGCAGCGGCAACCTGCAAGGCGCCAGCGTCATCAGCGAACTGAATGCGCGCTACTACCTGAACGCCTATGCCGGGAACATGTTTGCGGCTATGAACACGGCGGCTCAGGCGGTAGCGCTGACAGGACAGACAACTTACACGGGGCTCATCGTTTACAATCCCGGCGGCTCCGGAAAGAATCTGGCGCTGCTCGAAGCTATCTTTGCTCCCACCATCGTAGCAGCCGGTGTCTATGCCATGCTGCTTTTTTCTCAGCCTATCGCTCTAGCTCCTCCGGCATTGACTGCTGGAAACTCGGCGCTGATCAGTACCAACCTGAACTCGGGCGCAAGCTCCGTAGCGAAAGTGGCGGCATCCTGCACGCTGGCCGCAAACCCTGTATTCTTGCGGCCTCTCTACGGATTTGGCTGGATTACGGCGGTGGCGCAGAACGCCATCGGCCTGAAGGACGAGCTGGCAGGCGGAATCATCGTTCCGCCGGGGAGCGCAGTCGGCTTTGTGGCGCTGACCACGGCCATCACCGGGCTTGCATATCTCTCCTGGGCGGAGTTGCCACTATGAAACGCCTACTCATTTTCCTCCTCTTCGCCACCTCGGCCGTGGCTCGCCCGCATGACTACACGCTCCATGCACCGATTGTGCCACCATTCGTTGAACTGGAAGCTATTCCTCCTCAGGTAAATACGTTCTGCGCTGCCAACCTGAATTGCACGGTCACAGGGACGTGGAGCTTCAGCAATCTAAGCTCGGCAACATTTACAGGGCTTGTGACAACCGGGACGGGAACAGACACAACCAGCGGAGATGTCCCACAGAACCTGAACAATGTTTGCGGTAGCGTAGCTTCTCCAATCATCGCCATAGGCTTGGGCATAAGCAACACCTGCACGCACAGCATCTTGTACTACGGCGGAGCGCCAATAGTACCGCCAAACGGATTTGCAGGCGCCACGCATCGGTCTGATTTGTATGTAGCCGCCGGGCACGATGTGCAATCCGCAGTAACTGAATATATCCAGGCAAACTGCAACGGCTTGAACTCTGGAGGAATCCTAAATGAAAACACCACCAACTGCCTGGCAGTCGTAGGAGGCACGGTCAACGGAGCGGGAGCTACATCCAGTCAGGTTGCTTCTGATTTCGTAGCCAAGAATTTCTCAACAGCTCTCGGCTCAAGATTGGTGCAGGCCTCGCAACTTCTAAGTCTTACTTCCAGATGCGCGGGATGGTTCGGGGACACCGCCTGCGACTACAGCCCGATGCAGACCAATGTTATTTTCAGCGGTTCTAATAACATCACATCTTATTTCGGTACAGCATCTTCCGCCACGGGAAAAGGGGCGCTGATTGGCGAGTTTCTTTCAGATGTGATCAACACCGGCCACGCCATCCTTCACGGAGTCCAAGTCGCTCGACCTGACAACGGGTACTGGTGCGGGGCGGCGATTACTTCCTGCGAGTTCATTGGAGCAGGCGAGCCCTACACGGTCATTGGCGGGCTTCAGCCGCTTTACTCTGACTCTCCAACCTACGGGGTTATTCACGGAGAGAAGGCGGCTAATTCAGGACAATCAAATGTCGCGGCCTTTTTCTCAACCAATGCCGGAACATCCTGCACCTTGCTGGCGGCGCCAAATGGAGCATCGGAAGTAGGCAACGTCTCGACCTACACATGCAACGCACCTATTTCAGGGAACTTTGCGGCAGGGAGCATTGCGCACATCACGGGAGTAGGGCAGTCTGGATACAACATAGATTGCGTGATACAAAGCGTAACCACGCCTGCATTCACATGCAATAATTCCAACATCACCACGGCAGTATCGAATATCAGCGGGGCAAGCGAGGCAGCCGGAACCGTCACTATCACGACCTCGGCCACCTGTCCATTCACGACCGGAGAAACGGTCACTATCGCCAACGTCCTGAACGGAAGCCCGCTGATAAACAACGGATACAACGGAGCCTTCACTGTCCTGACGCCCGGATGCAGCGGCGGGAGCACTTTCACGTACACAAATCCCGTTACGGGGCTTCCGACTTGCGCGTCTATCGGAACTTGCACCGGAGCTTCCGGCACCGCGCCACAAGTTATTGGAAACCCGTTGCCAGCCAGCGGCGCCGGAACAGTGGTAGCTTCTGCGCGCCAAGCGTTTACGGAATACCATGACGCTTCCAGTGTTTTGCATTGGGGATATGCTTCTCCTCCGGCAGGAAACGGCGCGGATACCATGACGCTTACCAATACCGGAGTGTTGGGACTTGTCAGCATCAACGCTAGTGGGAACGTCTTTGCCACGTCAGGGGTAGTCAGCGGAGCGGCCTACCGGACTACGGCAGCAACGCCTTCGGCCGCAGGGGCATTCCGGCTCGGTACAGCCGACACAATAAACTGGGAGAACAATGCCGCGAGCGGGAATCTCGCCCTTGCACACACTGCGTTAGACCAACTTCAATGGCCAGGGTCAATCGTTCCCGCCGTAGCTGGAACAGGTGACCTGGGCTCCACATTACTCCCTTATGGAAACCTCTGGCTCGGCACAGCAGCGACAAACAACTTCAAGTTTCAGCCAGCAGCAACAGCGGCGGCCCGCGTTATCAACCTGTGGGACTTTGGGGCGAATGGTCCTTCTACACAGAACTATCCTGGTATAACCATTCTAACCAGCCAGTACACCAACTCAACCACAGGATTTACAAACGTCACCGGCGGCAACACTTTGCAATTTCCGGTACTGGCCAACACGACTTACACTGCTGAATGCCATCTCTACTATCAGTCTGTGGCGCTTGGCGGCCTGAATATCGAGTTCACTGGACCTGCTGCACCAACCGCCGTGATCTACGGATTGAGCGAGCCTACCGCTCTGGGAACGACCGACAACTCGGTAGCGACTGCCTACAGCACTTCGCTGGGGAATGTGATCGTTACAGCAGCTACCAACTTTGACGCCCTTGTTTCCTTCTCTCTTATCAATGGGGCGAACGCTGGCACTGTAAATCTCTTAGCTAAGGCTAGCACGGCTGTGCAACTTCAGATTCAGGCAGGAAGTTTCTGCAAGGTGCAATGAGTTTCTCTGGGACACACCCAGAACTAGCCGGACCCACCGGCAAGGAGTAACAAATGGCAGATGTGACAGCAGCTCCAGAGCAAGACGCAATAGCGGATTCTCTGGTAAGCGAAGAGACAGCTGAGCAGGTTGCCGAGCAGCCCGGAGAGCAACCTGAACAGGAAGTCTCCGAGCAACCGCAAGAGCAGGAGCAGCAAGAACAAGTCGAGGAAACAGCCGAGGATTGGCTACCAACAGACCAAGACAAGGTGTTTCCCGACGAGGTTTATGCGCGCTACGCCCAGCGGTACAACTTGACGCCGGAGCAGGCTACAGACCCACTGTTGCGCCAACTGCTTCACGACAAGATCAACAGCGATATTTTCATCCAGCAGCAACAGCAGATAGAGCAGCAGGAACCTGAGCCGCAACCGGAACCAACCCGCGAGCAGCCGCAGGTAAGCAGGGAACAGCATTTCAACAATTTGGCGCGAGTTGTAGCCGAGCGCACCGACCCGGAAGTAGCCAAGCAGTTCCATTCCGAGTTTATGAGCATCTGGCAACGGCCTGCGGCAGAACAGCCGATGGCTTTTACGCAAGTCGCTTCCAAATACATGCTGAACCTCGTCAACACGTTTTTGCCGGACATGCTTCAAGCCCAACTAGGAAACCAGCTGGGCCAAGCCTTTCCCGGCTTCAGTGACATGTACGAACGAAGTTCTATGGCGATGGCCTGGGACCGCGTTCGCAACTCAGACCAGAGCTTTGCGAGTCTGCCAGCTTACGGAACGAAGGAATTCAGTTCCACGCTCCGAGAAGCTGCAGCACGCATACCGGGGTTTGACGAAATGCAGTTCACTGACCAGCAGGGAAGGCCTTTGCCTCCACAGCAGAACGCTGAACGCAAGTACGCCATGCTGGCAAAGATGGCGAGCGGCCAAAACGTGAATCCTCAACTGCTCCAGCAAGCTGCTGCTGCAGGTGCAAGAAACGCCCGCCGCGCCGATGTAAGGCGATCGGCAGGCAATCTCGGCTCCGGGCAATCACAAGGCGCAAGACAAGCTACCGGTTCCAGCAAGTTCCAGTCCAATCAGGATCTGTTCGACGATGAGACGATGGCACTTTACCAGCGGGAACACGGGAAGCTCTGAGCGCAGAAGGAGCTAGAACTTGTTACAAGTTTCACGCAGTTTCAATCAGATGGTTACGGACACCACCAACGTCCGCGACGTTTCGGAGCAGATGGTTTTGCTTGAACCGGACGCCGCGCCGCTGTTTGTCCTGACCAACGCCGCAAAGAGGAAGCAGCCGACAATCGGCCCGCGCTTTGAGTGGGTTGAAGACACGGAAGTTACTCTATGGGGCCAGTCTTCGGCAGGTTCGGACTGGTCTTCCGCGGCAACCAACATCCTGGTGGCAGACGGAACTATTTTCGGAGTCGGGGACATTGTAGCCGTTCCCAAAGCGGTCAATTCTTCCGCTGCTCCCGAAGTGTTTCTTGTTACCGCCATTTCCACCAACACCCTGACCGTAACGCGAGGCGTCGGAAGCTCCGGAGCAGACACTTTGCCTGCTACTGGCTCTCTCCGCGTCCTTGCTTCGGCGTTCAAGGAAGACGACAACGTTGGACAGCAGCGCTACACGGCAAAAACCGTGCAGATCAGCTACGCCCAAATCTTCAAGACGCCGGTGAAGGTCACGCACACCGCGGCATCCACCAAGCAGTACGGAGCTCCACAAGGCGAGCGGAAGTACCAGCTTGTCAAAGCGCTGATCCGGCACCGCTCGGAAATCGAAGGCGCCGGCCTGTGGTCGCGCGCATCAGAATCCCTGAACAGCCCATCTTCCCGGTGGACAACGATGGGATGGCTGTCGCGCATTGCCACCAACAAGACGGATGCCAGCGGCACGGCGACGATCACCACGTGGAACACGTTCTCAGAGACAGCGTTCCGCTATGGAGAAAAGCAGAAGCTTTTGCTGTGCGCTCCGAAAGTCATTTCAGCACTCAACTTCTACTCGCAAAACAAGTTGCTTACGCGCGTCGGCGACACTGTTTTCGGCGTGAAGATTGCGCGCTTTGAAATGGCCCTTGGAGAATTCATGCTGGCCAACGACTACCGCTTGGGGACTGGCGACGTTGGCTTCCCTGGCGGCAACTCCTTTGCCAGCCATGCCTACTCCATCGACTTGCCCAGCGTAGCAATTCGCTACCTGCAAGGCGGCGGAGACAACCTCATCGGAGACACCAAGCTGTTCGAGAACATCCTGCCGGATGGCTCGACCACGAGGACGGACGAGTACAGATCGCAGCTCGGGTGGGAGGTTCGCCATGAGCGCAAGCAAGCATGGTTGTTCGACGTTCTAACATATGCCTAATCAGTAGTTTACACAATTAACGAAAACGTGTTGACTTTCTCGTTTGAAACCAGTACGGTAACAAACAGAGGGCAACATGGAAAAACAATGCAGCCACTGCAAGGAAATCAAGGGGCTGGAACATTTCGGCCCCTTGAAAACCTCACCGGACAAACAGAAGTATATTTGCCGGGAGTGCGACAGAGAACTCCACAGACTTGGGTATGACAGAAATCCTGAACGGCTCAAGAAGCGCAGTGCAACGAATAGGTGGAAAGCTCGCAAGGAAGGGCTTTGTCTTTCCTGCTATCAGCCTCTCGGAGAGCGCATTGGAAAGGCGAAGTACTGTGCTCCGTGTGCTGCCAAGAATTCAGAAAGGCAAATCGAGCGCCGCAAGAAATATCAAGACGCCTGCTTTGAATTCTATGGCGGATGTAAGTGCGCCTGCTGCGGAGAGACAATTCGCATGTTTCTAACCCTCGACCACACCAACAACGACGGGTCAACTCACCGACGTGCTATCCTCGGCAGGAATAACGGTGGTTCTGGGGCGTTCTATTGCGCTCTTGTAAAAGCAGGGTTTCCAGAGGGTATACAGGTGCAGTGCTGGAATTGCAACTTGGGAAGAAATCGAAACGGGGGTATCTGTCCCCACAAGGAGATGTGAATGCTTCCAACCTGGAAATGCCTGAACTGCCAGAAGAAATTCAACATCGGCGAATGGCTGTGCTCGGACGGGCAGTCCAATCACGTAGTCGAGAGCAAGGAATATCTGCTCAACGATGCGCCAAGCGATCCGGGGCACCCGGCTCCTGGCAGCACAATCAACGTAGCTTTGCGTGACGGCCGGACGCGGGTTTGCAGCATCCCTCCGGACAAGCGTGTCGTCGTCAATGGCGAGACGCAACTGGTTCCCGGCGGCTATGTGGAGTTCATTCGCGGAGAGTTTCACACCGCGGATCCGGAGATTCAATACTGGCTGGACAAGAAAGGCGGATTCTGTACGCGCGAGCAGTGGAACATTGCTTGGCTGACAGAAGGCCAGCAGCTTTTGCTAGAACGCGAACAACTGGCAGGGATGCGGACGCGTCTAGAAAATGACAGAAACGAGCTATTGAGCCAAACGAAGCAGCGGGTTGCTGGTGGCTAAGTGCGGCAACTGCGGAGAGGAAGGGCCGCGCGTCCGTTCACGCTGGACTGAAGACAGCCAGCTTCCGGATGAGTGCCCAAACTGCGCACCAGAATCCTTTGGCAAGGTTACCGATCCCAGCGACAAGAAGATTTGGATGGGCTTTGAAGCGCACCCCAATGAATATGTAAAAGCCGAAGATGGCGGATACGACCGCAAGCCTGAATACCGCGCGGAGCAGGAAGCAAGACTCTCCGGCGAAACTCCTGAAGAACGGGAAGCGCAGGAAAGAGCCGTTGCCAAGAAGCGCGCCGAGCGCAGGACCGCGCCGATGGATTCCGTAGAACTAGCGATGGCGCTGCGCAAGGCCGAAGAGATAGCCGACTGGATGACACGCTCGGCAGCACAAGGGAGAGACGTCAATTAGCAAGCTTGACAAGCAGGTCCGAAGACTTTTGATGTCTCCTGCTGGCAGGTCTTCGCTCAAGCGGCAATTCGGAATCGATGTTGAGATAGCTGGGGAAAAGCAGGAAGAGAAGCCCACTGTAGTTATCCTCTGCCCGACGTTCCGGAGCCCTGAGCCGCAGACCAGAGATTCCGTTCTGGCCATGAAGAAGCTTACGATGGAATCGAACCGAGCGATTGTCTATGACGGGCCTTCCATGCAGTCAGCCATCATCCACTGGTCGCGCAACGCTCTCTTGACCGACCACCTAAAATCCGGAAAGCCTTGGACTCACGCCCTTCTGATTGACGATGACATGGTTCCCGAGCCGGATTACTTGCTCCGCTTGCTGGACCGCAAGAAAGACATCATTGTCGGGCTGTGCACTACGCGCGTTGACCCGCCAATGCCGAATATCAAATTCTTTGAGCAGGAGACAGGGAACTTCAGGCAGATCTGGGAATGGCCTGAAGGGCAGACATTCGAGATTGGCGGAGGCGGGACAGGATTCATGCTGGTTAGCCGCAGCGCTTTCGAGCAGGTTGCTCAAGTCTACTTTGAATGCTTGTGGGAGCAGGATTTTTACGGGATGGCCGGAGACAGGCTGCGCAAGTTGCAAGAGACTAGGCTAAAGAGATTCGACGATGACAAGACTTGCTTCTGGTTCCGTTTCCTTAGCACTCCTGTAGGCGACCGGGAGATGGGCGAAGACATGGGATTTTGCTACGTGCTCCGCAAGTATTGCGACATCCCCACATTTTGTGATTCATCGGTGCAACCAGGCCACATCGGGAAATACCCATTCGGGATACGCGACTTCCTGCCCTATCGGGAAGTGTGCATTGAACGGGCCAAGCGCGAAGGCACCTACAAGACGCAACCAAGGCTTGAGGCGGAGATTCAGCTTGTCGGCTAAAACAAAATATGATTACCACCTCTCTCACTGGTCGGACATTCAAGACCACTTGCCAAGGCTCAGAGCCGCCGCCCGAGGAAACTGTCTTGAAATCGGTGTTCGATCCGGCTGCTCCACGTCCGCTCTACTGGCAGGCATCGAAGAGCACGGAGGGCACCTCTATAGCGTGGACATCAACGACTGCCAGGTATTCCGAGGGCATCCTGACTGGACCTTTTACTGTGCCGACTCGATCAAGGACGAAGCCATAAAGAAACTCCTGGCCAACGACTATGAAGTGCTGTTCATTGACGGCGACCATACGTTTGAAGGAGCGATGTCGGATCTGGAATCCTTCGGGCCACGAGCCAAGCGCATCTTCATTCACGACGTTGATGCGCCTGATTACCCAGGAGTGAAACTGGCGGTAGAGACTTTTGCAAAGAAGACTGGCCGGAAAGTAACTTACTGGCCGGGAAGTTTTGGGATGGCTGAAATTGCTGGCCGTTGATGTACCCGGATGGATGTCGGAAATGGATTTGAACTGGCTAGGCGAACAGGCCAAGACCCGCGACTTCATCGTGGAAGTAGGTTCCTATCAGGGAAGATCTACAAGAGCCTTGGGCGAAAATGCCCGTGGCGTAGTCTATGCCATTGACGATTGGAAAGGCTTGAGAACGGTAGACCAAGGCTGGTGGGAAGCAGGAACTCCGGACGACGAACGCAAGACCCTGTATGAAAGGTTCTGCACGCACACAGGAGACTTGATGCTGGCTGGAAAAGTCATTCCTGTCAGGACGAACCACGATGACGTTCCGCCCTTGCCGGGCTTTGCCGACATGGTATTCATCGACGGCTCGCACGACTATCACAGCGTCAAGCGGGACATCCTGACTTGGCTGCCGCGCACCAGCTCAGGAGCGCTGATCTGTGGGCACGATTCGAACCAAGCTCCCTTGATGGCTGCGGTTGCGGAGTGCTGTCCAGGATATAAGCCCGTAGCAGACCTAATTTGGGAATGGGTGAAACCGTGAAGATAGCGGCATTCTATTCTGACTCTCCGTTTGCCGGCTGGGTGCAGTGCGAAGGATTTGCGGAAGTGCTCGCGCGCATGGGCCACGAAGTTACAGCCATCGGCGTCCCTCCGGTCACGCAGGTTACGCAGGCGATGGCCGACAAGGTGAACAAGCCGATAGACGATTGCGACATGGTGATTGTTTCCGGCCCTGAGCACTTGCGGAAGTGGATCCAGCACTTCTACCCTGGATGGGCAAAGCTGAAGTGCCCCAAGGTGGGCTGGTATCACGAATCTTTTGTGCGCGAGGACTACTCGCTGGAATACGCCAACTTCGAGCGCATGTTTGACTTCCACTTCTTTCCTGACCGTGCCGACGCCGAAAAGTACAAAGGCACGTTCCTTCCTCTGGGTGTGGACTACGAAATGTTCAACCCGGCGGTGGGATGCACCTATCCAGAGCGTGACATCGAAGTAGGCTTCATCGGCCTAATGTATCCCAAGCGGCAACGATTTGTCGAGGAACTCACTCCGCACCTTGGCGACATCAAGATTGACTACCGCACAGGATGCCAGTCGGAACGAGGACTCATCCCAGCGATCGGCGTGTGGGATTTCGAAGGGCTGAACATCCGGCGGTCGATGCTTCTGCTGGCGGAGACCTACCGCCGCATCAAGGTGTTTGTGACTTTCCCGAGCCTGTCCAATGTGCTGGTGGCCAAGGTACTGGAGAGCCTAGCTTGCGGTTGTGAGCTGGTAGCTCCAAAACAACCAGTGGAGCTTGGTTATCACTCATACGAAGGCGCATACCAGTGCGCGGATAAAATACGCTTCGCTCTTAAATGCGGGCACTCTAGCGATGAAGTCTACAAGCACCATAGGATGGAGTTGAGGTTTGAAGAAGTTTTCCGAAAGGCAGGTGTATGCGAGTCCTTGTCGCAGGCAGCGCAGGCTTAATCGGCTCAAACGTCGTGCGAATCCTGCGCGACAACGGCATATGCCCAGACTTGTGCGACAAACGTTTTGGATGGGATGCCCGCGACGTGCGCGACGGCTACGACCTCATCTACGATTGCGCAGCGCCCACGCGGGGCATCGGCAGCCACGACTTCCTTGAAACCGCGCAAGTGCCTTTGAACCTTGTGCAGCAGACCGACCACATCGTCTATCTGTCAAGCTCCTGTGTCTATCCTGACACTGCCTCTGTGCCAACTCCTGAAGCGGAAGGATTCAACGGAGAGCCCGAGGAAGCCAACCGCGGCTATGGTTGGGCCAAGCGTGTAGGCGAACTGGCGTGCCGCTACTCTGACGTGAAAGCAACGATTGTCAGGCCATCGAACATTTACGGACCATCCTACGATTGGACGAATCCCGTTAAGCATGTCATCCCGGCGCTCGTAGAGCGAATGCTAACAGGAGAAAGCCCGCTAGTCGTCTGGGGCAACGGACAGCAGACGCGCTCCTTCATGTACGAAGACGATTGTGCGCTGCTCATCGTCCGACTAGCTGAGCATGAAGGGACATTCAACCTTGGCGGCGAAGAATCAACGATACAGGAACTCGCCGAGATGCTTGCGGACATCACGGACTATCGCGGCGAGATTGTCTACGACAAGTCGAAGCCCGAAGGTCCAGCAAGAAAGGCGCAGAAGACAGAGAAGCTAGAAATGGCACTGGGAAGTTGGAAAGTTACGCCGCTTCGTGAAGGACTGGAGAGAACAGTACATGCGTTCAACAATTCAAGCACGCAAACTTACCGAAGAGCTTACTAGCTGCTGCATCGTATGCGCGAGCGGCTGCTTCTTCCGATATGAAATAACCGAGATGCTTCCTTCTGCGTTTGGAACATATGGTAGCGGCCCACCGCTTAACTACTTTGTGCCAAGTTGTTCCTTTGTATTTTTTGTTCTCTCTCTTCCTTTGGTTTTGGTGGTTCTGGGAATTCGTGCATTTTCTAAGGTTATCTATTCGGTTATCGAGAGTGTTATGGTTTTTATGGTCGCCGCGTTTCTTGGAACTAATGCCGAGGACTACATGATGCATCCATACATGTCGATGCTCTTCGTTGGTACGCCTGGCATAGAAGCTCTTAGTGTCCCTATTCCAAGAGGCATACCAGTTCCACTGCGAGAGATGCTCAAATTTGCGGGCATCGACGATCGCGTTTTGTCCTTTTGTAAGCGGGATAAGGCGGTAAGATTTGTTCAGTGGCTGGGTGACGGAATGTCGCTTCATTCGACGTTTCGGCATGAATCCTCCGCTAAAGGATTTGTGCTACCCAGCCATTTTATCACAAGGGGTGCGCCATCCAAAGGTCTGAAATAATTGAATTAAGTAATCAACTGAGCGAAAGAAAAGGCGAGAAGGTTTTAAGTTTGCAGTCGCTCTATCGCTTCGTGTTGCAAGACATCTGCAAACGGCAGAGATTCTGGTGGAGACGCATCCAGGTCAACTTCTCGCTGACAATAAATCAGCCTACTTACGACCTGACGAATTCCACACTGTTCCCTTCGCTCGCCGAGATTGCCATAGATGAAATCACGAAGTTTACGCTCATCACCTCGCCGAATCCACTGCAGGTAGCGGAACTTACTCCGGTCTTCGATCCTGAAACGCTGATCGAGATGCAGAACAATACGCAGACACAGCAACCGGGTCGCTACACAATGGCGTCTGGTGACTGGAAGACACTGCTGATCGACCCGCCGGATGCATCGTACAACGCCTACATCATCGGATGGGGGATGCCGAATCCTGCAAGCGACTCTGCGAACGACAACGTTCCACTAATTCCTCCTTACGGCCACAACACGATTGTCTCGGGGATGAATGCCAAGATCTTCAAGTTTGCGTATGGCAGCAAGAACGAGAAGACCGTGGACGCCCAAGAAGAGTACGAGCAAGGACTGCAAGACCTGATGCAGCGAAAACAATTCGATCCCAACTACAAGCTCCAACTGAACCTCAATGAGTGTGCGGTACGTTCAACGTAAATGGCCGAGCTTCTCCCTTTTGAAGAAATCGACGCAGGAGGGGTTGACAGCAGATCGAATCCAATCAATCTGCCGCGCAACCGGGCGCTCAGGTGCCTCAACTGGTGCCCCAAGCAAGCAGGCTTTTGGGAGCTTCGCTGGGGCTACTCGACAGTGACCATGAACTCCGTAGCAGCTTCTCCGATCCACAGCCTGTTCCCGTATCGCCAAGTTACCGGAGGAAAGTTCGTACTGTTCATGTCGAATGACAAGACACTGAAGACGCTGGACACCTCGAGCGGCATCGTCACGACTCCCGCTCTGCGAGGGGCGTCCGTAGCTTCCATTTCCAAGGGTGCAGGATTCTTTGCCAACAACCGCTTCCACTACGGCAACGGCACAGACCAGAAATGGTACGACGGCACTACATGGAGAGACTCCGGCTTGCCTGCATTGACTTTGACGCAGGTGCAGAATGTTACCGTCGTGGAAGGCGTAAGAGAACTGACGATTGCGCAGGCGGCATCGGTTACGGTTACGCAGGGAGCTGGAGGAACATTCCCTGCAGACCTCCTGTCAGGAAGGCTTGTCTATGTTGCCATTTTTGAGCTTGGCGTCAATGAAATAGGACCAGCGACCATCTCCGTAGCTACCGGGCGCATCGTGATGACGTTGAACAACAAACTGACAGTTGCAGGACTTCCGAACCTGAGCACAGTAAACGCGGCTTGGGTAAAACTGATTGCCGGAACGACCGACGGAGGAAATCTAGCCTACTTTTTTACCAACACAGCTACCAGCGTTGTCTCCTGCACGCGCACAGGCAGCGCCCTGCTGGTAAATTCCACGGCTCACGGCCTATCGGCTCAGGATGTTGTCATTCTAACCGGGACAGGGAACTTCGATGGCATCTACTACGTTCATGCATTCATTGACGGAAACAACTTCACAGTGACGTTGCCGTCGGGAAACACCAGCGCAAACACCGGAGCAGTGGGAACGGTCAAGCGAATCGTGCAGGCAGCCAACGCTACAACTTCTGTTGATGTGCTGGCGCCAACGCAGGACACGACGTACCAAGTCAACCAGAACCGTGGACTGGCAGCATCATCCATCGGCGGGTCAAATCCTGGATTCCAGTTCTATGCTTCAATCTACAATGTGAATGGAGGCGGGCACGTCGGCAACCGCATCGCTATCGGCACAAGAGTAGCCGAGACGGCTTATCGGTCGAACTGGAGAATTACAGGACTTCCTGACCTTTCAGGAACGGACACGGAATGGCAAATCCTGATCGGCAGGACCGGAGACGGTGCCGTCGTTCCTTACGCCGTCGCAGATAATGCCGTGAACTGGGCGGTAGTTCCGAATGGGCAGACTAGTTACACGGTCTTGCAGGCAAACATTGATGGCCAGCACGAACTGCCTACACGCAACGGCATCGTTCCTTCGCAGTGCAATATGTTCTGCCTGGCAGGAGACTACGCCTACTCCGCCGACACAAATTCACCAACTTTGAGACGTTCCGGATCTTTTGCGGACCTTCGGGCAGGCTTGTTTGTAGGGATGCCAGAGCAAAGCTGGGCGCCAAACGATATTGACACCTTTCCGACTGCCGAAGCCATGACTGGAATGTTTGAGATTGACCAGGAAGTTTTCTGCGGAACGCTGCATGACTGTGCTTTGTCTGTCAACCTTGCAGGCATCCAGCAGTGGACCGGGCCGTGGGCGGTAGGCATAGCCGGGCGCAGGGCAGGAACGAAATGCGGCGCACAGGGATTCTACTGGGTTACCGGAGACAAGCAACTCTGCACGTTTTCCTCAGGTGTCCCCGTAGGCGCTAGCGATGAATACGAAATGGCCGAACTGGCGCAGATTGGCGACCAGTATCTCTCCGCCGTGGAATGCGTCTACTACCGCGATGTGTCTAAAAACAAGGAAGAATTGCGGATCGAAGCACAGAAATCCGATGGCACGCCCTACACCATCATCCACGACTTCAAACTTAAGGAAGTGTATTCAGCTCCAGGATCGCTTTACGGGCAGGGCTACAGTGCGCAATTCTCTGGGCCTCTAGTGGCAGCTTCGGGCTGGGCCATCGGAGTAAATTCGAGTGGCCTACTGACATCTACTCCGACAGCTATCGCTTCATCTCCCAATCCCGCCATTATGAAAGATTCTTCCGGTAACTTGTGGGTGCTGGCAGTAAACGCTATCGGGTCACTGACTACAGGGCCAGTGCCTACCGGGTCGCCTACTACTGTTTTCCTTAACGATCCTCTTAATTTCACCTCGTGGCAGATCGGTGTTACCACGGCTGGACTTGTGACCACTTCTCCTATTCCTTTGGGGTCTTATCCAACATCGCTTGCCATGAACTATGCCGCGCCATTCTCTTCGGCACTCATCCGTGACACCAATGGAAAGCTGCAAGTCTATGCCGGTTCGACGACCGGCCAACTCTATCAGCTTTACACCGGAGCAGATGATTCCGGAAGTCAGTACACTGCAGACTTGATTCTCCTGCTGAATGGCGGCCCCAACCGTCCAGATGCTCCGTTCTTCGATTACTACGGCGACGCCAACGTCAATGTCACTATGGGCAGGAACCTCAGTAGTTCTATTGCTGCTGGGGCGCAGTGGGGCTTCGATCCGCCAAACTCCGATGCCGACGTGGCGCAAGCTGTTCCGGGAGCGGAACAAGACTTTCTCTATCGCATATTCCTTGTTCCCCCAGAAGTGCAACGTCTGTATGTGCGATTCAAACTGACTTCGCATTCAGCGGATGGCAACCTTAACCTGAATAATCCCATTCACGTACCTCTTGAAAGCTACGGACGCATCTACGAACTGGTGCCCGCGCAGGGCGATGAGCGAAGCCGATGAAAGTCATACTCAGAAGCTACGGCATCCGGCAGGACGCACAGCAAAAGACCGTTGCCAAAGCTACGGCACGCGACTTGACGCTGACGCGCGGAACAGCGCAAGTTCCACAACCGCCAAGAGAACTGATTGCACAGTCAGGCCCAAGAGGTATTCTTGTGACCTGGAGCTTGCCGTCAGGGCTGAACACCGACATCCAGCGATGGAGAGTATACAAAGGCGATGAGAACACGCTATACGCCGACATCAACGACCGCGGAACACGACAATGCTTTGTCGAAGCTACGGCCGGGGCCACGCCCCCAGTAACAAATATTTTCATTTCTTCAATGAACATGCTGGGCGTGGAATCTCCTAAAGTCCAGGTGCAAGGCGCGGCAATCGCAGAAGCAGGAGCTCCCGCCATGCCCAGCGTTCCTCCTGGCTACACTTCAGGAAACTCCGGTGGCGGCAGTAAGGGAAGGAACTTCCTGTGAGCAAGATCTGCGTTATCCCGATCGACTTCCTTGGCCAAGGTGCGCTGCTCGAGCCAGCCGACCGGAAGCTGCACGACATGGCGGTAGAGTATTGCGCGAGAGAGCTTCAGGACGGCAAGGACTTGAACCTTGCAAAGTTCAACAAAGTATGGGTTGCCGTAGCGATGGAAGGCGAAGAGTACAAAGAGATTCTTGGCATCACAGGATTCGTGTGGCGCATCGACTTGCCAGTGTTTCGCGTTTCAGGAGACAGGGCGGACAGAACGACGCATCTCTTGGCAGAACGGTTGCACAGTTACTTTCAGGACCAAGGCGCGCGCGGGACGGAGCTATTCATACATATATCGAGCTTCGAGAAGCCCGAGCAAAAATGCGACAAGTGGGAAGAGTCACTGGCAATCCAGGGCGCAAAGCTAGCAGATAGATTTTTGGTTAGGATTTAGGAGGGCCTATGGGCGGAGGGCCGACCGCGCAACAGAATCAGGCAGCTACAGCGCAAACAAACCTAGACACCCAGCTTGGGCAAACCTTTGGCAAGCAGGAAGCATTCTCGGAGGCCCAGCAAAACAAGGCGAACCCTTTCTATTCCAATCTACTAAGTGGCGGGAATCCGTACTTTGCCAATCAGACCGACGCCCTGTCAGGAAACACAGCGCAAGGCTTTGCGCCCGCAAAGGCACAGCTGGAACAGAGCCTCGGGCAGAACGCCAACGCTCTCCCGTCAGGATTTGCAACTGGAGCAAGGTCGGACTTGGCGGCGCAGCAAGGGCGGGCCTTCGATCAGCAACTCGGCGGAGCGCAGCAAGGGAACTTGGCGGCCAAGCAACAAGGGGCAGCCGGGCTGATCGGACAAGCACAGGTCGCAAATCCGACCGCGTACAGCGGGCAAGCTACACAGGGAAACAGTAGCGTTATGAACGCGCCGCTTGCAAAGCCTGGACTTGGCGGACTTTTGGGCGGCCTGGCTGGCGGCTTGGCCTCGGCAATACCTTTCGTTTTCATAATGGCGGTGATGACATGGGTGCATTAGGCGCAAGCGGCATGAACGTCAACGGAACCGGCCAGAGCGTTGGCGACTTGAAGGGCATCGGTTATTCCGACAGCGACATCAACACAATGGGCACGTCGAAGACTCCCTTCCAGAAGATAGCGCAGGGAGCCACCAAGGGACTCGCGCAAGGCGTGCAGAATTATCAAGGGCAAAACGCCATGATGCGCCAAGGAGGAGGCGGAGCAATGCCGCAAGCGGCCGGAGCCGCTCCCGTTGACTCCTCGTACTTCGCTCCGCAACAGAACCAGATGCGCAAACCAATGCAAGGAAACAACACAGCGTTCTACGGGCAGAGTTGATGGGCCAAATCTTCAGCCAACTAACCAAGCAAGGCTCTTCGTTGCAGGACCCAAGCGGCCAGACAACGGCTGTAGGCGATCCGAACAAGATCCTGGGAGCAACGAGCCAGATGATGCAAGGCCGCGCATCACAGACTCCGCAAGCGTTCACGGACCCCAGCAACCCGTTTGCTTCTCCGAATCAGCCTCCCCTGCCACGTATCGGCCAAGCATCCCCACAGGAGGCAGCAAGCCTTGGAGCAACTCCCGGCGGCGCCAACGCCATGTCACCAGCACTGACCAAGGGCGGGAAGCTGGCTACGATTCTCAGTTCTGGCCTGCAAGGCGCTTTGGCGGGGCGGGCAAAGTCCGAGGAGACAGTAGCGGCCACAGGAGGACGTCGGTCGGGCGGCGTAGGGATGGGCTTCGAGGCGGGCTACGAGCTTCCGTGGCAGCGCGAGCAGAAGCAACTCGGCCTTCAGCAGCAAGCGGCACAGGTGGAAGCCACCAAGGCACAATCGCAGATGATCAACACGCCAAGCGGGCCAATGCCTGCATGGCTGGCCAAAGCGATTCTGCCGGCGAGCATCAAGGGCGGAGCAGAGGTGCAATCGGCAGGGATCGGGGCGCAGAGCCGTCAGAATGTGGCGCAAGGGCAGCAGCAGAGTCAGGAAAAGATTCACCGCTACCAGCCAATTCCTGGTGTTGGAATGTTCGATTCCCAGACTCGCCAAGTCATGCCGGGAACCGAGCAAGGCATTACCATCACTCCGGAGATTGCCAAGGACCACAACCTCCCTGACGAGTTCATCGGCAAGCCCATGAAGATCAGCGACCTGAACGGCATGATGCGGTTCGAGAATCAGCAGCAATCGCCAATGATGACCGCGCAAGGGCCTATCGTAATAGACAAGAAGACCAAACAGGCTACCCCTGTTTCTGGCCCCGGGGGGCAGACGTTCAGCCCGCCATCTCTGGCCGCTCCGCGAGAAGTGGGCGACGTAAACAATCCCGGCCAGACCGTCAATGTTCCTGCCGGGCAATCTTTTGGGAAACCGGGAGTGCAATCCGCCAGCGTGCAAGTGCCCAAGAAGGCACTGGGCGCCGAAGTTCCGTCAAAGATTGGCGACATAAAAGTTGGATTTACAACGGCCATTTCTCACGCGGACATGCTGAGACAGGCCGCAAAGGCGCTGAACAACGGGGATCAGAGAACGCTTGCAGGGCTTTCCAACCGCGCGCAGACTGAGTTTGGCGACTCTGATTTGACCAATTTCGAGTCTATCGCCAACGCCTACAACCATGAAGTTACGAACGTCATTGCCAAGGGGCACATCACCGACTCGGAAGTCGGAACAGGCAACCGCACGCTTCCATCCAATGCCAACTACGCGACGATCGACCGCGTGCTCAGCAGCTATCAGGCTTTGATGAAGAGCAAGATGGACAACCTGAACAAGCAAACCACTGCGGCGGTCAACAAGTCGCAACCGAAATCGAAGAACAATGACCCGCTAGGAATCAGGCCGTGAGCGCAACCCAGCAAACCCTTGCTCAACTGGTTAAGTCGAAGTACCCCGGCGCTTACGATGACATGGACGACTCCTCGCTCGAGCAAAGCGTCCTAGCAAAGCATCCTGAGTATTCAGACCTGCCAAGAACTCAAGCGCAAAAGCCTCAAACGCAGGAATCTCCTGTGCTGAAAAATGTTCCTTCGGCTACAGGTATAGGCCCGCAACCTTCCACATTCTCTAATTTCCTTAGCCGCATGGTGCCACACTCGCTTAGCGATGTAGGGCTCCCACTTAACGCTCTTGGCGGAGCTATAGCTGACAAACTCAGGCAACAGCCAGCAAAAGTACCAGGGACATCGACTTCCGTAGGGCAGGCAACGCAAAACGCCGGAGACTTCGCGGACATAGCAGGGACGGAAGCTAGTGTTCTTTCGCTTCCGGCGGCCGGTGAGGATGCTGTAAGTGCCGTTCGTGGATTACGCAATGGAGGTGCTGCTGACGCTTTGGCTGCTGGCAAAAACAAACTAGCTAGTTGGATGCGCAAGCCCGCTACGGCCGCTCAGTCGCAGGCAGGCGTTCCTGGAACGGTCAGGCAGATTCCGTTCATGCCAAGAGTAGCGCAACCCAACATCCCGGAAGCGTTGGTCCCGAAAGGCGAACTTGGCACGCCTACGAATCCAGGGCCATTCAACAAGATCCCATCGAGAGTCTCTGCTGACATGCGTGGCGATCCGATTGAAGCCGCTGAGAATGCCCGGCTAGGGCCGAATGCTCCAGCAGCGCAAGCCACCGCTCCGCCTAAAGGGCAAGTCATCCGCCTTCCGGAGCCAAATCAAGCCGTCCCGCCAATCAACCCTAAATACATGGCGTCTGTCCCGCGCAGGCAACTGGTCGGCCTCGGGAAAAGCGGAACACCGGGAGCCGGAACGCAGTTGCAGCAAATCGGCAACAAGGTCATCTACACGCCGCCGGAAGGCTATCCAGGGCCAAGGCCGTCAGTGCAACCAGATGTCCAGCCAGATGTCCTGCAAGGCAAGATGCCGTGGGAAACGCAAGGCACTACAGCCACAACGCCTGCCCCATGGGAGCAGCCAGCAGAACAAGCCCCGATGAGCGACCGCGAGGCTGACGACATAAGACTGACGATGAGAGAACAGCATCTCCAAAGCGAAATTGGCAAGTTCGATCGCCGCGCGCCCGGTGCATCTACAGCGCCGCGCAAGCCTCGTCCAGGGCAGAATCCCTTGCCGTGGGAAGGGCAGCAATAGATGGGTTCTACGCCGGCCAAATACTTCCTCCCAAGTGCCCCTTATGGAGCCTCACCGGCTGCCAACGCGCTCAATCCAACGCAGCCCGCGGCGACGAATCCGCAGACGCCCCTCTTGCCGCCTAACTTTCAAAGCGGAGGCAACGTAGCCAGCGGGACAACGCCAAGCGGAGCACCCAACCCAACAGCGGCCGGAACAGGAAACCCCTTCTCGCCAGCCGGAGCAAACAATCCTTACGGACAGAATCCCATGAACTCTTCCTCTAACCCTATGCTGAAAGCGCTGTTTGGGATGGCTCTTCTTTTGCTGCTCTCGGTGCCGGCGTGGGCGACGACGACGGTTACCGGGTCATTGCAGAACCTTGGCACGGGCACGGTTGGGCAAGCGGCATTTGTGCGCTTCTGGCTGCGAGGCTGCGGCGGGAACATTCCGCGCGTGAATGGTACAGCGGTCATCGCGCCAAGCAATGGTGGCGTCTACTACTTTGACATGATCGCCAACTCTTCCGGGGCCATCACGGGAACGCTATACAGTACGCGCGACTCAACAGGGCTGCTCGCTGGGGACATTGAATGCGGCGGGTCCAAGCTGTCAGTTTTCTACGGAATGCAAGTGTACGTTGGCGGGAAGGGCGGAGCAGAGATCCCGGTCCATGCCAAAAACGGCGTCACGCTGGACATCACGCAGGTTGTGCCCATCAGCCAGACTCCGCCAGTCACGGCCCCTACAGGAGATTCGACTTATTGCCGGCTGGATGGCGCGAACGGATTTTGCAAAGCCGTGGTTGCGGTCAACTTCACGACTGCGGGAGCCACCACGAGCGATGTGCTCACGGTTACAGGCATGACTGCGGCGGGGCACTGCATCCTGAGTACGTCAAACGCACTGGCAGCAACCGGGCAGGCAGCAGGAACCACTTGGCTCGATACGCCCGGAGCGAATGTCATCACCTTGCACCACACGAACACCAACGGGCAAATCTTCACGGTATTTTGCACGCCCAACTGAGTAGACCATGAGAAAACTAACGCTTATTCTCGCCTTCCTTCTGGCTGGCAGAGCATTTGCCCAGCAGGGCATCCCAGTGCGAAGCCTGAACGGATCAGGACCGCCCAACGCCAATCTGGCCAGCGTGGTCGGCACGGAATACATCGACATCAGCGCAGGAACCTTGTACGTCTGCACGGCGGTTACGCTGACGCCTACAGTCAGTTCATGCACTTGGACGCTCGGCGGCGGGGGCTCCAGCACAAGCGTAGCCAGTTTGCCGTTCGGGAATAACGTCTATGTTGCTCAATCCTGCCCTGCGACCACGCCTCAATGTTTCGTGGCGAACGTCAACGTTCACGTAACAACCAACGCAACTTACACGAATACCTCACAAAGTGTCTCTACGCTATCCACTGACCCAGCCTTTGTATCTGGTGCATTTCCTGCCGGGGACGTAGGAAAGATCGAGTTTGGGGCGGGGAACTGTCCCGGCACGGTGAGCAACTGCACCTATCAAGTGCCCCAGGGAACGATAACGGCAGTAAACAGCGCGCACAACATCACTGTATCCATAGCGGCTACGGGGACGAACAGCGGCACAGCCAATGCAAACAATTTTGCGTGGGGCAGCGATGACGGGCCACAACTTGTCTTGGCATTTCAAGCCCTGTTCCCCAACACTTTCACTGGCGCTAGCTTGATTCCTGAGCCTAGCAAAGCTCTAATTTTGCCGTCCGGATTGATGTTTACCAGCGTCAATCCATTCATCACCTCGTCTACGACATCAAGCAATGGCGGAGCAATCCGAGGAGTAGGGCCGGGCAGCACGGTAATTATCCCTCTCCCAAAAATGAACTGCAGTCCTACGGTGGTGGGAACGGGGTGCCTGTTCTCCGACGTTGTGCCGAATCTTGAGAATAATGGTGAGAATCTCCCCGGCTGGCACGTTGCTGACTTAACTTTTTGGGGCCTTGGAACTGACGTTGCGGATGCCGGAGCAACCATCACGTCAGGCTCTTCGGGGGTTTACACGAACCTGTTCGATGAACTGGATAACGTTTGGGTAGTTGGCTGGCTCTGGAACATGGGTGCCACTAAAATCATTTATGGACTGAACAACCATACCGGGTCCACGTTCATAAATTCAGGTTCCGTAGCAGGCGGGGATATTGCCTGTACGTCCACCCCGAGTATCAATGCTATCTCTTTATGGATTGGGGGATCATGCGGCGGGACGGGAGGAACTTCTGCAAACGGCGCGGCTTTCTACAACAATGGAGCAGATAACCACGAATTGACCGTCACGGAGGGCGTATATTTCAACCAAGACCTCGGAGGATTCACAATAGACGAACGGAACCAGCAGGGTGTGTGGATGGATCATGGTAGCGAGTTCACTGCTGGTGGGTTTCTGAATGCTGGAGCCAACGCTTCTACTTACTTCAATGGCTCATCGGTTGGACAGTACGGAGGCGGATCGAGCGCCCTTGGCATCTCTGCCGGAGTCGTGCATTTGAACAACGTGTTTTTTGCTGCTAGCGGCGCTCCGATTAATCAAACGGGCGGCACGATCTATGACGATTGCGGGAATGGTGTTCTCCCAGGAACGGCTCCGGTTATCACCAATCTCTATGGAGCCTGCTCCATTACAGGAGTTGCCGATGTTGCTGGAAACCACGTGCTCACCTCTGGCTGGGGGACGGCAAACGTCAATACCGTAACTGGATCAGTTAACGATGTGCGGTTTACTATCAGCGTAACGGCGGGAGTGCCTGCGGCAAGTCCTGTTCTCACTGATACGTTTGCGGTGCCTTACTGGGCAGCACCATCAGGCTGGTGTACGTTAATTCAAGAGGGAGGGACATTCGGGATACTCTCTAATCCCGTTCCCTCTGCACTAACTCGCACTGGCATTACTTGGACTTTCACCGGCACTCCGGTTGCCACTCAGTCTTATACGTTTGTGAGGCATTGTGCGAATAGCTAGCCTGATTGTCTTGTTGCTCGCAGGATCAGCAGCAGCCCAAGCGCCAATTCCAAAACCTCATACGTTCACTCCTGCATCTGTATCGCCTATATTCTGGGGAGATGTTACAGTACCTGCTACCAAAACAGAATTGGCCGAGATGAAGGCCAAGCACACGATTATCTTCAAGCGCATCGTCAAGCCTCTGCCTCCCAACAAGATAATCCCGAAGTCGCTGACGGTCTGGATATTCGACAACACCCATCCTATCAACGACGGCCTGAAACAGCATCTCAAGGAAGGCGAAGCCTACGATCCCCGCAACATCAGAGTTACAACGAAGTATCTCCGATTTGATGCCGCCGCTGGGGATCATATCTTCTGGCGCGTGGGAGGGAATCTAGCACCATGAATTTTGACATTATGACCTACGGCGGGGCAGTCTGCGACGGCGTAACAGATGACACTGCCTCTGTTCAGAAGACCATCAACGACGCCGCTGCAATGCTTCATGCTGGCGGCAGTCCTGGTCCGGTATATTTTCCTCCATCCCCACGCCCATGCAAGGTGGACACGATAACTTTTCCTAATGGGGACAATGGCTGGCTCTACTTCCTATTTGACAATGGGCTATACGCCAACCGCATCAACGTGGGAAACTTCAACGCTTTCATCGGACGCACCAGCAACTTTGAAGGGCTTTCCGGGCCATTCCTCTTCGGGCCATCGGCGAGTTGGGTGCAATGGCGAACGCCGACAAATCTATCAACTCCGTTCGTGGACATCAACGGCGTGCTCGAAGTATACTTTGAAGGCATAAACATGCAGGTGCAGGGGACGCAGCAACAGCCTGTTGTCCATGTCCACGACAATGCCGGAACTGGTTGCTCAAACATCGGCTTTAAGCACTGCGCGATGGGCGGAAGCGTCACTCCGCTCCTGCTCGATTCTTCTGCTGGCAACATCCCCGCGGGATTCAATCTGCGCCTTTTGGATTGCTCAATCGCCTCAAAAGGAAACGGTCCTGCATTATCCATCAGCAACTTCGGTTATGTCACTGTACGCGGAGGATTCCTTACTTCAGCGGCTATCCTGAGTACTCCTGACATTCAGTTGATGGATGGATACCGCTTCGAAGACATCCTGTCTGAGAACTTGGTCAACTCCCCCTGGCTGACCATCAACTGTGGAAGAAGTCCATCCAATATCATCATTGATAGCGTCCGTATCGCCGACGCCCAGGGCGCAACATATTTGGTGCTCAACAAGACTCTAGGGTCCACAATCACTATCCGCAACTGCGATGACAATGACGGCCAAACTCTGATAGACCCTGCAAGCATTCCCAACGGGCTGTCTGGAATTATCGAAAGCATTGGAGGGCGAGGCACGTACAAATTGGCTAAGCAATGCTTCCAGTGGGGGCAATTCACAAGCCTCCAAGGTCCGACAATCTACTACGCCAATCCAACTTTCGAGAAGTACATCGGAGCACCCATGCAGGTGAATCCATGAAGGCGAACTGATGTGGCCCGCTGCATCGCATTTCGTAGAGTCATCGTCACCGTGGATGACACGCCAGAGGACGACTACACTACCTTCGTGCCATGCACACGCCCGAGGTCGAGAACTGCAAGATTTTGCCACGCGCACAATCAGGCTTTTCAGGAGATAATTATTGGGATCTTGGCGCAAGGCAACCGAAGATGGAATCCGCGCGTGAGCAAATCTCCGCCAGCCCACAACGTAGCAGAGAAGGGAGGGCTCCATGACGGCAGCGATTGACGTAGCGGCCATGAACATCCTGATTGTGGCGCTGACTCCGATCCTGCTGGCGGTGCTCACAACGATTCAGCTGTTCAACGGCTGGCTGGCAAGGAAAGCAGCGGATGCCGCAGCGACCAAGGCGGAACGAGTCGCGGAAGTAGCAGCACTGTCTGTCGCCAAGGTGGACCATCAGAACGCCGTGATTCTGGACGTAGCCAACAAAACACACGTTCTCGTGAATTCCCAGATGGGCCAGCAATTGATGCTGTACGCTACAACAGCGCGCACGCTTGCCAACCTGACCAAAGATCCGGCGCATCTGGCCGCTGCCGACGCTGCCGACAGGAAGCTGGCGGAGCATCAGTTGAAGCAATCGGTGGTCGACGACAAAGAAGCGCGGGAGACTGTGCGTACATGAGAATCCTGTTGCTAGCTGTTTTGCTTAGCGGCTGCGCTGGCCAGCAGCCAACCCATGCCCCGCTGGCAACCGCTGGGTCCGTGGGCACGTTTGACGAATCAGCCTACAAGGCTCTGGTAGCCTCCAATTCGCTGATCGAGCGCACCAAGATTCAACTGGCCACCAGCGCAACCGGATGGACACCAACGCAGGCCGCAGACATAAGCCACGCGCTGGCATGGGCGATCGACTCTCAAGAAAAGACGCAAAAAGCCTACGACGCCTACAGGCAAGCGGTGCTCAATGCCGGGGACAGCCGGATACAGTTCGATGCCCTGACCGCGTGCCTAGCGGATCTCAAAGTCAAGACCTCGGCCCTCGTAGCAGCAAAACAAGGAGTAAACTGACATGCTCATCTCACTTTTGATCGCGGTGCTCGTGATCGGGCTGATTTTCTACCTGCTCAGCATCATTCCGCTTCCCCAGCCGTGGGCCAACGTCGCCAAGGTGATTCTGGTGGTGATTGTGATTATCTGGCTGTTGTCGTTCACTGGGATGCTCGGAGGGCCATATTGGGGACCGCATCGGGTGCCATGAAGACTTGTGCCCTGTGTAAGAAAGAGATCCCCCCAGGCGAGGAAGAATACCTGCGGCTGGCGGCCAAAGAAAACATACTTCTCCCTTGCAAAGTCTGCTTGAAAGAATTAAAGATGAAGATCAGAAAGCGTGACAGGCGCAAGAAATGACTGAATGCCCCCACATCCGTCTGGTGAAGCAGGAAGGCCCTTTCGAGAAGGGAACGCGGTGGGTGTGCGAGGGCTGCTCGGAGTCGTTTCGTATCACGCCGTGGGGCGAGATTACCAGCCAAAAAGGCACGAAAGAAAAGGAGAAACCGTGAGAATCAACTGGAAGCGTTTTGCTTTTGTTTTCTTGCTGTTGCAGGTAGCTTGCTTTACAGTCGCATGTTCCGCGGCGTGGTTGGCGTCCCTGTCCAGCATGCTGCCCATCCTTGAGACGCTGGTAACCGCTGCTATCTCCTTCGTGGCTGCGCTCTCAGGGTCCACTGTGTCACCGGCCATTACTGCCGCCATCAAGAAGATTGGTGACGACGTTGCCGCCGAGATCAAGAACGTGCAGGACTTGGTTGCCGTGTATCAGGCCAACGCCTCGACCGGAACATTGAGTCAGATCGAAGCAGTTATGCAGAGCATCGTTGCAAGCCTTGGGAACATCCTTGCGGCGTTCCAAGTCACAGACCCGACAACTGTCTCCAAACTGACACAATTAGTCGCTTTGGCGATCGCTGCCGCGCAAGCCATCGTTGCCCTGATTCCCTTGGTGGCGGCCAAGCTGACCTCCGGCGAACCAGTCAAGCAACTGGAATCGGATGACAAGCTGGCGGCTGGGACGCTGAACAACTTTGTGAAGGGCATGAAGTCGACCTACGTGCAGATCGTCACGGAAAAGACTGGCAACGCACCGGTGGACAAGGCCCTCGCTAGCCTTCCACAGAGCCTATGAAATTCGGCAAGCTACCACTCCGGCGGGCCGCCACGACGTTGCCCCTCAGCAACTATTTGCGGCCCTCCTACGTGCCGCGGCCAGAAGTGTGGGCGTATGAGCGTCCGATCCACTACGGGATGCTTCTTAACGATTCAACCGGGGATTGTGTTATTGCTGCCTGCGCGCACCTCGAACTCTCTTGGCAGGTAGTCACAGCCAAGCCGCCCACCGAAATCACCGATGAACAAGTCATAGCCGACTACTCCGCCGTAGGCAACTACGTGCCTGGCGATCCGGCCAGCGACCGCGGCTGCGACATGCTGACCGCGATGCACTACGGGCTCCGTACGGGCTACGTTGGCCGGCCGCCGTGGCAAACCTTTGCTTCACTGGACGTGCAGAACACCGACCAGATCAAGGTGGCAACGTACACATTCGGCGGGGTTTTGGTGGGATTTTCCGTACCCAGCTCCATGGCTGACCAGATCAATGCTGGCCAGGAGCCAGACTGGAAGTACCGGCCAAACGACAAGCCAAGCGGAGAAGGGCATTGCGTGCTGGTCACCGGCTATGGGCGGTCAGGATTCGCTCTGGTTAGCTGGGGCAAGGTCTACCGCACAAGCTGGCAGTTCTGGATGGCAAACGTGGACGAGGCCTACAGCCCCGTATCCCGGGACTGGCTCAAGGCGAGCGGCGTGGCACCGGCGGTGGGGCTGGACCTGGACGGGCTGGTGCAAGACCAGTCAGTGATCGAGGCGATGGCATGACCACCTTATACGGGAAGATATTGCTAGCAAATCCAATGCGCTTTCCTGGGCAATGGGTGCGGCTGAAATTGTATATGTTTTGCGCTTATGCAAGCCGTATTTTCCATTCAATTTGGGGCGTAAAATGACGGACGACGAAGCCAAAGCCCTCTGGGCCCTAGCCTTGGACTTCGCCAAGCTGAAAGAGCATGCCGCAGCACGCAAGCGGGAAGACTTGAACCACGACTGCAATGCGGGGATAGAATTGGCTTATTTAGATGCGTACACTCGCTTGAGTAATCTGCTGCCGCCGTTCACGGCCAACGGTGGCTGATGCGTGGCGATGCCCTACTGCTGGCCTATGCTTGGCTGTTGTTTTGGGGATTTGCCGGGCCGTGCTGGCTGATGTATCTCACGTACCGGATGTTTCGCAGGCCGAGGACCATCAAGAAGACGGATGGCTGATGGACAAAGAGCGCATAGAGCTGCAAAAGTCTGTAACCGATACGCTTATGCGCGCGATGGAACATGCCGACAACATGAAGCAAGTCATCGTCTTGTACGAGACGCACGAAGATTGCAAGACCTCGACCGGGGGAGTCTTTACCCAGGAAGACGTGACGCTATCAAAAATCAACTGGCTATTGGACCTCGGGAAGCATTGGCTTTTTGACGACTGACAAAGGAGAAACATGCAAGCACACCAAGAACGGGTCGTGGCGGAACTTAAAGACCTGACAGTAAAGCGCGAGAAGTTGGGTGCGTTTCTGGCTGGCAATCCTAATTTGGCGTCGTCGGTGCCGAAAGACGAGCTGGCCCGGCTTCGCAGGCAATTCGACATCATGGTCAGCTACGAAGGCGTGCTCCAAGAGCGGATTGACCATTTCTGACTTTTGGCTGGTGGGCGCACGTTGTTGCTGGAGTGCGGGGACAACCAGCCAGAAAGGACGGGGCAGGTTCCTAGCCGGGCTTGCCTCTAACCTTCCCTTTTGCTACCCTAGCCGCAGACCGCAATCCTGTTCAACCCGAACGCTACAAGACGCCTCCATCCCTCGGTGGGGGCGTTTTTTATTCAAATCCGGCGCGCGCAATTTTCTGGCTGGATTCCTGCCTTGTTTCTTGTGTCAGAAAATACACAGCTTAGTGTTGTGCGATGGGCGCAGTCTGCGGATCAGTTCTCGCTCTCGCGGTTTCAAGATAGCTCTCAGCTTGCACTGGGTTTCAGCTTTCATCTCCTCGACGATGCGCAACTCAAAGAACTCTATACCCTTTTCCTTTAGCAATTTATCGAACAGTCCAGCAGTTGAGCGCAAATGTCTGTTGTGCCTGTTTTTCAGGGCAGATTTAGCAGAATAAGGCCCGGAGACCATCCCCACATAGACGGAATTGCCGTTTCCTCTTTGGAAATATCCGTAGATGGCCCCGTAAACCATGTTGTGTCAGAAGATATACACCAAAAGTGTGTCAAATTGTCGACTTTTTCTTCGGCGGCCATGCGGATTCCGCTTGACACGCCTGCGGGAAGCTGGTAATAATAATAATCATGAGAACGAAGCCAGCGAAGTCACTGACATGCGGGAAGTGCGGGGCCAAGTGGACGCCGCGAAAGCCGGAGCCGGTCCAGTGCCCCCGTTGCAAGAGTCTAGCCTGGAGGACAGTATGAGCACCAAAGAAACCGTTGACGCGATGCTGTCAGAGGCCAGTTTCCTGCTATTCGGCTGCTCGTATGACGTTCTCGATGCGGTGCGCCAGTCAAAGTGCATTTCGGAGGCGTGCTGCAAGTTCAGCGACGTACAGCTGGAGGCTGGGGACAATCTGCGGAAGGCCACGAAGGAGGCAGCATGAACCTAGATGAGTTGAAGGCTGCGATCGCCAAAGAAGCTGGACTGAACATGGAAAACAAGGCCAAGGGGTTGTGCGTCGATTGCGGCAAACCTGCCCTAGAGAACTGCTATTCCGAAGCTGGCCGGGCAGAGGTAGCAATCACTGGCCTATGCGAGTTTTGCTATGACAAGGCTTGCGAGGAGGAAGAATGACACCCGAGCAGATCAAAGCCCTCGAAGCCCGCCACATGTCGGACTGGACAGCCGAAGAGATGGAAGCGTACAAGTTGGCTACCGGGCAAGATTACATATGCGCGATGTGTGGCGGAACGTTTGAAAAGAGCCGCTCCGACGAAGAAGCCCTTGCCGAGATGAAAGAGAACTTTGGCGACGTGCCCGCAACCGAGCCGCTGGACATCGTTTGCGACGATTGCTTCCAGAAGATCGACCCAAAGACGCATCCCGCAGAATTGGCAGGATGGAAGGCCGAGCGTGAAATATCCTACGACCCGAAGTGCGGTGACTTGGCGCGTAACTTCCTGATGGACTATGCGATGGCCGATGCGGACTATCGCGAAGCAGAGAAGGCTCTGGCAGGCGTGATTCAACTGACCATCGAAGAATGGCTGGAAGAACGATTTGCCCCGCACACGCACCCCTGTCAGCAATGCGACAAGGTAGTGACCGAGGATTGCACCTGCACGCGAGGCCAGTACATGACTTGGTGCAGCTCGAACTGCCGGGCGGCTTACGACCTATGAGCCAGCCAACGATGGGCGAGTTGAATTGTTTGGCAAGGATTCTGCGCAAGGCCACGCACCGGAATGTCGCAGACGCTTTCTTGAAGGCTTTCCTGTATGCGGTTTGGCCTAAATGGTACGAGCGCAACAAGTGGGAATTCTACCGGACGAAAGGAATCAAACCATGAGCGACGAGCCAAGGGCTTTTACCGTGTGCCCGAAGTGCGACCAAGTTATTTGGTGCGATGATTCGTGCGGCTGCCCGGACGAACTGCGCGACGCCATCTTCAACGAATTACTTGCAGCTGAATCAGCCCGTCAGGCAGCAGCCAAGGCCCTGGCAGACGAAATTCTAGCGGAACGGCAGGCGATCAAGGAAAGCTGCGAGCGGGGCTTGCTGATGCTGGGCTTGACGCCGCGAAGCTTCGCCAATCGGCGCACGAGGCATGGGCTATGAGGCCTACAGAGCTTAGCGAAGCTGTGGCTGACATTATGACGAAGACCTGCAAGCGGGTCTTTAGAGCCGAAGAGATGACGTGGGATGAGCTCGACCGCTTTGCCGACCGCGTGATGATGCTTTGCGAGGACGAAAAGGCCAAGCTGCAAATGGAGCGGGAAATTGACCGGGCCGAGCAGATGTTGGATGCGAGAAAAGAGGAAGGCAAATGACTGAACAAGTGAGCAAGGCCAATGGCGCGGTGCCTGTTGCCGAAGTGGTAACGCCAAAGAACCTGATCGAGAAGCTGGCGGAGATTGTTGACGAGATCGACAACGTGGACAAGCGCGGAACGAATACGTTCCAGAATTACAAGTTCGTGAAGGCTGCGGACGTGGCGTGGCTGGTGCGTAAAGCCCTGTCAGCCCGGAATATCTACATGGTTGCCGACGTGATCGAGATTCGCAACTACGAGATTCCGGCCAAGGAAGGGCACATGCAAGCCGTGGATGTAAAGATGGAGTTCAGCTTCCATGATGGCGACTCCATTTGCCCGCCGATCGTGCTCCACAGCTATGGGACTGGAACTGACAAGGGCGACAAGGCCGTCTACAAGGCCATGACCGGAGCCTTGAAGTATGGGCTTCGCCATGCCTTCCTGATTCCAGACGAATCGGACCCGGAGGCGGATACTAGCGTAGACAAGGCCACAGCCACGGAGAACGCCAAAGCGGTAGGCGAGGCCAAAGTAGCCAAGATGCGCGAGAAAGCCGCTGAGAAGCCCGCTAAAACGCAAACAACGCTATTCTGGTGCTCTCCTGACAAGTTCAGCGGGCATCGGGCGGTATTTCTCAACCTGAAAGAGTTTGGTGCCGGGCTGAACGAAGTAGCGGCCGAGGGGCTTCGCCAAATCCTCAAGAAATACTTGAAGGGCGATGAAAACAACGGCATGTGGGTGCCGACCGGGAAGGCTGGGATGGAGGCCTTGCTGGTGGAGCTAGAGGGTTGCGGCGTGCCGACCAAGCAGTTGCAGAGCAATGGCTGATGCCTAGCGTGGAACAAGAGATGGCGCGGCTGAAGTGGCTGTTGACGGAGGGCAAGGTTGCGCCTACCGATCCCTGTAAGCTTGTTTGCCCGAAGCTCGAGGCCAAAAAGCGCGTCAAGAACACGGAAGGGCGGACCCGGCTGGTGGTCCAGCTGGACACCCCGGCAACGTACTCTGAGTTTGCAGCCCAGTTTGCGCGCTACAAGGAGCTGACCGGGAACCCGCAGATAGCCTTCAGTCTCATGTTGAGACTCTTGGCCGGGCTGAGCGATGACAGCATCAAGCGGTTGGCGGCGGACGATGCAGAAAAGCCGAGTTTGGGGGATGCATGAAACCAAGATTTGAAAGAAGGGACATTGACGAATATCTCGAGGAGCAGGACAAGTTCGAACATGCCCGGCTGGCCAAGAAAGAATTGACCGGCTCAGATCTTTGCATCGTCATGGCCTGGGTAGCCTTTGCTGGCACGCTCTTGGGCTTGCTCATCTGGTCGGCTACGGGGGCGCCGTGAAGCGGCCAAACGTAGGCCAGATATTGATGGAAAAGCACTTAACGGAGATGGGGATTCAGTTCGAGGAACAGGTCAGAGTGTGCCCGACTAGATTGTGGTCATGGGATTTCTTTCTGCCGGAATGGCGCGTGGCGATCGAGATTGACGGGATGTATCGCGGAACGCATGCCAGCTGGGGTGAGGACTACGAGAAGCAAAACTATGGAGTCATGGTGCAAGGCGTCCGGGTGATTCGCTTCACTGTCAGGGAGGTTGAGCGCGGCCAGGCGCGCGAATATCTGGAGGCGTGGCAAAGTGGCAGGGCTACCCCACCAGCCGGAAACGATCGTGCAGGAAATCGCCACAAGTCTGGCAGCAAACGGCAATCTAATGCCTAGGGGATTCAAGTATGACCGTACAGAGACAGAAGCAGCGTACGCTATTGGTATCCTCACCGATAAGAAGAGGCGCAGCTTTATTGGGCGACTTCCTGACGGTTCCCTCCATGAGATTTTGGCTGGAGCGGATAAAACCAAGAGACATAGCGAGATTATGGAAAGGGCTAAGGGAGTCTGCGAGCGATGCTCCGTCCCGCACTACGTGGGCGCGATGGGAGAATGGGACCACATCCATGCAGGAACGTCTCGTCGATGTGATTGTAAACACAACGGAAGATGGGTTTGCGCTGCATTTCATCGTAAGCGGCACGTCCAAGTCCAATGGAGCCAAAGATGACCAGCAAAGAGAACCAGATAGCCCGGTCCGCGGTTAGAGCCTTGCTGCGGGAGCTGCGCCGGCGGCATTGTGACAATTTCCGGCCGATCGGCGTAGGCTGCTGGGGCAAGGCGACGGTGCGGATGCCGGGAGGGAAGCCAGTAAAGCGAGGCAAGCCATGAACGTAGAAGTTAATGCTGCTTTTGTAAAAGCAAAAGATTCCTTTCCAGTTGAAACCGGGCTGCTGCTGGTGACTCCTCCGCTCAACGAAGACTACTGGATGTATCGCGTCCTGTTGAAGCATGGACAGGCAATCGTGGCTTTCCCTAAGTTTGGGACAATTGGCTGCGGGTTCGCCAAAGAGACGGATTGGAACACCAATCTGCCCATCGACGTTCCGGCAGAGCAAATCTACGCGCACATCAAGCACAACAAAAAGTACCGGGACATAACGAGCGCCCAGTGCATCGACGCGATAAACGCCATCAAGAAAGTCATTGCGGAAGGGAAGGTGCGGCCATGAGCCAATGCGAATCGACGCTTCTTGCTGACGGGTCAACGCTTAGGTGCAAGCATGAGTCCGGCCATGCCCAGTGGCACGAATCAGGCGATTGGGAATGGTGGGACGACGC
>Ga0070765_100000135_pt1 | contig 45710 bp, 39 predicted proteins | sample HubBroMetageWFT5_FD_71516 | JGI IMG/M metagenome (GOLD analysis project Ga0070765, IMG submission 71516) | Warmed and freeze-thawed soil microbial communities from the Hubbard Brook experimental Forest, New Hampshire - Hubbard Brook CCASE Soil... | ecosystem: Environmental > Terrestrial > Soil...
CGCTTCTGGAAAGCGAGTTGTTCGGCCACGAAAAAGGCTCTTTTACCGGAGCGTTTGCACAGAAAAAAGGTTTGCTGGAGGTTGCCGAGGACGGCAGCGTGTTTCTGGATGAAGTAGGCGAGCTTTCGCCGGTAATGCAGGCCAAACTCCTGCGTGTTCTGCAGGAACGGGAGTTTGTGCGAGTTGGCGGCACGCGAACGATTGGATTGAATGCCCGCTTCCTGGCGGCGACAAACCGCGATCTGCCGAAGGCGGTGCGGGAAGGGCAGTTTCGAACCGACCTATATCACCGGTTGAATGTGATTTCGCTGACGTTGCCCCCGCTGCGGGAGCGTGCGGAAGATATCGCCGCGCTTGCGGAACATTTCGCCGCTCGCTATGCGAAACAGTGCAAGCGCGTCGTTAAGGGGATTTCGGACGAAGGCCGCCAGTACCTCCTGCAATATGATTGGCCCGGGAACGTGCGCGAACTTGAAAATGCCATGGAGCGCGCGGTGGTTGTGGGCACTTCGGAATGGATTCTTCCAGAGGATCTGCCGGAAGCGCTATTGGATACATCGTCCGGAACGGAATCAGGGAGCGCGAAATATCATGACGCGGTGCGGAATCTAAAGAAAAATTTGATTCTCAACGCCCTGGAACAAAGCGACGGTTCTATCACTGAGGCGGCGAAGGTTCTCGGGGTGCACGCGAATTATCTGCATCGCCTAATTAGCAATCTGGAACTGCGGCCCACCCTCAAGAAGCACACCAAGGCGTAAGCAGTCCTATTTAATTTAAATTGGTCAGAAATAACTTCGAACACTATCCGTTCGGATAGTGGCGCTAACCATTCGGATAGCAATTTTGCGTTTTCGCAAAATGCGAAATTAAGTGACAAACGTTTTTCGCAAACTAATCCTTCTGATTCCATTGATACTTCCACCGCAGCAGAGTTGAAATTCGACAAGCCCCCGGACTCGCGGCCACCTCCGTGCACGAATCTCAGCGTGCGGTGGAATCACCCAGAGATTCGATCGCGCGCAGGGAAGGCGAAGTAAGGGAGGGTCCCATGAAATCGAATCGAAGCTATTTTATCGCACTCGCGAGCCTGTCGTTTCTGGCGCTCGCATCGTTCTGCAGTCCAGTTAAGGCCCAAACTGCGGCCTATCAAGGAAGTTTCAGGCTGCCCTATGAAGTTACCTGGCAGAACTCACAAATGCCCGCAGGGGAATACACCTTTACGATGGAGTCCAAGGCATTTCCGTCCCGCGTGGTTGTGCAGGGACCGAACGGAACAATTTTTGTTTCAGCGATAGGGTTGTCCGATGAACATTCCTCCGACAACAGTGAACTGAGCGTCGAAACTCGTGACGGAAAACACTACGTCCGCGATCTATACCTCGCTGAACTCGATCTTCATTTCCGGTACTCCGTGCCGAAGATGAAGGATCTGTCGAGGGAGGTCTTGCTGGCTCAGGGGCCGAGTAATACGGACCATCTGGCCGTGCTTAAAGCACGCAAATAACAGATCGAAACGAACAAGCAAGCGAACCCCCAGGCCTCGGCTTGGGGGTTCGTCTTTTTTGGAGGGTGCGTGAGAGCTATCGAGATCGAGGGCACGCACCACAAAAATGTATTGGGGTTGAGCTTGTTCCACTGAGCCGCGTTACTTTTGATTGGTTGCCAGGATCCCTCCACTGCGTGCAGCAAAAGGCGCTGCACTCCGGTCGGGATGACAGCCGAGCTATTCGCGACTTTTAATTCCTAGTGACGGACTACTGAACTTTGAGGCCTTTCAGCAAATGTTTCACTGCTTCGTCCGCCTGGTAGGTGGAGATGGTGTGCTTGTTCAATTCTTTCTGGCTGATAGCTCGGTAGGCCAGTTTTTTTGGATTACGCAGAGCAATGTCCAGCACGAAAGTGCCCTCGTGGTAGCGCACCGTCTGATATGCAATTTCGGGTGGTCCCCAACCCCAGCCATATCCGTACCAGCAACCGTACGGACCGCACACCGTGCCCGGATAACCGCCGGGATAAACGCGCTGAATTTGCGCACTCTGTGTTTTTACGGCTACGTGATAGTCGACCAGGAAATCGGCGACTGCGGGATTGCTCGTTTTGACCAGGCCCTTGGAAGCCAGGCCGCGCTCGATGGCATCCTGTAACTTAGTACGATTCTCCTGATTATTCCAATCGCGGTTGCTCTCGAGCCGCTGCGGCGTCGGAGCACCGATGGTGTCTCTCGACGTTACCGGCCGGCCATCCGCGTCTTTTCTCAGCGCAGGAGGCGCCTCAGGCGGGCGCCACGCCCAAGTCATACCCTTGGTGACTCGAATATCCGGGTCGCGGATCACTTCCACGTTGTCATCGCAACCCGCCAGCACGAGGCCCCCCAACATCGTGGCTGACAACAGAACGGCATGGGCCCTACGGATTCCTAAGTGCACGTCACGCACCTCCACGCTATATGAAACACCATCCAGCATAAAAAGTTGGCTGTTTTTTACGGCGAACTTAGACCCTTTGCGAGGCAACCCAATCCGCAGGGGGAAACACTATGGGCCAGAAGTCCGGTGCCGGGCGGTCGAACTCGAATGCAACGTGGAAGTCTTCTCGTCCAGCTTCTTCGATGCGCACTACATGACAACTGATCTCGGCGGTGCTGCGCGGGTTTGTGAGGAGAAAGGACTGCCCGACGTGCAGGTGAGTCTTGATTTTCAGGAGGCCGCCGTGGGCGTTGACGACCTGGGTCTGGGCTTCCAGTTGATGCTGGCGTCGTTCTTCGTCCTCTGCCAATAGGAGCACCGTCATGCAAAGCATGACGCGTTCGCTGCGTCGCCTATTGGCTCCCTGCTCCATATTAGGAAACCCTCATCCATCGGAATCTTAGCGGAAAGATAAGTGTATGGGACTGTCCCAAGTGGCAGGTTTTGTGGTTTATTTTGGGTTGGATAGCAACCAGAAAATCGGTTGAGCTGAGTGTTTTGCCCTGTTCTTGACCATCATGCCATTATAAGTATAATTGTATATATGGGATTGGCCCGTAAGCCTCTCCGATGGGTCGGAAGCTCGCTCCGTGATTTGCGTTCCTTCCCGCGAACTGTCAGACGCGAGTTCGGCCATCTTCACGGCTCAAGAGGGAAAGACCGATCCTGCGGCGAAGCCCCTCGGGGGTTTCGGTGGAGCTAGCGTTATTGAAGTCGTTTCGTCGTTTGCGGGGAATGCCTGGCGCGCTGTTTACACGGTGCGCTTTCGGGATGCCGTTTATGTCTTGCATGTCTTTCAGAAGACGTCCACGAGAGGAATTGCTACGCCGAAGAAAGAGATTGAGCTGATTGGGCGGCGGCTGGCCGAAGCCGAAAGAGACCACAGAGAGAGGCAGAACTGAAATGACAAGCAAAGTAAGAAGGACACGCAAGACTGCGGGGCGAGTTATCGAAGGCAGCGGAAACGTCTTTACCGACCTTGGGCTCCCGAACCCCGAACAAGAGTTGCTGAAGGCACGGCTCACTCTGCAAATCCATACGATTCTGAAGGACAGCGGTATGACACAGGTGGAAATCGCCAAAATTCTGGGCGTCAGGCAGCCGCAAGTCTCTCTTCTGATGCGAAATCGAGCGGGGAACTTCTCGGTCGGGAGGCTCATGGAGTTCCTTACCGCGCTTCGTCAAGACGTCGAAATCACGGTGAGGTCCACGAACAAGGAACACGGGACGCTGACCGTTCTTTCGGCTTAGCTGGATGGGTTGTGCGGGATGTCAAGAGACAGAAGGGCGGCCTAAAGCCGTCCCTACAAAGACGCGGTCGCCTCTGAGTTTTTTGGGTTAGGGGCGCAACTGGAAGCATGAAAATGCGTCTGGCAGGCGTCTTTGGTATGATAGTATTTTGAAAATCCAGTAGTTTAGGAAGATGATGGCCATTCAAACTGAGGCAAAAACACTACTCCGCGTGCGTCCCCGCGGGTTCTGCGCAGGGGTTGTGCGCGCCGTAGATATCGTGGAACTGGCGTTGGAGGCATACGGCGCACCCGTTTATGTACACCACGAGATCGTTCATAACACCTATGTAGTAGAACAACTGCGGCGGCGGGGGGCGATCTTCGTCGAGACAATTGAGGAAGTTCCCTCAGGGGCAGTGCTCGTTTTCAGCGCGCACGGGGTTCCGCCTACAGTCCGCCAGGAGGCGAAGGATCGTTCTTTGAAGGTGATTGACGCTACTTGCCCGTTGGTGACCAAGGTGCACCTGGAAGCGCTGAAGTTTGCCCGCGAGAAGCGCACCATCATTCTGATCGGTCACAAGGATCACCAGGAGATTATCGGTACTTCCGGCGAAGCTCCAGACCGCACACTGGTTGTAGATTCCATCGCCGCGGTCGATGCGCTGCAGGTGGAAGATCCCGAAAGGCTCGCCTTCCTGACGCAAACGACCTTGAGCCTGTACGATACGCAAGAAATTGTTGCGAGACTCCGGCAGCGCTTTCCCAAAATTATCGGTCCTGCGAGCGACGACATCTGCTATGCGACGCAGAACCGGCAGGAAGCGGTCGAGCAGGTGGCCAAGGACGTAGAACTGATTCTGGTGGTGGGTTCGCAGAACAGTTCGAACTCCAACCGCTTGGTTGAATTGGCCGAGCGACTGAAAATCAAGGCGCAGCTCATTGATTCCGCGAACGACATTAATCCCGCCTGGCTGGAGGGCGTGAAGCGCGTTGGACTCACCGCGGGGGCTTCCGCTCCCGAAGTGCTTGTCGAACAGGTCAGCGAACGGCTGGCGCAGTTTGGCTTCACCGACCAGCGGGATCTGGATTTGATTCGCGAGGACGTGCGTTTTACATTGCCACCGGAACTGGCAACCATCGCGGCCGCACCGCGCCGCTAACGATTTCCGAGCTGGTTTGACGAACCGGCTCAAACAATTTGCTCTGCCGGACAGGGTATCGCCGGCGCTCTAGCTGTCCCCGGCACATTTGAAGGCAAACAAGGAGAGAACCTTGGCGGTGAAAATCGTCCGTCAGCCGAATAAGATTGCCTTGATTGGCGCACCCACCAGCGCCGCTGCATTTTCCCCGGGAAGCGAGAAGGCGCCTAGAGCGCTACGCGACGCCGGAATCGTGGAACGGCTGAAGTCTATCGGTTATGAGGTCAACGACCTTGGCGATTGCAAGCCGCGGCATTTTGCGGACGACGAAGAGCACAAGCGGGCGCGCAACCTCCCTGAAATCGTAGCGCTGCTGAACGAACTTAAACCTCACGCCGAAACTGCTTTCAAGTCAGGCGCTCTGGTATTGGTTCTGGGCGGTGATTGCTCCGAAATTATTGGGCTGCTAACCGGGGCGCGCCGTTACTACAAGCATTTCAATCTTTTGTGGTTCGATCGCGACGCAGACCTGAACACTCCCGCTAGCACGCCGTCCGGTCGTATAGATGGCATGGTGTTAGCCAGCATCTTCGGCAAGGGTTCGCCGGAGTTGGTTCGCTTCTGGGGCGAGCCGCCGTTGGTTCGCGAACCGGACACGGTTATTTTTGGTCTCGATCGCGTGGATCCGGCGGAGCAGGAGTTTCTGGTGCGCACTCCGATGCGCCACGTGTATGCAGTGGACATTCAAGCCAAGGGTGCGGCGAAGTCGGCTCAAGAGGCGCTCGGACTGCTGCACGCCGATTCACGCGAGTTCATAATTCACCTGGATACAGACGTAATTGCTCAGGGAGATTTCCCCGCGACGAATGTCCCGGGGACCGGCGGCTTATCGTTCGAGGATGTGCAGACTTCCTTGAGTGAATTTGCGAAGAGCAAGAATCTTCTTGGAATGGATGTTGCGCAATACAATCCCGAGAAGGATCCCGACGGATCGGGAGCGAAAAAGCTCGTGGATTTGTTGGTCGAAGCGCTGGGAGCGCGGCTCGCGGCTCTTTCCAACCCCGCCCCGCCGGCTTCGGAAGAAACCACGTCGCAAACCGCATGAGGGCTATATCCGACGCGGTCTGACGTCACGGAAACCTCCCAAAGTACGGCTCCGAGATTACCGCCTCACGCCTTTTCGTTTCCGGAACGAAGTTTTGAATCGAATACTCGCGTTGCCGCTGAAGACCGTAGAATAGTTAGCTACCGGATCGCCAGCGCGTTCCGTAAACCACGTTGGAATTAACAGAGAGCGATGAAACCTCGATTGCAGGTGATGAAGTTCGGCGGTACCTCAGTTGGCGATGCGGCATGCATCGCGCGGGCCGCAAAGATTATTGCCGACGGTGCCCGGCAGGGCGGTTGCGTTGCAGTGGTCTCGGCCATGAGCGGGGTGACCAACCGGCTAATCGATGCCGCGAGAAAGGCGCAGACTGGCGTCGAGAGCGAAGCGACGGCGGTGACGGACGCTCTACGAGCACAGCATGAGACCGCACTGACAGCGTTGGTCAACGACGAGCAAAAGCGTGTCAGTGTGCGAAAGAAAATTGAAGAGGTTCTTTCCGAAGGACGCCGCTTGCTGGAAGGCACTGCCTTGTTGCGCGAACTCACCGCCAGAACGCTCGATGCCGTTTCTAGCTTGGGCGAAAGACTATCCGCGCCGCTAGTTGCGGCTGCGGTGCGGGAATTGGGTCTGCCCAGCGAGTCCGTCGAAGCCACAGAATGCGTTGTTACCGACGATTTTCATGGCGGTGCCGAGCCGCTAATGGAGGAAACGCGCACGAAATCGGAAGCTCGGCTTCGGCCGTTACTCGGAAAGGGAAGCGTGCCGGTGGTGACCGGCTTCCTGGGAGCTACGAAGGCGGGAGAGCTTACCACCCTGGGCCGCGGCGGCTCCGATTATTCGGCCACCATCCTTGGCGCCGCCATGGACGCGGACGAAGTGATCATCTGGACGGATGTGGAGGGCGTTTTGACTGCGGACCCACGACTGGTGTCCGAGGCGCGCACCATTCCGGTTATTTCATATCGCGAGGCCGCGGAGCTAGCTTATTTTGGCGCCAAGGTTCTCCATCCAAAGACGCTGAAGCCGGTAGTACAAAAGGCTATTCCGGTGTGGATTCGCAACAGCTTTGCGCCGGACAAATTGGGGACAAAAATTACGCCTGAGGGCCGCAGTATAGGCGGCGGAGTGAAGGCGCTTACGGCTATTCGCGATGTCACGCTGATTAGCGTTGGCGGACCCGGGATTGTTGGACTGCCGGACGTAGTTGGGCGGACATTTTCCACCACTTCGGAAGTGCGAGCGAGTGTGCTGCTGATTTCGCAATCGTCTTCACAGAACGACATTTGTTTTATCGTTTCGGCGACGGATGCGGACCGTACGGTGGAGGCGCTGCGTAAGGAGTTCGCGCAGGATCTCGCCCACGAGACGGTGGAGCACATCACCGTGGATCCCAACATCGCCATCGTTGCCGTGGTCGGAGAAAATATGCGCGGCACACCAGGCGTGGCTGGCCGGACGTTTAATTCTCTCGGCCGTCAGAATGTAAACATCATTGCCATCGCGCAGGGTTCGTCGGAAAGCAATATTTCGTTTGTGATCGAAGAAAAAGATGTGAAGAAAGCGCTGCTTGCGACCCACTGCGAATTTGGACTGGATGCGCCTCCGAACGGGGGCTGAGTAGCTTTAGCGGGTACGGCCTCCAGCAGATTCGAACTCAAAATTAGGATCAAGCAAATATACGCAGTTGAGATCCTTCGGACCGCAAAAGGCGCGGCCCTCAGGATGACACCTTGATTTTGTTTTGTGTCTTGACGATTCAACAGCGTCAGCAGAGAGCGGTCAGAAGCTCCGGCTAGTACATATGCTCGCGGCTGTAGAGCTTTTCTCCCACGGGAATCTCCACGCGAAGCCTATTCGTCGGAACCGGCACGGGACAAGTGGTGTACGGATTGTAGGCGCACGGCGGATTCCGAGCTTTGTTGAAATCCAGCTCGACCGTTTTCCCGTCGGGGCCATCTTTCGGCGCGTCCGGATCGAGAAAACGTGAAGCGGGATAGGTCGATTTCCCGCTGGTCAGATCGCGGAACACGATGAAGAATCCGGGGCCTTCGTCGGCCGCCTCGGCTTCCAGCCGAAACTCCTGTCCACGCAGAGTGAAGAGCATATATCCCAGTGCTTTTACTTTGATGGGATCGCCGAGTATGTTCTGCGAATCGAACTCCTTTGGTTGGGCATACGGAACGTATTTCGCGGTAACGCGGTAGGATTCGTCCACCCGAAACCATTTCAAGCCGGTAAAGTCTTTTCGCACCTTGCTGTTTTTGTCGCGAAGACGAATTGCGAACCGGGTGCCGCTTACGTGTACATAGAGCGTTAAATCACCGAGGGTCAAATAGTTGGCCTTTTCATCGGGGCGAAGTTCCGCGGATTCCACCGGCTTGCCTCCGATGGTCGCTTGCACGCCTTTTTCCAACCGCACCTTCGTTCTCCCTGCGTGAAAATCGAAGACCCCAGCTACTGGCGGAGCCGACGGCGGCAGGACGATATCGTTCAACGGATCGGAACCGAAGCGATTTTCGCCCTCGTGCAGCCAGAAAATTCCCGAAACGGTGAGCCACCCCGTATCTGAAGTAAGTTTCGCTTCATAATTCTTTCGCCAGGTTTCGACAGATTGGTGGTAGGAACTATTTTCCGCCGCGAAGGCGGTCGCAAAGCACAATGCCGCGAGGGTCGCGACGAACCCCCAATTCGAATTTTTTTGCGATCGCATGCGAACAAGTCTCCGGGATTACGGGTGGCATAATAAAAACTATCGCGAACAAAATCCGGGGGCAACTGGCGGAAGACCTAAGTGAATGAAATACGTTAGGGTCCGTGCCCTCACCTACAGTTTGTATGCTGCAATCCCTGATCGCAAATACTTGAATCGGGGTATCGTGTTTCACTTTCTTTCCTGGTTTCCTCTGAACATGGAGGAAACCGAAATGCAGAAAGTACGTCGTTACATCCGTGGTGCGCTTCTCACCGCCGCTCTGGCGGTTCCGGTTGCGCTCGTGGCCGCTCCCGTTCCCCAGGAGGCCCAGGTGCAAGTTCGCGTCTACGACAGCGAGCACAAGGACTATCACAACTGGGACGATCATGAGAACGCAGCTTGGATACGTTTCCAAGACGAAAATCACAGGAAGCATCACGAATTCACGAAGGCGGATAAGAAGGAGCAGGCGGAATACTGGAACTGGCGCCACAGCCATCCAGATTGAGAAGAGTGACGCGCTAGAAACGGGCGGGAGGGGAGCTCGATCGGCCCAAGACCCAGGTTCGCACACCGAACCTGGGCTCCCTTCGCGGCGCTTTACGCGGTGTTCTTTAGGTTTGCGCTGCTGCCGAAGCACGCTTGCGATGATATCGCGCGAGCCCTGCCCATGAGAGCTCCAACGCTCCGTTGAATACGTAATGATTCGCTTCCTCGATCGATAGAGTGCAAGCAGTTTCCGCGTTTACGGCAGCTGAAAAAGCTGCCACGGCTTGCGCTTCATCGCTCGTTGTGGAGAGTAGTCTCTCGACCAGGTCGCTCCAGCGACGCACACATCCGCGGTACAGCTCGATATGCCGGGCGGGATGGTCTGAGAAACCAAAGTGTGTGAGAAATAGTCGGCTGGGCTGCAATTCGGCGATCGCATCCAGTGAATTGTTCCAGACTTCCAGGTCGATATCCGGAGGAGGCGTGGCCGGAAGAATGAAGGAATTGCCTTCCACACAAATACCGGCGGTGTCTCCGACGAAGGCCACTTTTTCCGCCGTATCAAAGTAAGTGACATGGTGGGAGGCGTGCCCGGGAGTATAAAGGACGCGCAGTTCGCAGCCATCGATGCGCAATGTTTCGCCTCCGTCCAAGACGTGAAGGTTGCCTTGGGGAACCGGGAGAAACTCGCCGTACAACCTTTCCATCCTGTCGCCGTAAAGACGCACCGCGCTACTCAAGAGTTTTGTTGGGTCGACCATATGCTTAGCGCCTTTGGAGTGCACGTACACCTTGATCCGGGGATTTTTGCGCACCAACGACCCGGTTGCTCCGGCATGATCTAGATGGATGTGTGTCAACAAGATTGCCTTCAGATCGGCGATCCCTAAGCCTCGAGCGGCGAGCTCCGACTCCAGTGTCGGGAGCGTTGACGCCGGACCAGGATCAATCAAGAACTTTTCCTCTCCAGCGAGCATCAAAGTCGCGGCGATTGAGCGTGGGTGTCCGAGCCAATTCAATTCGATAGGGTTGATCGTCTGCACAGCAGAAAATTGTAGCGCAGCCGGGAAGCACCGCGAAGCCGGTATCCGGGAGGCTCCCGACCGAAACCGAATAGGCGATAGGAATCACTTGCAGAATGATGAACTTATGGACTATGCTTTTGCCGCATCGAATTGTTTCCCTAGAGCACTTGTCCCAGTCTGCGGCAAGTGCGTGCTTCCGCCCACGGAATGAGAAACAAACATCGTGCAGAAATCTGTGCTGTGCTCACCCGCCATGCAGCCGGGGACATTTGCGGGTATAGCGCAGAAACAAGGGGATCTTCAGCTATGTATTCTGGGAGGAATATCATGCGCAGATGGTGTGCAACTCTGACACTAGGCGCGTTGTTGGCTCTGCCGCTTTACGCGCAGCAGAAGGACGCGACCTCGGACAGTAACAACGGTACTACCGATACTACGGCCGCGCCGGCACCGGCGCCGAGCGAATACAATATCGCTCCAGCGTCACGCAATATGTTCGCAATGCCTGCGGCCCCCGCACCAACTCCGGACATTTTTTCGGACTGGGCGAACAACCCGTGGAATCGTCACGCTTGGGGATTGCTCACGCCTAGGTATGAAATCGCGGGATTGTTCAGCTACATCAACTTCAATCCCGGCGGCGGATTTAAGAGCTGGAACAACTACGGCGCAACAGGTTCGTTCGCGTATAACGTCAACAAGTGGCTAGGGCTCGTCGCGGAAGTGGGTGGTTACAGCTTCAAGCGGCAGGTTTTCGTGACCGACAGCAGCGGCAATGTGACGCTGAGCGGGGTAAGCGGCTCACAGCAGACGTATCTCTTCGGCCCGCGTGTAAATTTCCGTCACTTCGACCACTTTGTGCCCTTTGCCGAGATTCTGTTTGGCGCCGGGCACGCAGGTTTGCAATTAACCGGCGATCAGGGCGGCCAAGGCACTTTTGCGCTGGCGGCCGGCGGCGGCGTGGACGTGATTTTCACGAAGTACTTCGCGTGGCGCTTCTTCCAAGCCGACTATTTGATGACGAACTACTCCGGGACGAATCTTGGTGCCGACGCGCGCCAGAACAGTTTCCGGATTGGCTCCGGCATCGTGCTGCGTTGGGGCTATCCTCCCGAGCCGCCGAAGCCGAATCATCCGCCGGTTGCCGCCTGCTCCGCGGATAAGCCGTCGGTTTATCAGGGTTCGACAGATGCGGTTGGCATTCACGTGAACGCGAGTGACGCGGACAACGATCCGTTGACCTACAGCTATTCCGCCACCGGTGGTACGGTGGACGGCACTGGCTCGGACGTTCGCTGGAACCCCTCCGGGCTCGCGCTCGGCTCCTACACCGTCAATGCCAAGGTGGATGATAGCCATGGCGGAACAGCAACCTGCGCGGTCGACGTTGCAGTTGTAAAGCGTCCGAACTCGCCGCCAGTCATTTCTTGCGCTCCAGAACGCAACCCGATTATCTCGGGCGAGCGTGTCGCCATTAATTCGAAGGCTAGCGATCCGGACAACGATCCACTGACCTACAGCTACGCCACCACGGGCGGCCAGATTTCCGGCAATGGCCCGACGGTGCAGTTCGACTCCACAGGTCTCGCGGCAGGCAGCTATACCGTGACTTGCACGGCAGACGACGGACAGGGCGGCCGCACCAGTGCGACCACCACCGTTGACGTGCAGCAGCCGGCTCCGCCGCCACAGGCGACCAAGGTCGGTGATTGCGGCTACACCAAGGTTGGTGCTGGCCGCTTTGACAACGCTTGCAAGCGCGTGGGCGATGACGTTGCCCTCCGCCTGAAGAGCGATCCGAATGCCAAGGTGGTTATCGTTGGTTTCGCGGACCCGAAGGAACCCAAGGCTGCGAAGCTGGCGGAAACCCGCGCAGAAGGCGCGAAGAAGTATCTCGGCGAAAAGGGAATTGATGCTTCGCGCATCTCTACCCGCGTCGGGACCGCTTCTACCGAAAAGGGCTCGGAGAAGGACAACCGACGGGTTGACTTCATCCTGGTGCCAGAAGGCGCAACCTACTAAACCGCGACTGGCGAGAGCCGATTCTGCTCACGCTAGAACACGCAATGCATTGCCGGGCTCTCGAAGGGTAAACTTCGAGAGCCCGGTTTATTTTTGCCCTTTTTTTGTTGTGAGTTTTCTTTGCGAAGTGGCACAGCGTCTGCCCGAAGGAGAAATTGGTTGCTGTTTGTAAGGAAAACGTGGCGATTGTGTGCTCTCGCGGCGTTCGTGTTTCTGGCGCGAGTGAGTTCCGCTCAGCAATGGAGCCAGATTGGTCCTGAAGGCGGATTCGTTGTTTCGATGGCGCAAAACTCCAGCGGAGTGATTTTTCTCGGTGTCCCTGATGGGCACATTTTTGCAAGTGAGGACGGCGCAGCGCATTGGGAGTTGCGAGGGCGTGTCGGTTCGCGGACGGACGGCGTGGTTGCACAAATTGTTGCGAGCCCACAGGGCACACTCTTTGCGGCGGTGTGGTATCGCGAAGCCGGGGCTGGCGGGGGCGTTTTTCGCAGCGACGATGGCGCGCGAACGTGGTTGCTGTCGGGTCTCGAGGGTCAAGCGGTGCGTGCTTTGGAAATGGCCTCGCCGCGAGAGGGTGATCTATTGGCCGGCACGCGCACAGGAGTGTTTCATTCTCCGGACAACGGCAAGACGTGGCAGAGAATCTCTCCGGCGGACAATCAGGAACTGCAGAACATAGACTCGCTCGCAGTCGACCCGCAAGATGCGGCGGTGATCTATGCGGGCACGTATCATTTGCCGTGGAAGACTACCGATGGCGGCGCGCACTGGCAGGTTGCCGGAACCGGAATGATCGATGACTCCGATGTGATGAGCTTGCGAGTCGATTCCACAAATCCATCACGGATATATCTCAGCGCCTGCTCGGGAATTTATCGTAGTGACAATCGCGGCGGGTCGTGGCTCAAGTTGCAAGGAATTCCTTACGGCTCGCGGCGGACACAAGCGATTGTGCAAAACCGCGACAATCCAGACACGCTCCTCGCGGCGACGACGCAGGGATTATGGCTGACTCGAGATGCCGGCGAAAACTGGAAACGCACCACACCTGCCGACTGGGTTATCAGCAGCGTTTTGGTTCTCCCTGCAGCGGCGGATTCGAAACGGAAGGTAGTGCTGGGCACGGAGGGGCAGGGTGTTCTGGTCAGTGAAGACGATGGAGAAACTTTTTCGGTGTCGAACATCGGCTTTCGGCACGTGGTTGGAAGGCAGCTTGTCAGCGATCCGCGAAGAACCGGGCATCTCTTGCTGCTCTCGCAGCAAGATGGCACGCAACTCCTGGAGAGTTCGGATTCCGGGGGCACTTGGCATCTTGTGCCCGCTGCCATCGAGGACCTACGGAGAAAAACGGAAAAACTGGACTTCGGATCGGTTGGACAGGTCTATGGGACAAGCTGGGGCTGGCTTGTTCAAATGAAAGGGGGCCAGCTATTTTTGTTTGATGAGAACGTCGGCCGCTGGAGAGAACGGAGACTCGTCTGGACGGCGGCGCCGACGGCGAAGCAAAATTCGTCGAGCCGAAAGACTACGGCGGTTACAGCTACCAGAGCCCCGGTGAAGGGAAACGTCCTTGCGGTTTCCGAGGATGGCATTTTTCTCGCTACTTCCGTGAGCATAGCGCGTTGTGGTCCTGAAGGCGATTGTCAGCAACTCGTAGCCTTTGCGCAATCGCGTGCCGTTCAAGACCTTTTCGTTTCTGTCGATGAGAATCAAGTGCTCGCGCTGCAAGAGAACAAATTGGGAGTCTCTTCGGATCGCGGACGAACGGCATTCTGGCGAGATTGGCCCGCTGGCGGCGGAGCAGCCCACTGGATCGAGGCGGCAAACGACGGTGCCGCGATATTTTTGGCAACGGACAACGGTCTCTACCGTTCCAGGGACAGCGGCGGTACTTGGACGCTGCTCGAGCACGGATTGCCTGCAGCGCGTATGCAATCGTGGTTAGAAACCGGCGGCAGATACTACGTCGTTACGAGTCAGGGTGGGATTTACGTTTCGACGGACGACGGAGAAAGTTGGGCGCGACTGAATCGCGAAACGGAGAGCAACGGTTTCGCTGGGCTAGTAGCGCTATCGGAAGGCCGAATCGCAGCAGGGTCAGTGTCGGAAGGGGTGCTCGCTTTCGGACAGGCTGCGGCTCAATAGGGCGAGCCAATGGCGGCGATAAGGCAGTTCGAGTTGGAACGTCGAGTGGCTTACGCGCTGTCTCATAGCGGTACATGTCAGTAAAAGCACACGCCCGCATTTGCAGTCCCACTCCGGAGCGTCATCCACGGCGGCCCATCCTCCCAGCAGGAGGCTACAACCGAAATGGAACACTCACACGCGACGCAAGCGGCAAGCGCGACTTTTCAGAAAAGTTCACCCCCGATTTCGCTCGACTCTGACGCTATGATTCGGCTGGATTCACAACCAGTACACGTGCTTGTAGTGGACGACGACGAACACATTCGGTTGGCGAAGGGCATCTCCCAGTTGATTGCTGTTCCGCTAGAGCACGATGGTTGCGTGAGCGGCGTCCTGATAGCGGGAATTGGGCACAGCAGATCCGCACTGGAGACGATTCAGCGCATCGAGTTGCGCGCGCAGTTGGCTTCCTCAGTACTTTCCCGCGTCCGCCGGGAAGCTGTAGAGCGTCGCAGGGTTGCGCTTGAGAAGGCTCTCTTCGATCTCAGCGGCGAACCCGTCGCCATCGTCGACCGCGATGGTTTTCTTGTGGGCATGAGTCGCGGTGCACGAAACCTCACGAAAGAGCGCGAAGTCGACCACAGCCACCGCGAACCGCGTCGGCTCGCGCAAGTCTTCCGGCCTCGGGACTGGGAAGAGGTCGACCACTGGCAAAAGTCAGGCTTTGCGAATTCCGGCAACGCCGAAGAGGTGTTTCCGGACGCGCAACTTCAGGATGGAAAAAGAGTGCGGCTACGCAAGCTAGGAGCCTTTCAAGAGCAGTTCGTTGCCGTGAGATTTGAACCGCTGCAGCCAGATGATCGTTCGCGGAGCCTGGAGGAAGTTGAGGAAGAGTTTCAACAGGTGGTCGCATGGATGGAGGAAGGAGTGGCTGTGTTCGACGCGCATAACCGCTTGCGGAGCCACAATGTGCGTTTTCTGCAGATGCTCGGAACTCCGGAAAGGGAAGCCAGCGAACTGCACACACTCGAGGATGTTCTCCGCCGCAGTCGAAAAAATGCGGCGAACCCGGAAGAGTTCGCCGCGTCACAGATGAGCAGAACCGGGAACGCGCGGCTTGCGACACTTTGTTCGGGAGAAACGCCCGCTGCAGAAAAGCCTGCGAGCGCCTGACCGCGATAGAGCATCATCCACGCACCGGGCGCGAAAACCGTTTTGCCGAGAAGTGGGTACTTTTGCAGACCTGCGTAGTCATACGACGCTTCGCGAAGGCTGGCGAAGGGTGCTTCCGCCACAACGGCCTCAATGCGAGGATCAGCACCGGCTGATTGTAGTGCGATGCCTGCTCCCATGGATTCTCCCAGCGCAAAAATGTGCGTCGGATGTTCGGAAGCAATCAGTGCGTCGACAATTACGCGCGTATCGTTGCGCCCAAGCCAACCGTAGGTGGCTGCCGCTCCTTCGCTTTCGCCGTGCGCTCGCGCATCCAATAGCGTTACGCCATAACCAGCGCGCAGGAGAATCAGCGCGTGTTCGACTACGCCCATACGGTTATCAGCTACGCCGTGGAACAGCAGGATCCAAGAACCATTTGGATTGGGCGCGCACTTTCCAGCCACGCAGCAAAACGCCATCGGGAGCGCGGACGTCCATTTCTTCGCGATGCGCCGGTATCGTTGCAAAGCTGGCATCGGCTTGTTGAATCAGATCCGGTGTGAGCGGCCGTCGAACCGGATGTAGAAACGACGGCGCTACCAGCCAACCGAGAATGATCGCCAGAATCGGGGGGAAGAGCAGGAGAATGAGAAGAATCCGCAGGAGCCGGGCCATGTCTATAGGGTTATACGCAAAAAGGGCCAAAATTGTTCGGCTCGGCTGCGCGCTGACGGTGTCAGGAGCGGAATAGAACATCCTCGCGTTGAAACATTTTGACCGCCAGGAATAGCGCTACGGCCGCGTATACGCAGGTCGATCCAAAAATGATGGCGATGTAATTCCAGTGATAGGTATCGGTGACAAGTTCCTTGCACAACAGGCTGGCATTCAGGATCGGGATGAGCGCGAGCTTGGCATCCAAATCTATCGGAAGCATCGCGCACACCGCCGGAATAATGACGATGAACATCAGAGGGGTGACGTAACTTTGCGCCTCCTTATAGCTTTTCGCGAATACGGCTACGGTCATCAGCGCGGCGGCGAAAAGCACTGCGACGGGGAGCACCATGATGAATATGGAGAGCACGGTGTGAAAGTGAATCTGCAGTTGCATCTGCTGCGCGGCCTCGGCGCCCGCACTGTCGAAGGCGTGAGCCTTGCCAAGCACGAAGAAAGAAATTCCCATCGAAGTAACGGAGAGGGCGGCGGTAGTCAGGGCAGTTGTCAGCACCAGAAAGAATTTGCCGAGCACCAGATCGAGCCGGGAAATCGGGCTGGAGAGGATCGTCTCCATGGTGCCGCGTTCTTTTTCGCCCGCGGTCAGGTCCATGGCTGGATACATGCTGCCGGTCAGACAAAGAAGGATAACCATATAGCCGATCAATCCCCCAAACGCTGCCGCGCCGACCTTCTCAGGAGGGGCCACGTTTTGCTGTTTGACGTCAAACGGTTTCAGCGCGGATTCGGGCAAATTCTTCGCGGCCAAATTCACTTTCACCAGATTCCCACGATATTCTTCCAATTGCTTTTGAATGCTGTCGGCGGCGACCGAGGACTTCAAGTCGCCATCGTAGTCATAAATCTTCAGCAGCCCGACCTGCTGCCTCGCGAGGCTATCCTGAAATCCCGTGGGGATTTCCACTACCGCGCGAACCTGTTTGTCTATGACTTGGGCTTTCCATTCGCCGCCGGCGGGCAGAATGTCTACGTGCTTCAGTTTGTGAATCTGCGCCAGGATGTCCGGAGAATCCTCGCCGCCAAGGATCATGATTTTGGGGATCTCTTCCTTGGCCTTGCCTACCAGCGCGGAAATCGCCGCGCCGAGGCCGGCAGTGAGTATCGGAAAGAGCAAGAGCGGTACCAGCAGCGAAGAGATCAGCGTACGGCGATCGCGCAGCGCTTCCTTCAGTTCTTTGCGGTAGACGACGCCGATGTTCCTGAAAGACATGTCAGACCGCCTCCTCGCCGGCATACAGCGGCGCGACCACCTTGACAAAAATTTCCTCGAGGTCCTGTTCCTGGTATCGCGCGCGTAGTTCCGCGAGTGTGCCTTCCGCCAGAAGTTTGCCGGACTGGATAATCCCGATCACATCGCAAAGCTTTTCCACCTCGCTCATCACGTGGGTGGAAAAAATAACCGTCTTCCCACGTTCCCGGCATTCGCGGATGAACTGGATAATCGTTCGGGCCGTCATGATGTCCAGGCCAAGGGTCGGCTCGTCGAAGATCATTACTGCGGGGTCATGGATCAGCGTGCGGGCAATGGACGTTTTCTGTTTCATGCCGGTGGAGAGTTTGTCGCAGCGCCGGTCGCGGAAGCTGTTCATGTCGAGGCGGGTGAAGATTTCATCAAGGCGCTTTTTCAACGTGGTTTCATCCAGTCCGTTCAGGCGTCCGAAATATTCCACCATTTCCTGGGAAGTGAGGCGCGGGTAGAGCGCTGTGGCCGTAGAGAGAAAGCCAACGTTCGCGCGAACTTTCGCCGGTGCGTCGATCACGTCGTACCCGCAAACGAGCGCGGTGCCGTCCGTGGGTTCCAGGATGGTGGCCAGCATGCGCAGGGTGGTGGTCTTGCCTGCACCATTGGCGCCCAGCAAGCCGTAAATCTGACCGGGTTTGCAGGTGAAACTTACTCCATCGACGGCGCGAATCAGGCCGCGCTTTTTGTCCTTAAAGACCTTGCTGAGACCACGCGTTTCAATCATGGAACAGACCTCTTAGCCTGGGAGAATTGGCGCACACCGCCGCTTCGACTTATACGTACTGCAGCCGGAAAAGACTTCACCTGGCCGGCAATTCAAGCGCCTTCAGGACCGCTCAACGGAAAAAATCGCTTGTGCTTTGTGACAAAGCCGTGTGACAAAGAAGGCGCTAGCCCGCATCCCATACTCGTGGGCGTCGCCGGATAACATTGTAGAGAAATGACAACGCCTCCTGCTAAGCTTTATATTAGCCTTCGACCGCCACAGGCCATCGCCGGTAAGCAACGGACAATCACAGACCAGGCCAGGTTTTTTGCAGAAAAAAGAAGTAGACGAATGCTTATGGCGTGGCGCAAAAGAATAAGCGTGAGTAATGGATAAGCGGTTAAGAAACCGGACAATCGTGCTGCTCATCGGTGCCGTGGTGCTGGCTTTTGTATTGGTGCGGCTAAGCGGGCGGCAGCCGGTGGCCAAAATCTCGGCGATGATTCCCGGCAAGCAGAACATCGTCTCCTCGGTGACCAGCAATGGCAAGGTCGAACCTATATCCCCTTACAGCATTCGCGCGCAACTGGATACCTTCGTCGAAAAGGTAGGAGTCTCCGAAGGGCAAAACGTCAAAAAGGGCCAGATGCTTCTGGAACTGAACGTGAAAGACGTCTCGTCCCAGCTCGATGCCGCGAAGGCCAGATTATTGCACGCCCAGGACGATTTGCGGGCGGCGCAGTCAGGCGGACGCAGTGACGACGCTGCGCGAGTCAACGGCGACCTGCTCAAGGGGCAAGCCAATCGCGATCGTTTGAAGCGGCAGCAGGAATCCTTACAGAAATTGGTCGCGCAGGGCGCTGCAACCAAAGACGAAATAAACGCAAACGCGCTGCAACTGGCCAATGCGGAGTCCGAGCTGCAACGCGTCACCGCGGTAAAACAAGAATTTACCCGCAAAGTCCAGCTGGATAGCTCAGGAGCGGCCCTGGCGGTAGAACAGGCCAAGAACGATGTTGCGGCGCTGGAAGAAAAAGTGCGACAGGGGCGTATCGTCGCTCCTGTGGATGGCACGCTGTATAACTTGCCTGTGAAAGCCGGCGACTACGTAAAAGTAGGCGATCTGCTAGCGGAGATGGCCGACCTGCACCAGGTGCGCGTGCGGGCATTCATTGACGAGCCGGAACTTGGCACGTTGGAGCCGGGCCAGCCGGTGAAAATTACCTGGGATGCGTTGCCCAGCCGCAGCTGGCCAGGAAAAACCGAGATCATCCCCAAGCAAGTGGTGGCGCGCGGCTCGCGAAGTGTGGGCGAACTTCTGTGTTCCGTGCAAAACGACAATCTGGAGTTGTTGCCGAACACCAATGTGAACGTTCGTATCCATTCGCACGAACGGTTGAACGTCCTCGCCGTCCCTCGCGGGGCTGTTGAATTGGAGGGCGGGCAACGATATGTGTTTGTTGTGAAAAACGGGATTGGGAAGAGCGTTGTGGAAAAGCGGGCTATCCAGGTGGGTATCGCAGACGCGACGAACTATGAAGTCATAAGCGGACTGAACCAGGGTGAAGTAGTCGCGCTTCCCGGTGATTCCGACCTTCGCGATGGTTTGCCCGTAAAGGTGGTGAACATGGACACCTCAAACCTGAAGAGCGTGAAAGATGCGGATCTTTAGTCGCGCGCAATTCCGCGTATTGTGCTTGGCGATGGTGCCTGTGCTTGCACTCGCTGCCCAGACGCCTCTGGAATCGGCGAAGGCCGCTTACGAAAAAGGCGACTACACGAAAGCCATCTCCATTCTGCAGTCCGAAGCCACGAAAGACCCGCAAAACGGTGAAGTGCAGCTTCTGTTGGTCAAGGCTTACCTGGAAACGAAACAGGTTGACGCGGCGGTGAGCAGCGCGGAGAAGGCCGTAGCGATCGCGCCAAATAATTCCGAGTATCACCAGTGGCTCGGACAAGCCTACGGAGAAAAGGCCAGCCACGCTTCGATGTTCAGCGCGTATCCGCTGGCGCGGAAAACACAGAAGGAGTTTGAGACGGCGGTGCAGTTGGACGCTCACAATTTTGATGCAGCGCAGGATCTTGTGGAATACGATTGCACGGCGCCGGGGATGGTTGGCGGTGGCGAAGACAAGGCGCAGCCGTTGATTCAGAAGTTGGCGAGTATGGACGCGGCGGAAGGCCACTATGCTGCCGGAAATTGCCGGCAGGCAAAAAAAGATTACCCGGCGGCGGAGGTCGAATTCTCCAAAGCCCTGGACAGCCATCCAAAATCCGCGGACCGCATCTATGAAATTGGTGACTATTTCGTCGAGCACGCCAAGCCTGAAAAACTGTTGGAGGTGGCCGCGCAGGGCGAAGCCCTAAACGCGAGCGACCCGCGGCCGAAGTATTACCGGGCCGTTGCGTGGATTCTGACTAGCGAGAAACTCCCGGACGCGGACAAACTTCTGCGCGAATATATTCAAGTGACGCCGCTGCGTTCGACCTACCCTAAGCCATGGGAGGCACATTACTGGCTGGGACGCTTGCAAGAACAAGAGAAAAACAACAGCGCGGCGCGAACGGAGTACGAAGCAGCGCTGAAGCAGAATCCAAGGTGCAAGCTTGCGCAGGAAGCGCTGAAACAACTCGGGAATAAGTAAACGGCGCACTTTCATTCATGCAGATACGCGAATCCTTAACGGTGGCGGTGGACGCACTTCGCGCCAATAAATTGCGCGCGGTGCTGACCTCGATCGGCGTAATTATTGGGAGCGCCTCCATCGTGCTGGTGGTCACCGTCGCGCTGACCAGCCAGAAGTTTGTCATCTCACAGATTGAGGCCATTGGGTCAAATCTGGTGTGGGTGGAACTGGTGAAACGGCCGGAAAAGACTCAGCCGCTCAGTCACGAGCTCACCATCGCGGACATGGAAGCCTCGAAACAAAACATTCCCGAAATTGTCGGGGTCATGGGTTTTTCGGATATTGCCATGACCGTTGTTGTCGAGGGGCAAGCTCGCCCAGTCCGCCTGATTGGCGTGACCGATGGCTACCAGCAGATTCGTAGGCTGATTATGCTGCGCGGACGATATTTCGACGATGTGGATATGCAGACACGCGCCAAAAATTGCCTGATCACCAAGGACCTCGCGGACCGCGTCTTTGGCGTGGAGAATGCCGTGGGCCGCTCGATTCACATGGGCGAGCTGACGTTTACGGTTATCGGCGTGTTTAAGGAACGGGCCTCGACCTACGGTTTGTCGGAAATTCAAAAAGAGTCGGTGATCATCCCGCACTCTCTGATCAAGTATTACACCGGCAGCGATGTGCTAAGTACGTTCTACTCGCAGGCATCGGGGCCGGATCAGATCAGCTCCGTGGCAAAGCAACTCGAGCGGCTAATGAAGAGCCGGCATCCGGTGGAAGCGGAATACAACGTGCAGACTCTGACCGCGATTCTGTCGGCGGCCCGCACGATCGCTATGGCGCTGCGCATCGTGTTGATTGTCATTGCGGCGATTGCGCTGCTCATCAGCGGCATCGGGATCATGAACATCATGCTGGTGACCGTGAAGGAACGCACCCGCGAAATCGGCATACGAAAAGCGGTCGGCGCTGCCAGCAAGGAAATCATGTCGCAGTTCCTAATCGAAGCCTTTTTGATCAGCGGCGGCGGGGCGGTGATCGGAATTTTGATCGGAGTGCTTATTCCGGTGATCGTGCAGCAGTTATTGCCTGGCAATCTTCGCGTTCCCATTTCACCCTGGAGCGTGCTTCTGGCGTTCCTGGTTTCCTGTTCGACAGGTTTGTTTTTTGGTTGGCTACCGGCGAGTCAAGCTGCAAGACTCGTGCCCGTGGACTCGTTGCGGTACGAATAAAAAGAAGAAGGGGCAATTATGGTTGGGAAGCGATGGATTGTTGCGAGTTCGATGGGCTGGTCACTATTGAGTCCTGCCATTCTGCTTGCGCAGGGCACTGCGCCCGCGTCCCCTGCAGCGGAAACGCAAGCTGCGCCGTCACCCTTTCAGGGTGCGCCGATCTCGCTCACGCTGAAGCGAGCCGTTGAACTGGCGCTGCAGAATAGCAAGGACATCCAGGCTGCCAAGCTGCAAACACGCGTTGCCGGCGATGTGGCAAATGTGACGAAAGCGGAATTTCGGCCGAACATCTATATTGGCTCGGGAGCGGGTTACACCTACGGAATTCCAGCCACTCCCGGCGGACAAGCGCCATCGGTTTTCAACGCGACCTACAACCAGCAATTGTTTAACGAACCGCTGCGGGGATTGGAGCACGAGCAAGAGGAACAAGCCCGCGCACAGCGGTTCGCACTGGAACAGACACGGGACCTTGTCTTGATCCGGACCGCCAGCGCCTACCTGGAGCTTGTGAAGGTGCAGAGTTCGCTGGAAGTGCTGCGCAAGGAAAAAAACAGCACCGATAAGATTCTGGAAGTAACCAAGCAGCGCGAAGGCGAAGGCTTTGAATTGCCCATGGAGGTCACCCGCTCACAACTTATGCGCGCGCAGGTGGTGCAGCGCGTCCTGCAATCGGAAGGGCGGCAGGATGAGCTGGAGGTTTTCTTGCGGAACGAAATGGGATTGCCGACAGACCAGCCGCTGGAATTGACGGCAGAAGACCTGCCCGGCTCCGCGGAGCAAGAGGGTGCGAATCTGGTTGCGCTGGCATCGCAGAACAGCACCAGTATTCTTTTGGCGCAATCCGACGTAAAGGCAAAAGAGTTTCGGCTCCAGGGAGAAAAACGCGGTAATCTCCCGACGGTCCAGCTTGTTGCACTGTACAGCGTGCTTGCGAAATTCAACAATTACGAGCAATACTTGGCCAATCCAAATAACTTCCGTTACAACAACCTGAATGCCGGCGTAAACATCCAGCTGCCGATTTATAGCGCGAAAACGCGCGCAAACATCGAGCTAGCCAAGGCGAATCTGGATGCCGCGAACCTAAACCTGGTGATCAAGCGGAATCAAGTGAGCATCGACGTGCGCCAAAGATCGCGCAAACTGCAACAGTCCGAGGCCGCGAAGGAAGTTGCGCGGTTGGAATTGCAACTTGCGCAGCAAAATGTGAGCGTACTGCAATCGCAATTTGGCGAAGGCAAGCTGAATCTTCGGGACGTCGAAAAGGCGCGGCTGGAAGAAAACGAAAAGTGGATGAATTATCTGGACTCCAATTTTCAGCGGCAACAGGCTCAGCTTGATTTACTGCGCACCGCCGGACAGCTCGACAAAGTTTTGCAGTAGCTTCTTCCATGGCCGGGCCGTTCACGCTGGACAAAGATGGGTTAAAGCTTCTGCTCGAGGCCGTCGAACGCCTGGAAAGTGGCTTCGCGTATCTGCCCGCGCAACATTCCTTGGCTCCCAACGCCGCGGGTATAAGCGAAGTCCTCGCAGCAACCGCAGACTGCCTTCAAGACAACTATCCCTACTTCCACCCGTTGTATGCCGGGCAAATGCTGAAGCCGCCGCATCCTGTTGCGCGGCTGGCGTATGCCCTGGCGCAGTGGATCAATCCGAACAATCATGCGCTCGATGGTGGCCGTGCTTCTTCGGCGATGGAGAAGGAAGCGGTTGCCGAAATTGCCGCGATGTTTGGTTGGAAAGCGCACCTTGGGCACCTTTGTGGCGGCGGCACGATGGCGAACCTGGAAGCGTTGTGGGTCGCGGGACAATTGGGTCCGGGCAAGACAATCCTGTCCAGCGAGCAAGCACACTACACGCACAAGAGAATCAGTAGCGTACTGCAACTGAATTTTGAAGCCGTGCCGTGTGACGCGCTTGGGCGGATGAGCCTCGATGCGCTGCGAGCGCGCTTGAAGCGCGGCGATATTGGCACCGTGGTTGCGACCATGGGAACCACCGCGACGGGTTCCGTCGATCCACTCGCGCAAATTTTGGAACTTAGCGGAGAGTTTGGCTTCCGCGTGCATGCCGATTGCGCGTACGGCGGCTACTTTGGATTGGCCGGCAATCTTGCGGCGGAAGCGCGGCACGGGTTCGATCAACTGTACCGGGTGGATTCCATCGTTATCGATCCGCACAAACATGGCTTGCAGCCCTACGGCTGTGGGTGTGTGCTGTTCCGAGATCCGGGCGTCGGCCATTTGTATAAACACGAGTCACCGTACACGTATTTCAGTTCGAGTGAACTACATCTTGGCGAGATCAGCCTGGAGTGTTCTCGAGCCGGAGCGTCAGCGGTAGCGCTGTGGGCGACGCAGCGCTTGTTGCCGTTGAAAAAGGACGGCGAGTTTGCGAATGGCCTGACGCGCTGCCGCGAAGCCGCGTTGGAACTGCATCGCCGGCTGGCAACCGATTCGCGGTTCGTTGCGGCGTTTCCGCCCGAACTGGACATTGTCGTTTTTGCCCCACGTGCCGCCAAGGCGAGCGAGTCCTCTGACCTCAGCAGGAAGATATTCGACGCCGCAGCGCGAAGGAATCTGCACCTGGCTGTGGCCGAGCTCCCGGTGTCTTTCTTCGCCGCGAACTTCGATGGCATGGAGACGGATCGCGAGACGCTCACTTGCCTGCGCTCGGTGCTGATGAAGCCGGAACACCTGGAGTGGGTCGACCGGATCTGGGAGCTATTGAGCGCAGCGACTGCGGAAGCACGAGCCCGGTAGCAAGGCGAAGCACATCACCGACAGGTCCTTGACAGGTCATATAAAAACTTATATAACTCAATCGTGACGAGCAAGGGCTCCAAAAGCCGTATTCGCTGGGAGGGTGATTCGAACGAGGTGATTCGCACGTGGCCTCAGGAAATTCGTCAGAATTGTGGTGGCGAACTCACGCGTTTGGAAAACCATGAAGACCCTTTAGACAGCAAGCCGATGGGGAAGAGGCTACCTGGCGTGAATGAATTGAGAGATGAAGACAAGGACTCTTGGTACTGTCTACTATTTGCGCTCAGGCTGGATTTACGTTCTGCACTGTTTCACCAAGAAGTCTAACCGGACTTCACCGGGAGATATCGCGATAGCGAGGCGACGCCTCGCTGCGGTAAGACAACGGGATGATGCCCCGTTGACGAAAGGGGAAAAGTGAGAAGAGCCAAAGAGAGAAACGTATTCGATGATCTAGGCTTCTCGCGTGAAGAGGCGGTGGCCCTGCAGATCAAGGCTGACTTGCACTCAAAGATCATCAAACAGGCAAAAAACTACAAACAAGCGGAGTTGCAGAGGATCCTCCGGGAACCACAACCTAGAGTGAGTGATCTACTGCGAGGGAAGATTGCGAAATTCAGTCTAGAGACTCTGATCGACTACGCCAGCGCTTTGAACATGCGCCCCGAGATCGTCACGCACAGGCCAATGGCCGTGCATGAACCTATGACGACCTAATGGGAAACCCCGTCTGACGGCCGAAGCTTTTCTTTTTCGACCGTGAATTTCGTGCTCCTTTGATCGCTCCCCGGCTCTCGTAAGTGCCACTCAATGCAGTATTTAGCCATTGAGTGCACTTTCGGCGCTATCCGCAGAAAGCCATGCGGGGATGCAACCAAGTCAGTTAAACTATTATCTACCTAGCATGGGGGAAGTATCGGCCCTTGACCAGTACGTGTGTGGGTGCAAACCGACAAGGTTTGGAGATTCTTTACGTAGTCTGAGGGTGATGAATGCCGGATGTAATGAAGACGTTGCTGTTGAATCCGCCGAGTTTTGAGAACTTCGACGGCGGCGCGAGCTCGCGGTGGCCTGCGACCCGAGAAATTGAATCGTATTGGTACCCGGTTTGGTTGTCTTACCCCGCTGGGATGATACCGGGCAGCCGTTTGTTGGACGCGTCTCCGCACAAGGTTAACTGGCAGCAGACCGTCGAAATTTGCAAAGACTACGAATTTCTAGTCCTGTTCACGTCCACAGTTGGCTTCGACAGCGACCTCAAGCTGCTCCGAAAGATCAAGGAAGCAAACCCTTCCATGAAGGTGGCGTTTGTGGGTCCGCACGGGCACATCAAGCCCGACGAAACCCTGAACGCCAGTGAAGATATTGACTTCATCGTTCGCGGTGAGTTCGATCACGCCGTGGCCGATTACGCACACGGCAAGCCGCTTGAGCAGATTCTCAGCGCCAGCTACAAGAAAAACGGAAAGATCGTTCACAACGAATCCCGTGGGCAATTGCATACGGAAGAGCTGGATGCGTTGCCTTTTGCCACCGACGTGTACAAGCGGGACTTGCAAATCGAGCGCTACAACGTGCCTTTCCTGCTGAATCCATTCGTTTCGTTCTATTCTTCGCGCGGATGTCCGGCGCTATGCACCTTCTGTATGTGGCCGCAGACACTGTCTGGCCACGCGTGGCGCACGCGTTCGGTGGATAACGTGGTGCAAGAAGTAAAGAACGCGCTGAGTTACTTCCCGCAGATGAAGGAAATTTTCTTCGATGACGACACTTTCAACATTCGCAAAGACCGCGTCATCGAGTTGAGCCAGAAGTTCAAGCCGTTGAAGTTCCAGTGGTCCTGCACGGCGCGGTGCCACAGCAAGTACGAAGAGCTGAAAGCCATGGCTGACGGCGGGGCACGCCTGTTCATCGTGGGATTCGAATCCGGCGACGAGCAGATCCTGAAGAACATCAAGAAGGGCGCGAACCTCAGCATGGCGCGCGAGTTCATGAAGAACTGCCGCAAGGTTGGCATCAAGGTCCACGGCGATTTCATCATCGGTTTGCCAGGCGAAACGAAAGAAACAATTGCAAAGACCATCGATTTCGCGAAGGAACTTGATTGCGAAACGATTCAGGTTTCCCTGGCCCATGCCATGCCTGGCACGGAATTGCACACGCAAATGAGCAAGGAAGGCTTCCTACGCGTGGAGGCACTTGCCGATTCCACCGGACACCAATTGCCGCACATCGAATATCCGCATCTTTCCAAGGCGGATATGATGGCGGGCGTGAACCGCTTCTACGATGAGTACTATTTCCGCCCGAAAGTCGTATGGCGCATTGTGAAAGAAGCGCTGTGGGATTCGCACGAACGCAAGCGCCTCTACCACGAGGCAACGGACTTCCTGAAACTGCGCGCCGAGCGGCTGAAATGGGTACAACAGGGCGGAGACGCACCAAAGACGATGGTGCCGGTCTCGGGAACCTCTTCGGCGAGCGGCAACGACTAACCCTCAAGAATGAGTCACGAGCATAGGCTGCGCATCAAGACGCTATTGATGGTCTGCCTGATGGTGTTCTGCGCCAATGTCGGAGATGTGCTTCTGAAGCGCGGAATGTCCAAGATCGGGGCGGTACAATTATCGCCTTCCGGGCTGCTGCATGCGTTCAAGCTGACCATCACCAGTGGCACAATTTGGCTGGCGATACTTTTTCTGATTGGCTTCACGCTTACGAATATGACCGTGCTGAGCTGGGCCGACTATAGCTACGTCATGCCCGCAGGGGCGTTTGGCTATGCAGTGGTGACGCTTGTGGCCGTGCTGGTATTGGGTGAGACGGTTACGGCAGTCCGGTGGTTTGGAGTGGGATTGATTTGCGCCGGGGTGATTCTGGTTGGCCAGACGCGGCCTCGAACGACTGCGCCAGTGGGAAGTTTGACGCCATGATTCGCTTTCTGATTGTGCTGGTGATCTTTGTTATGTGCGGGGCCTCGGGAGAGATTGCGATTACGCACGGCATGAAAAGAGTGGGAGAACCGGAAGCGCTTCGTCCACGGGAGTTGTTGAGTTTTTTGCGGCGCGCTCTAACCAGCGGCTGGTTCTGGACAGGCGTGCCGCTCATGGCGCTTTCGTTTTACCTTTTGATGGTGCTTCTGTCCTGGGAGCCTATCAGCCTGGTGATTCCGGCGTCGGCGCTTAGCTACGTCGTGGGAACACTGGGTGCAAAATACATTTTGAAAGAGGACGTCAGCCCGCTGCGTTGGGTTGGCGTGCTTCTCGTTTGCATCGGCGTCGCGATTGTGACGGCAGGGTGATCGCCGTGATCGTTACCGAGAAGCTTGCCCCGCCTTTCTGTTTATGAACCATAGCGCGTTCGCAGGTGCCTTAATCGCATTGCTCTCTGGTGCGGCGTATTTGTCTGTTCAAGCGCGCCATCGCTGGGCGAGGCTGTCGCAAACGGATAAAACCTCGGTACTGACTTTCTTCGACATAGTTTGTACGTCCTTGGCGCTTGCCGCCGGTGTCTTCTCGTGGCTCGATTTGCTCGCATCCCTGCGCAATCTCGGCCCGGGCGTTATTTTCTCCGCGCTCTTCAGTACGGCTGTGTTCATTTTTCTTCGTAGTGAAAACCGTCGTGCGAATCAGTTTCAACGACCGGTGGGAATCGTGCTCGGAGAATTCCTCGTCCTGGAAGGCGTGGGGCTATTTTTGCTGGGCCTGCTCTCCGGACGGCAGGAAATCCGCGGGATCGCCAGTGCACTCGCCGGGGTGCTAGTGCTTGGGTGGATTGTTCCGCAATTCCTGAGAAAGAAAGAGGAGCTTCGCATCCTGGACAGAATTCCCGTAGCGGGCGAAAGCCAGCAGCCCGAATACGCTCCGCCGACACCGGAATGCCCGCATCCTGATCGCTGGAGAATGACGGATTCCATGAGTGCCGAGGTCGAGGTGTTGGCCTTCCTCAAGCAATTGGTGTTAACGCTGAAACCCCAGCAAATTGTCGAAACCGGTACGTTTATCGCCTCCAGTACTTTGAAAATGGCCGAAGGAGTCAAAGCCAACGGCTTCGGCAAGATCATTACCTGCGAGTTGGATCCACAGATTTATGCAAAGGCGAAAGAACGGATTGACGCATCCGGGCTCGCGGAGTGGATTGAGGCGCGCAACGAATCCAGTTTGGAAATGCAAGTAACCGGCAATATCGACCTTTTTTTCAGCGATAGCTTGCTTGCGAATCGAGAGAAAGAGATACGCCGCTTTCTACCGCAAATGAGCACGAACGCGCTGGTGGTGATGCACGACACCAGTCCCCACTACAAAATTGCGCGCGAAGCCGCGTTTCACCTTGAGCAGGACGGACTAATCTCCATGGTCTTGTTTCCCACTCCGCGCGGGTTGATGGTTGGGCAGAAACGCGTCGGACGCAAGTAGTCTTGTCGCAGCTTGCTCGAACATTTCTTAGCGAGTGATGGCGCTTGGTGAAACAAATGGCGGCTGATTGGTGAAAACGAATTTCCCGCCTGCATGTGCGAGCTCAAACGTCGGTCCGATGCCTTCCAGAAAAACGCGGCGGTCTTCCTTGTCGGTGACCAGGAAAATTCGCTCGCCGCTGTTCCATCGTTTGGACAACTCTGCGTCATCCAGAAAAATCGCAGGAGCATCGGGGAAGAGCGATCCAAACCACAGCCCGTTCACCCGGCCATTCCAAATCAACTCTTGTTTGCCAGTGTAGAAATTTATCGACGAAGTGCTTGCATATTCCCCGTCCGAGACAATTGCGTCGCCGGGAGCCGAATGCTGCAGGATCGCGTCCGCGAGGGGCTTGGAACCGAGTACGGGGTAGAAAACCCCCAGCGCGATGTGCGCGCATTCGATGAAAACGACAGTCAAAGCAACGAGAGCCCAATTCGCAGCGCGCGTTTTTCCACGCCGGCGCAAAATCCAGTTCAGCCCAGTGCCTAGAAGGAATCCCAGGGCTGTGCCAACCAGAGGGCCGCGGAACAGACTCATAGCACTGCCAGTAAGGTCGAGAAAATGGCCGAGTGATAGAACGTAAACGTCGGGATTCTTGTTCAACAAATCGGCAAGCTCCACGCCGCGCGCCGGCGCATGCGAAACAACGGCGAGGGTACCGGTAATACCCGCGATAAGCACACCAATGACCAGCAAGACTGTAGCGGAGATGCGTCCTACGCGAGCAATAGTTGAGCCAATCTGTGCGTCGGCTTCCCGCGCGAGCCACCAGCCAAGAAGGAGCGCGAGCGCCGGCAACGCAGGAGCAACGTAATATTCTTGGCGCGTGGAAAAGCTGAAGAACAGCAGAATGACCGCGGCCCAGCAGAACAATAGGAGCAATACAGCCTCGGGAGACCTGCGCGCATCTGCAATTCTTGGCAGACGCAATCTTACCTGGGCCAGAGCCTGCGGCAAGAATGCGCTCCACGGGAGCAACCAGAGCAGCAGCAAGCCGTAGAAAAGAAAAATGGGAACGGTGCCGTAATCGGCGGGAATGCGTTTGCCGATGTAGCGCAGAAAATGTTCGTTGACGAAGTAAAACCAAAGGAAACCATTGGCCTCGCCGGCGGGCGGGTTCCGAATTGCCGCGAGGACGTGCCATGGGGCAGCGATCAACAAAAAGACAAGGCTGCTGGAGATGAGACGAAGCTTCAGAAGATGTCGCAGACCGCCAACCAGCAGCAGGAAAACAAAAATGATCGCACACGGAAAAACGATGCCAATCAACCCTTTGGTAAGGACGTTCAAGGCGATGGATGCGGCCAGGCCCCAGCAGGAAAGCAACGAAGGCTTTCCGGATTGCCAGCCATCCAGAAAGAAGTACATGCTCAGGCCGATCCAGAGGCCCACGGTAACGTCCGGAATGAGAAGCCGCGTGAAGAGATACGGTCCAATGGAGCTCAAGAACAAAACGGCGGACCAGAAGCCAGCTTCTGCCGTCAGGAAGCGGCGTCCAAACTGATAGAGAAAAAACACAAGCAACAAAACGCTGAAGTGAAGAAACAGCCGGGCGCTCCAGGTGGAAACGCCAAACAGCTTGAACGCAACGGCCATGGACCAATAGGGAAGAGGCGCTTTTTCCAGATAGCGGATGCCGTTTTCGTGCAGCGTGACCCAATCGCCGCGGGTGAGAATTTCCCGGCCTGCATCCGCGTGAGCCGCGTCGGCGTCGTCAAAAAGCGGCGGATGGAAGAGCCCAGGGCCAAAAATAGCCAGCCACAACAAGGCGAGAATCGCCAAGGAAGGCCAGAGGCGATTAGCAATCGAGCTGGGCATTTGTGAAAGGAATCCTCAGACAGGAACAACCCGGGTCGGGAAATACTTTGTCTAAACTAAAATTGTATCATGCAGGCATAATTCAACAGGGGATACAGGTGCAATCCGAAATGAACGGAAATCGATGTCGGGGAAGCGTAATAGCGCTGCGGGGAGAAGGCGGAGAATGACGTGATGTCTCTGCGCTACCTCATCCTGCTGCCGGCTTTGGGGCCATTGGTGTACTACTGCCTGGCTTTGATTTCGGCGTGGGACTTCTTGCGATCGCTGCGCAGCCGCCCGGCGTTTGATCCAGCTTTTGTGCCGCCCGTGAGCATTTTGAAACCGGTGCAAGGGTTGGATCGCGATGGCTACGAGAATTTTATGAGCATGTGCAACCTGGACTACCCGGAATACGAGATTGTATTCGCCGTCGGTGACCGGGATGATCCAGTGATTCCTCTCATTGAAAAACTGAAGCAAGAATTTCCCAACACGGGCGTTCGGCTGATCGTTGGTGTGGAAGAACTGGGGATTAGCCCGAAGATGAATAATCTTTGCCGGCTGGTGAAGGAAGCGAAATACGAGTTGCTGGTGATCAACGATAGCGACGTGCGCGTCGAGAAAGACTATCTTCGCGATGTGGTGGCACCGTTTGCGGATCCCAAGGTGGGAGTCGTCACCGCTTTCTTCCGGGGATTGACCAACGGCAACTTTGCCGCGGACGTGGACGCGGTCGGGGCACCGACGTTCGCTTTTGCGAGCGCGCTTGTGGCCAGGAAAATGGGCCAAATCGATTTTGCGTTGGGATGGACCATGGCGATAACCAAAGAGCGCCTGGCGGCAATCGGCGGATTCGAAGGGATGGTGGACCATCATTCGGACGACTTCACGTTAGGAAACGAAGTGGCGAAACAGGGCTTTCGTGTGGAATTGACAAAAAAAGCCGTGTGGATGGTATTCCCGGATGAAACGCTGACGGACTTCTTGAAGCATGAGCTGCGATGGTCGGTGATGCTGCGAAACGTACGCCCGGCAGGCTATTGGAGCTTATTCATGACCTTTGGTTTCGCATGGATACTGCTGGTGGCGTTGTTCGTTCCCTCGTGGAAGATCGCGGCCGGCTACGCAGCCTTGTATCTGATTTTGCGTCTCGCGGTAGCGTGGCTGGTGGGCGTGAGAATTATAGGGGACCAGGTGGTGCGTAAGAAGTTGTGGCTCGTGCCGGTGCGCGATGCGCTGGATCTTTGCGTTTACATCGCGAGTTTCTTCTCGAGAACGGTGCAATGGCGTGGACGAAAGTACCGCGTTCAAGGAACATCGTTGATACCTATAGCGAGCGCGGGCAGCAAGACATGAACTTTCCCATTGCGTCCTGGCGCATCGCCGTACTCTTGCTCGCGCTGGCGCCTTTCGGATTCTACCTGACAGCGATTGTCGCGGCAGTGCGATGGTTTCAACGGGAACGTGCGCGAACGTTGCCAGACTTTGCACCACCGGTGAGCCTCTTAAAGCCCGTTCGAGGCGCGGATGGGAGCACCTACGAGAACTTTGAGAGTTTCTGCAAGGTGGACTATCCGGACTTCGAGATTCTGTTTTGCGTGAACGAACTCTCCGACCCTGCGGTGCCGCTGATTCATAAACTCATGCAAAGTTTTCCGCAACGGCAAATTCGGCTGTTCTCAGACGCGCCTCAACTCGGGTCCAACCGCAAAGTAAATAATCTTGCGTTGATTGCCGGCGAGGCCAGACACGAAATCCTGGTGCAAAGCGACGGGGATGTTCGTGTTGGGCCGAATTATTTGCGTGAGGTAGCGGCGCCGTTTGCCGATTCCACTGTCGGGGTGGTGAGTTGCTTCTACCGGGCAATTGCAGCGAAGAACTTTGGAGCGGAGATAGAAGCTGTCGGGGCGGCCAGCGATTTCTTTGCCGGGGCCCTGGTGGCAGATTGGACCGAGGGCGTCACGTTTGCCCTGGGCGCGTCGGTAGCAACCACGAAAAGTTGGCTGAATAAAATCGGCGGATACGAAGGCCTGGCCAACGTTCTTGCGGACGATTATGAGATTGGAAATCGCATCTACAAGGCTGGCGGCAAGGTGCTTTTGTCACGGGAGGCCGTCTGGACGATGTATCCCGCGCAAGGCTTGAAGGGATTTTGGGAACACCAGGTTCGCTGGGCAAGAACCGTGCGAATCGTGCGGCCCGCTTCGTATTTTGGACTTTTGTTCACGCAAGGATTGCCGTGGACGCTTCTAGCGATGAGCGTGGCACCGACGGACACAATCGCCGCGGCGTATTTGCTGGCGTATTTCGTTGTAAGGCTGACGATGACTTGGGTGGTCGGCGTGTGGGGAATTAAGGACGAAGTGTTGCGACGCCGGATATGGCTGGTGCCCGTGCGCGATCTGATCTACTTTGCCGTGTGGGTCGCAGGCTTTCTTTCGCGTCGCGTGTGGTGGGGCGGTACGCAGTTCGAGGTTCGCAACGGCGAGATGGTGGAAATCGGGAGCCGTGAGACGACGTAACAGGCGGCAGGGACGGAGCAAGCATGAACTTGCACAAGTATATTAAACGGTACGTGGTCAGCGACGGGAAAGATTTTCGTCTGAAGGACCACGATCCTGGCGACACTCACGGTCTGAAATCAGAAGACAAGCCTGAAGCCAAGAAATATCTCGCCGAAGGTGTACAACGGCTCAACGAAATGCAGGACATTCTCCATGCGCAAAGCTCTTGGGGATTGTTGCTGATTTTTCAGGCCATGGACGCGGCCGGCAAAGATGGAACGATCAAGCATGTGATGAGTGGCATCGATCCGCAAGGCGTGGATGTGGTCGCTTTCAAAGCGCCTTCCACCGACGAGCTAGCTCATGATTTTATGTGGAGGACCAACCGGTGCTTGCCGCCACGCGGCAAAATCGGAATCTTCAATCGCTCCTATTACGAAGAAGTGTTGGTGGTGCGGGTTCATCCGAAGTTGCTGGAAAGCCAGAAAATCCCTCCTTCCTTGTGTGACGATCACATCTGGAAATATCGCTACGAGGACATCGCTGCATTCGAGCGGTATCTGACGCGGAATGGAATCGCGATCCGAAAATTCTTCCTGAATGTTTCGAGGAAGGAGCAGAAAAAGAGGTTCCTGGCGAGGTTGGACGATCCGCAAAAGAATTGGAAGTTCTCACCCGACGATGTCCACGAGCGGAAGTTCTGGCCCGATTACATGCATGCCTACGAGAAGATGATTCGCAATACCGCTTCCACCGAAGCGCCGTGGGTGGTGGTTCCGGCGGACAACAAATGGTTCACGCGACTTTTGGTGGTCGCCGTGATTGTGGATGCTTTGGAAAGCCTGGATTTGAAGTACCCGACGCTCACCGGAGCGCAGCGCAAAGAGGCGAAACAGGCACGCAAACTTCTGGAAAACGAGTAATCGAAGACAAGAGTCTTTACACCTTCACGCTGCGATCAGTAACCGCTTCTTGGATCATTCGCAGGCACCGTTGTTGGTGCTGGGATCACGCCGAGGTGATTCAGTCCCAGGTCCTTGAAGATCGTGGGCCAATAATTCTTGAACATATTGCCCCCGAAGCGCCACGCCAGATCACTTCCATAACGCTCCAGCGTCTTGGCGCCCGTCTGTTCGGACCGAGGAAGATAAACGTTTGCCAGAGTTTCTCCAGCGAGGGGTCCGATCAACCCGGAAGCATTGAAGACATCGCGCCCGGCGTCATTTCGGGTAATGACTAGTCTGCGCGCGGAATACTTTATCGAGCCCCAGAAGCTCGGACGATATTGAGGAAAAAACCGCGGGTCCTGGTGCAGGACGGAGGCGGCGATAAATGTTCCAAAAAAGCTCTCTGAAGCGCCCCGTGCAAAGGAAGCGCCAAAGCGCTTGCCATAACCCTCCGCTCCCTGGCCGTAATCATGGGGGGAATCCCTCCACTGACCAAACCCCGCGCTGACGGCTGACGTTATAAAGGAAGGGGGAGCAACGCTCTCGTTTAGAAAGAGCTTGAATTTTTGACCGGTGGAGAGAGGTCCCGGGGAAGTGGCGATGTCCGGGAAAAACAACGAGCGGTTCGTCATATAGCCGATTACTGTCGAGGTGACCCCTCCCTTAGGGGGCGCGGTGGGTTGTTGCGATTTTGGCAGCGGGGAATCTGGCAGCTCCCGCGCGACAACTGTTGCAGATTCTTGGCCTCGCGATCGGGGAGCAGCGAACAGTAGAGTCGCTGTGACAATCCCGATGGAAACCCTTAAATAGGCAGTGCATACAGCTGTGCGAGACATTGGAAATCCTCTCTGGATCGAAACTGAGCTTCAGCCGAGCCGCAGCCGCAGTATCACGCGGAACAACCAACGCTCGACTAACTGCACCCTGGTCATGACCGCAGGAACGGCGTTCGCACACACCCGCGGGTCAAGAAATCTACACAATCTTCTCAGCCAAAACAAACTGCCGAACTTTGTGGAAAATATCATGCCTTTGAATGACTAGCAACCCTAAGCGAAGAAAGCACATAACCGTACATAAGAGCATTTGGCTTGCCTTCAGGGGCGCGGCAAGTCGGGTTGACGGAGAATGCGGGGGCGTTTACCCTAGTAACGTTGAGTTGCAGCGGGATATCCATTCAAACGCTTGCGTCTCTGAGTTGTCTCCCATCGGCTGGGAGGTCGTCCAATTGGTAGGACTCCAGACTCTGAATCTGGCTATCCTGGTTCGAGTCCAGGCCTCCCAGCCAATCTTTTAGTTCAAGTTCATTCGCTCGCTGAAATTCTGACGACGTCCATGGACAAAAAGGCGTTTTGAACATTCGCTGAGGTCTTCCATTTAAAGGTGTCGACCTAGGAGATTCTTATCTCTGAATCTGAGGTAAGAAGTGTATCCATTTGATACACACACTCAAGATATTGTTACGGCAGTGTTTCGGAGAGTGAAACAAAAGTTGAAAACTGTTTCAGTTTTGCGTATTTACGGAGTCCCGGCCACTTATTCATTTTTATAATTCACTGGTTCTGCATATTCGATGCAATTCAAGTATTGACAAAGATTACTGCCGGGCTGCAAACTCTGTTTAACCTTTCCTGGCATCCAGCCAGCCAGTGATGGTGTAGCGGCTGGGCGTGCAGCTTACTGCGTCGGGCAGAGGGGTTCCGTGGAAACACAAAACAAGAGAAGTCCCCGTTCTTCAATTAGTGTTTACCTAATAGTACAGAATCGCCTGGTAAGAGAAACCCTGGTCAGACTCTTCCAGAAGCGAGATGGAATTTGCGTCGTGGGTGAAGGGGCGTATTCCCAGTCCACGGCTAAAGATCTGGCACATTCACAGTGTGAAGTGTTGCTCGTTGACTCACTCGAACTGCTCGCTTCGGAATGCCTAACCGAAGATCTGAGCGATTGCAGCACACAAATCAAACTAGTTTTGTTTGGAATGGACAAAGATCCAGAATATTTCTTGAAGGCGGTGCGCTTGGGCGTTTCCGCGTATTTATTGAAGGAAGCTTCTTCAACTGAACTTATTGCGGCGGTAAAGGCGGTCGCCGCCGGCGAAGCTGTTTGCCCTCCCGCGCTCTGCATGAGCCTGTTTCACCATGTGCAGCAGCAATATCAACAGAGATCCGGACTGCGAGATTCCGAAGCGTTCGAAGGGTTGGGATTGACGTTCCGGCAGCGCCAGTTGATGGCCTTGGTCGCGCAAGGCATGACCAACAAGGAAATTGCAGCGACCCTGAATCTTTCCGAATTTACGGTGAAAAATCACATTCACCGGGTGATGAAGCACGTCGATGCGGATAGCAGGCATGAAGCTGTTGATGTGATCCGCGCCGGCGGGTATCCGCTGTCTATTTAATTTAGCCGCGTCATTCCGAACGAAGTTAAGTTATTTCTTCTTGGTTTGATTCGTTATTGGTGCGCCCGACGAAACTACCCATTTCGGCTCAAAATCCCCTTCGCGCTTGTTTTTGCGTTCTTGCGGGCTATTTAAGAGAGGCTTCCACTTTCTTGCCGTATTCCCGTGCTTTCACAATGGCCTGATGCTCGTCCACGGTCAGTAGCTTGCCGTCCTTCAGGAGTGGCTTGCCGCCAACAACCACGGTTTCAACGTCGCTAGCTTTTAGTGCGTAGACGATCTGCGAATATACGTCATACATCGGCACTGCGTTGGGCGCGTCGAGGCTGAGAATTACAAAATCGGCTTTCTTGCCAGGTTCCAACGAGCCGATTTCTTTGTTCATGTGCAACGCGCGGGCTCCTTCAATGGTGGCCATTTCAAAAGCACCCTTTGCTCCAAGGGCCCTCGGATCGACGCGATACGTCTTCTGTAGTTTTGCAGCGAGGTCCATTTCCTCCATCATATCGAGATCGTTGTTGCTGCCGGCGGGTCCATCCGTGCCGAGGCCTACGCGCATTCCAGCGGCCCGTTGATCCACGACTGGGGCGACACCGCTGGCCAGCATCATGTTGCTGGAAGGGTTATGAATGCAGCCTACCTGGCGGTCAGCAAGAATCTTCATGTCCGTGTTGTCTGTCCAGATGCAGTGCGCAGCCAACACATCGGGGCCGAGAACCTCGATGCGCTCGAGATACTGAACCGGCGTGGTGCCATTTTTCTCCAGACTATCGGTAAACTCTTTGCGCATTTCCGCGAGGTGAATCAGGATCGGCGCATGATACTTGCGCGCAAGCGCAGCAGCGTCACGCAAAGTTTTTTCCGAGCAGGTGTAGATGGAGTGCGGAGCGACCGCGGCGTGGATGAGCGGATCTCCTTGCCACTTCTTCAAGAACCTCTCGCTATAAGCGCTCATCTCTGCTTCGGTTTTGTTATCCGGAGCTGGGAAATCGATCCACGTTTCGCCAAGTACCCCGCGAAGGCCCGCGGCTTTGGTTTCTTCGGCTTCGGCATCTTCGAAGTAATACATGTCCGCAAAGGTGGTGGTGCCGCTGCGAATCATTTCCGCAAGCGCAAGTCGAGAACCCCAGCGCACGTAATCTTCGGTGACGTTGTGGGCTTCAGCCGGGAAGATAAATTTGCGCAGCCAGTCATCGAGGGTGACATCGTCCTTCAGACCACGCATTAAGGTCATCGGGATATGGGTGTGGCCGTTGATCAGGCCGGGGATGATAACTTTGCCGGATGCGTCGATACGCGTTTTGGCGTCGATGCCCTTTGGATACTGCATGGCGGCATCCTTGCCAATGGCCACAATCTGGTCGCCGCGTACCGCGATGAATCCGTTTTCGAGCACGTGCCGGTCAGGGTCCATCGTGACGATGGTTGCGCCGGTAACCAGCAAATCGAGCGAGACGCCTTCCTTGGCGGGTTGTTGCGCGTTTGCGCAATGGCAGAGCAGCACGCACGCGAGCGCCGCGGTGAATGTTCGATTGGCGGACATTCTCAGAAGGCCTTCCCTACAAAAGAAGGAACGCCCATAGCGAAAACGCATTCGAACGGAGAAAGATTTCCAGAGTTTCATGAATCATCCTTCCAGAGGTGACTACAGACTAGATGAGTCGAATGGTTTCGGAAAGAGCTGGCTCATGGGAACTACTTCCGTTTTGCCCTGAAGGTTCGCCATTACCACCGGAACATCACCGCAGAATTCCCAAATAAGTTGCCGGCAGGCACCACATGGAGGAGTGAGCGCGCCAGTATCTGTGACCACGGCGATGGCATCGAAGCGGCGTTCACCCTCGCTGATGGCCTTGAAAATGGCGACACGTTCGGCGCAGATGGTCAGCCCGTAGGTGGCATTCTCCACGTTGCAGCCGCCGTAGATTTTCCCGGATGAGGACAGCAACGCGGCGCCAACTTTGAAATTGGAGAATTTCGCGTGTGCGTTCTCGCGGGCCTTCCGCGCAGCAGTAATCAAGGAATCGTATTCGGCCAAAGCCAGCCTCCAATGGAGAGCCAAACGCCAAGCTTATAAGGTTGCGGCAATCCTCGGAAGGATGCCGCGTAGAAGACCGATGAACTGGTCTTTAACCCGCTGCGCGGTTTGCAACACTTCGTTGTGATCCAGCGGTTGATCGAGCACACCCGCGGCGGCATTCGTGACGCAGGAAATTCCCAGGACCCGTATTCCACTGTGACGCGCGGCGAGAACTTCCGGAACGGTGGACATGCCGACCAGATCCGCGCCGATGGTGCGCAAGAAACGAATCTCCGCTGGCGTTTCATAATTCGGTCCAGCGAGCGCCGCGTAAACGCCTTCGCCGAGTTCGATGCCCATCGCGGAGCCTTGCTCTTGCGCGATTTTACGGAATTGCTTGTCGTACGCCGTGCTCATGTCCGGAAAACGCGGGCCAAATTTTTCGTCATTCGGGCCGGAAAGGGGATTGGCGCCTTGCAGATTGATGTGATCGCTAAGCACCACGAGCAGGCCTTGCGTGAAATTCTTGCGAATCCCGCCTGCGGCATTGGTGAGAATCACCGCGCGCACGCCCATCTGAGCGAACACGCGAATCGGAAACGCGGCATCCTTGGCGGAATAACCCTCGTAAAGATGCACTCGCCCCTGCATACCCGCAACGGCAACGCCATCGACAGTGCCAAGTACAAGTTGCCCTGCGTGGCCAACCGCTGTGGAACGAGGGAAGTGCGGAATCTTCACGTACGGAATTTTCACGGCTTTTGTAAATTCATCCGCGAACGCACCCAGGCCGGAGCCTAGAACTAGCGCAATTTTCGGGCGAAGTTTAGTTTTGCCGAGAATGTATCGCGCGGCTTTTTCGGCGCGAACGAATTCTGCGCTGGGTTTTGTTGAAACTTGGCCGGCTCTCTTACTCATGTGAGGATTCCGACGATGCAAGCGGACATAAGGTTGGCCATCGTTCCAGCCAGCATGGCGCGAATTCCGAATTTCGCCAACTGGCCGCGCTGCTCGGGCGCCAACGCGCCGATGCCACCAATCTGAATTCCGATGGAGCTGAAATTCGCAAAGCCGCACAGCGCAAAAGTGGCGATGGTGAAGGAGCGCGGATCCAGAGCGCCTCTCAACTGCCCGAGTTTTGCGAAAGCCACCACTTCGTTGATGGTCATGCGCGTGCCAAGCAGATAGCCGATGGTGCTCGCATCTTTCCACGGAATGCCGATGAGCCAGGCCACTGGAGCAAACACCCAGCCGAAAAATTGCTCGAGGCTCGATGGAAACCACGGGAAGTGGTGAGCGGCGAGGAAATTGTGCGCGCCGCCGACGAGAAAATCGGCCAGCGTAAGTAGCGCGATAAACGAAATCAGCATAGCGCCAACGTTGATGGCCAACTGCAGGCCGTCGGAGGTCCCACGCGAGATGGCACCGAGAAAGTTGGCTTCCTTCTCCATTTCTGGCATTTGGACGCGACCGGCGGTGAGGGGTTCCTCGGTTTCCGGCACCAGCATTTTGGCCATGAGCAGCGTACCCGGCGCGGTCATGATCACCGCAGTCAGTAGCTGCTTAGCTTCGATGCCCGAAGCGATGTACGCCGCCATGATGCCACCGGAAACGTGAGCCATGCCGCAGGTCATGACGCACATCAGCTCCGATTTTGTGAGGCTGTTCAGGAACGGACGAATGGTGAGCGGAGCTTCGGTTTGTCCCATAAAGATGCTGGCCGCGATGTCCAGCGATTCCGCGCCGCTTGCGCCCATCACGCGAGTCATCACCCATGCGAAGGCGCGAATGAAAACCTGCATTACGCCAATGTGATAGAGAAACGCGAAGACCGCCGCGATAAAAATAATCGTGGGAAGAACCTGGAACGCAAAGATAAAGCCGATGGAAGAGTGCGCCTTGCCCAATTCGCCGAATAGAAATTCGGAGCCAGCGAACGCGAAGCTGAGCAGTTTGTTTACAGCATCGCCCAGGGATTGGAAGATTGCGCGGCCGATTTCAAACTTGAGCACGAAAATACCGAAGGCCAGCTGCAGGCCCAGGCCCCACAACACGGTTTTCAGCCGAATGGCTTTGCGCTCCGTTGAAAAGAGGTAGGCGAGTCCGAGAATGACTGCCATGCCCAGCACGCCGACAAATCTTCCCATTCGTTCTCCTTCGCGCTGCGCAACCCCTGGGTGCCCCATACGCCGGTGTTGCGTGTGGGTCCTGCGTCTTCTTGCCGCTATTTGCCCCCGATGATCTGACGAATCTGTGGCGGAATCGGCGGAGCGCTGTCGGCGAGTATATACGAAGACTCCAGGAGCTTTTTCGCGGCCGGAAGTTTTGACTCGCTATTGTAGTGGATCGTGACGAGCGGCTCGCCTTTTTCGACTTTGTCGCCAATGCGTTTGTGAAATTCCAGACTCACGCCATGATCGATACGATCTTCTTTCTTGGCGCGGCCTCCCTCCAACATCGCGAGGGCGATGCCCATGTCCATACAGCGGGTAGCCGCAAGGTAGCCGGCTTCGTGGCTGGTAACATCCGTTTTGAATTTCGCACCCGGTAGAAGGGAATAATTGTCAATCACGTGCTCGTCGCCACCTTGCAGGTGGATGCACTCTTGAAATGTTTCCAGTGCCTGGCCGGAAGCGACGAGCGATTCGGCGAGGCGGCGGCCTTCGTTCACGGAGGCGGTACGCTCGCCGAGAAAGAACATCCACGCGGAAAGTTCGATGCTTAGGTCGCGCAAATCTTTCGGCCCTCGACCTTTGAGGACCTCGAAGGCTTCGATCACTTCGTTGGAATGGCCGGCGGCTTTACCGAGCGGTTGATTCATGTCGGTGAGCAGAGCCACGGCTTTCTTGCCCATGCGTTGCGCAGTGTCCACCATAACTTGGGCGAGGCGGACGGCGTCTTCTTCCTTCTGCATGAACGCGCCGGAGCCGGTCTTTACATCCAGCACGAGCGCGTCGATTCCCTCGGCGAGTTTCTTGCTCATGATCGAGGCGCAGATCAAGGGGATGCTCTCGACGGTAGAAGTGGCATCGCGAAGCGCGTAGATTTTCTTGTCGGCTGGGGCGATTTCCGCGGTCTGGCCAATCAGCGCCATGCCGCATTCGCCGAGGACGCGGCGGAATTCGGAAAGCGTCAGGGCAGTGTTGAAGCCTGGAATGGCTTCCAGTTTGTCCAGGGTGCCACCGGTGTGGCCCAGGCCACGCCCGCTGATCATCGGCACGATGAGCCCGCCAGCGGCCACAATAGGAGCCAAAATTAATGAGGCGTTATCACCAACGCCGCCGGTGGAATGCTTGTCCACTTTTTTCCCGGGCACGTCCGAAAGATCGAGGACTTCGCCCGAATGCAGCATCGCTTCCGTGAGAGCCGTTGCCTCGGCCGGATTCAGCCCGCGTAGCCACGCGGCCATCAGCCACGCCGCCATCTGGTAATCGGGAATATCTCCACGGGTGTAAGCGGAAATGAGATAGTCAATTTCTTCGCGGGAGTGTTCCCCTGCGTCACGTTTTTTTCGTATAAGGTCGACGGCGCGCATGCGTTTGAAAAGAAGGCTGAGCCTAACATCGGCAACAAAGAGCGTCAACGAAGGTAGGAATGATAGAGCGAAGTGCTCTAAAGGAGAGAATCCATTTGGACCGCGGAATCGTTAGTGGAATGATGATGTCGAATCGCCGAGGCGGACTTTGAACGAGGTGGACACTTGAAGATGTTCGGGGCGCGCCTGCTCAGTGTTTCGCGGTGCATGGTGCGGACGATTTTTATCGGCATCATCGCTGCGTGCTCCCTGCCGGCGCAAGAGCTTTACCTGCAATCCGTCGTCGCGCCCTCCACAATCATCGTGAAGGATGGCCACCCAATAAAGTTTGCCATCCACGGTTTCATCGAGTTCCAGTCCCTGGCGGAAGTGTTCCCGTACATAGAGTTGCAAAAACAACGTTGGAAGCACGCCAGCCCGCCTGTCGATACCGATTCCCTGGCGCGCGAGTTGCTACGACGAGCAATCGAAAGTCGAGTCGTTTCGATGGAGGACGAGCGGCCGCTGCAGGCTCTGCTGACGCATACCTCCGAAGAGCTGAGCCATGCGATTGCGCGGGTGCAGGAGCCGTTGCCGCCTGATTATGCTGAGGAATTCCTTGCGGTGCAGATGAAATGGAAGCATTCGCTGAATTGTTGGAGCGCCTCGCCGTCGATTCCGGGTCGGGTGCTGTCCAACTGGTATCCGATTGAAGAGGGAATTCAACTTCACGGTGCCACGTACGATTCCACCGAACATTTCTGGCAGGCGGCGAAATATCATCCCGACGTAACCGTAGGACAGTTGAGGGAACTCACTGTTTTATTCGAGAGCAAAGACTGGAGCGCTTGGCTCGCGCGTCTGGACAACGATCCGAAGACGTATCTGCCTAACGCGTACGGCGTGGAATTCTTGCGCTACAATCTAGCTCCGGAACGCCTTCGCTGGTTTCGCAACGAACTGCAGGGTCATGGACTCAGCGCTAACGATCGCGCCCGCCAAGTCCAACAGCGGGGTACTATTGCGTTCCGTTTCAGCGGCTTTGAAGAGAAGGTATTGTGGGGAGACCTCGCGGATTTGTTCCACCTCGTTTACACGTTTTCTCTTCCCGACGACCCCATCCGAAAAACGTTGGCGGAACGCCACTTTGATGCGGTTTACATGGACGATCAACGAATGGCGTTCATCAGTGAGGAGTTTCGCTCGCAGATGCTGGAAATCTGGAAGGTGAAATACCTGCGGATGCCCAGGTTTCGCGAAGTGATACGGCTGATTCCCATCGAGATTCGCCTGGAGCATTTTCTGAACGACGGCGACTCGCCGGACATTCCTATTCCCGTGTACGTTCGATATCTCAATCAGATTCGCGATCTGGCGCGTGCGGTGCCTTCGCCCTGAGGCAAAAAACTTTCGCAAAGCTTAGCGCTGAACACCGGCCTTGCCGACGACGCGACATGGTATAGTTTCGCGGTTTGTCCAGGGAAGCCTGCCAGCCGAGCTTTTCCGAAGAAAAAGGGTCCTAAGAAAGAAGGGGAGTCATGGGGAGCAGACCGCGAATCGCCGTGGTAGGAAGCGCGAATGTGGATTTGACGACGTTCGCGGACACGTTCCCGCGCCCGGGAGAAACGATCTTCGGCACCAGCTTTGACCTTGGATTCGGCGGGAAGGGAGCCAATCAGGCTGTGGCGGCACGGCTCTGCGGCGCGGATGTACTAATGGTCGCGAAAGTGGGGAACGATCTTTTCGGTGAAGCCACGGTGAAGAATTTCGCCGCGCTTGGAATCGACAACAGCCTGGTGCGTATTGTCGATGGAGTTTCCAGCGGCGTTGCGCCCATTTTTGTGGAGCCCAACGGGCAAAACCGCATCATCGTGGTGAAGGGTGCGAACGATACGTTGCGGCCGGCGGACGTGGAAGCCGCCGAGAGCACGCTGCGTGGAGTGGACGCGATTATTTTGCAGTTCGAAATCCCCCTCGAGACGATCTATTACACGGTGCAATTCGCAAAGGCCAACAAAATTCGCTGCATCGTGAATCCCGCGCCAGCACAGCCCGTGGATCTGGAGAGCTTGCGCGACGCGGACTACTTCATCCCTAACGAGACGGAGGCCGAGGCGCTGACCGGTTTGCCTGTGAAGTCGATGCAAGAAGCCACGGCGTGCGCGGGGGCGTTCCTCAAACAGGGATTTCGGCGCGTGATTTTGACGTTGGGCGAACGTGGATCGTTGCTGGCTGGCGCGGAGGGAAGCGAAGTCGTTCCGCCGTTTGCTGTGGCGCCAAAGGACACTACCGGCGCAGGCGACGCATTTATTGGCAGCTTCGCTGTGTTCCTTGCGGAAGGGTTGGCCGAGAAGGACGCGCTGGCGCACGCGAATCTGTACGCCGCGCTGTCCACTACAAAAGTCGGCACCCAGAAATCGTTCCCGACCCGGGCGGAATTTGACGCGGAGTGGAAACACCGGACGGGATGACGAAATTATAGTTTTGCTGATGTGGATTTAGTTGTGAACGTGGTGGCCCATCGAGTCTCAGGGTGAACAAGCCACCGCACTCCAACAAGGAGCGGAAATGTTTGTATTGCAGAGTTATTCAGGAGCCGTGATTTTTACGATCATCACCATGTTCTGCTGGGGCTCGTGGGCGAACACACAGAAACTGGCAAAAAAGGGTTGGCGATTCGAACTTTTCTATTGGGATTACACCATTGGCGTTCTGTTGTTGACTCTGATTCTCGGACTAACGCTGGGAAGCCATGGCACCGAGGGCCGGCCATTCCTGGCGGATCTCCAGCAAGCTTCACAATCGAGCATTATTTCCGAATTGCTGGGTGGCGCGATATTCAACGCCGCGAACATGCTGCTGGTGGCGGCGATCGATATCGCGGGCATGGCAGTGGCGTTTCCCGTGGGCATTGGCTTGGCGCTGGTGCTCGGCGTTGTTGTTAACTACCTGGAGCATCCGCTGGGAAATTCCGCGTTACTGTTCGGAGGCGTGTTGCTGGTGGTGCTCGCAATTATTCTGGACGCGGTGGCGTACCGGAAAATTCCGGGAACCGCCGCGGGAGTGAGCACCAAGGGTCTGGTCCTTTCCGTGGCGTGCGGCCTGTTGATGGGATTTTTCTACCGCTTTGTGGCGGCGGCCATGTACCCGGACTTTACCAGACCCGAAGCGGGAAAACTTGGACCTTACGGGGCGGTGTTCATCTTTGCAGTCGGAATTTTTCTCAGCAATTTTATTTTGAACACCTTTGTTATGAAGAAGCCGTTTCGCGGAGAGCCAGTGTCTTACGCGGATTA
>Ga0070765_100000137_pt1 | contig 45441 bp, 34 predicted proteins | sample HubBroMetageWFT5_FD_71516 | JGI IMG/M metagenome (GOLD analysis project Ga0070765, IMG submission 71516) | Warmed and freeze-thawed soil microbial communities from the Hubbard Brook experimental Forest, New Hampshire - Hubbard Brook CCASE Soil... | ecosystem: Environmental > Terrestrial > Soil...
GCATCGTCCGGCTCGCGAAAATCAACCGTGCCACTCACCTGCGCGTGCATCTGCGCGCCGCCCAAATCTTCCGCGGAAGTTTTCTGCCCGATGGCCGCCTGCACCAGGGCGGGGCCTGCGAGAAAAAGTCCGCTCCCTTCCGTCATCAGGATGTGGTCGCACATCACCGGCAGATACGCGCCGCCCGCCACGCACATTCCCATGATGGCGGTGATTTGCGGGATGCCCATGGCGCTCATTACCGCGTTGTTACGAAACACGCGGCCGAAATCGTCCGTGTCTGGAAACACGTCTTCCTGCAGGGGCAGAAACACGCCAGCCGAATCCACGAGATAGATTGTGGGAATGCGGTTTTCGATGGCGATGTTCTGCGCGCGAATTACTTTCTTTGCCGTCATCGGAAAAAATGCGCCAGCTTTCACGGTGGCATCATTCGCGATCACCATCACTCGACGCCCAGACACACGCGCGAGCCCCGTCACCGTGCCAGCCGACGGAGCGCCGCCCCACTCCTCGTACATTTCATAAGCCGCGTAAAGGGCCAGCTCGAAAAACTCCGTCTTCGCGTCAATGAGTTTGGCAATGCGCTCGCGCGCCGTCAGGCGGTTTTTTTTGTGCTGCGACTCGATAGCCTTCGCGCCGCCGCCCTGGTAAATCCGCTCTTCTTCATTTTTGATTTCCGTCAGGCGGTCCACCATCTGCCGGCTGTTCTTCTCAAACGCCGCGGATTTCGTGTCAGTTCGCGTTCCGATGATCGTTCCGCTCACGCTGCTCCTTTCGGGATTTGCCCGGACCGCTAGCCGCTTCGTACCGGCTCGAAACACCGAATTGTATCATCGGCGGTTTGATTTGACTTCGCGGAGTCCTGCGATAGAATGCGTTTAGCCCGAAGAGGTTGAGCGGGCGAATTCTTCTTACGGAGGCGCCTATGTCATGCAAGTCCAAGCTGCGGGATGAGTCTGCCTCCCTGTCGTTCGTTTAGCGATTTTTTTTTCCAGCAATTTCGGACGCTGACCGAGCGATTTCCAGGCAGCAAACTCATTCCCACCGCGATTTTCGTCTAAGGGCTAAGTGTGCTTGCACACGGCCCTTCAACTATCGGCGACTGCCGAAAGCGGTTTTCGTGGGGCGATGGAGTTTCGCCCCGGGGGAGAATTCCATGAATTTGAAAGATCTCGGTTGGAACGCATTTTTCGAGAATCAAAGTCGAGACGAAGGCTGCCAAAATCTGACGCCCGCGCGTGTGATCGAAGAGCTGAGAGGTCTTTACAAATTACAAGCCGCAAATCGGGAATATCTGGCTGAAATCGCAGGCCGCTTACGATACCTTGCTCGGGATCGCGGGGATTTGCCGGCTGTGGGCGATTGGGTGGGGATTGCCGCCGGAGCGAGCGAAGGGCGCGCGCAAATCGAAGCGGTCTTTCCAAGGCGAACGAAACTATCGAGGAAGGTGGCCGGACGCACCTCGACCGAACAGATTGTCGCGGCAAACGTGGACACGGTATTCGTGGTGAGTTCGCTGAACAATGACCTGAACGTGAGGCGAATCGAGCGTTATATCGCGATTGTGTGGGAGAGCGGCGCTCGTCCCGTGGTCCTTTTGAACAAGTCAGACCTTTGCGTCGATCCAACCGGAGCTGCCGCCAAAGTGGAAATGGTGGCGCCAGGAGTTCCCGTTCATACGATGAGCGCAAGCCAATGCGAGGGCATCGAGATTGTCTCTTCCTACATACTGCGCGGAGAAACCGGGGCGCTGATTGGGTCGTCGGGAGTCGGCAAGACAAGCATCATCAAAGCTCTGATAGAGCATGAGCAGCGTGCTACTTATTCTGGCGGGCCGGCACAGCTTCGCGTACAACCCGTTCGCGATGGAGATGATAAAGGGCGGCATACAACCACATCGCGCCAGATGATTTTTCTGCCGGGCGGCGCCATCCTGATCGACACACCGGGAATGCGAGAAATTCAGCTTTGGGAGACAAAGGAAGGATTGGAGAAAGCCTTCGAAGATATTGAACAACTTGCCGTGGGTTGCAAATTTCGCGATTGCAATCATCGCGGCGAGCCGGGTTGCGCCGTGGAATGCGCCATCCAAACCGGGCAATTGGAAAGCGGTCGGTTTGAGAACTATCGCAAGCTGGAAGCGGAGATGAATTTTCAAAAAAGGAAATCGGATCCCGAATTCGCGCAGGAAGTGAAGAGCAAGTGGAAGATCATTCATAAGGCAGCCCGGAACAAAGGGAACCGATACTGAGCTAATCAGCTTGTGTTGCAGCCGGTATGGATTGCGAAAGCGGAGCATCAAAATGAAATTCATGGACTTTGAATTGGCACGGCGCGTGGAGATGGCGGAGGCAAGTGCGGGGCGCGCGTGCGCGGAATGCGCGCGTGAATCGCATCCGGAGCTATCGGTGGCCATCGAGGAAATCGCGGGCGGCTTCGCCGTTTTTGCCGGAGTGGATTCGCCCGTCACTCAGATGATTGGCCTGGGAATGAATGGATTGGTTGAAGAGGCGGACCTGGATCGCGTCGAAGAGTTTTACAGGTCGCGCGGAGCGGCGGTAGCCCTGGAGATTTGCCCGCTCGTGGATATTTGTCTTTACCAGCTGCTGGCGAAGCGCGGCTACCGGCTTGCGGAGGTTTCCAACGTGCACGTGCGAGAGCTGAGCGATGGCGATTTGAATCCGGCGGCGAACGAGCACGTGATCGTGCGCCCGGCGCTTGCGAAGGAAGCAAAGTTGTGGACCCTGACCGTCGCGCAGGGTTTTTCCGAACACTATCCGGTGACGCAGCCGATTCTCGACGTGATGGAAGGGTTCGTTCACGATGGCGGCGCATGCTGCTTTCTTGCCTTCATCGACGGGGAAGTGGCGGGCGGAGGCGCCGTGGCGGCAAGAGCGGGAGTTTGCGGATTGTTCGGAGCGAGCACGTTGATAGGGTTTCGAAAGCGGGGCGTGCAATCGGCGCTGCTGGCAGCGCGCATCGCGTGGGGGCGCGAGCGCGGATGCGATATCGGCGTCAGCATCACGCAGCCGGCAAGCATTTCGCAGCGCAATATCGAGCGCTTCGGCTTCCGCGTCGCCTACACGCGAACGAAGCTCGTCCGCGAGTGGGCGTAATGTTGGACGCGCGAAAATCAGTAGGGACGGCTTGAAGAGCCGCTCGCGTAGCAAGAAAGAAATGTGCGCAAGCGCGAACGATGCAGAACTTGCAGCATCGTTAAGCGCTCTGCGGCGCGGGCGTGATGCGCTGGCGAATGAAATCGACGATAGCTTGCGTGGGAGTGCCGGGGAGAAATACTTCGGCGATGCCGGATTGTTTTAACGCGGGGATGTCGGCCTCGGGGATGATGCCGCCGATAAGGACGATGACGTCGGTCATGCCCTTCGTGCGGAGCAATTCCATGAGACGCGGGCAGAGAGTATTGTGGGCGCCGGAGAGAATAGAGAGGCCGATCACGTCCACGTCTTCCTGTACAGCGGCGGACGCGATCATTTCCGGCGTCTGGCGCAAGCCCGTGTAAATGACTTCCATTCCGGCGTCGCGCAGGGCGCGAGCGATCACTTTTGCGCCGCGGTCGTGTCCATCGAGCCCCGGCTTGGCTACCAACACGCGAATTTTCTTTTCGGCCATTGGGTTTTCTCTTTATTCTCCGCGCCGAACTGCAAGGAGCCTCTTCGAGCCTACGAAGGGTACAGCAAAAGGGCGCCGTTGTTTCAATGAAACTGTATCAGTGTGCTGCGGGTGCGGGCCCGCGGATGAAATCGAGCAAGACCGAATTGAAATGATCGGGATCGTCCACGAAGAGCGCGTGGCCGACGCCGTCGAAGACCTCTATCTTCGAGTCAGGAATTTGTTTCTGTATTGCGACCACGTAATCGGCATAGCCGGATTTCGCCGCAATGATGAGTGTGGGCTTATCGAATTTCGATAATGCCGCGCGATAATCGGCCGCCATATATCCCACAAGGAGCGCGACGGCCGTGGTGGTGGGAACTTTCAGCGATTCGTCAATAACGCGCTTTACATAATCCTCGGGGTGAGGTTTGTGAAAGCAGAGTTTGCGGACGAAGGCGTCGGTTTGATTGGAGCGGTCCTCGAGGACTCCCTTGAGCATGGAAAAATCTGATTCCGCGTCGCCGGGGCTGAATCCCCCAACCGCTCCGTCCACTAAAACAAATCCCGCAATTCCTTTGGTGCCGAATTGATCCACGTACGCGGCCACTTCCGTGACGGCCATGGACCAGCCTACGAGCACGACGGGCGCGAGGTGCAATTGGTCAATTACGACTTTGATGTCGCTGGCGCGCGCGGCGGGGAAGAGGCCGGCGCCGGTTTGCGTGGATTCACCCTGCGAGCGCGGGTCCATGGCGATGACGTGGTAGCCCTTGGAGAAAAATTCGATCTGTTCGTCCCAGATCCATTCGGACATCGTCCAGCCGGGAACGAAGAGAATGGTGAGCGCCTCGTGGCCCTGGTGGGAAGCCGACGCGCCAACTGAAATTCCAGGAGCGCCGCCTAACGATGGCTGTACACTGGCGGGAATCGAGAGGCGCCCCGCTTCAACGTAATGAATCTTCACACCATCGGAAGAATTGACGAAGCCAGAACGCCAGCCGTGAGGTTCCTTTTCACCGGCGAGAGTAACTGTACATGCCACACCAAAGACTATAAGAAGATATGTTAATTGGCGAAGGCGCTTCATTTTTGTCCTGAGCAGGTTTTCTCTGCGTCTCTGCGGTGAAGTCCCTCTTCGTATTTGTTCACCAAGCGGCGGACTCCGTTTTTGAGCGCGGGCACGTTGAAATTAATTAACAGGCCGATCCTGCACGAGGTGAGACGCAGGTATGTAAGCAAGATTGCATCATGGATTGGGGCAAGGGCCTCTACGGCTTTCAATTCAACGACGACTCGTCCATCAACGAAGATGTCGATTCTGTAGCCGCATTCCAATTTCACATCTTTGTAAACAACTGGGACTGGCCTTTGGCGCTCGAAACGAATGTTGCGAATTGTAAGTTCGCGCGCCAGGCATTCTTCGTATGCCGATTCCAGGAGGCCTGGACCAAGCATGCGATGAACTTCAATCGCGGAGCCGATAATTTCATGGGTGAGTTCGGCGTCAGTCATTTTTCACCGCAGAGACGCAGAGGACGCAGAGACATTCAAATCCACGAGTCTCATCATTTGAGTTCACTCTTCGACTCGAGACGCTGGCCATGGGGCTAGGTGACGGCGACTTCCTCGTAGATGCCGAAGACTTCGCGGAGGGCATCGCAGATTTCGCCGAGGGTGGCGTAGGCTTTCACGGCATCGTAGAGGTGAGGCATTAAATTATCGGAGCCGGCAGCGGCTTTGCGCAGGGCGGACAGGCGGCGCTCGACTTCGGCGCTGGAGCGGTCGGCGCGGAGTTTCTTCAGGCGCGCGGCCTGGCGGTGGGCGACGGTCTCGTCAATTTGCAGCGTGTCGATGGACATCTCGTTGGTGACGTATTCATTTACGCCGACGATGATTTTTTCTTTGCGGTCCACGGCCATCTGATATTGGTAGGAGGCTTCCGCGATTTCGCGCTGCGGATAGCCGCGTTCGATGGCGGCAACCATTCCGCCGAGCGCGTCAATTTTGTGGATGTAGTCCATCGCGCCGCGCTCGACTTCGTTGGTGAGGGCCTCGACAAAATAGGAGCCGCCGAGCGGGTCGGCGGTGTTGGTGACGCCGCTTTCGTGCGCGATGATCTGCTGCGTGCGCAATGCGACGGTGGCGGCGAATTCCGTGGGGAGCGCCCAGGCTTCGTCGAGCGAATTGGTGTGCAGCGATTGCGTGCCGCCCATGACGGCAGCGAGCGCCTGGATCGCGGTACGGACAACATTGTTGTACGGTTGCTGCGCGGTGAGAGAACAGCCCGCCGTCTGCGTGTGGAAGCGCAACGCCCAGGAGCGCGGATTCTTTGCGCCGAAGCGTTCCTTCATCGTTTTTTGCCAGATGCGTCGAGCAGCGCGGTATTTTGCGATTTCCTCGAAGAAGTCGTTGTGCGCATTGAAGAAGAAGGAGAGCCGCGGAACGAAATCGTCCACATCGAGGCCGCGCTTGATGCCCCATTCGACGTATTCAATGCCGTCGCGCAAGGTGAATGCGAGTTCCTGAATTGCCGTGGAGCCGGCTTCGCGGATGTGGTAGCCGCTGATCGAGATGGAATTGAATTTCGGAGTGTGCTTCGCGCCGAACTCGAATGTATCGATGACGAGGCGCATCGAGGGTTCGGGCGGATAGATGTATTCCTTCTGCGCGATGTATTCCTTCAGGATGTCATTCTGCAGAGTTCCGGAGATTTTCTTCCAGTCGGCGCCCTGCTTTTCAGCGACAGCGAGATACATCGCCCAGATCGCGGCGGCGGGGGAATTGATGGTCATCGAAGTGGTGACGCCGGCGAGTGGGATTTTGTCGAAGAGCACTTCCATATCGGCGAGCGAGCTGATGGCGACGCCGCATTTTCCCACTTCGCCTTCGGAGAGATCGTGATCGGAGTCGTAGCCCATCAGCGTGGGGAGATCGAAGGCGACGGAGAGGCCGGTCTGCCCTTGCGAGAGCAGGTAGCGGAATCTTTGGTTGGTGTCTTCGGCTGTGCCGAAGCCCGCGAACTGACGCATGGTCCAAAGGCGGCTGCGGTACATTGTCGGGTGGATGCCACGGGTGTAGGGAGGCTCGCCGGGAAGGCCGAGGTCGCGTTCGGGTTTCCAGCCGGCAAGGTCAGCCTCGGTATAGAGGCGACGGATGGGGTAGCTCGAAACGGTGGTGAATTCGGGTGCGAGCTCGGGGGATTTTTCGAGCGCGGGCCTTAGCGATTTATCTTCCCATGCGAGTTCGGCGGGGGAAGGTTTGCGAACGGCCGCAAAAGATTGCGTCGTGTGAACTTTAAGGCTTTGCTGCTTGGTCGGGGGAGTCATCGTGCGAGCTCCTGAATGGAGACGACGTGCTCACGCTTATGGGACGCATTAATTCTATTGTATGGGGAGGTGGGCGGCAAGGGATTGTCGCGCGGCCGGATATCGGGAAGCGCGGGGGCGGCATTTCGGCCGCCCCGACTAAAGACGATCGGAAATTACTTCTTGCCCGGCGTGGCAGGTGTGGGCGTCCAGCCGGGGATGTTGGGGCTGGAGGAGACGGCGCCGGTGCGGGCGTCGGCCAGGGTGATGTTATTGGTTTCGAGAGTACGGCCCATGGCCTGGTTAAAGAGCACATAGGCTTCGGCGAGGTTGGCCTTGGCGCGGACTTCGTTGCTCGCGGCCGCGGTCAGCTCCTGCACGCGGAGTGTGACGTTGAAGGAAGTGGAAGAGCCCAGCTGAAATTTCTTTTGCTCGGCATCGAGCGTTTGCTGGGCCAGGTCGCGGGCCTTGGATGCGGCGGTCACCTGGGCGCGATCCTGGGTGAGCGCGATGATGGCGTTGCGCACGTTGACGAAAACCGTGTTTTGCGCCTCACGGTAATTGACTTCCAACTGGCGTTCGTTGAGCTGCGCCTGGGCATTGTTCGCTTGCGCCGAGCGGTTGCGGATGGGAAGAGTGAGGTTGAGGCCACCGATGAAGCTTGGGAATTGAGCATTGATCATGGAATTCAGAGCGTCGCCTACGCCGCCGGTCTTCAACACTGTCGGGTAAATGGGCGAACCGAGATAGATCGGGCCGGGGCTGGAGAACGAAACAGGGTTCCCATTCGCGTCCACGATGGGGTCCGAAGTAATGGGAACAAAGCCAGTGGGGACGGTGGAGGTGGTGAGCGTGGCATTGCCGCCGAGACCGGTGGCGCTATATTCGCCAAAAGCGGTCAAGGAAGGCAGGAGGCCGTTCTTGGTTGCGCGCACTTCGATTTGATCGTTCTTCAAGTTCCACTCGATTTGCTGAAGTTCAGGCCGCTTGGTCCATGCTTCCTTTACAGCGGATTCGATAGGCAGGTTTTCGACCACGTCCGGCGTGGAGAGCGGAGTGGTGGGAATAATTTCGACACTGGTTAAAGCAGCATCGAGCGGATTCTTCGTTATGGAATTGAGAAGGTTCGTCTCGTCCTGCAATTTGACGGTCTGCGCCTGGACGAGCGCCTGCTGGTCCGAGGCGAGCTGGGATTCGGCGGTAAGGACGTCGAGAGGCGCCATGGTGCCGATTTCAAGCTGCTTCTTGTTGTTTTCGTAAAGCTGGCGGTCGGTGGAGACGGTGGTTTCTTCAACCTTCACGTTTTCACGCGCGAAAACCAGTTCCCAGTAGTAGTTTTCGACCAAGGTGACATCGGCGATCACGGCTTGCGCGAATTGCGCATCCGCGACCTTCAAGGTGTTCTTGGCCTCAAGGATGTAACGAGTGTTGGGAAGCAGCCCGAAACCAGCGAGGAGCGGCTGGGAAATTGTGAAAGAAAGTTGGGATTGCACGTACGGATTGAAAATATTGGCGGCCGTGGATGACTCGCGAGTGTTGTCCCATGACAAAGAAATCTGCGTGCCGCTGTGGAAGGTCTCGGAGTACCCGAAATTGAATATGCTCTCGTGCTGGGCCAGAGAGGTCAGAGACGAAGAACCAAACCCCGAGGTGAAGGGGTTGGTCACAGGGAACGTTTCGTCAACGAAAGTGACGCTCGAAGTAAGGATTGGATCGAAACCTCCAGCAGGAGCGGAACCCAGCAGCACAGGGGAAGAAGCGCCCGTTCCCAATGACGCACCGCCCGCTTTGGTGCGGAGCAAGTTGACCTGGGCAAGCCAGGGGGTGAATCGCTGAACGGAGATGTCGAGATTATTCTCGAGCGCGAGAGAGATGGCGTCTTCGAGAGAAAGGTTCAGCTTGCCATCCTGGATGAGCTGACTGATGCGCGGAGAATTTGTCATCGGCGGCGCGCTGATGTCCATCGGAGTGTAGGGTGCGAAGACATTGGGGAAAAACGGCTTTCCGTTCGAGTAGTTGGGTCCTCCGGAGAGCTTCAGGGCCTGCGGCGTGGAGGGGACGGCAGAAGGAGCCTGCGGCGGGGGCTGCGGCTGACTTGTGGATTGTGATTGTTGCGGTGCGTCTTGAGACTGCCCGCCCTGAGCCTGAGCGTAAACCGGCGAAACAACCAGCGAGGCGGCCGTCAAGAGAGCCATCGCCACATGCGTAAGCCTTCCACTCATCGTTTTTCCTCTCCAAGGGTGAGACTCAAAAAAATTGTTGCCGCGTTCCAAGTTACTTATAACGTCCGGAGGTGGCCATTTGTTTCAAAATCCCGAAATTGGGTGCAAAGGAGCAGCCAAGCGTATCCGGTTGATATTAGACGGTTAAAGTGGAAATTGGACGCGCGGGATGTTCATTGGCGAACAGTGCCGTGCGAAAGCGAACAGAACGACACGGAAGTTTAGCATTGGACTTGGCTGGTTTCAATCGGTTGGGTGAGACGATTTTGAGAAAGTATCCCGGGCCCGCGGCGTATCAGTAGGTGTGGCGAGCCTGGCGGCGGCACGCGGGGGAATGTTCGCGTTGATTGACAGCGATAGGCGGGGGCACTAACATCTTGGCGGGCTCTTGGGCGTTCATGCAGAGAAAATCCAATTACAACTCAATAGTGAAGCGCGAGGGCGGGAAGCGCTACGGCGCGGCTTGCCGCGGGTTCGCGCTGCTTTTGTGCATCGTGACACTGGTTGCCTGCGGCGTGGCGCGCGCGCAGACCCCTGAGCAGGTCAAGGCGAAGAGCTACGTCATCGATCTGGCGCATGTATTGAGCGCCGGGGGGACGGCGCAGCTGACGGCACTGTGCACTGAGGTTGACCAGAAGACGCAGGCGCAGATTGCGGTGGTGACGATCAAGTCGCTCGACGGGAAAGCGATCGAGGATTACTCGGTTGATCTGGCCACTCGCCTGGGTGTGGGGCCGAAAGCTTCCAATCGCGGGGTTCTGATTATCTCCGCCGTTGACGATCACAAGTATTGGACGCAAGTTGGATATGGACTGGAACCTATCCTGCCGGATGGAAAGGTGGGCGGGTTTGGACGAGAGGCTGTCCCCTATTTTCGTGCCGGGAATTATGATGCCGCGCTGCTCTTAATGACGCGTCGAGTTGCGGACGTGATTGCGGCTGACAAGGGCGTGACGCTCTCGGTCGAGACCCCATCGGCGCCAAGTGTCCCGGAGCCCGCGGGCGGGGGACAACCGAGTGCGGGAATTGGGATTGGCGCGCTGGTAATTATCGGGATTGTGATTTTTATCATCATCAATATTTTTTCGCGATTCGGCGGCGGCCGTGGGCGGGGTTCGGGTTGGGGAGGGCCTGGAGCCGGCTGGATCATTGGATCATTAATCGGTTCAATGATGGGCGGAGGCGGGGGGTATCGAGGCGGCGGAGGATTTGGCGGAGGCGGAGGAGGGTTCGGAGGATTTGGCGGGGGTTCGTTTGGAGGCGGGGGAGCGGGCGGGAGCTGGTAGGGCGCAACGCAATTCAGGACTCGCGGACGTTGGATTGATTGGGGGCGATGGATGGAAGCACTTCTTACGGAACTTGTGGCGCGGCTGAAAGCGGCTGCGCTGGATAATTTGAAAGCAGCCGTGCTCTACGGCTCCGGAGTGACGGGAGAATTTCACGCCGGGCATTCGGATTTGAATGTGCTTTGCATCCTGGACCACGCCACTGCGGCTGATCTGGAAAAGCTGCACGAGACGGCGGAATGGTGGATGCGGCAGGGGCATCCTGCGCCGATCGTGTTTACGATGGATGAGCTGCGGCGTTCGGCGGATATTTTCGCGATCGAGCTGGTGGATATGAAGCAGCATCACCGGATGCTTTTCGGCGACGATTTTTTGGGGGCGCTCGATGTTCCGCTGCGGTTGCACGGGCTGCAGGTGGAGCGGGAACTCCGCGCAGGTTGGCAGCGGCTGCGCGGGGCCGTGTTGACGTCGCCGCAGAAAAAGAAAGAACACCTGGCGATCATGCAGGCGTCGGTTTCGACGTTTGCCACGCTTTTCCGTCATGCGCTGCTGGCGCTCGGGCATCCGATGCCCGCGAGCAAGCGCGACGCCGTGGAAGGCGTATCAAAATTGGCGGCGGCGGATCCGGCTGCGTTTCACGCCATCCTGGATTTGCGGGGAGGGAAGCGCAAGGCGGGAGATATTGATATCGAAGGGACATTGCAGGGGTACGTGGAGTTTGTGGAAGCAGTGACGAACGAAGTGGACCGCGGGCTGGAAGCGAAAAAGTAAGCGAGGCCGCAGGGCTTTGATGTGGAATTCAAATCTGGCGGGGGAATAACGATGAAAATAGTACTTGGGATTGTTGCGATTCTGCTGATTGGCGGGCTGATTGTGGGCGGCTCGTATGTGAGCGCGAAAAATCAAATGGTGACGCTCAACGAGTCGGTGAAATCGGACTGGGCGCAGGTAGACGTTGTGCTGCAGAGGCGCTCGGACTTGATTCCGAATCTTGTGGAGACCGTGAAAGGCTTTGCGGCGCATGAGGAAACTGTGTACGACGACATCGCCAAGGCGCGGGCGGCGATGGCGGGAGCGCAGACACCGACCGATAAAATCGCGGCAAACGGACAATTGGACAGCGCGCTGAGCCGGCTGCTGGTTGTGGTGGAGAATTATCCGCAGCTGAAATCAAACGAGAATTTTTTGAAGCTGCAGGATGAGCTGGCGGGAACCGAGAACCGGATTTCCGTTGAGCGGAAACGGTACGACGACGCGATCCAGGGATACAACACATTCATTGGCCAGTTCCCCAACAGTATTTTCGCGGGATGGGCGGGATTCCATCGGAACGATGCATACTTCGCGGCTTCCGCGGCGTCGCGCGAAGCTCCCAAGGTAGCGTTTCCAGCGGCGAAGCCGTAAGGCGGCACGCCTTCGATTGCCTTCATTCGTAACGAAGGGCGATGAGTGGATCGACGCGGGTGGCGCGGCGCGCAGGAAGAATGCACGCGACCGCGCCAACGACCAGCACGACGAAAATTACGGCGGAAAACGTGAGCGGATCATTCGGCCTGACGCCGAAGAGGGCATCGGCAACCAGGCGAGTGAGGGCCAGACTTGCGCTCAGGCCGATGGCAATTCCGATGGCGACTAAGGCGAGCCCTTTACCCACCACCATACGAAAAATATCGGAACGCTGAGCGCCGAGCGCCATGCGGATGCCGATTTCGTGCGTCTGCAAAGAAACCATATAACCCATCACGCTGAAAACTCCGATCGCGGCCAGAGCGAGTCCGATAGCGGCGAACGCACCGAGCGACTCCACTCCGAACTCCGGCTCGGAGTATGTGTAGCGCTGCAAGTAATAGGTGAGCGGCTCCGCTTCGTCGAGGACGACGTTGCGATCCACTCCCCAGACTTTTTCGCGAATGTTTTTCAACAGCAGAAGCGGGTCAACGGCAGTGCGGACAAGGATGGAGCGGTCTTCGTAGGCCGTGATGGTGTAAGGAATGTATGCCTGAGGCCGCGGCGCATTCTGCAAACCATTGTTATGAATATCGTTGACCACGCCGACGACTTCAAAATAGGCATCGTGGGGAGTTTGGGGAATCCCGTCCAGCGCGTTGAATTTCACCTTCTGGCCAAGCGGATCACTTCCGCCAAGATATTGTCGCGCGAAAGTCTGGTTGACCACAGCGACGAAGCGGCCCGAATCTACGTCGCTGGAAGAGAGCAGCCGGCCGCGCAAGAGGTGAAGGCCGAGCGTGTCGAAATAACCCTCGCTGCAGACATCGAAAAGAGAGTTCCAGGATTCGGGATGCGTCTTTCCGGGCACGGTGATATCGGAGCGCGCCGAGGCGAACGGAGGAAGAGAAACGGTCTCGGCGGCGTTCAGAACGCCGGGCAACGACATGATGCGCGAAAGCGATGCGGTGAAGAAAGTCTTTTTCGCTTCGACAGTTGTGTAAGTGCCCTTAGGAAAGCGCACTCCCATGGCGAGGACGTTGTTCGGATTGAAGCCCAGATCCACATGGGTGAGCGCGCGGAGCGTGCGGACCATCAGGCCGGCGCCGCCAAGCAAGACGATCGAGAGCGCCACCTCTATGATGACGAGAGATGCGCGGAGCTTGCCGTGACGGAAACCGGCGTTCGAGCCCTTGGCTGAGCTGGCGAGGCGGGAATTCAAATCGCCGCGGACGGAATGCAGCGCGGGCGCGAGGCCGCAGATGATCGTGGTCAGCAGCGTGATGCAAATGGTGAAGAGCAGTACAGCGCCGTTCAGCTCGACGACGGCCTCGCCGGGAAGCATGTCTGGAATGATGGCTGCGGTGAGCTTGATTCCACCCCAGGCAAAAAATGTGCCCAGTGCGCCGCCAGCAAGAGCGAGAACCAGGCTTTCGATAAGAAGCTGGCGTATCAGCCTGCCGCGGCTGGCGCCCAGCGAAGCGCGAAGAGCAATTTCGCGTTCGCGCACGGTAGCGCGAGCCAGCAGCAAGTTGGCCACGTTGCTGCAGGCGATTAGAAGCAGCATGCTGACTGCCGCAATCAAAACGAAAAGGATCAACTTGGAGTCGCCGACGACGTCGCTGGCGAGCGAGTCCACGTGGATCGTGAATTGCTTGGGATACTCGTCGGGATAAACCTTGGCCAGCCGCTTGGCGACCAAATCGATGTCAGCGGCGACTGCCGCGTAATTTACGCCGGGTTTCAGGCGCTCTTCGGCGACGAGCCAAAGCGGGCGATTGTAATCGTCGACAGCATTCGGATTGTCGCGCGCGAGGCTGAGAGGCAAGTACACGTCCGCGCCAAAATAGCGGAAGCGGGTGGGCATGACGCCGACGAGGGTTTGCGACTTGCCGTCGAGCACGAGTGTGGTGCCGATCAGCTTGGGATCGGCGGCGAAATGTTCTTTCCAAAACCGGTAGCTCATCAGGAAGACGGGAGGCGCGCCAGGTTTTGCATCATCGTCGTCCAGCCAGCGGCCCAGCAGAGGCTGCACGCCGAGAAAAGGAAAAGAGTTTGAGGTGAGATAAGCGCCCTGGAGGCGCTCAGTGCCGCCGGCCGACGCGTAGTAAATATTCCTGGTCGCGGTGCCTACCACATCGCTGAAGACATGATTTTGATCGCGATAGTCCAGGAATTCAGGGAAGGTAAATGCGCCGCGCCCCCCGACGCCGGAATCGTTCACATTGTGAATCTGAAAGATTGTGATCCCGCTCGCGTTCTTGTAAGGAAACGGATTGAGCAAGCCATCGTAAACGACGCTGAAGACGACCGTGGACGCGCCGATGCCCAACGCAAGCGCGAGAACGGCCATGAGTGCGAAACGACGGTCCTTGAGGAGCGTGCGCACGCCATAGCGGAGATCCTGCCAGGTGCTTGCGATGAAATTTGTTCCGCGCATGTCGCGACATTCCTCCTTGAATTTTTGCTCGCCGCCGAAGGCACGGCGTGAAGCGGTGCGCGCGGTTTCGGGGTCCATCCCGGCGGCGATCAGGTCTCGCATCTTCTGCTCGACGTGGAATTGCAGCTCGTCGTCGAGAGCTTCGTCGAGTTGTTCGCGCCGGAGCAGAGATTGCAGGCGCTTGCGGAGCTTCATTTACGAAACCTCGCTTCACGCATACCGCAGAATCTTTGCGACGGCTCCTGCCACGCGGCTCCAGTTTTCCATTTCGCGTGCCAGTTGCTTCCGGCCATCCAGCGTCAGCTTGTAGTACTTTGCGCGGCGGCCGTTTTCCGTGGGCTTCCAATCCGCGCTAATCCATTCGAGTTGCTCCATGCGATGAAGGGCGGGATAAAGGGAGCCTTCTTCCACGCGCAGCGCTTCATCGGAGGCCTGCTGGATGCGTTGTGCGAGGCCGTAGCCGTGGAGAGGTCCACGAGCGAGCATTTTGAGGATGAGGAGGTCGAGAGCGCCTTGCAGCTGGTCTTTGCCCATGGCGAGTGTCCCCTAGATGTCTAGGTACAAAGTGCAGGAACGCGCGGAAGTTGTCAAGGGAGTTGTGAAACGAAACCGAAGAGGCGACCGATGAATGGCGGTCGCTGAGACGGCGCAGGGGTGGTGCAGGCGGCAACTATTCGATGGTGGAACCCTGCGCGGGCACTGCATCGGAGCCGGGCGCGCGAATCGTGAGCGAATCGGTGCGAACGGTTTCCCACTCCTGAATGAGGAAGCCATAGGATTCGAGGAACTCGCGGATTTGCAGGCGCGGCCATCCTGCAATTTTTTCGAGGATGGGAACCAGCACGACGATGGCGCTGTTGCCGAGCACGGTCCGTCGGGCAACGTTGGCAACTTGCTTCGTGTCCGAAACCGAAATCGTAAAGCCATCGCGCGCGTTGATGTGGAGCATCACGTGAATGTCTGAGCTGCCGTCGCCGGCATACACGATGTGGTCTGGTCCAAGCTGGAGATTTGCCTGCAACTGATCGAGCACGGCAACTTTTCCATATCCGGCGGTGGCGCGGACAATCTTGTCAATCTCTCCCGTGCTCTTGTATTGAAACACCGTTCCGTGAATTCTTTCCGGCGGGACGATTCCTTCGAGGGCCGAATGGATGACCTCCGCAGGGGCGGCAGACACGATCGCGAAATCGAAGTGGTAGCCTTCGATGCCATGATCGAGAATTTCGTAGAGCAATCCAATATTTTCCTTCAGGCGGATGCGCTTGCCTACTTCGTAAAGATGTTCGCGGCGGACGCGCGATTGGAATACGGGATCGTGAAGCAACAGGTAAGCCAGCTCGGCGCCTTGCTGGACGAGATTCAGCTTGGCCATGCCGCGCGCCTTGCGTTCGAATTCCTCGGTGGGAATTCCGATGATTTCGCTCAAAACGTAGCCTGAATCGTTGAACGTGAGGGTTTGATCGAAGTCGCTCGCAAACAGATAGTGCTTCATATGAGTTTCGCTCATGGGCCGCCGCTTTCTCCGTTCGAATTCCGGATAGCCTGCGTTCAGCTTATTGGATGCCATCGAACGCCCGTGGGAATCAAAATGGCGCGCATGGCGTGTTAAGTAGCCCATTTCACCATGTTACCGGGCTCCTGAACCGCCGGGGATTTGAATTTCAAATGGGTGCCATCATGCATCAGAATCTACTGCTTATTCACGGGCGATTCAAACTTTCAATCCAATCATGCGCATCAATTCAAGCGCATTGCTCTTGGCGACGACGCCGTCGTGTAGTGTGTAATCGAAGCTCATTTGGCCGTTCACCACGGAATCCTGAAAATGCATGTTTCGAACGACGCTGCCCAAAGGGCCGGTGATTTCCGTCAGCGCGAGATCGTGGGTGGTGACGATGCCAATCGTATTCCGTTCCATCAGGGCGCGGAGCAGGCCTTCCGAGCCGGTGCGGCGGTCCTTTGAGTTTGTGCCTTCAAGAAGTTCGTCGAAAAGATAGAGGAGGGGTTTCGCGCTTTCGGTGAGTTCGAAGACTTTTCGAATGCGCAAAATTTCCGTGTAGAAATTCGAGCGGCCCTCCTGCAGCGAATCGGTGCTGCGGATGCGCGTTCCGAGCGCGAGCGGAGACATGCGCAGCGACTTTGCCCGGACAGGCGCTCCGGCGTTGGCGAGCACAGCGTTGATTCCCACGGCGCGCAGCAGCGTGCTCTTTCCGGACATATTTGAGCCGCTCACGAGAAGCAGCCGAGTTTGGCTATCGAGCTGAACGCTGTTCCGCACACACTTTCGCGCAGCGATGAGAGGATGGCCCAATTCGCGGCCGTCGAAAAGAGCGGCAACGGCCGCGCCTTCGACGAATTCGGGAAATGGGTCGGCGGGATGTTCGAAAGAATATGATGCGAGCGAGAGCAGCGCTTCCATTTCCGCGACAATTTCGATCCACCGGCGAATTTTTCGGCCCGAGGCCCTGCGCCACCCTTCGGCGGCGAAGGCGACCTGAATAGTAAAGAGCGCCGGAATGTTGAGAAGCTTGGCGAAAAGGCCTTCGCAACTGTCAATCCAATAGACGGTCCGCGCCAATCGCCGAATTGCGCCGGACGCGGGTTCGTGGCCGCTATTCAATTCAGTTACGTATCCCTGGAGGCGCGAGGAAGTGAATGACTCTGTTTCGAGCCGGTCGAGAATCTGGGAAAAAAGGGCGAGCCCCTCGGCGTTGCAATTCACGCCCTGGATAAATTTCAGGGCGCGGCGCTGGAGCCAGCGCCAGACGAAGGCTTCCACGAGGAAAACGATAAGAAAAGGGCGAATCGTGAGCGCCTCAAGGCCGTAGACGAGAGCCGCCGCGGACGCAACAGAAAGAACGATGGCGACGCCGCGCCACGCCGCCTCGGGCATTACCGCGGCGCCCTCTGCCCACCCGCTAAGCGATTCGGGATTCAAGCGCACGCGCAACGCTTCCCCGGTGGCCGCGATGGATTCGCGCAAGTCGAGGCGGTCGTGCAGGTCGGCTACCAATTTTTGGCGCTCGATAATTTCCTCCGTGGGGGAAGGGAAGAGAAGCCATTGGGCGAGGGTGTTTTCTCCCATTGGCAGCCGCGCGGTGGATAGCAACTCGAAGAGACAGCCTCGGCCAAAGAGGTCGAGGTCGTCTGCGTATACGTGATTCGCGTCGCGAAACCTTTCTCCCGGCTGACCCGTGCCGGCCCAGCGATCTTCGATGCGTGCGATGCCGCGGCGATAGTAGTCTGCGGCTGTCTCCGCGCGGGCGCGTGCTCGCAGAATTTGCTCGTGCCAAATGGCCAGCGCCGCGTATGCAGCCACAGGGATAGCGAGCCAGGCCGGAGCGAATAATGTCTTCGCGAGGCAAAGCCAGAGAGCCAGAAGGCCGGCGAAAATCGCCATGAGTTTCAGGTTGCCCGCCCGGATATGGAGACGCTCCTGCCGGGCCAGCTCTTGAAGCCGCGCCTGGAGACGCTTTTCATATTCGGCGCGGGGATCGAGCAAGCAATTCCTCCTGAATTCCGCGGGATAGTTTACTCCTAGAAGTGGGACGCGCGACGGGCATTGCAAGGTGACGCCTGAAAGCGGGCGTCGTTGACACTTTGCTCTTGGGCGGTACAATGGCCCCGGCGTCAGGAGGATTCCATGGCGATTCAGCGTTTTGCACTAATTTTTTCGGCGGCCGCGATTTTGATTGCTTCTCCTAGCACGCTCCGTGCACAAAGCGGCGGCCAGGATTCCACGGCTCACTTCACTGCGCCTGTTCCGGGCGGCTGCTATGCGTTTCCTCCCGCGGACGATCCCGATGGCGCGAGCGCCCAAGCGAACCACGGCTTCGACGTCGCAAATCTCGACCGGTCCGTATCGCCCTGCGATGATTTCTTCAAATTTGCCGATGGCGGTTGGCTAAAGGCAAACCCGATTCCGCCGGCCTATGCGTCGTGGGGGACGTTCAATATTCTCCACGACCATAATGAAGATGTGCTTCACGGCATTCTCGAGGATGCGGCGAAGGACAAGGCCGCGAAGCCCGGGTCGAACTGGCAAAAGATCGGCGATTTCTACGCAAGTTGCATGAATGAGAGCGAGATCGAATCGGCGGGGATCAGCCCGCTGGAGCCTGAATTCCGGCGCATCGGCGAGATAAAGGACGCGGTGAGCCTGCAGGCAGAAATCGCGCGATTGCACACGGAAGGCGTTCCCGTGTTATTTCGTTTTGGGCCGGAGCAGGATCAAAAGGACAGCACCAAAGAAATTGGCGGAGCGCGGCAGGGAGGGCTTGGGTTACCAGAGCGTGACTACTACCTGAAAACGGACGACAAATCGAAGGCGATTCGCGACGGATACGTCCAGCACATCGCGAACATGTTCAAGCTATTAGGCGATTCGGAGGAAACGTCCGCCGGCGAAGCGAAGACGGTAATGGAAATTGAGACCGCGCTGGCCAAGTCGTCGATGAAACGCGTAGATATGCGCAACCCGGACAACGTGTATCACATCACCGCGGTCGCCCAGCTGCACGCAAATATGCCGCACTTCGCATGGGAAGCTTATTTTCAGCAGGTCCATTCGCCTTCGGTTCCCGACATCAACGTAGCTCAACCTGATTTCTTCGCGGAAGTGGACGCGGAGCTTTCGTCCGTGCCGCTGGCGGACTGGAAGACGTACCTTCGCTGGCACCTGATCCATTCGGCTGCGCCCGCGCTTTCGGATAAATTCGTGCAGGAGAATTTTGAATTCTTCAGCAAGACACTAACCGGCACGAAAGAAATGCTGCCACGGTGGCGGCGATGCGTAGAAGCCACCGACCGGCAGCTCGGCGAAGCACTGGGACCATTTTACGTGGAGCGCGCTTTCCCGCCCGAAGCGAGAGCCAAGGCGCAAGCCATGGTGCAGAATCTGATATCGGCGCTTCGCACGGATATCTCCACGCTCGACTGGATGAGTCCTGAAACCCGCGCCAAGGCGACCGAGAAGCTCAATGCGATTACGCCCAAGATCGGTTATCCGGACAAATGGCGGGATTATTCCAAGTTTGAAGTGAAGAGCGGACCGTACATCGAAAATATACGCCGCGGCGATGCATTCGAGCACGAGCGGCAGATTGCGAAAATCGGCAAGCCGGTGGACCGCACGGAATTCGGAATGACCCCGCCGACGGTGAATGCCTATTACAGCCCGTCGATGAACGAGATTGTGTTTCCCGCGGGGATTCTGCAGCCGCCGTTTTACGATCCGAACCGCGACGACGCCATGAATTACGGCGGAATTGGAGTGGTGATCGGCCACGAAATGACGCACGGCTTCGACGACTCCGGCGCGCGTTACGACGGCAAGGGGAATAAGAGCGATTGGTGGACGCCGGAAGATTTGAAGAACTTTACGGCCCGCGGGGATTGCGTGGCGAATCAATTCAGCGGATATGTTGTGGAGCCCGGCCTGAATGAGAATGGCAAGCTGGTGGAGGGCGAAAGCATCGCCGATCTAGGTGGGCTGGCGATTTCGCTGGCGGCTTTCCATCATTCGATCGAACGCAAACCAACGCCGCCTGAAATTGACGGTTTCACGGCAGATCAGCGGTTCTTTTTAAGCTACGCGACGATTTGGGCCGGGAATGTGCGCGATGAAATGGCGCGGATGCGCGCCAATACGGACCCTCACCCGCTGGATCAATTCCGCACGAATGGGCCGCTTTCAAACATGACGTCGTTTTCGAAAGCGTTCGGATGCAGCGCGGATTCCAAGATGGTGCGCCCGGAAACGGATCGATGCCGCATCTGGTGAATTGGAAGCGCGCTGCGCGCGGCGCTTCAGCCGCTCGATCTGACGCCGACTAATTCATTCCCGGGGTGGCTGCGGGGGGCGCGGCCATCACGGGCACAGGGGCAGGCACGGGAACCACATCGGACTCGGATTCCATCGCTTGATGCCCGCCGTACCAAGCTGCTTCACTTGCGCGTTGCCACAGGCGCGTGGCAATCCAGGTCAGAATCATGATTTGCGAAAGCAGAAAACCGCTGGTAAGGGATTCCGGCTTCAGCTTGAACATCCACAGGTAAAGTCCCAATCCAAACCCGAGGCACCCGATTAAGCTGATTCGGAAATAGAGCCAGAACAGCGAGCCGAAATTGCGCCACACGAGCCCGGCAGAAAGCCGCAGAGCGCGATGCATTCTGGGCTCATCGTCGGCCACGGCGATTACTTGCGCCATGTCAAACCACAAGCGCAGGCACATCACGAGAAACAAGATCACGACCGCCGCCGCTTCAAAGAAGTGCACGGACACGAGAGGGGAAGTGGAAACCTCGTCGAGATGATCGTAAATCGCGTTCGCGATGCCGAGCAGAATCATGATCGGGATGCAGGCAATCGCGAAATAGATGAGTAATCGGAAGAATCGCCAGAAATAGTGCCCTGAAGCGCCAAAGAATTCCCCTGTGGACATCGTCATATTGCGATAGTACGTGGCGAGAATTCCGCCGGTGATGAACAGCATGAATATGGTGTAGAGAAAAGGCGAAATCAGGAATGATTGCCCGAATGTTTCGAGCGGGGCATCAGGCTGTTCCGTGAGCTCCATGATCGCATCTACGTCAAAGTCGTGAAACAGGCGTGGTGCGGCGCTGAGGCTGTGGTTCAACGCGCCCGCGACTTTTTCCACCTGGCGGTGCGTGCCCAGATGCGAAAATACCAGGCCGACAATAAATATCCACCACAGAACCCGCTGACGCCGCCACACGATTGCCGCGCCCGACATAAATACCTTGTTTTTTTTTGCCGCCATAACGTTTACTCCTCAAAATTGGGAAACAAATGCAAGGAAGCCGGAGTGCCGCAACCCGCGCTTCTAGGTGACCCACGCGAACAGCTGCGAGATCCACTCGCTTGCGAACAACCAGATGTGCGAGAGTTTTGTGGTGGCGCGCGCGTCTGCCTTAATGGTGTAGCTGTTGTTGAAGAAATTGCGGTCCAGCGTGATCTTGTGGTCCGGATCGATTTCCGCTGACGCGACTTCGCTTGGGCGGACGTATTCATACCGCACCCAGCGGTCCTTGCCATCCCAGTGCTCCATTACGGAATAGCCGTCGTCGAACTTGACCTGGACGTCCACTGGGAAAATAAAATCCCCTCTGCGGTGAATCGTCACGTACGTGCGATATCGGTTGTCCTTCGAGTCCCTTTCGTACCACTTCAACGGATCCGAATGCGCGTCTTCGACCCGGTAGTCGAGAACATTTGTGCCCGAAACGGCCTGGTTGAAGTACCAGCTCAAATCCTGCCCGCTCACGTCCTCGATCGTCTTCATGAAATCCGTGCCGGTGGGATGCTTGAATCGGTAGCGCAGAAAATACTGGTGCAGTGATTCGCGCATCTTGTCTTCGCCGATGATTTTTTCAAGCGTCAGCAGGACGGTGGCCGTCTTCCCGTAGGTGACGCCTCCGTAGGAACCATCGTCCCTGAACTGCCAGGCGTAGCGCGTCAGGGGGTCCGCATCGGGCGAGCCGAGGTAGGAGGTTCGCTGCTCGCCGTCTTCAGCCATTTGCGCAAACGGGAAATTCATCACGGAACGATTCTTTCCGTACAACTCGTCCATTACTTTCACTTCCAGATAGCTGTTGATGCCCTCGTCGAGCCATGCCTCTTCGAATTCGTTCGTTGCAACCATGCCATACCAATACTGGTGTCCGAATTCGTGCTCGACGACGACCTCCGGTATGAGCATCCCTTTCGGCATATTCCACGATGTGTCCGCGGTGATAAGCGTGGGGTATTCCATTCCGCCCGCGTCGCCAGCACCGTGAGGGGGATCAACCACGGTAATGCGATCGTAGGGATAAGGACCGATCCATTCGTCGTAAAGCCGCAGAGTGCCCTTAAGCACCTCGATATATCGCGGTGCCGAAGCCATATTGCCGGGCGACATCAGCACGTGGATCTTTACTTCGCCGGCGCTGCCGGTCCAGGAATCCTCGACGTCCGTGAAGGTGGGGCTCGCGGTCCAGGAAAAATCGTGGACGTCTTCGGAGTGGTAGGCGAGAGTTTTCGTCCCATCCCAATTATTTTCAGTGGAAACCAGATCGCCACCCGCGCCGACAATTTCATTCTGAGGAACGGTAAGCTTTATGTCGAAGGTGCCGAAGTCCGCGAAAAATTCGGTGCTGGCGTGAAACTGGTGGCAATTCCAGGCGTTCTTCCACCACACGCCGACTTTCGGAAACCATTGTCCGGCCATCAGGAAGTCGCGCTTGTAACCTGTGCGCTCCACCACTTCCGGCATTTGATCCTGAAACGACATCTGAAACGTTACGGAATCTTCCGGCGCGATTGCCTTCGGCAAAGAAACTTGAAAGACGGTGTGGTCGTCCGCGTTGTGGTCGTCCGGGTGGATGAATTCCATTTTGTCCGTCAGGTCGCCCATGCCGGCCACTTCGAGCTTGCTCACTTTGATCGATCCGAAATGTTTGGGATCCCAGCCGGAGTCCGGGCCGGTGCCGCGCGTTCCGCTGAGGCGCACTTCCGTCATGAAAGTGGACTGCGGCTGGAAAGCGTTCAGGTAAAGATGAAAGGGAAACGTCTGCTGCGGCTGGCCCGTAAGATTCTTGTAGGTAAGCGTCTCGGTCGCCGTGATGATGCGCTTTTCGGCATCGAGTTTCGCGTCAATCCGGTAGTCGACGACGCGCGTGGAGAGAGGTTCCTTCCCAGACATGGTCGCGGAACTGTTGCCAGTCGCGGGCGTTTGAGCTGCAGAAATTTGAGCTGCAGAAGATGCGCCATTCAGAATGCGGGCAGCAGGGGCCGTTGACGCGCGCGCCAATCGCGAGTGCATCACCCACGCGCCAACCAGAAGCGCCAGCGCTACCATCCAGGCACACAATGTTACAAAACTGCTTTTTCGCATACGCCCCCGCCCCATACCGAAAAGGATTCTTACAACGCCTATAAATTTCGACGAGAGCATATGTCACGGCCAAAGGGCACGCAAGCACGGAATCAGGAATTGAAGGAGTCTCGCGGCGACAATGAAGCCTTCGAATGTGGTGTATTGCGTCCGGCCAAAATCGGCGCCGCCTGGTTGGCCTTCCGCATAGTGTGCTTTGGCTGCAAGTTGACGCAATTCGTCAGCGCGTTTAAAATTTTGAATAGGAGTAAGATGGATCTATACCCTTGGCATGCACCCGGGTGCGGGGGAGTTTGACGGAACCTATGAGTCCAAACGCATTGCAACAGAGAAGGCACCAGCAAATTCTGACGGATGTGGTGCGCGCGTACATCGAGACGGGCGAGCCAGTTTCGTCGCGGAGCGTTGCGCGCGGACATATCGAGCAACTGAGTCCCGCGACGGTCCGCAACGTGATGGCCGACCTCGAAGACGAAGGCTACCTCTTCCAGCCGCACACTTCCGCGGGACGCGTCCCCACGGCTGCGGCCTACCGCTATTTTGTGGAGCAGGTGGCAGCACAGGCGACGGCCAGCCCAGAAGACAGGCAATGGATTCGCCGCGAGCTCGACGCCGCGGTGACGCCGGAAGCGGTGATGGAGCGGGCGAGCCATGTGCTCGCAGCCGTCTCGCGCGGGCTGGGAATTTTTATTTCTCCGCCGCTGGCGCGCAGCGTGGTCGAGCATTTGCGTTTTTTGCTTTTGCCGGACAGCCGCGTGCTCGTCGTGCTGGTTTCCACCGGAGGCGTGACGCGGGACAAACTGGTCCGCCCCGAGCGTTCCTTCCGCCAGGAAGATCTTGACCGGATCTCGGCGTTTTTGAACAATCAATATGTCGGCTGGACGCTCGAGGCCATGCGCGCCGACCTTCGCCTGCAGGTGGAGCGCGACCGCGAGCAATACGGCCTAATGGCAGGCGATGCTTTGCTTCTGTGCGACCCCAGTATTTTGGGCGACAGCACGGAGCGCAAAATTTATGTGGATGGCGCGGCGCAGATTGCATCCTCTCCGGAATTTCCCAATCAAGCACAGGTGCGTGAATTATTGGAAGCGATTGATGAAAAGGATCGCCTGATCGCGTTGCTGAGCGGCTGCATCGAAGCGCCCGAGCCGGTTCACGTGGAGCTGGGGCTCGACAAAATTTCGAACGCGGGGAAGCATCTGGCGCTGGTCTCATCGTCTTACACCACGAACGATCAGGTGCAGGGCACTCTGGGCATTCTGGCGCCGATGCGCATGCACTATGAGCGCGTGATTACCGCTGTGGCTTTCATGTCCCAATTTTTCTCGGAAAATTCAGAGGAGAACAAGCTATCTTGACCCCTCATCATAAGGACAAGCATCCGGAGACCGAACTGCACGCGGTGAAGGAGTTGCCCGGAAACGACCGGTCCAATGCTTCCGGACAAGAACAGTTTCCCGCTGGCGCTCAGGAGTCGCTGCCGGACGAATACAAAAGGCTCCTTGCCGAAAAAGAAGAGTTGATGAATACGCTCGTCCGGCGCCAGGCGGATTTTGAGAATTACCGCAAGCGCGTCGAAAAGGAGCGGCATCAGGACCGCTTTCGCGGCGTCGAATCGCTCGTGGAAGTCCTGCTGCCCGTTCTCGACGCGTTTGAAAATGCTCTGAAGGCAAAAGGCGAGGGCGCATCCGCGGAATACCGGAAGGGTTTTGAGTTGATCCATCGCCAGCTTTCGGATGCGCTGGCAAAGCAGGGCTTGAAACGCATCGATTCGGTAGGGAAGGAATTCAATCCGCACGTTCACCACGCCATCGAGAGCGTGGAAACGACAGAGCAACCGGATGGATTTGTGCTAACCGAACTGCAACCGGGATATTTGTTTCATGACCGCGTGCTGCGCCCGGCGATGGTTCGCGTGGCCACAGAGCCAGCGTCGAAATCCACGCAGGCGTCGCGCTCGGATAATTAATACCGGGCGGTGACACCGGCCGGTTTCGATCGAAATTTAGAAAGGGACATCGGGGAATCATGGCAGGGAACATGGAAGTGGATTATTACGAAGTTTTGGGCGTTGCGCGCGATGCTGGGGGCGACCAGATCAAGTCTGCCTATCGCAAGCTCGCGCTGAAATACCATCCGGACCGCAACCCGGAAAACAAACAGGAAGCGGAAGAAAATTTCCGCAGCGCCACGGAAGCCTACAGCGTTCTTTCCGATGCGCAGAAGCGCACCGTTTACGATCGCTTCGGGCATGCGGGACTTGGAAATCGCGGCTTCGACGCCTCGGCTGGATTCAATTCCACAATTTTCGAGGAATTTCAGGATATCCTCGGCGATCTTTTCGGCGTTGAAGATGTGATGGGCGGCGGGCGACGTCGCGGCCGAGGAGCACGCGGGCAACGCGGCGCGGACTTGCGCTACGACATGTCGCTGAGCTTCGAAGAGGCTGCATCCGGCGTCACATCGAAAATCCGCATCGCGCGCCACGAGGCTTGCGAGACATGCAAGGGCACCGGCGCAAAGTCCGGCAGTGGAATGGCTGCCTGCCGCACGTGCGGCGGGCGCGGCCAGATGGCCTACCAGCAGGGCTTCTTTTCAATCACGAGAACCTGCCCGGCCTGCCAGGGCGCGGGCCAGGTGATTCGCGAGGCTTGCGTCACATGCCGCGGCCAGGGGCGCATTGAGCGCGACCGCACGCTGGAAGTTCCCGTTCCCGCGGGCGTGGATACCGGGACGCGCCTTCGCATGGCGGGCCAGGGCGAGCCGGGAACGAATGGAGGTCCCGCGGGCGACCTCTACATTTTTCTTGAAGTGAAGGAGCACCAGTTTTTCGAGCGCCGCGGATCGGATTTGTATTGCACAATTCCCCTGAGCTTCACGCAGGCGGCGCTGGGCACAACCATCAAAGTTCCTACGATGCAGGGCGAAGAGCCACTCGAAATCCCCGAGGGCACGCAGTCCGGGCAGATTTTCCGGAAAAAAGGGAAGGGGCTCGCAAATCCTCACGGCGGACGCGGAGAACTTTACATCGTGATTCGCGTGGATATTCCCGCTAAGGTGAATCGCGAGCAGCGGCGCCTGCTCGAGCAGCTCGGCCAATCGTTAAAGGTCGAAAACAAGCCGGCGGAGCGCTCGTCCAGCTTCTTTGACAAGGTAAAAGACATCTTCGGCTAGGTTTGCTTGCGGATTTTCCTATTTTATTTCCTGAAGGCTCCAAATTTTTACATCCTGGTTCCGGGCAAAGTGCAGCACAGGATTAGTTGGCGGCAGGACGATGCCTGCGGCAGCTGCCACGGTGTTCGCTTCTGTGTCCGCTTCCCCTGGTTGCAGCGACCATGGCTCGTGATGAATATCACCTCGAAAAACTCGATGTTTGTCCCCTGCGTATAGGCAGAATCGTTCGGTTAGAAAATAGTCGAGCGTGCCAGGCCGAGCGCGAAACGATTCTCCGATTGGCCTGTATCTCGCACGAAATTCTGCTGGCGCGGCCCCTCGATGCGTTCGGTGGCTGCGGTAGCGGACGTTACCCTCCGCCGATTCTCCCAAGTTCATCTGCGCATTAAAATACGGCAGGTGGAACCACCTTCGAGCCGCAGAGACGGCGAGCGCGCTGGCTGCGTCCAGACTGAAAAACCAGACTCCTGGCTTTCCTCCGACGCGCACATAGGTCCGCACATTCAGTTCAGGGAACGCCACAGTCCCGGGGATTGGAATGAATCCGCGCAATCGAATGCCCGACATTCGAAAGGGAACAACCCCTACCCATGCGCTTCCGTCATGGGTTTCAATTTCGATGCGGTCGGGAATCAGCGGACGAAGCGCGCCGGGCTCAATCGGCCAGTGCATGAAAAGCAGATCGTGCCATTTCTGTTGCATCATCCACGGTCTCGCGGGCATGGGCCACGGCCTGTGATCGGTTGTGCCGGCGACGCTCATCGCTTAAGCCTACCGTATTTCGAATGGGAAGTGCGCATCGGCACTTTGGCTCAATACCTTGCGCGGCACTTCCGCTAGGGGCGCCGCAAGTTTTGCGAGTAGAATCTCCCGATGCGCCGCCGCTTCTTCGTTGAATCCTTCGACGTGAATTCCGCCACGATGCGCGGCGCCACAGCCGAACATCTTGGTCGCGTGCTTCGCGCTGAGCCGGGGCAGCAATACGAATTAAGCGACGGCCACCGTGTCTGGCTTGCCCGAATCGAAAGTGTCGCAATCTCGAAGCGCGGCGAGAATCGCATTGAATTCGCGCTCGTCGAGCCAATGGAGGCTCGCGAGCCTTCGCTCGATTTCGTGCTGCTCATCTCGCTCATTAAGTTCGACCGGTTCGAGTGGTGTCTCGAAAAAGCTACCGAGCTCGGCGCTACCGAAATCATACCTCTCACCGCCGCGCGCACCGATAAACCGCTGCTTGCCTCGGCAGAGAAGCGCCACGAGCGTTGGGAACGAATCATTGTCGAATCGGCGCAGCAGGCGCGAAGGCTGCGTCCTCCGACGCTCTCTGCGGCGACTCTCCCGGCGGACGTCTTCGCGCGTGCCGCATCCGGGCTAAAAATAATTTTGTCCGAACGCCGCGAAGCACCCTCCCTTCATGAGGCGCTGAAACAGCGCATAACCACCCCGGCATCCCCATCTGCCGTGCCCTCCGTGGCGCTCGCGATCGGCCCCGAAGGCGGCTGGACGGACGACGAACTCGCTGCCGCGCGCACCGCCGGTTTCGTGGAAGCATCGCTCGGCGAAAATATTCTTCGGACAGAAACCGCCGTGCTTGCGTCGCTCGCGATCCTGCGTTTCGCACTCGCGCCCGATTGATGTTTCGCGTCTCGCCGTGCTATAAATATCTCGTAGCAATATGTTTGAACTCTCCAATCCTGAGCCGGCCGCCGCGAAAGAAAACGCGTCCCTGCCGGTATTGAGGCGCGAGCTTAGGAATTGGACGCGCGACCTGGCCATCGCTTTAGTCCTCGCACTGTTCATCATCATATTTTTGTATCGCCCCGTGAAAGTCGAAGGCACCAGCATGGCGCCGCTCCTTTCGGATCAGGAGCGCATCTTCATCAACCAGTTCGTGTATCATTTCGCGCCGGTGGATCGCGGCGATGTGGTCGTCTTCTGGTATCCGCTGGACCGCACGAAATCCTTCATCAAGCGCGTGATTGGTTTGCCTGGTGAGACGATTGAAATCCGCGCCGGCCGCCTGTTTATTGATGGCAAGGAATGGATGGAGCCCTACGTTCCGGCAAATTATCTCGATGGTTCGAGCTACGGGCCGAAAGTGATTCCGCAAGGCGAATATTTTGTGATGGGCGATCATCGCGACAGTTCGAATGATTCGCGCGTTTTCGGTTCGGTCCCCCGCCAGTATATCTATGGGAAAGCGGTGTTTGCATACTGGCCGGTGAACCATTTTGGCTCGCTGACTTCATCTTCAACAGTTAACGCGGCATCCAAATGAACGTTTCCGGAGGACACACTGAACGAGGTCCCCGCAGTCCGCGCGACACTCGCGCTCGAGGACGGAAGAGTATTTAAAGGTCGCGCCGCGGGTGCTCGCACCCGGCGTGGCGGCGAAGTTGTTTTCAATACGAGTCTCACCGGCTATCAGGAAGTTTTTACCGACCCCAGCTATTCCGGCCAGATCGTCACGCTCACGTATCCGCATATCGGCAACGTGGGCGCGAATCTCGAGGACGAAGAATCCGTGAAGCCGTATATCGAGGCTCTGGTGGTGCGCGAATTCGCGCAGCTGGCGTCAAACTGGCGCTCCACCGAATCCGCGGACCAATATTTGCAACGCTACGGCGTTCCGGTTATCTGGGATCTTGATACACGAGCGCTGGTTCGCCACTTGCGCGATGTGGGCGCGTTGCGCGGCGTTGTGGCAACGGATGGAACTCCCGCTGAGCAGTTGATCGCCGAGGCGCGCGCGCTTCCGACGATGGCGGGGCTGGAACTCGCCAGCCGCGTGACTTCCGCGCAGAAATACGCTTGGGATAAAGGCTCGATTGATCTGGCTGCTCCGGTATCCGGGAAAGAAAGTCTGCACAACGGCAAGAAGCGCCAGAAGGTGGTCGCCTACGATTTCGGCATCAAGCAAAATATTTTGCGCCTGCTGGTGGATCATGGTTGCGAAGTGACGGTCGTTCCCGCTCAGACCTCCTCCGAGGATGTGCTCGCGCTGAAACCGAATGGCGTCTTCCTCTCGAATGGCCCCGGCGATCCCGAGCCGATCGGCTACGCCGTTGCAAACATTCGCAAGCTCGTTGGTCGCGTGCCGATTTTCGGCATCTGCCTGGGCCACCAATTATGCGGCCTCGCTCTCGGCGGGCGTACGTTCAAATTGAAATTCGGACATCACGGCTCGAACCACCCGGTAAAAAATCTCGCCACGCAAAAAGTGGAAATCACGTCGCAGAACCATGGCTTTTGCGTAGACCCCGATTCGCTTCCCGCGAGCGATGTGGAGATCACGCACGTGAATCTAAATGACCACACGAATGAAGGCATGCGCCATCGCTCGCTACCACTGTTCAGCGTTCAGTATCATCCCGAGGCTTCGCCCGGACCGCACGATGCCCGCTACCTTTTCGATAATTTCATCTCGATGATGCGGGATGTATCTTGACCTTGAATATTGCATGGGGCCCTTTGAGGGCGCAGAGGAAACGCGACTTGCAGGGAACCATTTTAGAGGGCGTTTCTGGCTCTTACAAACTGCCGCTTTTGATCCACGGTACAGGGATCAAGAGTGGCCGTAAGTAATTGAAAACAAAAGCCGGGGCAATTTTTGATCCACGGTAAATAGGCCCGCGGAACATTATGTTTTGGACGCGAAAAAGGCAAAATGCCGAAGCGCACTGACATCAAGAAAATCCTCATCATCGGCTCGGGGCCGATCATTATCGGGCAGGCCTGCGAATTCGATTACTCGGGCACGCAGGCTTGCAAGGCGCTGCGGTCGGAAGGCTACGAAGTCGTCCTCGTGAATTCGAACCCGGCAACGGTGATGACCGATCCTGAAACTGCGGACCGCACCTACATCGAGCCGCTTTCAAAGGAGTACCTCGAGGCCATTATTGCCGCAGAGCGCCCGGACGCGCTGCTGCCCACGGTTGGTGGGCAGACGGGGCTCAATCTCGCCGTTGAACTTGCCGAGACGGGCATTCTTGAGAAATATCATGTTCAATTGATTGGCGCGTCGCTTCGCTCCATAAAGATTGCCGAAGACCGATTGCTCTTCAAGGATGCTTGCCGGCGCATTGGCCTTGAGGTGCCGGCGTCGGAGGTCGTTGAAAACGTTCACGACGCCATTCGCCTGGCGGACGCGCTTGGGTATCCTGTAGTGATTCGTCCTTCCTTCACGCTGGGCGGCACGGGCGGATCGATCGCTTACAACCACGAGGAATTTGCGGACTTGATTGCACGGGCGCTTGACGCGAGCCCTGTCCACCAGGCGCTGATCGAAGAATCCGTGCTCGGGTGGAAGGAATACGAACTCGAAGTGATGCGCGACGTGCGCGACAATTTCGTCGTCATCTGCTCGATTGAGAATTTCGATCCGATGGGCATCCATACGGGCGATTCCATTACCGTGGCGCCCGCGCAAACGCTTACCGACAAGGAATACCAGCGCATGCGCGACGCGGCAGCCGCGATTATCCGCGAGGTCGGCGTTGAGACCGGCGGCTCAAATATTCAGTTTGGCATCGAGCCTGAGACCGGGCGCATGGTGGTGATCGAGATGAACCCGCGCGTCTCGCGCAGCTCCGCGCTGGCCAGCAAAGCCACCGGCTTTCCGATTGCCAAAATCGCCGCAAAGCTCGCCCTCGGCATGACGCTGGATGAAATTCCCAACGACATTACGCGAAAGACGCCTTCCTGCTTTGAGCCGTCTATTGACTACGTAGTCGCTAAGATTCCCAAGTGGCAATTCGAAAAATTTCCCGGCAGCGACAGCACCCTTACAACGCAAATGAAATCGGTCGGCGAAGTGATGGCCATCGGGAGAACATTTCAAGAGGCGCTGTGCAAGGGCATACGCGCGCTTGAGCCGAGCAGCGCGTGGCGCCCCCCGGCTGAAGTCACCACGGCGCTGCTGCGCGAAAAACTTCATGTGCCCGGGCCGGACCGCCTTCACTGGCTTTTCGAAGCGCTCGAGCGCGGGATGACGCGCGAAGAGGTCTGCGATCTGACGAAAATCGACCCCTGGTTCATTCGCCAGCTCGAAGGAATGCTCGCGGTGGACCGCCGCGTTGCCGCAACGACGATGGAGAATTGCCCGCCAGAGCTTTTGCTGGAATCAAAGCGCTCCGGCGCGAGCGACGAAGAAATCGCCAAGCTTTGGAAGGTGAAGTCATCCGACGTGCGCGCGCGCCGCCACGAATTGGGCGTCGAACCTGTCTTCAAGCGTGTGGATACCTGCGCGGCCGAATTCGAATCGTTTACTCCGTACCTTTATTCGACCTACGAGGAAGAAGACGAATCGGCGCCGGTGGATCGACCCAAGATTGTGATTCTCGGCAGCGGGCCAAACCGCATCGGGCAGGGAATTGAGTTCGATTATTGCTGCTGCCACGCTTCTTTCGCGCTGAAAGAAGACGGCTACGAGACGGTGATGATCAATTGCAATCCAGAAACCGTCTCCACCGATTACGACACGTCCGACCGTCTTTACTTTGAGCCGCTTACGCTGGAAGACGTGCTGGCCGTGCTCGACAAAGAAAAGCCGCAGGGTGTGATCGTGCAATTCGGCGGGCAGACGCCTTTGAATCTCGCGCTCGAACTCAAGCGCAACGGCGCGCAAATTATCGGCACTGATCCGGAGTCGATTGATCTAGCTGAAGACCGCCGCCGCTTCGGCAGCTTGTTGAACGAATTGAAGATTCCGCAGCCGCGCGCTGGGACCGCGCTGACGCCGGAGGAAGCTGTGACCGCCGCTTCGGAGATCGGCCTGCCGGTTCTCGTGCGTCCAAGTTACGTCCTGGGCGGGCGCGCGATGGTGATCGCATACGATCTCAAAACAGTGGAAGATTACGTCGCAAGGGCGGCTTTAATCGGCACCGCGTCTGATCCTAAGCGGCCCATCCTGATTGATCAATTTCTCGAAGACGCCATCGAAGTGGACGTGGACGCTGTGGCGGACGGCGACGAGGTCGTGATCGCGGGAATCATGGAGCATATTGAGGAAGCGGGTATACATTCGGGCGATTCGTCCTGCGTGCTTCCTTCCGTGACGCTCAAGCCCGCGGTACTCGAAAAAATCCGCGATTACACGGCGCGCCTCGCCAAGGCCCTGCATGTTGTGGGGCTGATGAACGTGCAATACGCGATCCAGAGGGACAAAGTGTACGTCCTCGAAGTGAACCCCCGCGCCTCGCGCACGATTCCTTACGTCAGCAAGGCTACCGGCGTTCCGCTCGCAAAGGTTGCCGCGAGGCTTATGACCGGCCGCAAGCTCCGCGATTTGCACCTTCCCATCGTCGAAACGAACGGGGTGAAGGAACTCGCGGTTCACGATTTCTTCGCAGTGAAATCGCCGGTGTTTCCGTTCAACAAGTTCCGCGGCGTGGATACGATTCTCGGTCCGGAGATGAGGTCCACCGGCGAAGTAATGGGCATCTCCTCCACCTTTAGCATCGCTTTCGCGAAAGCACAGCTCGCAGCGGGCCAACGCTTGCCGCTCGAGGGAACTGTGTTTATCAGTGTGAATGATCACGACAAGCGCGAAGTGGCCGGCCTGGCAAGGGATCTTCTTGCGGCGGGGCTGAAGCTTGTCACCACGCGCGGCACCACAACGGCCCTGAAGGAAGCTGGGATAGAAGACGTTGAAACCGTTTACAAAGTGAATGAAGGCCGGCCGAACATCGTGGACCTGATCAAGACGGGCAAAGTGAATCTCGTCATCAACACGCCGCTCGGCCGCGAATCCTTCTACGACGAGAAATCCATTCGTCGCGCCGCGATTCGCTACAACGTTCCCTGCATCACCACGCTTTCAGCGGCCAATGCGGCCGCACGGGGAATTCGCGCCATGTCAGGCCGAAAAGTCGAGGTCGCCGCCCTTCAGGATTTGCATCGGCGGAAATCGGCTGCCTCCGCTGCCACACCCACGGAGCGCTCTTGAACCTTCGAGGGATCTTTCCGCCGCTCATCACGCCGTTTTTGACGGATGGGTCACTTGCGCTCGCGCGGCTGCGCGAAAATATAGCGCGCTTCAATGCGATGCGGCTCGCCGGCTATGTCCTCAACGGATCCACCGGTGAATCGGTTCTGCTGAAGTGGGAGGAGGTCTATAAAGTCTGGGAGACCGCGAAAGAAGTCGCAGCACACGGCAGAAAATTGATTGCAGGAACCGGCGCGGAATCCACCGCCGAGACAATCGAGCATACGAATCGTGCCGCAGCCCTGGGGTTCGACGCGGCACTGGTCCGCACGCCAAGCTTCTACAAACCTTCGATTTCCGTTGATCTGCTTGCCACACATTATTTGCGCGTCGCTGACGCCGCACGCATTCCCGTGCTTGTTTATTCGGTTCCGCTTTTCACGCATGTCACCGTGGAAGCATCGCTAGTCGAGCGCGTTGCGACGCATCCGAACATTGTGGGAATCAAGGACAGCTCGGGCGACGTGGACGGCATCGCAAAAATCATGGCAGCTGCGCCGAAATCATTCAGCACGCTGGTCGGCTCCGCGACAGCGCTCTGCGACTCTTTCCTGAGTGGCGCTGCCGGCGCAGTCCTGGCCATCTCCAATGTGTTTCCGGAAATCTGCAACGAGATTTACGAGGCCGTGCAGGCGGGCGATTTCGCGTACGCGCAGGCACTGCAACAGAAGCTGATTTTGCCGGCGAAAGTGCTCGGTCCTCTATTCGGCATCCCTGGAATCAAGTATGCGATGGACCGCCGCGGTTTTTACGGTGGTCCGCCGCGCCCTCCGTTCCTGCCCGTCAATGAAGCCGCGCAACGGGAAATCGACACGATGCTCGCGACGATATTTTCAGAGTCCGCCACGCGAGCCTAGTTTTTTCTATGGATTAATTCACCGTGGACGGGCTGACGGGAAAATACTTGGCCAGTGGCACGGTCGTGTCGCCGATGTTTCCGGTCGATGCATCGCGAAGAATTACCCTCAACTCGACCGCATTGGGCACAATCTGTATTTCCTTCGCGAAGCGGACACCACTCTTTACAAGGATCTCGTATTTTGGAGCGTCAAAATCGAGATGCAGCGTTTCATCGAGCGCCTTCGCAATGTGGCCTTTGTCGTCGAGTTGGACGTAAACGGTGTCCACGTTGTCTGCCCAGTGGCCATTCGACTGCTGAAAATTGAATTCGCGGGGATCGAAGCCAATGGTCAGGCTAATTTTTCTTGAAGCGTCGAGAGAAAATCCTCGCACGACCACACCCACGCCGATTTGCGTCGCGTCGATCGGGCTCACCGCAGTTTCGGCGATCAAAGTCTGGCGCACTTCGTTGGTGAGCTTGGGTTCGGGCAGCGCAAAGTAACCCAGGCGGGAGCGGACTTTGGCGCCCGGTCTTTTCACTTCGACTTTGATGGTGTGAAAGCTTCCGTTCCAGTCCACGCCCTCCGGATAAAAGCCGAGTTCATATGTCACGCGCGAATCATCGACTGCACTTTGAAGGGATTTGAAAATGTCGTTGGTATTGTAAAAAGCCTTCCCTCCGGTCCGCTCCGCCATATCGTTCATCGTCACGAAATTTTCGGGATCAGGGCCGGGAAATGGCGAGTTATTGCGCTGGCCGCGCGCCCTGCTTCTCGCCGCGGCACTTCCACCGAATGCGTTGGGCGAGTTTCCGGAGTTTCCGAGATCCGGTGCGATTAACCCACGGGCATCAACTGGATAGATGACGAGATTTGCATTTGTAACCACGCGGGTAGCGGCGTTGATTTCATCTCCAAAAAACTCAGTGGATCCGGGAAGATCGGTCACGCCAGGGTCGTTTCCTGTCGGTTTGTTCTCAAAACCGATGCTGAAAGGGAAGCTTCCCGAAACCCATATCAAGTTTTTTCGTCCGGGCAAAGTTCCCACGTGGTTCGCGATTTCTGTGAGTGCCGCCAGGGTTTTTATCATACGGTCCCTAACAAAGAAATTCGATTCGCGCTGGTAAACATTGTTTAGAAATTCGTCTGTAGTTGTGGATCCCGTGTCCGCCACCTCGGGAGTTGATGCGTCAAGTGATCCCGTCGTCTTCCCATTATACCGCCCGAGCGCGGCCAGGAGGCTCGTCGCGTCGCTCGTGAAATCATGCAGCACAGTGAGTTCCTGACCGAGCGAGTAAATCGCCACGCGGTCTCGCGGGTGGATTTGCTGAAGGAATTTCACGACCTGCTTCCGGGCCGTTGTCTGATCGATATATTCCGTGTTCAGGCCGTCTAGAAGAATCACGGTAATGCTCGTCGGGACGCTACTGCGCTCACGAAACTGGTTCGTGTATGTGTCCGGAGGCAGAGGAGAGGGAGGATTTGCCGGCGCCTCATTTGTTTCCACCGAAAAAATCTGAATCGGTTGCGGTTTCTTGTCGTCAAGGACGACGAAGTCGTCTTTGGTTAGGCCCCGCATTGGTTCGCCGCTCTTGTCGTGAACCACCACACTCACCTGCACCAGCCGGGTTGTTGAGCGCAAGGGAGCCGGTGTTTGGGTCGCCGCCGGTTGCTGTGGCGGCTGGGGGGGCGTGGAAGTTTGCGACCCGCGAATGCGAAGGTCGTTTGCGTCGCCACGAGAAATGAAGATCCCCCCAGCGACAATGCCCACACTCCAAATTATAAATACCAATTTCTTAGTCAGGCGCATGCCTATCCACCCCAGGATACTGTTGCCGCAAATCGCATCGTAGAAAAACTCATTTTGTCGAGCACGCGCAGTTTCATTTCGTGATTGGCCCCGGTACAACATACTTCGCCAGCGGAATTCCCACGGAGCCTAAATTTCCTGTGGGCACGTCGAGCAAAATGACGCGGAGTTCGGTTGAGCCGGGCACAACGGGAATATCCTTTCGATAGACCAATCCCTTTTTCAAGGCGGTCTCATATTTCCCGGGATCAAGACTCAAATTGAGAGTCTCGCTTATCCCGCTCAGAATCTTGTCATCGGCGCCCAGCTGAGCGATTCCCACGACAATGGTGCCTGCCCAGCGGCCCTCCTTGAGTTGAAGTGACAGCTCCTGAAGATCGATATGAATTTGGGTTCGCAGGGATGAGGGTCCGGGCGAGTCGACTGATTGTAAGCCCACATGCAGACCGATGGCGGTTGCTTCGAGCGGGCTACGCGCGGCATCTGCGATTACCGCATTCACTTCCTGCGGCTCGGTGCTTTTTTCAGAAATGGCGAAATAACCCTTGCGAGCGCGAATTTCCACTCCCGGGCGCTTCACTCCCACTTTGATATCGTGAAATTTCCCATCCCACGCAACGCCTTGCGGGTAGTAGCCCAGATTGTAGGTGACGCGCGAGTCGTCCAGTGCGCGGCGAATCGCGCCGAAGATGTCGTTTGAGTTGTAAAACGCCTTGCCGCCGGTGCGGTCCGCCATCACGTCCAGTGTGCTGAAGTCTTCAGCGCTAGGCGCCGGCGCGGGGCCACGCGAAGGGGCAGCGCCTCTGCGCGGACGTTGGGATTGGACGGAGGCGTTCATCTTGGAGCTCACGGCGATCAATCCGCGCGCGTCAACGGGATACACGGCGAGGTTCGCGTCGGTGAGGGCGCGGGCAGCTCTGGCCACATCGTCGTCGAAACGCAACTGCTCGTTGTTTGAGCTCATATCCAGGGTGTCCACTCCGACGCTGAATGGGAAACTTCCCGATACCCAGACAAGATTTTTCCGCCCCGGCAGCGAACCCAGATGATCGGCGATGGCGACAAGCGCGTCAACGGTGAGGCGAACACGGTCTCGCGTATTGGCGTTGGCTTCCACCTGCGCCGAGCCATCGAGGAAGGCCTGCAACTCCTCCGTGCCAGGCACAGCCGAGAGATCAATCGTTTGTTCGGGAACGGATTTATCCACTTCCGTGTTCGCGCGACCGTTGAATATCGCAAGCGCGGCAAGAAGGCTGGAAGCGTCGCTCGTGAAATCGTGAATGATTTGGACTTCGCTGCCGAGCGTGTAAAGCGCCACGCGGTCTTGCGGTTGAATCTGTTGGAGAAACTGAATTACCTGCTTGCGCGCTTGCAGCTGATCTTCGAATTTGGTATTCAGCCCATCGAGAAGAATTACGGTGACGCTGGTGGGCACCTCGGCTTTTTCTTCGATTCGATTCGTGTAGGTATCGGGCGGCAGAGCCGCGGGCGGATGTTCGGGCAACTGATTTGACTGCATGGAGAAAACCTGAATCGCCTGCTGTTTTTTTTCATCAAAAACAGTGAAATCGTCTTTCGTGAGATCCGTCACGGGATTGCCATGCTTGTCGTGGGCTACAACGTTGACCTGCACGAGCCGCGTGGCGGAGCGGATGGGAGTCGCGACCTGGCCGGCGGCTTGCGCGGCGGGTTGGTTCGCGGCGGGCGGCTGAGCGGCGGCCGGCGCTGAAGAATTCTGGGCTTGGACGGCGGCCGGTTCGTACGTGCGAACGTAGATGGCGGCACCGAAAAACAATATGAGTAGGACAATCGAAAAAATGGTTTTTCGCATATGCATCAGGCCAGAAGTGTGCCCTCCGGTATCAATATGACTCGCGCCACTCGGATACGGTTTCTCGCGACGCGCGCTTTCCTTCGTGTGACCAGTTCGTCTCAGTATAGGTCCAATGGCCTTGGTCACTGCTCGGATTCACCTTTGAGGCGCCTCGGTTGCCCGGGCCCGGAGCCGCGTGTATCATGATTTCCTCCATGGAGTCTCAATGTCTTTCGTTCCGCGAAATTCCGCAGACCACCAAGCTCTTCACCACGTTTCTTGAAGATTTTTCGGCTGTGGCGGCGTATTACGCCCATCCGCCGTCCGCCGACGGCGTCGCCGCTGCCGCCCGGCAGGTGAACCTCGATCCGGCGATTCGCCGGGCCGTGGTTGACGTGCTTCGCGAGCAGAACACGCGGCTTGCCTCTGGCGGCGCGCTCGATGAAGCCATCTCGAAAAATCTCGATCGGCTTGCTGCGGGCGCCGTTGCGATCGTCACCGGGCAACAAGTGGGACTCTTCTCCGGACCGGCCTATAGCATTTACAAAGCGATATCGGCGATTCGCGTTGCGGAGGAAACCACGCGACGCGGAATTGATGCCGTCCCGATTTTCTGGCTCGCCACGGAAGATCACGATCTCGTCGAAGTGAATCATTCGTTCTGGAATTCGCGGAACAGCCTGGCGCGTTACGATTTGCTCGGATCCGAAGCGGACGCGGGGCGCCGCGTCGGTGAAATTCTCCTTGGGCCTGCTGTGGAACAGCTTGTAGCGACGGCTACGGCTGGTCTGGAGGGGTCTTTCGCTGAAGAAGTGGCGCGCGCCCTGCGTGAATCTTATGCGCCCGGCGAGACGTACGGCTCGGCATACGGGAAATTGATGGCGCGCCTGCTCGCCGGCCGCGGAATTATTTATATTGACCCGCTCGACGAGCGGCTGCACCGGCTGACGGCGTCCGTCTATCGCCGGGCGCTCGATGAAGCCGAGCCGTTGCGCGACGCCTTGATCGCCCGCTCGAAAGAACTCGACCGCGCCGGCTTTCACGCGCAGGTAAAGGTGGCGGGCGAGGCGACGGTCCTCTTCTACAATGTGGCTGGCCGCCGGGAGCCTTTGCGGAGTCGCGACGGCAAATTCTTCGCGGGCGAGGCGTCGTTCACGCGCGCCGAAATTGCTGCGGCAATCGAAAAAGCGCCCGGGTTGTTCACGCCCAGTGTGCTATTCCGGCCCACCATTCAGGACTCGCTCCTCCCCACCGCGGCATACATCGGCGGACCCGCCGAGGTCGCCTACATGGCGCAGGCGCAGGTTGTGTACGAAAAAATTCTCGGGCGCATGCCGGCGATTTTGCCCCGCGCGAGCTTTACGATCATCGAACCGCTCATGACCAAATTCCTCTCGAAATTCGACCTCGACTTTCGCGACATCCTCCGCGGCGCTCAACATGTCCGTTCGGTGATGGACCGGAAGGCGCTGCCGCAAGAACTGGCGCGCCAATTTGAATCGGGTGAGGAGCAATTGCGCGCGCTGCTGAAGTCCTACGCCGGACCAATTGAAAAGCTGGACAGCACTTTGCTCGGCACCCTCGCATCCGCGGAAGAAAAAATGCTTCACCAGTTTTTGAAGCTCAAGGAAGGCGTGGGCCGCGCCCAGAATTTCCGCACCGGCATCCTGGACAATAAGCAGCGCATCTTGCTTGACGCGCTTTATCCAAATCACGAATTGCAGGAACGTAGTCTTTGTATATTGCCGTTCATCGCTGCCTACGGCCCGGCGCTCCTCGACGACTTGTCGCAATTCTGCTCCATCCCTGGATCTGAGCAGTCGGGCGCATGCACGCACCAGCACGTCCTTCTTATGGTGTGAGGTTTTCTTCGGGACTCTGCACTCTGTGGTCCTCAGCGCCCCCTTGTTAAGTCTTTAAGCCTTTCATGGCTGATACCCTTTCGTTTCCGGCTTTCCATCCATGCTAAAATCTTTGCTTCGTCAGCCATTTTTTGAATCGTGCGGAGGGCACAAGATGAAAGTTACGCCAGGCAAGCAGAAGGGCATGAAGGCGGTATCTGATGCGCGCGGAGTAATCGCCGCAGCCGCCATGGATCAGCGCGGATCGCTGAAGAATTCCATCGCCAAGGAAAAGGGAATCGACAAGTCCGCTGTCACCGATCAAATGCTCGAGGAATTCAAGACCGCGGTCACGCGCGTGCTGACGCCGCACGCCAGCGCCATTCTGCTCGATCCCGAATACGGCCTTCCCGCAGCGAAAGCGCGCTCGTCAAATGCTGGCCTCCTGCTCGCCTATGAAAACACCGGCTATGACAACACGCGCCCCGGCCGGCTGCCCGATCTGCTCGATGTCTGGTCCGTCCGCCGCCTGGTTGCCGCGGGCGCCGATTGCATCAAGATTTTGCTTTATTACACGCCCTTCGATCCGCCCCACATCAACGACATCAAACACGCCTGGGTCGAGCGAATCGGATCGGAATGTACCGCGGTGGATGTGCCTTTCTTCCTCGAATTCGTGGGTTACGAAGAGAGCGGCGACGAAAAGGGAATTGCCTTCGCGCGCAAGAAGCCCGAAATCGTGAAAGGCAGCATGGAGGAATTTTCCAAGCCGCAGTACGGCGTGGACGTTCTCAAGGTCGAGGTGCCCGTCAATATGGCGTTCGTCGCCGGCTCGAAAGCGTCGAAAGGCGAATCCGCTTATACGCGCGATGAAGCCAAGAAATATTTCCTCGCGGCCGCAAGCGTCGCGAAGAAGCCGTTCATTTACCTTTCCGCCGGCGTGAGCAACGATGTGTTCCTGGAAACGCTCGAACTTGCTTCGGAGTCCGGCGCGAATTTCTCCGGCGTTCTCTGCGGCCGCGCCACGTGGAAAGATGCGATTCCTGTTTACGCCAAGCAAGGCGTGAAAGCGCTCGAAGACTGGCTGAACGACCAAGGCGTGAAGAACATCAACAATGTAAACTCGCGCCTCACTGCTGCGAAGCCATGGTTTGCCTTTTACGGCGCCACGTCGGCGGCCGCTTTGTCATAGGCGGGCAGCCGCGGGTCGAAGCTTCTGCCCGGTAGGGCTGGGTCTCGCACCAGTCCTCGGGTGTCGACAACGATAGTGCGATAATGGTTTCCAGCCATGCCCCTCGGCATATACATCCAAGTGCCCTTCTGCCAGACGAAATGCACGTATTGCAATTTTCATACGGGCGTCGTTTCGCGCGACCGCTACGAGCCCTACGCTAATGCGATTTGCCGCGAAATTGCGGAATCGAAGACGGACGGCGAGCACGACGTAGATACAGTTTACTTCGGCGGGGGCACGCCAAGCCTCCTCGAGCCCGAGGCGCTCGCAAGAATTCTCACGGCACTTCATGAGAATCTTCCGTTCGCCGCATCTCCTCCTGAAATCACGCTCGAAGCGGATCCCGAAACCATCACGCCCAAAAATGCTGCAGCGTGGTTCGCTGCCGGTTTCAATCGCATCAGCCTCGGCTCACAATCCTTCAACGATGCGGAGCTCATTGCTTCCGGCCGATTGCATCGCCGTGCGGATATTCACAACGCCACAAAAATTCTCCGGGCCGTCGGCGTCGGAAATATCAGCCTCGACCTGATCGCCGGCCTGCCGCACCAAACGCGCGAAACGTGGGAGCAGTCCATCGCAGAAGCTCTCGCGCTCTGTCCAGAACACATTTCCATTTACATGCTCGAAATTGATGAAGGCAGCCGCCTCGGCAGGGAATCGCTCGCGGGAGGTTCGCGGTACAGCGCCGCCGCCATTCCCACCGACGACGCAATGGCCGAATTTTACGAATCGGCATGCGCGCGGCTTGCTGGCGTAGGTTACGACCACTACGAAATTTCCAATTGGGCGCAGCGCGGCCGCCGCTCGCGGCACAATCTGAAATACTGGCGTCGCGAACCCTATCTTGGCCTCGGTGCCGGCGCTCATTCCTTCGACGGCCGCACGCGCTGGGCGAACGCGCATGACTCCGCGCGCTACGTCGCGCTAATCGAGCAGGGAACTTCTCCTCGCGAGCAAATCGAAGCGGTCACGGAGGCTGCAGCGCTCGAGGAAGAGTTTTTCCTCGGCCTCCGACAGTTAGAAGGCGTGGACCTCGCGCGCATTCGACGCGAATATGGCGGGAACGGGTTGAGCGCGCGCTTGGCTGAAATAGACGAGCGCATCGAAAAGCTGCGAGAGCAAGGCCTCGTTGAATTCGATGGCTCAGGGTTGCGGTTGTCACCGGAGCGACTCACGGTATCCAACGAAGTACTCGTCGAGCTCTTGGGGTAGAATGCGGGCGTGCGAATCGCAGCCAGCGCGGGCTTGTTCTTTTGTTTGGCGGCTGCAGGTGGAGTATCGGCGCAAACGCCGTCGTCATCCCGCGTTGCCATCGCCGCACAAATCGAAAAACAAGACTACTGCCTGCGTTCCAACGGCGAGACATTCCTACGGCTAACCTTCCTGCTCCATTTCAAAAACGTGGCCCGAGAAAAATTGATCCTCGCGGAAAATGGCGTTGCCATGGACGGAATGGATCTGGTCGCTTTTTCTGAACAAGGGGCCAGCCAGAACTGGCCTCACATCGCCATCGACACTCCCGAGGTGCGGCAGAAGGTTTACCCCGATGCACTACCCGTCCAAGGCTACGTCGTTCTGAAGCCGGGCAAAAGTTACGAAGCCCACGCCATTGTTCACATCGACCTTTTGCACTCCAAGCTCCCCGAGGGAGGGCTCGTGAAGCCCGGTAAGTATTCGATTGCTGTCACTTTTGCGACATGGCTCGACACAAATGAGGCTGCCGAAACGATTCGCCCGTTCTGGAAAAAGTGGGGCTATCTGGAAAACGGAGAAGTCACTGCACCGCGCGTAAATTTCACGATCAATTCGAATCCCACTTTCCACGATTGCGGCTACGGCAATTGAGCGCTGCCTGAGTATCCACGAGGTTTGTTCCCCGGAATCCCGCAATTCAGGCACAATGAGAGTGTCCCCGGACCAATCCATGACATCATCCGTCGATTCATCGTTCGAATCAATGGGGCCTATGATCCTGCGCCTCGGCTACGACATTCAATTTGAAATTCCAGCGCCGGTAACTATCGTCGCACTCCTCAACGTTCATCCCAGCCGCGGCGCCAATCTGCGCGCGCCTGACGAATTGCAGGTCGAACCCGCCCTCCAAGTTGAAAAGTTCATGGATTCTTTCGGCAATCGCTGCTCGAGGTTCCTCGCGCCGCAGGGTGGACTCCGGCTCAGCAATTCGACATTGATTTACGATTCAGGCCAGCCCGATTTCATCAGCCTTTCGGCACGCGAAATTCCGGTTCACGAGCTCCCGCACGATGCGTTGCGCTATCTCTATAACAGCCGCTACTGTGAGGTGGATAAATTTTCGATGATTGCAGTGGAGCTTTTTGGTGATTTGCCAAAGGGATGGTCGCGCGTTCAGGCCGTCTGCGACTGGGTGCACACAAAGGTCAGCTTCGGGTATCAATACGCGCGTCCCACCAAGACCGCGCTGGACGTCTACACGGAACGCTTCGGCGTCTGCCGCGATTTTCAGCATCTCGCGGTCACAATGTGCCGCGCGCTGAATATTCCGGCGCGCTACGCCACCGGCTACCTGGGCGATATTGGCGTGCCCGTCTCGGCCGATCCAATGGATTTCAGCGCCTGGTTCGAAGTCTATCTCGAGGATCGCTGGTGGGCCTTTGACGCGCGCAACAACCGCCCGCGCATTGGTCGCGTCCTCATGGCCGTCGGGCGCGACGCCTCAGATGTGGCCATCACTACATCTTTTGGCATGACCAAGCTCACCCATTTTACCGTCGTCAGCGAACAAGTTCCGCAGGGCCAAGCCACCGCTGTCTAAAGCGCGGACTTTCTGATGGTCGCGAGAAAGAAGATTGAAAAGCCCGCGAGTCGTCGAACCACCGCCATCCTGCTGAGCGTCACGCTCATCGCTTCCGCTGTTCATTTCGCGGACAATGCATTCCGCTTGGATTTGTACCCCGGGCCAGTTTGGCTGACGCGCAACGAGATTCTGCTCGCGTGGTTGGCGCTACCCCTATTCGCATGGCTCGCCTACCGAAGCGCGTCCCGAGCAGGCTTGGTCGCCTACGCTCTGCTGGGATTTGCGGGCTTTGCTCACTTCCTCGTACCTCGCCATCACACCGTGCCATTGCGATGCATTTTCACAATCTTTGCGGAGGCGACCGCTTCGATGGCATTGATTGCTTACGTTTTGTTGCGCGGTTCCTTCAACGATTCCCAACCGTGAAATCTTGAGCTACGCGGATCGCCGCCTCTTTCGAGCTAATCGGAAGGTCAGCCCCCGGCAGCAGCTTTGGCCTTGCGGGAAATCAGCAGGAAACCTTTCTCTGTCGAATCCTTTTCGAGCGCGGCAAGCCGGGCGCGTCCGTCTGAGGATTTGCCCGATTTGATCTCGAGTTCGCCAAGCGCGAGCCGTGCCTGGAATTGATGGTAGAGCAGGTTCGCTTTGGTAGCCTCGGCAAGGGCAGCGTCGAGGCTTCTTCGTGCTGCGTTGAAATCTCCAGAAGCCATGGCGATCCTGGCGTCCGTGATTTCCACGGGAAGTCGCGCCGGGAGATTGTCACTCTTCCCGAGTAATTGTTGGGCCTGCTGAATTTCTTGCCTTGCTTCGGGCAATTTTCCAAGCGCAATCAGGCAACGAGCGGCGAGTTCGTGCGCGAGAGCGGCGTAGTCGGCTTGTTTTTCAGCCTGGAAGACGGTTCCGACTTGACGCGCACTTGCTAACGCTTCATCCGGATGCCCGGCCTCCAGATTCAGCCCGGCAAGCGAAAGAGAATCCTGAGCGGCGGTTCCTTTTTCTCCAAGCTGAGTCCGGATGGCCAGAGCTTCTTCGTGCGCCTTCTTCGCGCCGGGAAGGTCGCCCTGGAATGCCAATAAATCTCCAATCGCGGATACGGTGTAGGCCTCCGAATGAGGAGTGTGGAGCTTGCGCTTGATTTCCAGCGCCTGCTCGAACATCTTTTTTGCTTCCGGCAAATCGCCTTTATCGAGAGAAAGCTCTCCGATGTTTCCCATCGTCATGGCGACATCGGTTTGGCTGCCCATCTCCTGGAATGCCGAGAGCGCTTCCTCATATTCCTTCATCGCCCCCGCTTGATCACCCTTATCGGCCAGCACATTCGCGATACTGTTCAGTGTTCCCGCGACGCCATCCCTGTCGTCGATCTCGCGCTCGATGCGCAACGCTTCCTCGTACATTTTTTGCGCCTGTGCAAGATCCCCCTGGTCGTAATACGTGATCGCCACATCCCGCAACGAATTGGCGAGGTTGTGCTGCGATCCGATTTCCCGGAACACTGCAAGAGACTGCGTGTAAAGCGCTCTGGCGCTGTTTAGATCGCCGCGATTGTAGGCGCTGGTGGCCAGTCCCATTGTTGCGCTCGCCGTGGCCCGGCGGTCTCCGATGGCTGCAAATGTGCCCTGCGCTTCCCGGAATGCGGCGTCGGATTTCTGGAAATCGCTGAGATAACGGAAGCCTGCACCTTCACGGAGCAGAGCCTGAGCCACCACGATCCGCGCTCCACTCCCTCTGGCCTTCGTGGCCGCGCGCGCC
>Ga0070765_100000138_pt1 | contig 45412 bp, 33 predicted proteins | sample HubBroMetageWFT5_FD_71516 | JGI IMG/M metagenome (GOLD analysis project Ga0070765, IMG submission 71516) | Warmed and freeze-thawed soil microbial communities from the Hubbard Brook experimental Forest, New Hampshire - Hubbard Brook CCASE Soil... | ecosystem: Environmental > Terrestrial > Soil...
TCTGTTCACGCCGCCGTCCAAAACACATTCAACGTCCAACGCCATCTCACATCCCGCCGCACGCTTCGTGTCCTAAGAGACGAAGCATTCCGGACGTGGCGAGCCGCCACCGCGGCCTGAACCTGAGCTAAGACTTCAATATTCACGCGGCCAAATTTAGTTCGCGTGACAGTGCCTTCGGCCGTAGAGGAGTCCTTCAGCCCGTGTCCGATCGACGAGCCGCACGAGGAGCATAACCTGCCCCGAGTAGGGTGACGCGCTCATCTATAAGAAATCTCGCGAAAGCAACGTGCGGGTCGAAGCGGGGAGGTGCGCAGCGCCTTCGCGGGGTCCTTAAGCAGCCTTGCGCCATGCGGCCGTCACGTCGTCCAACGCCTTTCTGAAACGGTCGAACATTTCGTTCACTTCGGATTCGGTGATGATCAGCGGCGGGGAGAAGGCGCAGGCGTCGCTGCCAGGAAGAAGTCGGCAGATTAGGTGATATCCTTCCTCCGCCCGTTCGCGCACGAGGCGGCCGAATTCGCCAGGCGGGTCGAAGAAAGTTAGCGGCGCTTTGTTCTTCACGAACTCTACAGCGGCGACCAGGCCCGTGTAGCGCACGTCGCCAACGAGCGGGTGATCTCGAAAAGCCTCGAGACGCTTTGCAAAGACTTTCGATACGCGGGCGACATGGCCTGCAATGTCGCGCTCCTTCAAGAGGTCCAGCACCTTGAGAGCAACTGCACAGCCGACCGGATGGCCGGAATACGTCGTGCCATGTCCGAAGAAGCCAAGGCTTTTGCTGCCCGCTTCGAGCCCCTCATAAATCTCGCCAGAGAATGCGATAGCCGCCAGCGGCTGGTAAGCGGAAGTCAAACCTTTGGCCATGCTCATCGTGTCGGGAAGGATACCTGTTGTCTGGCAACCCCAGAACGCCCCGGTGCGGTGGAATCCGTTGATGACCTCGTCGTCCAGAAACAGGATGTCATATTTCGATAGAACGGCCTGAACCTTGCCGTAGTAGCCCTTCGGTGGAATGATGACGCCGCCCGCGCCAGTTACTGGCTCAGCGATAAAACCTGCGATCGTCTCGGGCCCTTCGGCGAGGATCAGCTGCTCGAGTTCGCTTGCGAGGCGACTGGCGAAGGACTCTCGTGTCTCTTCCGGCAAAGCGTAGCGGAAATAGTTGGGATCGGCGGTATGCAGCACGCCAGGCACCGGTAGATCGAACAGGGCATGATTGGCGGGGAGACCGGTAAGGCTCGCCGCCATAATGGTCGCGCCGTGGTAGCCGCCATGGCGCGCAATGATCTTTTTTTTCTGTAGTCGTCCGGTTGCGTTGTTGTAGTAGCGAATCATCTTGACGAGAAAGTCGTTCGCCTCCGAACCGGACAGGCAGAAATAAAGTTTTGCGTCCTTCAACGGCACAAGCGCCGCGAGACGCTCGGCGAGATCAATCGCCGGATTGACGGACTTGTATGCGACAGTGTGGTAGTAGGGCAGCTTATGGAGCTGCTCGACCGCAGCATCGATCAGCGCTTGCTCGCCGAAGCCGAAGGCGGTGCACCACATGCCGGCGGCGCCCTCGATATAAGGCGTTCCGTTTTCGTCGTAGACGTAGATCCCCTTGCCCCCAGTGATGACGGTCGGGCCCCTCCGTTGCAGTTCGCCGAGTTCGACATAGCCATGAAGAACGTGGGCCGCGTCGCGTGCGGAAGCCGAATTGGCGAGCATGACTTCAAGCTTTCTTTTGGCCGTGTGCGGATCAGGCGGTTGCGAAGGTAATTTCGTTGGCCGAGATTCGATCGAGGGCGCGCCCGAGAGCAGTGACGAAGCCGTCGATGTCTTCTTCCGTCGTAACGGTGGACACGAAGCCCATGCCCTTGCCCGAGATGTGGTAACCTTCTTCGAGAAGAGCCCGCTGAAGGGCCTCGACGCGGCGGCTCTCCGAGGGCGAGTGATAGCAAGACCGGTAGTTTGAGATCGGACGCGTATGGCCATGTAGGCGGAACATCGAAGATACGCCGGTGACTTGGCCCTGTCCGCTTCGGCTCGTGTAAGCCGCTGCGACGCCTGCCCGTAAGCGGCTCCCGAGCGCGTCGATGCGGTCGATCTCGGACTGGGAAAGCAGGTCGAGTGAAACCTTGCCCGCGACCATGGAAACGGGATTGGCGGTGAAGGTTCCGCTCCACGGCAGGAGCGGTTTCCCGCGCCGATGATCAAACACGCGCATTACGCTCCGGGGTCCCGCAACGGCGCCTACGGGAAAGCCGCCGCCAATGATCTTCGCCATCGTCGTCAGGTCGGGCGTGATGCCATATAGTGTTTGTGCGCCCCCTACATGCATCCGGAGCGAGATCACCTCGTCCAGGATCAGGAGCGCGCCGATACGTCGTGCGAGCGCCTCCATCGCGCGGGCGAATTCCGGAGAGATCGGCGTGAAGCCGAGGTAACTCGGCGCCGGGTCGAGAAGGATTGCCGCGACGTCATCGCGCGCGCGCATGACAATGCGTTCAGAGGCGTCGACGTCGTTATAGGGGATCACGACGACGTCTTCCGTCACGCCCTTCGGCACACCTGCCGAGAAGCCAACGGACCTTGGTTCGTTGCCCCAGTTCTGCGGGTCGGGGTCGAGGCTGACCTCAGCGTAATCGTAAGCGCCGTGGTAAGCGCCTTCGACCTTGACGATCTTTGAACGGCCGGTAAGGGCGCGCGCGGCCTTGATCGCGCACATCACGGCTTCTGAGCCGGAGTTGCTAAACCGAATCCATTCAAATCCGGCGACCCGTCCGCATATCATCTCGGCGAGCTCCACTTCCGACTCGGTCGGCAAGGTGAACGCTGTGCCGAGCGCAATGCGCTTCGTCGCCGCCTCGACAATGGCCGGATGTGCGTGACCGTGGATCAGCGAGGCGAAATTATTGAGGAGGTCGAGCCGTCTCGTCCCGTCCATGTCCACGACATAGGCGCCTTCGCCGCGTCCGGCATAGACAGGGAAGGGGTCCTGCCAGGGCTGGATGCGCGTGATGCCTCCTGGCATGACCTCTGCGGCGCGGTCATAGAGCGCCTTCGACCTGCTCTCGGAATGCGGCCATGCCGGCATGATTGCTTTGCTCCGAAATGGTTCTGGAGGCACTCGCCAGTTTCTGGCGCTGCGCGCCGGTCCCGGGCTCGTCGATCCCCAAGGTCTCGTCTTCGACAGTGCCCCTGAAGACGACGCCGTAGACCTTCCGGGCCCGCTCGATCGTCTCGTAGTTCTCGAGCACATCCTTGAGCACGCGCCGGGGATCGCGCTCGAGTGGATCGCCGTAGCCTCCGCCGCTCGTACTGTGACCGCGTACGCTTTCGCCCCTGCCGAGCTTGATCGCCGTCACGTTAGGCAGTTCTTCCCGGAGCCCAATCGCGCTGATCCGGAAATGACGAGCTCGAACACCGTCCAGTCCGCCCCGAACGCCTTTTGGCGGAAAATGCGTGCCGTCGCAGGGCCAGAGCACCTCCATCGGCGCATCGCCAGTTGGCCCGTAGCCAACTTCGGTAGCCGGCGACCCGCGAAAGCGACCGGCGCCGCCGCTGCCCGGAACAAGGCGTAAACATTGAAACTGCAGCGGATGCTTAATTTCATCGACCTCGATCGAGTCGCGGTACATCAATCCCCCGACGACAGGCTGAGCGTAGGTCGGCCAGCCGTCGGCGGCAGGGGCCCCTGGCCCGCCTGCGACCGATATGATCAGCTGGTTCACGTATGGCGCATCGGCGGCCCTGTGATCCTTGCCTGAGACCACGGCGGCACCAGCTCCAAGTCCTATGCCACCTTCCGCCAGCCCATAGCCGTCGCCCATCTGGGCGAATGCCGCTTGAGTCAGGTTGATGAGCCGATCCGCGACATTGGTGGTCGCGACTGAACAGCTATGGGGAAACTTCGGTCGGCCGCAGACCGCGCCGTCCTTCAGCTGGATGCGAAGGCGCCGAAACGAGCCGGCGTTGCGCGGGATGGACGGGTCGATCGAATTGAAGACGCCGGAGAAGACTGCGGCGGTGGCGCAGGCCTCGCTCTCGTTGAAGCCGCAATCGACGTTGTCGACATTGTCCATGAGATCGAGTTCGATGACGGCTTCGGCCGGGTCGATGCGAACCGTGACGTTAAGCGGAATGCCGTCGGGCAGAATTCCTGCCAGCGGATCGTGCCGCCCATGTTCGGTCATTTCGGATTGCGGAAGCGCCTTGATCGCGCTGATCATGCGCTGTTCGGAATAGTCGAGCCAGTCGTGCACGAAGGCCTTGATGGTCTCCTTTCCATATTTGGCGCAAAGTTCCTTGAGACGGCGTTCGGCGGTGCGTGCTGCGCCGATGCCGGCCAGGAAATCGCCGTACCATTGGTCGGGCACCCGAATGCGGGACCGGCACATCCGGACAATCTCGTCATTGAGTTTGCCATCCCGCATGATACGCACCGCGGGGAAAATCAGAGCGCCTTCCTGGTACTGATCGCGCGCAACCGCCATATAGGTGGTCGGCAGCGAGTTGCCGATGTCCGCCTGATGGGCCTTGGCGACCGTGGTGAAAAGGTGTTCGCCTTCGAAGAAAACGGGTACCAGGAAAGCGTGATCTGCTGCGTGACTGTTGCCCGAATAGGGATCGTTGTGAAGGTAGCAGTCACCCTCGCGGATGTCGCGCTTATGAATCCTCGTCATAGCCGCGGTAAGCATGTGGCTGCCGAAGATGTGAATCGGCAGCCCCTCAGCGGAGGCGAGCAACTGGTTGTCCGCGGTACAGATCGCGCAACTGAAGTCCCGCGCGCTGTTGATTACGGCTGAGCGCGCGGCGCGAAGCAACGTGTTCGTCATCTCGCGGACAATGCCGTCCACACGATTGGCGATAATGGCCGTCATGTAGGGATCGAAATCGTTCTTCGACGCAGCTTCCATAATCGTTCTGCTCACGCAACGTTCAGGAGATAATTCCCCGCAGGCGTAAGGGTCGCCGACATCCCGGGATAGACTACGATCGTTGTGGTTGGCTCCTCGATGATCGACGGGCCCGAGACCGTGCCGCCGGCTGGAATGTCGCCGGGCCTGAACACGCCGGTCGCGACAGGTTGGCTCGATCCGAAGAAACAGGGCCGGGAGACCTTCGCCGTGACGACCGCTCCGCTTTTTGGGCCTTCGACGGCCGCCGGGGGCGAGGCCAGCGGCACGACAAGCCGGGCTTTCCAGTTGACGATCTCGACAGGGCTGCCCTCGTCTCGAACGTCGAACACCCGCTCGTGCACTTGATGGAAGGTCTCGACGAAGGTGGCGAGATCCGCGGCCCCGTCAAATCTGCGCCCCGGCAACGGCGTGTCGAGTTCCCACACCTGCGAGAGGTAGCGGGCCTCGGCGAAGTAGTCGATCCGATATTGCGCGGCGCGTTCGCCAAGCCCGCGGCGTACGGCCTCGAGCTTACCGGTCAAGTCGTCGAGAAGCGCGTTGACCCGATCTGAGTCGAATCGGCTGGAGAGCGTGACCATGCTGGCCGATTCTTCGGACACGATATTGGCGAACTGCATCCCCGAAGCGGAGAGCGCAGCGGCGACCTTTGGGAGAACGACGCGATCGCAGCCAAGCTCCTTGGCGATCATCATGATGTTGAGGCCGGCGGCGCCGCCTCCCGCAACGATCGTGCTCTCGCGGGGGTTTACGCCCTCGTTGATCGTGATGTCGCCGATCGCGCGCATCATGAAATCGCTGGCTAGGCCAATGATCCGATACGCCGTCTCTTCGGGCGAGAGGGCGACTTTGGCGGCGATGTCGCTGATCGCGCGGCCAGCGGCGTTAGTGTCGAGCTTCATACGGCCGCCGAGAAAAAAGTCAGGATCGAAATAGCCAAGCACGCAAGCCGCGTCGGAGACGGTCGGGAGCTTGCCGCCGCGGCCATAGCAGGCCGGCCCGGGATCGGCGCCGGCCGACTGCGGTCCGACGCGCATAAGGCCGCCATCGTCGATCCACGCGATCGATCCGCCGCCAGCGCCGATCGAGCGCATGTCGACAGCCGAGATGCCTAACAAGTCACCGGTGTATTGCTGACCAAGCCAAGTTTCGCGCGTATACGTAAGACGTCCGTCGCGGACGAGACCGACGTCGAACGTCGTGCCGCCGGTGTCGCAGACGATGATATTGTCACCGAGGCCCTCCAGCCGAGAGAAGGTTACGCCGGCGATCGGAGCCATCGCCGGGCCCGAGCCCACCGTGTAAATGGGCTTCTCGACGAGCGTCTCGATCGCAGCGCATCCTCCGGCGGTCGTGCTGACCAGCACTTCGCCCGAGAAGCCGGCCTGACGCAGGTCGGTCTCAAGCTCGCGCAGATGCTGCTGCATCAGGGGCTTCAGGGAGGCGTCAATTGCGGTCGCCGAAGCTCGGCGATACTCGCGTACGATAGGGATCAGCTGGTGCGATAGCGTGTAGGGAGTGCCTGGAAGGATCTCGTCGAGCAGCCGCGCCATGCGGAGTTCATGCTCGGAATTGGCGATCGACCACAGAAAGCAGACGGCGATTGCTTCGAAGCCCTTGGCCTTGAGCACCTGCGCGACCTCACGCGCCCGGCTCTCGTTGAAGGGGACGGAAATCGTTCCCTCTGCGCTCATGCGTTCCGGGATCTCGAAGGTACGGCGGCGCGGGACATAAGGGTCGCTGTAGTCCTTGGAGAAGTCGTGCGGATTAAACTTGCCGCCTTCCTTCAGGACAAGGATATCGGCGAACCCTTCGGTCGTGACGAAAGCCGTTTTAGCGACGGTCTTCGTCACGATGGCGTTCGTAGCTCGCGTCGTCCCGTAGATGAGGAGTTTCGTCTGCGAGAAGAGGGCCGAGAGCGTGACATTGATCTCGGAGGCTGCCGCCTGGATCGCCTCCCGCATGCCAAGAAAGATCCGGTCGCGGGTCGTAAGCGCCTTGCCAATCGTCAGTTTGCCGGTGGGGTCCGCGATGACTACGTCGGTGAACGTCCCCCCGGTGTCGACTGAGATCGTATAGGACATACTCTCCTCTTAACCTGTCCAGATGATGGCGACTGCTCGCGCGCTTTACTTCGCGCGGAACAGAACCTTGACCGGCAGGTCCTCCGTGATGCGGAACTGGTCCACATCCTTCGGCTTGCCGTCGCTGTATTTGACGATTTGCATGGGAACGTTGGTCTGGATGTGGAACTTCGAGGTAAAGGTTCGCGGCCCCATGAAGCTCGCCTCGTCCTTGTACTGCTCCATCAGGGGCACGACCTTAGCGGCGTCCGTGGTCCCGGCCTTTTCGACGGCCCGTCCCCAAAGCTGCATGAAGGCGTAGGCAGGCAGCGCATATTGTGAAGCGGGTGGCGCGCCGAACTTGGCTTTGAAGATCTCGACGTAGTCGTTGACCTCCTTATGCGGATCGTCGCCGTAGACCGACGCCTGCACCGCGACGTAGAAATCGTTCAAGTTCGGCACGGCGTTAGTCCAATATGAGCCGTCCGACGAAGAGCCCGCGAGAATCGGCATCGTCAGGCCCGCCGCGCGGATCTGACGGATGGCGCTTGCGGCGCCCGGATTATAGCTGCACAGCATCAGCACATCGGGCTTCTCGGACAGGGCCTTGATGCGCGTAATCTGTGACTGCACCGAGGGATCGTCGTTCTTGAAAGTATCGCTGCCGAGCGTCGTCAGCCCGATGCGCTCGGCTTCCCAGTCGTAGCCGGCGCAAACGGACTTGGAGTATTCGATGCTGTTGTCGAGGAGGACATAACCAGTCTTGGCCTTGAGCGCTTTCACCGCCCATCCGGCGAGCGTCGCGCCCTGCACCTGCGCGGCGGCAGATGCGGTGAAGGAATACGGCCCTACGCCCTGAACACCCGCCTTGGGGTCTTCAGCGCACAGGAACATCGACACGGTCTTGGCCCGTTGGGCCGCGCTCGCAGCCGGCGCGCCGTAGTCATAGTCGCAAGAGACGACTACGAGGTTCGCGCCTTCGGATAGGACCTCCTGCCCAGCCTTCGCTCCTTGCGCCCGATCGGACTTCGTATCGGCTTCGACCAGCTTGATGGGTTTGCCGAGCAAACCGCCTTTGGCATTTTGCTGATCGACCCAAAGCTTGACGGACTTCGTCGCGTCACCGTCATAGGCGGTCATGAAACCCGACTGGGCCACCGCCAATCCGATTGTCGCGTCGGCATCCGCGCTCAGAGCTGGCGTGCTTGCCAAACCAGCCGCTCCTGCTGCGATCAGAGAAGATATCAGCATGGAGGCACGCGTCATTGGCGCTATCCTTCTCGAAAGGGGCGAGGCTGTTGGCCCATATGTGATCACAGCCGACTGGTCAGAAATCTCTAGCAAAACAAGAGACTCCTAACAATTTCATCTCAGCTTCTTGGTCAAGGAAGATAATTGTTATCATAAATGTGATCACGTTCGACGTCTCTTGGCAAGAGAGAATCGGATGCACCCGTAGAATTTATCTGTTATTGAGCAGACGTTGCGAGTTTTGTACTTTTTTTTTGCAATGGTGCGTATATTTTGGATGGATTCGATGAATGAGGCGGCAACTGTGCTTTCTAATCAGACCACGGGAACCCTCGGACAGCAGGTCTACCTAGCGTTGCGCGGCCGATTGCTGGCGGGGGAATGGCTGCCCGGAGCTAAGCTGACGTTGCGTGGGCTCGCCGAGGAACTCGGCACCAGCGTCCAGCCCGTACGCGAGGCGGTCAGCCGCCTGAGCGCGGAGAGGGTGCTGCTCGTGAAACCGAACAGCAGCCTCATGATTCCGCCGATCGACAAAGAGGAACTGGACGAGATCTGGGCGCTCAGGCTGTTGCTGGAGCGTGAGGCGGCCCGTCTTTGCGCCGTGCGGTTGACGGAGGCGCAATTCGGAGAGCTCGACCAGGAGATGACTGCCATCCGCGCGCAACTCACCGCCCGTGGCGCACAATCGGGTCGCGTGCTGCCGATCCAGCGCGTCGCGGTGCAGTTGGGGAAATGGTCGGGTTCGCGCCTCCTGGCTGAGCAGATCGAGACGCTGCGTCTCCGCGGCGCGCCCCATTATGCGGCCGCGCTCCGGGCCGACATGTCCGGGGAAGAGGAATTCATTCTATTCAGCCTCCGCATTCAGGAAGAGCTGATCGAAGCATTGAAACGTCGCAACGCCGTCAATGCCGCCGAATTGCGCGGAGCTGACCTCTACACCTACAAGCGATTCATCTACCGCCGCCTCGGGTTGGAATAGAGGGAACCCGTTCATCGCGGGCCCACGCTGCGAGGTTTCTCGGCGTTGACCGCGAGCACGGCGGCGCCAGCGCGTCTAGCCCCGGAAGGGAGCGGGACTTCTCGGCTTCCTGTCAGTCCCGACGGACGGAAGATGAGGACGAGCGCCATGATGACGCCGAGGCCGATCTCCTGCGTGCCTCGTGGTAGGGCCAGGGCGAGTGAGCCCAGATGGAAGCCGGCTTCGCCGGCGCGCAGCGTTTCCGTCACCGCCGTGATCACCACGACGCCTACGACCGCTCCGGTCAGGCTGCCGACGCCGCCCACGACGAGCATGGTAACCGCCACGAAGGTCAGCGTGATGTAGAAGATATCAGCCGTCAAAATGCCGAGAAATTGCGCGTAAAGCGCGCCCGCGAGCCCCACGAACAAGGCGCTGAGCACGAAGGCGATGAGGCGAAGCTGCGTGATGCCGATGCCCGAAGCTTTCGCCGCCACTTCGTCGTCGCGTGAGGCGCGCAGCATCAAACCGATGCTCGATGTTTGCAGCAGCGCGGCCGCCAGAATTGCGATAGCTGCGAAGACGAATGCGGTCCACGGGCCGACCACGGTTGGGATGTTGACCACCGAGCTTGTCCCGCCCGTAACCGTATCCCAGTTGGCAGTGATGGAGTTGATCACAACGAGGAAGGCGAAGGTCGAGATGGAGGCCGCAATTCCCGACAAGCGGAGGATGATGAGGCCGAAAACGAGCGCGACCGCTGCTGCGAGGAGACACGCGAACACGACAGCGACGAGAAAAGGATATTGATGCTCTTGCAAGATCAGCGGCAGGCCAGTGAGCATCATGCTTTTCCAGTCCGGGTCGCAGGTCGCCCAGGCTGCGGCATAGGCGCCAATGCCCATAAATGCGATGTGGCCAAATGACAGGATGCCCGAGTTGCCGACGAACATGTAAAGGCCGACCACCACGATCAAGCGGATGAGCATCTCAGTGAGAGAAACCGCAATCTGATCGCCGCCAAGCAGCGTGCAAAGGAGAACGATGACGCCAAGCCCGACAACCAGCACGCAAGGTAGATAAAGGCGACCCAGGACGTTGGACGGATTGTCAAACACGTTCGGCGAGCCCTCGGGTGGGAATGAGGCCTGAGGGTCGCGCGACGAGCACGAGGATGATCAATCCGAAGGCGAACGCGTCGCGGAAAGAGCGGAGGTCGGGCGGCAGGTAGGCCTGCAGCATCACCACAATGATTCCGACGGCGAAGCCTCCGACTACCGCGCCGACAAGGCTGCCCATTCCCCCGACCACGGTGGCGATGAAGGCGAAGAGGGCGATGGGCTGGCCCATGGTCTGCGTGAGCGTGCCGGTCTGCGAGACGAAAAGGAGCGACACCGTCGCCGCAAGCCCCCCGCTGATTGCGAAGGCGAGGCCGATTACGAAATTGGCGTCGACGCCGAGATGGCGCGCCATCCGAAAATTCTCGGCGGCCGCGCGCATCTGGATTCCGTAGCGGGTCCGCTTGAGGAAGAATGTGAGAAGCAGCATCAGCAGAATGGTCACGCCGATCACGACGAGATCGAGCTTCGGCGTCGTTAGCGGACCGATCTGGACCTGGTCGCTAAGGCCGGACCACAGGTTGATCGCCTTCGGCCGGGCGCCGTAGATCATTAGGATTCCGTTCTGGATGATGAAGCTCAGCGCGAAGGACGCGGTCATAAGCGTGGGCGCGCTGCCGGTTCTCAGAGGCCGGAAAATGAGGGCGTCCGACACGAGCGCGACGACGACAACGATCACGACCACAGCGGGAACGAGCGCCACCCACGTCCATCCGCCAATTAGAAGCGTTGCAATATCCGCCGAGGAGGGAACTATCAGCGCGTAGGCGCCTAGCGTTATGAAATCGCCATGCGCGAAATTCACCAGCCGCAGAATGCCGAAGAGGAGCCCGATGCCGAGGGCCGCGAGCGCATAAAGGCTGCCGAGGCTAAGCGCGTCGAGAAGGTTCTGAAGAAACCCGATCATGCGGGAAGCCCGGCGTTGGCCGCGGGGCGCGCGAAGCCGAAATAGGCTTGCACGATCGCGGCCCCGTCTTGCAGATTCTCGGCCGAATCTTCGAGGCGGATCACGCCTCCCCGAAGCACGTAGATGCGATCCGCGTATTTGAGAACCCGCTTCGAGCTCTGCTCGTTGATCAATAGCGTCAGGCCTTCAGCCTGTCGAAGGTCGCGAAGGATTTCGTAGACCTGATCCACGATCATCGGCGCGAGTCCCAGCGAGGGTTCGTCCACCATAACGAGACGCGGCTGGGTCATCAGCGCCCGGCCGATCACCAGCATCTGCTGCTCTCCTCCGGAAAGCGTGCCGGCAGGCGCATTGCGGCGCTCGTTGAGTCTCGGAAAATGCCGCATGATACGGGCGAGGCGGAGTTCGTCGTCCGGGGACCGGCGGCGGATGAGCGTGCCGAGGCGGAGGTTTTCCTCGACTGTGAGCGTCGAGAACACCTGACGCCCCTCGGGGACGAGCGACATCCCAAGCCGCGCGATGTGCTCCGGCCGCATTCCAACCAGCTCTTTGTTCTCGAACTTTGCGGAGCCCGCACGCGGGGCGACGCCACCCGCGATCGCGTTCATCAAGCTAGACTTGCCCGCGCCGTTCGGTCCGACGATGCAGACCAGTTCGCCCGGATCAACGTGTATCGACACCTCCCGCAGCGCCGCCAGACGGCCGTAGTTCACTGAAAGACCTTCGACGGTGAGCATCGCCACCATCAGCCTTCTCCCAGATACGCGGCGATCACCGCCGCATCGCGCTGGATAGCCTGAGGGCTGCCCTCTGCGATGGTCTTGCCGCCATCCAAAACATGCAGGCGATCGCAGACCCCCATGATGATTCGCATGTTGTGCTCGATCAGCAGCACTCCGCACACAAACGTCTTCGGAATTTGAGCGACGGCCTCCATCAGCTCGTCGCATTCGACGTCCGACATGCCGGCCGCGGGCTCATCTAGTAGGATGAAGGCCGGAGACAGCACGAGGGCGCGTGCGATGCCGACGCGCCGCTCGTCCGTGTAAGCGAGGGCGCCGGCGCGCACCTGCGACCGTTCGGCGACGCCCATCCAGTCAAGCACCGCCATAGCGTGGATCGTCGCCCGAGCGCGCTTGAGGCCAAGCGCGACCGCTGCGGCCTCAACGTTCTCAAGGACCGTCATTTCCTTGAACAAACGCCCCGCTTGAAAAGTGCGGGCTATTCCCGATTTGCGAAATCGCGCCGGCGACCATCCGCCGGTGTCGATGTCGCCGAGCGAAACCTTGCCTTCGGTGGGTTGCTGAAAGCCCGTGAGGCAATTGACCAGCGTCGTCTTACCCGCCCCGTTCGGGCCGATCAGCCCGAGAATTTCCGTCCGCCCGATAGACAGAGTGACATCGGTGAGCGCGCTCAACCCCTGAAACCGGACGCAGACGCCGTCAGCGCTGAGACCGCCCGCCTGCGATTGCGGGGTGACTGTGGAGACTGGCGTCAGTTGATCGAGCAAGAGCCCTCCGAGAAGCCAGGGGAGCGGAGGGTCCCGACTACGAGCGGCGCGTCATCGCAATGGCCCGGTGAGGGACATTGAAACCTCGGACGAGGGACGTTTTGGAAAACCGCACGGCGAAAACCCACGTCACGTTCCCCGGACCGTAAGGCGACGATGCTAACCACGTTGTATGTGATCACAAAGAGCAAGTTGTTGGCATCCGGCTGGAAATATCGAGCGCCCGTGACCAAAGTTCAGGCACGATTCAGCTGTAACCGTGTGATCACAAAGCGGAACGCGGCCTGCGCTACGAATGGCGAAGATTAGAGACCGCGTCGCGATACGAAACTTTGCGTCACGGCGCCTTCAGCCCCAAAATGGCCCGCGCCTCACCTGGCGTCGCCACTTCCATGCCAATGTTCGACAGGATTGAGCGAGCGCGGTCGACAAGCTGCCCGTTGGTGGCGAAGACGCCGCGCGATAGGTACAGATTGTCTTCGAGTCCAACCCGGCAATGGCCCCCAAGCAACGCCGATTGCGCGACCATGGGCATCTGTTCCCGGCCAATTCCGAAGGCGGCCCAGGCGGAGCTAGGCGCTATCAATGAGCTTTGGTAAATCATCGTCTGCGCGGAGGCCGGGGCGCCCCAGAGGACACCGAGAACCATCTGGAAAAACGGGGTTCCCTCGATAAGGCCTTCCTTCACCAACTGATTGCCAAACAGGATGTCACCCGCGCTGAAGACCTCGAGCTCGGGCTTGATTGAGAGCTCCCTGAAGCGCTTCGCCATCGCCCGCAACGTGCGCGTCGTATTGAGATAGACGAACTCCAGAGAGCCTTCGACCTGATTGCCCGTAGTGATGTCTAGCGACGCGATCTCCGGCAAACATTCCTTGAGATGCGCCATGCGCTCCTCGACCGGCAGAACGTCGCTTTCGGGGAGGGCGCGCGATTCGTCGTTCGGATCGGGCATCAGGACTGCGCCGAGACCGCAGGTCAGATTGATGACAATGTCGATGCCCGTCGAACGCAAACGGTCGACCACCTCCTTGAAAAGTATCGGGTCCCGGCTACCTTCGCCTGTCTCGGGGTTGCGCACGTGAATATGCACGATGCTCGCTCCCGCCTTTGCCGCCTCGACGCAGGAGGAAGCGATCTGCGATGGGGTGACCGGCATCTGGACGTGCTTGCGGTTGAAAGGCGCGTTCCCCGTCACCGCGCATGTAAGAATGACCTTGCGACTCATCATGCCTCCCATTCCAGATTTCCGCTGACGGCGATCAACTCGCCCGTAATCTTCCCCGCGGCCGGCGAGCAGAGAAAGAGCACCGTGTCAGCGAGTTCGGACGGTTCGATCTGAACGTGCATGGAGATGTGCTTGAGATAGCCGCCCTCGACCTCAGCGATCGTGCGGCCGCTCTCTTGAGCCTGGGCGGCAACAATCCCCCGCATGCGGGCATTGTTGATCATGCCGGGCAGAATCGCATTGCATCGGATGCCGAAAGGGCCAAGCTCGCGGGCGACGTTCAGCGTCAAGCCCTCGACCCCAAATTTCGAGACCACATAGGGCAGCCGATTGGGAAGACGCGTGCGGGTTGACCCGGTCGAGAAATTGACGATTGACCCGCCGCCGCGCCGCTTCATCATCGGGATCGCGCGCTGGATGCAAAAGAACATGCCGCTCAGATTGATGCGGAGACAATCTTCCCAGTCTTTCAGCGCGATGTCCTCGATCGCCGCTCGAGGTCCGGCAACCCCGACATTGTTGACAAGAACCGTGAGGTCGCCGATCGCGGCGGCGGCCTTCTTGAAGATCTCACCGACGGCTTCGTGATCGCCTACGTCGCCAAGCGTGCCCGTCATTCCAGGATTGGCGGCGAGCGTTTCGTCAAGCGCGGTCTTCCGGACGTCGCAGATATGGACCCTGTCGCCGCGCGCCAGGCAGCGCTCGGCAATGGCTCTTCCGACGCTGTCCGCGCCGCCGGTCACGAGCACGGCTTCCGTCACGAGATCTGTCTCCGATTGTCTGATCGACCGCTAGATGCCCGCCGAGAACCCCTCATCGGCGAGCAGGACCGCGCCATGCATCGCCCGCGATTCGTTAGACGCAAGAAACGCGGCGAGAGCCGCCATGTCCTCCGGCTCCGAATAGGTGCGTCCGCTCGGCGTGCGCGTCGCCATCGCGTCAAGAAAAGGCTTGAGCTCCGGTTTTGTGCGGATGTCTTCGTTCATCGGGGTCGCCGTATTTCCGGGGGCGATGCAGTTTACCCGTATTCCGCTCGGTGCCAGTTCGAGCGCAAGAGCACGCGTCATCATGATGATTGCGGCCTTGGTTCCGCAGTAGAGCGAATAGCCGCCAATTCCCATCACGCCGGCGACCGACGCGATGTTGATGATCTGCCCGCCTTTCCGCTGCTTCATGCCGGGCGTGGCGGCGTCGATGGCGCTCCAGACGCCCATAAGATTGATTTCGACGATGCGTTCGGCGTCGGTCTTCGGAGTCGAGCCGGCCGGCGTCGGATAGAAGACTCCCGCCGAGTTCACGAGCGTGTCGATTCCGCCGAAACGCTTTTCCACGGCGCCGACGAGGGCCCTAACCGCCTCCGCGTCGCGCACGTCACAGGCGGTCGCCATGTGCCGGCCGGCACCGCCGGGAAGCGCCGCGACGACGGCTTCCGCCTTGTCGCGGCTGGACGAGGCGACCACAGCCACACTCGCCCCCTCGGCGGCGAGCCGTTTGGCAATCGCCTCGCCGATTCCCTGCGAGCCTCCCGTCACGAGCGCTGTCTTTCCTTCGAGTCTCATGTGTCACCCTGTCCTGAGCCATCGAATTGCGGTAGTCTCGGAGGTTGCGCCGGGGCGAGCGGGCCGACATCGATGATGTCGCCTCTCATCGCTCCGCGCGCCGGTCTCCACGTCGCGCCGGCTCAGGGCGGCGAGCACGTAATGGTGGGAGAGAGCAAAGTCGATCGGCCGGTCCGATCCGTCGACGAGCCGGTGAATGAGCGACGCCAGATAGGGGCCGCTCTGCCGCCACAGGCCCCCGACGACCCGAGACGAGCGTTTCCGAACCCGCCGCCCGACAGCAAGTTCCCGAACCGGCGCGGGCTGATAAAGGCCCGCATCGTAGGGTTCGGCAGAACTTCTAGCGTCTTCTCCTGCGTTACTCGGCGAACCGCCTCGCGGACGGGTATGGGGCTCACACCCAACATTGCCGCGCGCCCGCGCGGTCATCGCCTGCCCCGAGAGAAAGCAGCCTTCACGGATCGCCTTGCGCAGCCGCTGACAGTCTGTTCCTGAAGGCTCTCGCGCGCCGGCGGAGCGATCGGGTTCTGAGCGGAGTCGCCCTCGGCGTTCGCCGTCGCGTCGCTTAGTGTGAGCTGGCTAAGCATACGCCAAGGCTAAGCGATCTGTGATCTCACTTCAACCTGAAGTCTATCTCTAAATAGGCTAAATAAGCAGCAATACTGGCCTACGGGTGCCATAAATTGGTGCTTTGTGATCACAGATGGATCGACTACGCTTGCCCGGAAGACATCGCGGGGGCCATCGTCATATGCGGTTCGGGGTCGACACCGGGGGCACTTTCACCGATCTGATCGTCGAGGACGATCAGGGTGACCTGCATATGTTCAAAGCGCCCACGACGCCCCAGGATCCGATCCGCGGCGTTATCGACGCGCTCAAAGTCGCCGCTGGTGTATTCAAGACAACGCTACCCGAACTGCTCGGCCAAAGCGAAAATTTCATCTACGGCACGACGCACGCGATCAACGCCATCATCACCGGTAATGTCGCACGAACGGCCTTCGTGACGACAGCTGGGCATCCAGACGTTCTTACCCTCAGGGAAGGCGGCCGTTCGGAGCCCTTCAACTTCACCGTGCCTTATCCCGAGCCCTACGTTCCGCGCTCGCTTACCTTCGAGGCGCCGGGCAGAATTCTGGTTGATGGATCGGTGGCGACGCCCTTCGACGATTCAGTGATGATCGCAGCTATCGAGGCCATGAAACGGAAAGACGTCGAGGCGGTCGCGGTCTGTCTCTTGTGGTCGATCGTCAATCCCGAGCACGAATTGCGCGTTGGCGAGCTTATTGAAAAGCATATGCGGGGCGTTCCCTATACGCTTTCACATAAGCTGAACCCGGGCTTACGGGAATATCGCCGCGCCTCCTCCGCTTGCATCGACGCCTCGCTCAAGCCGATGATGGCGGCTTACATGGAGCGCCTGACCCGCGACCTCAGGGACAATGGACTTGCCGGCCGCGCGCTTGTCGTCACCTCACAGGGTGGGGTTATCGACGCTGCGGAAGTGGCGAATAAGCCGATTCATCTCATCAATTCTGGCCCGTCGATGGCACCGATTTCCGGCCGCTACTTCGCTCAGGCAGACGAGGGTTCGGACACCGCGATCATCGCGGATACCGGCGGCACGACTTACGACATCAGCCTCGTCAGCCGGTCGCGCATCCCGTGGACGCGCGAAACTTGGATCGGTCATCCCTATCGCGGGCACATGACGGGATTCGCCTCGGTCGATGTGAAAAGCGTCGGCGCGGGCGGCGGCTCTATCGCGTGGGTGGATGATGGCGGCATGCTGCATGTCGGGCCGAAGAGCGCGGGCGCCGTTCCTGGGCCGGTGTGTTACGGCAAGGGTGGAACGCAACCGACCGTTACCGATGCCGCCGTGGCGCTCGGCTACATCGATCCCGACTTCTTTCTCGGCGGCGCCATTAAGCTCGATCCGGCCAAGGCGAGGGCGGCGATCGAGGCCCATGTCGCTCGGCCCCTCCGACGCTCGGTCGATGACGCGGCTCTCGCCATTATCGAGGTCGTCACAGAAAACATGGTCCAGGCGATCATGGATATCACAGTGAATCAGGGCATCGACCCGAGCCGTGCGGTGCTTATCGGCGGGGGCGGCGCTGCGGGCATCAATTCCGTGCTGATCGCACGGCGGTTGAATTCTCCGAGCTTGGTCATTCCCGAAATCGGGGCGGCGCTTAGCGCAGCGGGCGCGTTGATGTCCGATCTTACGCAATCGTTTCATGCCACGCGCTTCTGCGAAACACGCCGCTTCGACTATGCCGCCGCCAACGCCGCGCTCGATGGCCTTAAGGCACAGTGCAAGGCGTTCATAGAAGATCAAGGCGCTAGCGTCGGATCATCCAGCATCCAGATTGCAATCGAAGCGCGCTATCCCGAGCAGGTCTGGGAGATCAACGTTCCGTTGGCATTTGATCACTTCGTGGGAACGGACGAAGTCATGGCGCTGGAACAAGCCTTCCACAAGGCACATGAAGATATCTTCGCGATCAGCGATCCCGCCTCGCCGGTCGAGATCGTGAGCTGGATGGCCACCGCAATCTGCCGGCTGCAAACAAAGACGACGGGGACTTTGGCGAAGCCCGCTGTCTCCAGCTTCGCCGAGGGCGCGCGTAGGGCCTATTTCCCTGGCCACGGCCATGTCAAAGTGCGCGTATGCCGGTTCGAGGGACTCGAGACTGGGCAAAGCGTGGCGGGACCGGCGATCATTGAATCCTCGGTGACGGCCGTCGTGCTGCCTCCCGGTTCGGTGGCGGTGCGCCGTCAGTCCGGCAGCCTTTCGATCACGCCCGGCGCGTAAGCACAGCAAATGGAGAGCGGCATGGGCGTCACGGACAAGAAGCTTGCCGCCGACGGCGTTCGGCTCGCTCTGTTGAACAATCGGCTGCAGGGTGTCGCGCGCAAGATGGCGAACACCTTGCTGCGCACCGGCCGCTCGGGCGTGCTCAACATCGCCCGCGACTTTTCCTGCGCTATCGTTACCGCGGATTGTCAGCTGCTTGCCGCAGCGGAGAGTCTTCCGATCCACGTTCTGTCCGGCCCGGACCTCATGGCCAAGGCCATGAAGACCTTTCATCCCGACTTGAAGCGCGGCGACGCCTTCCTGCACAATTCTCCCTATCATGGCTGCTCGCATCCGGCGGATCATACGCTGCTCGTGCCGGTGATCGACGAGAAGGGCGTCCACCATTTCACCCTAATCGCAAAAGCCCACCAGGCCGATTGCGGCAATTCGCAGCCCACTACTTACATGGGCGGGGCGCGCGACGTTTATGAAGAGGGCGCGCTCATCTTTCCCGCAGTTAAGATCCAGTCCGACTATAAGGACGTCGATGATGTAATCCGCATGTGCCGGATGAGGATCCGTGTGCCCGATCAGTGGTGGGGCGACTATCTGGCAATGTCGGGCGCCGCGCGGATCGGAGAGCGCGAACTGCTCGCGCTCGGTGAGGAGCTGGGCTGGGACGCGTTGCACGCGCATACGCGCGAGTTTTTCGACTATTCCGAGCAGCGGATGATCGCCGCCATCCGCAAGATTCCCGCTGGCCGCTCAAGCCATTCCAGCAGTCACGATCCGTTCCCCGGCACACCGCCCGAAGGAATTCGGATCACCGCGAAGGTGGAGGTTAAGCCGGACGACGCGGTCATCGAAATCGACTTACGCGACAATCCAGATTGTCTACCCTGCGGGCTCAATCTGTCAGAAGCTTGCGCACGCACCTCGGCGATGATCGGCGTGTTCAACAGTCTTGATCCCGACGTGCCAAAAAACGCCGGCGCGTTTCGCCGCCTGCGCATCCATCTGCGGGAAGGCTGCATCGTGGGAATCCCGCGCCATCCCACCTCTTGCTCCGTCGCAACGACGAATGTCGCGGACCGGGTCGCGAATTCGGTTCAGGCGGCGCTGGCCGGCCTCGCGGACGGGCTTGGTCTTGCGGAATGCGGGGCCGTGCTCCCGCCGGCGGTCGGAGTCATCTCGGGTCAGATTCCGAGCACCGGAGCGCCATTTGTCAACCAGGTGTTCCTTGGCTGCTCCGGCGGCGCCGGATCGCCGACCGCTGACGCCTGGCAGACGATCTGTCACGTCGGTAATGCTGGCCTATGTTTTCAGGACAGCGTCGAACTCGACGAATTGCGCCAGCCGATTGTCGTCAACAAACGTCGCTTCCTCGTGGACACAGAAGGCGCGGGGCGCAAGCGAGGAGCGCATAGCATCTTCGTCGAGTTCGGTCCGATCGGCTGCGGCATCATGGTCGGGTATGGCAGCGATGGAGCGATCAACCCCGCGAAGGGCGTGCGCGGCGGCCTGAACGGCGGGCCGGCGCGCCAGTACAAGGTATCCCGGAACGGAAATGTCGAGGAGCTGCCCGGCTGCGCAATGGTCGCCGTCGCAGACGGAGAGCGCATACGGTCTTATTCCTGCGGCGGGGGCGGTTACGGCGCACCCGCGGATCGCGATCCGAATGAAGTTCTCCACGACATTTCGGAGGGATGGGTTTCTCGCGCCCGCGGGGAAGCCGTCTATCGCGTCGCGATCGATGAGAATGGCGCACTGGATCCTGGCAAGACCGCGGGTCTAAGGGGAACACCATGACCGGACCCACAGAAAGTGGCTTCAGGGGCTAGTGCTCCGCTTAAAGCCTCGAATAGAACATCTGCGCCGCCTTTGTTCCCCTTGCGAGGTCGAATATCGGATCGACTTTATAGGGATGCCGCGAGAAATGATCGTGTCTGAGCCGAACAGAGTCTACGGCCGAAGGAGGCGGTTAAAGTATCAATCGAACCGGGATCCGTTTACGAGCGGAAAGGCGATGTCGTCCGAGCCGAGTTGTTGTCCAACATAATGGATGACTTCGTCGCCGAGCCCGATTCTCATTCGACTTTAAAGGCGGCCGTCGAAAATCGCCGCCAAGGGGCCGTTGAGGGGAAGATCCAATGACATTGCCCACTCGTCATTCGAGCCATGAGGGAACGGCGGCGACGCGTGAACGCAGGCTTCCGTGTAGATCGAGGTAATCGTCGAGATTGGCGGCGCATTTGCTCGTCAGATGAAGATCGGCGCGATACCAATCCGGCTCATCGCCCAGCCGGCATACACCCGCGCGAACGCTCGTAGGGACTTCGTCGTGGAAGATGAGAATCGGCCGCCGCCAACGTCGCCAGCAGCACCGCAAGAAGACCTGGTTGTAAACCGACGTGCGAGCGTACAGACGCCGTCACGATTGCGGCGTCAGTGTTCGGGGGGAGATGACCGCGTCGCTCCTGGTGGTGAGCGCGACGCCAACTTTCGGACGTCGGCTCACCAATCCCAGCATCGCTGAGCGGCCGCGGCCGGTTCATTCATCCATCTTCGTGACTAGGCCGACGGACGTTTGCAGACGCAGCTCCAGCTTCGATCGCCGCCACCCCGCCGATACCAAAGGCGTTCAACGATCGAACCAATTCGCCAGCCGTGAACCGGCGCCCGATCAAGACAAGCAAGCCATCCCGATTGTCGCCGGCCACGGGTTCGTCGGGCAATATCTCCGGGGATTGGACGACCTTGCGGACGCTCTGAAGGAGGATGCGGCCGCGCGGGGTCCGAACGCTCCCCTTGATCCGCAGGATATCGTCGCCGCGGGCATGGATCAACGCGCTGAGCCATACGGCGAGCGCCGGCCAGTCGAGCGTCTTGCCGAGGTCGATCGCAGCGGCTCTGATCGGCACTCCTGCCCCGTAAGCGCCCACGACGGGCGGCGTCTCGGCATCGCCGCCAAGCGCGTCCGGCAGCTCGGTGGGCGAGCCCATGGCGGAGCCCGACAAGGCCGCGCCCGGATTGAGTACGCGAAGAGTCGCGATGAGGCGACGCAGACGCTCGAGCTGCGCGACGTCCACTTTGGTGACCACGAGCCTGTCGGCGGTCTCGATCTGCCGCCGTCCAAGATCTTCGTCCCGAAGTTGTCCGAGCCCATGCAGGGCGTCGACGGTTACGATGATCTCACCCACCACGATGTGATGCTGCAGAACCCGGTCTGTGACGATGCAGTCGGTTATGCGGCCAGGATCCGCGAGTCCGCTGGTTTCAAGCACGATGTGGTCAATTCTCGGCGCGGACCCGTCCCCTCCCACCCGATCGTCGCAGATGTCGCGGAGCAGCGCCACGAGCGCGGGGCGCGTCTCGCAGCAGGCGCAGCCGCCCGCGAGAACACGCAGCCGGGTCGAGCCCACGAGCAAAGCGTCATCCACCGGCGCGTCAGCGGCTTCGTTGACCACGACCAGGGCGTCTCGCAGCAAGCCATGATGGAGATGATGGCGCAGCCAGGTGCTCTTGCCGGAGCCAAGAAAGCCGCCGAGAATTGTGAGCCGCATCCGACCTTCGCGCGGATCGCTCGTCAAGGCGTCGGCGCCTCGCCGGCAAAGCGGGGGTCGAGCGGATCGACAGGGCGGCCGATGATACGCTCGGCCGCCTCCCAAAGCTCGCTTAGAGTGTTGACCATCACCTGATGGCCAGTCCGGTTGGCCAGTATGAAACCGGAGCCCGAGCCATCATCATGGACAGTCAAGCCGTAGGAGGCGAGGACCGGGGCGAGGATGCGAGCCCGTTGCAGCCGGCCGCGAATGCGGTCGAACGCGCTGCCTGCGCCCGCGTCCGTCCAATGGCCCTGTGCGGCCGGAAACCCGCAATTCGCACACATCCTGCCGTCTGTCCGCTTTCGTCGTCCGTCAGATGACCGGGGGCCGTTCCTTGCCGCTGAAAGGATAGCGCTCGCGGAAGTCTTCTGCGATCTCCTCGAAGGTGGCCCAGCGGACGCCGTCATGGCCGCTGACGTATTCGATCAGCCGCTCGAGCATCATGATGACCTGCGGCCGGCCGCTAACGTCCGGATGGATGGTGAAGCAGAACGTGGCATAGTCCATCTCGCGGTAGACCCAGTCGAACTGCTGGCGCCACAGGTCCTCGATGTCGCGAGGATTGACGAAGCCGTGACTGTTCGGAGATTTTTTGATGAACATCATCGGCGGCAGATCGTCGACGTACCAGTTTGCGGCAATTTCAACGAGATCAATTTCCTTGCCGTGCTGAAGGGGTTTCATCCAGTCTTCCGCATGCTTGGAATAGTCGATCAACGTCCAGCTATCGCCGACCCTCGCGTAAAATGGCTGAAAGTCTCGATAGCCCTGGCTGTGATCATATTTAAACCCGTATTTCTGGAGGAGCGCTGCAGTCGAGGCGGACATCTCCCACCATGGCGCCACATAGCCGCGAGGCTTCTTCCCGCTGAGCTTCTCAATGACCTCGATGGACTTCAGGAGGACCGCCTCTTCCTGTTTGGGCGTCATCGCAACCGGGTTCTCGTGAGAATAACCGTGCGCGCCAATCTCGTGACCGTCCTCGACGATCTTCCGACACTCGTTCGGGAAGGTGTCGATGGAATGACCTGGGATGAAGAACGTAGTCTTCAACTTGTACTTCTTGAACAGGCGCAGCAGGCGGATGATGCCGACCTCGCTCGCGAAAATGCCGCGCTGAATATCGGATGGCGAGTCGCCGCCACCGTAGGAGCCGAGCCAGCCCGCCACGGAATCGACGTCCGTGCCGAACGCACACACGATCTCTTTAGCTATCTTTACTCTCCTGGTTGGCTTGTTGAAGAGGCGTGTCTGTGACGCTCGGAACGGGCCCCGGATCGCCCTCTCACGCGAGATTGGACGTTGATCAGAGCGAGGGGTTGTCGATAGGAAGCCCGAGCACGACGCGCCCATGCGCGCCCGCGTTGATATCCCAGTTCTGCGTGAGGTGGCGGGCGGCCGTGCTGATGTCCCGAAAGGCCCGTGAAAGTGGATTGGCGTCATAAATAACTCCGCCTCCGCCCGCATCCCAAACGAGGTTCACCGCCTGGACGAGCAGGCGGCCAGAGAAGGCCGCCTCGCTACGAAACCGCGTCCGCTCCTCGTCGGTGGGGAGCCGCCCGGACTTCAGGATCGCAGTTGCCAGATCGCAGACGCCGTAAAGCATCAGCCGCGAGGCGCGCAAGCAAGCCAGCGCCTCCGAAACCTTGACATGTTGCGTCGGAAAGCTGGAGAGGCCGACCGAAGACGAAGTCGCGACGCGCTTCCTGGCGCCGTCAATGTAGGTTTCAACTGCAGCTTCGGCCGCGCCAAGCGCAGCCGCGGTGATGAAGACGCCGAACATCGCATAGCGCGGAACATAGAAGCAAACGGACTCCACGCCCAGAGGCGGGACCGCGCCTTTGAGGCTCTCGACCGTGGTCGTCATATGCTCTGGCACGAAGACGTCTTCGACCTTGGCGTCGTTGCTGCACGTGCCGCGCAGCCCGACTGAACGCCAGGTGTCAAGGATCTCGAAATCGGAGCGCGGCAACAGAAAGTGGCGGTCCTCCTGCCGGCCGGCCGGCCCTTCGGTGAAGGCGGTGAAAAGCGCCCAGTCGCAGATATTGACGCCGCTGAGGAAAGGCCAGCGGCCGGAGATGCGGTAGCCGCCCTCGACGCGCCGAGCTTTGCCGAGACCGGGGATCAGAATGCCGCTCAGCAGGGCAGCAGGGTTCTGCCCCCAGACCGCCTCCTGGGCTTCGATTGGCCACTCCGCGACCATCCAGTTATGCGTCATATTCTGGACCAGCACCCAGGCTGTCGAGGCGCAGCCGCGCCCGGTCTCGATCAGGATGTCGACGCCCGCGCGCATCGAACCCTCCACCCCGCCGAAGCGCCTGGGCTGAAAAATGCGATGAACCCCGCTCTCCATCAGATCACGCCGGGTCTCCAACGTCAGCGACCGCCTTTCCTCGGTCTCATCGCAGCGTCCACGTAGCGTCGAAATGAGAGCCGTGGCGCGCTGCACAAGGTCCTCTTCCGACCCGGCTGAAGCGAAGACCACATCGCTTTCGCCTCGAACAGCTATCGCTGATTTCGTCATGATTCGCCTCAAGCGGCATGATTGCTCAACAGCTTCGCTTACAAGAAGGGCGCCAGTTCGGGGCGAAGCGCGGAGCCGAACGCGCAGAGCGCCGATACACAGATTTGTCCTGCTCGTCGCGCGAAGCTTATCCCGCGGCCACGGCCGCGCGACCGTCCTTCTTCCCGTGCCGACTTCGAGATTTGGGGGACGCTACAGGACCGAGCCATTCGAGATGTCACGGGTGCATCTCACGGCGGAGTTCATATCAGCGCTGAAGGGTCGCCTCCTCGTTCTGTAGACTGTTAATCGACCCGCTCTGGCGTTGTGAGCGATTCATTCTGGCGTGCGCCATTCCCGCGCCGTAGTGTGGGCAATTGCCGTCGTGTCTAGCATCGAGTTCCAACTCCAATGACCATTATTTCCGTCGTAGCGCCTATGAGCACAGAGGCCATTGCCTGGACGAGGGGACTGGAGGCGGGGGCCGAGAGTACATTGGGACAGCAGATTTATCAGCAACTCGAAAGCAAGTTGCTGCTCGGCGAGTGGCTGCCCAACACGAAGGTGACGCTCCGCACATTGGCCCTGTCACTCAACACGAGTATGCAGCCGGTGCGGGAAGCCGTCGGGCGGTTGGTCGCGGCGTCCGCTTTGGAGGCGACCCCGAACCGGGCGTTCCGCGTGCCAGAACTCGATCGCGCGGCGGCCGATGAAATCTGGTCGCTTCGATTGCTGCTCGAAGGCGAGGCGGCCGCGCGCTTCGCGGCCCGGCGCGATCCGAAAGCCTGCGCGCGGCTCACCGCCGCCACCGACGCTTGTCGCGTCATCGATTACGGACGTGACCTTAGGGCGACGATGAGGGTCATCGCGGAGTGGAACGCCAGCATCATCCAGGCTGCAGGTTCGCAGTTGCTCTACGACACCGTCGGGCGGCTTTATCTCCGTTATTCGCCGTTTCTGGCCTCGGCGCTGGGCGCGCCCGTAGCGCATGACGAAGAATTCCTCTCCTTCATTCTCCACATTCAGGACGAATTGCTGCTTGCTATCTCGTCAGGCGACGCCGCGGCCGCGCGCTATCTTCGTTGCGCCGATCTGCGATCGTTCCAGCGCTACCTCTATCAGCGCATCGGATGGTCTTCGCCCGCGAGTTCTCCCGCCTGAGATCGCAAATAGGCGATTGGCGTCGCATGCCAGCCTTCGCGTCGCCGGTCCCAGAAAGCCTTGCGAAGCGACGAAGCGATCGGGCCGGGCCGATCGTTGCCCAGAATACGCGCCCCGAGGCGGCTGACAGGCATGACTCCGCCCGCGGTCGTCGATAGGAAAATCTCGTCCGCGCCTTCAATCTCGGCGCGGGAAATCGTCCGGATCTCGTGAGGGACACCCAGGCTCTCGCAGAGCTCGAAGACCGTGAGCCGGGTGATACCCTCGAGCGCGCCACGCGGCGGGCTGAGGACGGTTCCGTCAACCACAGCAAAGACGTTGAACCCGGGCCCTTCGGTGACGTTCCCCGCGAAGTCGAGCAGGATCGCGGTCTCCGCGCCCTGATCGTGCGCCTCGAAGCTGGCGCGCGTCAGATCGCCCCAATGAAAATTCTTGGCCGTCGGATCGACCGACTCGAGGGGTATGCGGGGCGTGTCGGCGATGACTGCGTGGACGCCGCGCTCTTGCTGCTCGGGCGTAAACACCCAGACCCAGGGCATCGCGAAGCATATGAGATAATTGCGGCTATAGGCCGGATGATACGGAGCGCCCGCGGGCGGACGGCCGCGCAGACAGTCCATCGCGACATAGGCCTCGCGAAGGCCAGTGCGGCGGACGAGATCGGTGAGAATAGCCGCGATCTCCTCGTCGCTCTCACGCGGATTTAGGCGGAGCTTCTCCATCGAGCCGCGAAAGCGACGAAGATGATCGCGGAGCCTGAAAAAGGCGCCGAAATAGACGCTGACCACGTCATAGGTCACGTCCGACCGGCGGTATCCCCAGTCCGTCACCGGGATCCGGGCTTCGCGCAAGGGCATGACGACGCCGTCGATATAGGCTGCGCCGGCGGTCCAGTCTTGGACTGCGTCGCCGGGGCGCTCGATGGTCTGGGTCAGGTTGTCCGCCATGTCGGTCAGCCTCCAGAAACGGTCGCGCGCATACTGGCGCGCAGCGCCTGCGTCGCTGATCCATCTATGGTCAGTGTATCACTCTCCGCGTCGCCCGTCGTCACGACGCCATAAACGGATCTCGCGCGCTCGGTGGTGATCCACCCCTCGCTGAGGTCATGCAGCACGCGCTCGGGCTCGCGCTCGAATGGATGGCCGTAGCCGCCTCCGCCGGCCGAATGCGAGACGACGAACTCGCCGGGCTCGAGCGTCACGCCATAGCAGGCAGGCAGGGGGGTGAGAGAACCATCGCGCTCGCGCTTCTGCGCGCGCGCCGGTCCGCCGCGGCCGCCGCCGATAGCCCCCATCGCGCTGTTGACCGTGCCGTCGGCCGTGTAGAGGACCTTCATCGTGCAGCCTTTGATTGGGCCGAACTCGCCATAGACAGAGGGAGCGCCGCGGAACACGCCCGCTCCCTCGGTGTCCGGGACGATGCCCCGACGCACCACATGCATCGGATGGCCGAGCTCGTCCACTTCGACGCAGTCGATGCGGCACATGCCGGCGTTGCCGACATGGATGATCGAGAGGAAGCCGTCAGTCACGGGCGTAGCCGCGCCGCCGCTGATGCCGACATGCACCTGGTTGACGAACGGCGCATCGTTGCGCCTCGGGTCCTTACCGGAAATGACGCCCATGCCCGGTGGCTGGATCGGCCCCGTCTCGGCCTGCCCGTAGCCGGGCGCGATTTCCGCAATCGCGCGCTGCACGGGATTCGACACCCGGTCCGCCAGATTTGTGGTCGCGACCGAGCAGGAAAAAGGATGGCGCGGAATTCCCACCGCGCAATTCTCGCGCACCATCACCGTGATGCGGCGGAAGCTGCCGGCGTTGGCCGGGACATGATGATCGAGGATCCCGTTATAGATGCCCACCATCGCCGCGCTGATGGCCGTGGACTCGGTCAGGTTCAGCCCGCACGGCTGACAGTCGGGATTGTCGCGCAGGTCCACGGCGATCGTGCCCGCCTCGGCGTCGATCGCAACGTCGACCTTGACCGGAATGCCATCCGGGACGCCGGGGAAGGGATCGTGCGCCGTATGTATAATCCGACGCCCGGACTTGAGCTTCTGGATGGCTTCCACCATCCTTGTCTCCGAATAATCGAACCAGGATTCGGCATAGCTTTCCAAAGTGTCCCAGCCGACCTCGTCGCCAAGCGCAAGCAGCTCCCGCTCCGCGATGCGCACCGCGCCGAGCGAAGCTAGATAGTCGCCCCACCAGATTTCCGGTACGCGGATGCGGTTCTTGCACATGCGCACGATGTCCGCCTTGTCCTGATAGTTCTCCTGGATCTTGACGGCCGAGAAGATGAGAGCGCCTTCGTTGTACACGTCCACGACGTCGCCGAGGTAAGTTGAAGGCTTCGAGTTGCCACAGTCGGCCTGATGCGCCTTGGCCAAGACCCAGTAGCGCAGCACGCCCGCCGCATCGATAACTGGAACGACGAGACAGTGATCAGCGGCGTGAGAATTGCCCTCGTAAGGGCTGTTGTGCAGGAAGCAGTCTCCTGCCTTGAGCTCCGGGTGGTAGCCGCGCACCGTCCGGCAGATGATGTCGGGGCCAACTAGCGTATGGGTCGGCAGGCTCTCGGCGGCAGCGAGCAGCCGGCAGTCTGCGGTCAGCACCACGCAGGAGAAGTCGTGCGCCGTGTTGAGAATGCCGGACCGCGCCGTGCGAAAGAGTGTATTCTGCATTTTGCGTGCAATGCTGTCCATCCGGCTCGAGAGAATGGCGGTCCTCACGCCGTCGCGGCCCTTAGGGCCAAGCTCCGAGGCGGGGTTGATGACGTTCATCACGGAATTCCTTGAAGCTCGAAGGGAAACAGGCATGCGAGGTCCAAGCCCAGCGCCAAGGGGGTACCGACCGGGTCAGGCGGCTCGGAAGCGCCCTCTCAACGCCTGCGTCTCTGATTCGTCGAGAGTTGGAACGCCGGGTTCGTCGCTGTCTGCGGTGGCGACGCCATAGACCGATTGGGCGCGTTCGGCGGTGATCCAACCTTCCTCGAGATCATGCAGCACCCGCTCCGGATCGCGTTCGAGCGGGTCACCGTAACCCCCACCACCTGACGAATATGAGACAACGAACTCGCCGGGCTCCAGCTGTGCGCCGTAGCAGGCCGGGAGCTTCGTGAGAGATCCGTCGCGCTCCCGCTTGAGCGCGCGACTCGGCCCTCCCCCTCCCCCGCCGAGGACGCCGACGGCATGGTTGATCGTTCCGTCGGAAGTGTAGAGCACTTTCATCGAGCACCCGGGTGTGGGGCCAAATTCCGAATAGATGGATGGCGCTCCACGGTATCGCCCTGCGCCCTCCGTGTCCGGCACGATGCTCCGCCGAACGATGTGTAGCGGGTGATGCAGCTCGTCAACCTCGATTGAATCGTGCCGGCAAAGGCCGGCGTTGCCGATGTCGATGATGGTCATGAAGGCGTCGCTTACTGCAGTGGCCGCTCCGCCCGTGACTCCGATGAACACTTGGTTCACGAAGGGCGCGTCGCCATGACGCGGATCGTTGCCCGATATCACGCCCATGCCCGGCGGTTGGCTCGGACCGGTCTCAGCGAGACCGAAACCCGGCGAGATCTCGGCGATCGCGCGCTGGACGCAATTTGCGACCCGATCCGCGAGATTGGTCGTTGCGACCGAACACGAGAAGGGATGACGCGGAATGCCGACGGCGCAATTCTCACGAAGCTTCAAAGTGACGCGCCGGAAGCTGCCCGCATTGGTAGGCACAGTGTGGTCAAGGATCGCATTATAGATGCCGACCATCGCCGCAGTGCTCGCAGTGCCCTGCGTCAGGTTCAGGCCGCAAGGCTGGCAGTCGGGATTGTCGCGCAGATCGACCGTGATGGCGCCGGCCTCGGCGTCGATTTCCACCTCGACCTTGATCGCGATGCCATCGGGTAGCCCGGGGACCGGATCGTGCGCGGCGCGAGTCACGGCTTTGCCAGAGGATAGCCGCTGGATCGCCTCGATCATCTTGCCTTCCGAATAGTCGAACCAAGCCTCGGCGTAAGACTCGAGAGCGTCCCACCCAACCTCCTCGCCAAGCGCCAGAAGCTCGCGCTCGGCGATGCGCACCGCACCGAGCGAAGCCAGATAGTCGCCCCACCATTGCTCCGGCACGCGGATACGATTGCGGCACATCCGGACAATGTCTTCATTGTTGCGATAATTCTCCTGGATCTTCACCGCCGAGAAAATCAGCGCGCCTTCCTCATAGACGTCGACCACGTCGGCAAGGTAGGTCGACGGACGGGAATTGCCGCAATCTGCCTGATGCGCCTTGGCGAGCGCGAAGAAGCGCAGCACGCCATTCTTGTCGACGATTGGCGCGACGAGACAATGGTCCGCTGCGTGCGAATTGCCCTCATAGGGGCAATTGTGGAGAAAGCAGTCACCGGCTCTGAGATCAGGATGGTAGCGCTTCACCGTCTGACACATCAGGTCGGGGCCGATCAGGGTGTGGATCGGCAGGCTTTCGGCCCGGGCAAGCAGGCGGCAATCCGGCGTGAGGATCACGCAGGAAAAGTCGTGAGCGGTGTTGAGGACGCCGGAGCGCGCCGTCCGGAATAAGGTGTTCTGCATCTTCTGCGCGATGCCGTCCATGCGGCTCGAGAGGATGGCCGTTCTGACGCTCTCGGAGCCTGCCGCCTTTGAGTTCAGCCCCGCTTTGCCGACTTGTATCGTCATGGCGCCTCTTTCACTCGATCCGTCTTGCAGCACGGCTGCCTTCAGAACGTCACCTGGAGTCCCGCGCCGGCCGTCCGGGCCGCCGTCGCCCACGGATCAATGACGACAGTGGTGAAGGACGATTCCACGATCGCGGGGCCTTCGATCGGCTCCTTAGGGGACATTGCCTCGAACCGAACGATCGGCGCGTCCATCCAGCCGACGCCGGAGAAATAGATGCGTCGGCGCGACGCTCCATTCTGGTCGATCTCCGGCTCGCGCAGACGCCCGGTCCCGCTCTCACGATGCCGGCAACGGACTTTGGCCCGCCAAGTCACGAATTCGACTTCGGAGGCCGGGTCGTTGATTTCGAAAATCGTCTTGTGCATGGCGTGGAACGTATCCTTGAGGGCGCCCAGGTCCACCGGGCCATCGACCTGGCCGCCCGGAACCGGAACCTCGATCTCCCAGATCTGATGAGGATAGCGAGCCTCCACGAACACTTCCGTCAGGACTTCGACCGCCCCCTCGCCCGGACCTTCCGCGAAGGCGAGGCATTTCGCATTCAGACCTTCGATGACGGTCGCGATCTTGTCGAAAGGAAAGCTGTCGCTCGCGCAGAATAGCATCTGAGCGTGATCGGAGGAGAGTTCCGACATGAGCGCGCCGGCGGCGCTCAGAAGCGCGCCCGTCTCAGGGATCAGAACGCCGGCGCAGCCAAGCCGCTTGCCGACCGCCACCGCATTGATCCCGGCCGCGCCGCCGCCCCCCACCAGCACAGCCGCCCGGGGGTCAATCCCCTGATTGACCGTGATCTCGTCGATCGCGCCGACCATCTTCTCCGTCGCTAGCGCGAGCACAGCCGCCGCCGCCTCCTCCACGGACAGACCCAGCTTCGCGGCCACCCGGTCGCGCACGGCGGCCCTGGCGGCTTCACGATCGAGCTTCATTACGCCGCCGAGAAAATAGTCAGGGTCGATATAGCCAAGCACGATGGCGCAATCCGTCACCGTGGGTTCGACGCCGCCTTTTCTATATGCTACAGGCCCGGGGGTCGATCCTGCGCTCTTCGGTCCGACCTGAAGAAGGCCGCCAGAATCGACCCAGGCGATCGAGCCGCCGCCCGCGCCGATGCTCTTCACGTCGACGGAAGGGAATCCGGTCATGTGGCCCCGGAATCGCTGGCCGAGCCACGTTTCGCGGGTCCACGGAATGCGTCCGTCGCGGACGAGACTCACATCATAGCTCGTTCCCCCCGTGTCGGCGACGATGGCCATCGAGGCGCCGAAATCGCGCTCGCTGTAGAAGCGGCCGGCGACCGGCGCCATGGCCGGCCCGGAATTGATGGAATGGATTGGCGCGCGCGCGACCGCCTCTGCATCCATAATGCCACCCTGCGAGGTCACCATGAGCGTGCGGCCGTTGAACCCGGCGTCGCGCAGCCTACTCGTGAGACCGTCGAGATAGGCGAACATCAACGGCTTGAGGGAGGCATCGATCACCGTGGCCGAGGCGCGGCGATATTCGCGCAAGGTCGGATTGAGCTCGTGCGACAAGGTGACCGGAACCCCGGGGAGATGGCGCGCAAGAAGCTCGCCGACCCGGCGCTCGTGCTCGGAATTGACAATCGACCAAAGCAGGCAAACGCCGACAGCCTCGATCTTTACGGCCTTCATCCGCTCTGCGATCTTAACGACGGCGAGTTCATCGAGCGGCGTAAGAATTTCGCCTGCGGCGTTGATCCGCTCCGGAACTTCGAACGTCAGGCGGCGCGGAACATAGGGCTCGGGATAGGGAACGCGGAAGTTGAAGGGCTCGATACGACCGCCCTCGCGGATCACCAGCACGTCCGGGTGGCCTTCCGTCGTCAGAAAGGCGGTCTTAGCGGTGGCGTCGGTGAGAATCGCGTTGATGGCCCTCGTCGTGCCGTGAATGAAGGCGGTTGCGCCCGTGAGCAGTTCGCGCCGCGTCACGCCGTAATGATTGGCCGCCAGTTGGATCGCGTCCAGGACACCACGAACCGGGTCGTCCGGCGTCGTTGAGGCCTTGAAGAGCTTGATCTGATCGTCGTGCTCGACAACGAGATCGGTGAAGGTTCCGCCCGTGTCACACGCTAATCGCATTTTCCGTCCTTCTGCGCGGTCTTTCGTCTGTGATTACACCGGCAGCAAGGAGCGTGCCGAACACCACGGTACGTTGCAGCAACGTAAGAGACGGGTGCAGTATCCTGTCAAAACGCCATTTTTTAAGGCTTCATATCGAATACAAGTTCCGATCATCCCAGGCGGAATCGGCCTCGACGCGCGGCCTTGGGCGTCTGTGATCACAAAATTGGCGCCGATTCCCGCGGTGAACAGCCCTGATTAACATTTAGACAGCCGGCGCTCTCTGTACTCGTCGCTACCGCTTTGATTCTGCTAACAGCTTCATGTTGGCACACGGCTTGCTGACGCTACTGTAAGCAGGCCCGTTAACGGCGGAAGCGCCGCAAAAAAATCAGCAACAACAGCACGAAAAACTGGCTAATCGCCGTCGCGGGGGCAGTCTATTGGCGCGTGTTACGCGCAACTACCTGATGAAAGCTGAATAATGTCTGAGCTCTTAAAAAATTACGGCCTGGACGAGATGGATCGACAAAGCTTGTTCCATCCTTTGACGTCGATCGTCGATCACCAGAAATCGGGGCCCCGCATCATATCGAGCGGCTCTGGAGTGACCCTCAAAGATCCTAGTGGGCGGTCAATCCTTGATTGTTCGGGCGGCCTGTGGTGCGTCAACGTCGGCTATGGGCGCCCCGAGCTTGCGGAGGCGGCCAAGCAGGCCATTCTCGGGCTTAGCTATTTCCACCTCTTCAGCTCCAGTTCGCACGCGCCGGCCATCCAGCTTGCTGATCGGTTGCTAAGCCTCTTCCATCGTGGCGGCGCGACGCATCTGAGCAAGGTCTTCTTCGGGACGTCCGGTTCGGACGCCAATGACACGGCCTTCAAACTCGCCCGTTATTACAACAATCTCCGTGGTCTACCGACCAAGAAGAAGATCATCTCCCGCGAGGGAGGCTACCATGGCGTGACAATGGCGTCGGGCAGCCTGACAGGCATCGCGGCCTATCACAAGGCGTTCGACCTGCCCCTTCCCGGCGTGATTCATACGAGCTGCCCGCATTATTTCCGCTTTGCGAACGATGGCGAGAGCGAAGCGGACTTCTGCGACCGGCTCATCAACGAGATCGAGGCGATCATTTCGCGCGAAGGACCGGAGACAATTGCGGCTTTCATCGCCGAACCCATCATGGGGACTGGCGGGGTGCTGGTCCCTCCGGCCGGCTATTTCACCCGTCTGCAGGCCGTGCTGAAACAACACGACATCCTGCTCATCGTGGACGAGGTCATCACTGGCTTCGGGCGGCTCGGAACCTGGTTCGCGACGGAGTTCTATGATCTGACGCCGGACATCGTCAGTCTCGCCAAGGGCGTGACCAGCGCCTATTTCCCGATGTCGGTCTCCATGATCTCGGAGCGCCTCTGGCAGGTGTTGGAGCAAGCGTCCCCGGACGTCGGGCCGGTGATGCACGGTTTCACCTATTCAGGCCACCCCGTCGGCGCTGCGATCGCGCTCGTCAATCTGGCGATTCTCGAGGACGAGGGCCTCATCGCCAATTCGGCGAACATGGGCGCCTACCTAAAGAGGGGGCTAAAAGATCGTGTCGGAGACCACCGCTTTGTCGGGGAGGTCCGAGGCGAAGGCTTGATGATCGCGGTGGAGCTCTCGGCCGACAAGGATCGACGCATCCCGTTCGCCCGCGCCGCCGGCGTGCACCGGATCGTCGCCAACAAGGCCTACGAGCTTGGCCTTCTCGTCCGGCCCTCGCCCTTTATCGAAGCGCTCGCGTTCTCTCCGCCGCTCTGCATCACGAAGGACGAATGCGACCGGTCGCTCGATCTGTTCGTTGACGCGCTTGCGGCGGCGACGCCCGAGCTCGACGCGCTATCCGGATCGCGGGCTGCTGCATAGGGGGCGATTTCTGAACGGGCGGCCTCGGGTCGCGCGGAGGTTGAGCAGTTCTTGCGGGGTTTTTGATGGGTGTGCTGTTGGGCGTCGACGTAGGCGGGACCTTCACCGACTTCGTCGCCTATGACCTGGAGAGCCGGAGCATCAATGTCTGGAAAGTGCCCTCGGTGCCGGGCGATCCTGTCGCGGGCATTCTGGACGGCATTTCGCAGGAATTGCCACCCGAGGCTATCCGGCTCCTGAGGCTCGGCACCACGGTCGCGACCAACGCCATCCTCGAGCGCAAGGGCGCGACGATCGCTTATGTGGCGACTCGCGGCTTCCGCGATGTTCCATTCATCCAGCGAGGCAACCGCAAGTTCCATTACGACATGAGCTGGGTGAAGCCCAAGCCGCTCGTGAAGCGGCGCCATTGCTTCGAGATCACTGAGCGGATCGACGCCGCTGGCAAGGTCATAACGCCGCTCAGCGAGTCCGATCTCGTCGAGGTGGCCAAGGCGATCCGAAACTCGCCCGAAATCAAGGCGGTCGCCATTTGCTTCCTGTTTTCCTACCTCAAGCCCGCTCACGAACAGCGCGCAAAAGCGATCCTCTCAGAGCATCTCGGCGATATGCCAATCTCGACCTCGTTCGAGGTTCTGCCGAAGTGGAAGGAATATGAGCGCGCCTCGACTACGCTCGCGGACGCCTATCTCAAACCGGTTGTCAGCAGCCAGCTCGGGTCCATGCGCGAGCGGCTCGATAAGGCGGGCGTGCGCGCGCCTTCCGTAGTGATCAAGTCAAATGGCGGCGAGATGACGCTCGCAGCGGCTGCGCGGGCGCCGGTGAATCTTGCCATGTCGGGTCCAACCGGCGGCGTGATCGCGAGCCGCTACCTCGCCCAACTCAGCGGCATCGACAATCTCGTGACGCTCGACATGGGGGGCACCTCGACCGACGTCGCCACCATCCTCGAAGGGCAGGAAAGCTTCACCACCGCCTTCGAGATCGAATGGGGTCTGCCGATCCAAATCCCGATGCTCGATATTCGCACTATCGGCGCGGGCGGCGGCTCGATCGCCTGGATCGACACGGGCGGGATGCTGCGCGTTGGGCCGCAGAGCGCCGGCGCCAAACCTGGGCCTGCGTGCTACGGCACGGGTGGCGTCGACGCGACCGTCACCGACGCCAATGTGGTGCTGGGCAGAATTGATCCGAACAACTTCCTCAACGGGCGGATGAAGCTTGACACGGGCGCCGCCGAGGCGGCCATCGACCGCGTGGCGAAGGCGATCGGCCAGACGCGCGACGACACCGCGCTGGCGATCCTTCGCATCGCCAACAACAACATGGTCGGAGCGCTCCGCTCGGTGCTCATCGAGCGTGGCCTGGATCCGCGCGACTTCACGCTCTGCACCTTCGGCGGCGCGGGGCCGCTGCATGCGTCGGAACTGATGGTCGAGGCGGGCATCCCGCGCGCCATTATCCCGATGCACCCGGGCCAGTTCTCGGCCTACGGCTTCATTGTCACGAGTGCGCGCGTCGACCGTCAGCGCACGACCCAGCTCACAAGCCTCAACTTCGACGGTGCGCGCGCTGCCGATGTCATGGCGAGCCTCGTCGAGCAAGCCGTGGGCGAACTGAAGGAGCAGGGCTCGACCAAGCACCCGCAAGTCTCCCGCTCGCTCGAGATGCGCTATCTCGGCCAGAACTACGAATTAGAGCTGGCCGTCGCGGCGGACGCGCTCTCAGCCGAACGCGTGCCGCAGCTCTGGGCCGCGTTTCACGAGGCGCACAAGAGCCGCTTTGGCTTTAGCATTCCGGGCGAGATCATTGAGATCGTCAACTATCTCGTCACCGCGACCTCGGCCGGAGAATCTCCCGAGTTTCTGACGCTGCCAGAGGCCTCCGGTCCACCGAAGCCTGTGGCAAGCCGGCTCGTCGTTTTTCCCGGCGCGCGTGTCGATACTCCGATCTACCGGCGCACGGATCTCCGCGCGAGCCAGAAGATCGCGGGCCCCGCCGTGATCGAGGAAGCGGCCTCCGTCACCATCGTCAATCCCGGCCAGATCCTGAACGTCGATCGGTTCGGCACACTCCACATCGCCCACGCTTGACTGCCGGGAGACCATTCCCATGCGCTTCTCAGAGAACGGCCTCTACATCGAGAAGTATATCAAATGTGCGAATTGCGGTCTTCTCGTTTTCGGACCGGGAACGCCGGGATTCCGCGCGGGAAAAAAGGCCATCTTCTGCTCCGACTGGTGCGTGCAATGGTCGACCCTCAAGGAGGAGGGTGAGCGCGACATTCGCCTGCCGATCGTTCAGCCGCGCATGCCGATCGAGAACCGCGCGGTGCACGTGAAGGACGGTTCGCCCCCTGATCCGGTGATGATGAATATCCTCGACTCGACCATGGTGTCGATCTGTCGCGAGATGGGCATCCTACTAATGAAGACGTCGTATTCGACGATCTTCAACGAGGGCCTCGACTTCACCTGCGCGCTCTCCGACGCCAAGGGCGACATGATCGCATGCGCGGAATTCTGCCCGACCATGATCGGCGGCATGCCGATCCTCATCAAGACGATCTCGCAGGAAGTTGACTTCGCCTCGCTTCGCGAGTGCGACGTGATGCTACACAACGATCCCTATCGCGGCGGCTTGCACTGCCCGGAGCACACATTCTTCAAGCCGTTCTTCGCCGATGGCGAACTCCTCGGCTTCGCCGTCTGCATCGGCCACATCGCTGAGATCGGCGGCATGGTGCCGGGGGCTTTCTGCGGCGAGGCGACCGAAATCTTTCATGAGGGCCTGCGGGTCCCCCCCGTGCATATCAAGAAGGCCGGGGTCGACGTCAACGAAGTCTGGAAGCTGCTGCTGGCGAACACGAGAACTCCCAGGCAGAACTACGGCGATCTCAGGGCCATGATCGGCTCAGTTGATCTGGGCGTCGACCGCATCCAGCAAATCGTGAGCAAATATGGCCTGAACGTCTTTCGCAAGACCTGCGAAGACCTGATGGACTACTCCGAGCGCCGCATGCGCGCCGAACTGTCCTCGTTTCCTGACGGGGTCTACAGCTTCGAGGACGTCGTCGAGAACGACGGGATTGAGGCAGTCCCCTACACCGTCGCGATCGACCTGCACATCCAGGGCGACGAGGTCGTCGCCGACTATTCGCGCAGCTCGCGCCAGGCCAAGGGGCCGATCAACGCGACGCTGGGCGTGGCGACCGGCGCCGTCTACAACGGGCTTCTGCATGTCACCGACGCGTCTATCCCCAAGAATTCCGGCTGCTTCCGGCCGATCCGGGTGGTTTCGCCGCCCGGCAAGGTGACGAATGTCGACTACCCGGGACCTCTGGTCGCGGGCAACACCGAGACGCATCCGCGCCTTGCCAACATCGTGATCGGCGCGATGAGCGCCTGCAAGCCCGAGCGCGCTATGGCGTCGGAAAGCTGCACCGGCACCAATTTCGTTTTTGGCGGCCAGCATCCCGAATATGACGAATACTTTGCCTGCTACGACCTGATGTCGGGCGGCTGGGGCGGGCGCTTTGGCCACGACGGCAACGATTGCGTCATCGCCATCAACGGCAATTGCCGCTTCAATCCGACAGAGGTGTTCGAAGCCCGGTTCCCTCTGCGGGTCGAGAATTTCGAGCTGATCCCGGATTCAGGCGGCGCCGGCCAATGGCGTGGGGGCCTCGGCTTTCGCCGGACCCTGCTGATCACGGAGGTTCCGATCACCGGGAGCCAGTGCAGCGACCGGCATGAGGTGAAGCCTTGGGCGCTGTTCGGCGGTCAGCCAGGCGGTAACGGCGGCACCAAGATCATGCGGGAGGGGAACGGCGAATGGCGGACCACCAAGGAGTTGTTCGGCAAGGTCTCGACCAGCAAGTACGCCAACGTCCAGTTCGAGCCGGGCGACAGGGTTCTACTCTGGACGCCAGGCGGTGGCGGCTATGGCGACCCGGCCAAACGGGACCCGGCCATGGTCAAGGAGGACGTGGCCGAGGGTTACATCACGCCCGCGGCGGCCGCCGCATTTTACGGAAAACCCGTCCAAGCGGAACCGTGAAGAGAGGTCCTACCAACGACTGACCACGCGTGTCACGAACTACGGACGCGTCGACAAACGCACCGTCGCATCGGAATAAAACTGCAACAAAAGTCACATCTAAACTTACAATATTGGCGCTTCGTTTCGACAATGAAGCCGCAAGTGACAATATTTGCCAAGAGATACGTCAATATGTCGTGTTCAAAAGATAATCTTGATTGCACTATTTTGTTGTTTTTTGCACAAATAACTGCAAACGCCGTGAAGTACGCTAAATTAAGCTTGCAATGACGCGATTTTTGTTGAACGCTTCAAGCCAAGAAGCAATTGTCTCACCGTTAGCTAGGAGGGAGATAGGTTATGGTTGGACGTAAGAGCTTCGGCGGCTCCGGCGGATTGTTCGGCGCCCCACTGTCACGGCGGTCGGCGCTGAAGAGAATGGGCGCGGGTGGCCTAGGGGCGCTGGCAGCCTCCACAGGACTGTCCGGCGTGGCCCGCGCCGCGGATGCACCGACCACGATCGTCTCATGGGCCTCGGCTGGTCAGCGCTGGGAGTTCCCCGAAAAGGGCGTGCTCCCTCTGTTCAAGAAGAAGTTCCCCAATATCGACGTCCAGATTTTCGCCGAGCCGATTGGCGACATGTTGGCCAAGACGGCCGTAGCCATGGCGTCGAAATCCGACCGCTACGATGTGATCTTCGACGACTACAACTATTCGCCGCAGTTCATCGCCGAAGGCGCGCTCGAGAATCTCGAGCCCTATCTGGACAAGGATCCAGAATTCAAGAAAGACATCCTAGCCGATATTCCTGAAAACGTCCTCGACCTTTATCGTGACAAACCGGCTGCTCAGGGTGGTAAGCTTTACGGTTTGCCGCCGGACAGCAATTGCCAAATGCAATACTACCGCGCTGACGTCTTCGAAAAGGCCGGGCTGAAGCCCGCCGAAACCTGGGAAGATGTTATCGAAAACGCGAAGGAGCTGTCGAAGGGCGGCGTCAAGGTCACGGGCACCACGATGCGGCGCGGGTTCTGGGCCGGCGCAGCGTTCATCACTCTGCTGCGCTGCCATGGCGGGGACTGGTTCGACAAGATGGAGCCTGGCGGCTGGAAGGTCCAACTCGATACAGACGAGGGCCACAAGGCGATGGACGTATTGATGCGGCTCGTCCCCTACATGGAGCCGACCGCGCTCAATGCATCGGACGACGAAGCCAATACCGCGATGCTGAACGGCACTTGGACGTACGCGCCGTTCGAGTGGGGCGGCTCGACAATGAATGATCCGCAATACACCAAATTTGCAGATGTCTGGAAAGTCGCCGTGGTGGCGAAGGGCGCGAACGATAAGGGCCATCACGCCCCTCACATGGGTGGTCTCGGCCTCATCATGCCCGTGTACTCGCACAACAAGGACGCCGCTTGGGAGTGGATCAAGTTCTGCACCAGCGGCGACAAGCAGGATCCGGCCATCGGCAAAGCGTGGGTTGAGAACGCCGGCCAGCCAGCGCGCATCTCGCTCCTTAAGAAATACACGAGCATCCGTCCCTATTTCGCGGGCATGATGGAATCCCTGCCGGTCGCGATGCGCTTTTTGCCGATTCCTGAATCCAACGCGCTGTACGAAATCGTCGGGACCGAGATCGCCGCCGTCGTAATCGGGCAGACCCAGCCCGATCAGGCGCTCAAGAACATGCAGAAGCAGGCGACGCGTCTGATGACGAAGGGCGGTTACTACAAGAGCTGAGGGCAGCTGAATGTCCGCCGCCGCGAGTCTCCCGCAATGGCAACGTCGTGAGAAGCTCGTAGCTCTGCTCCTCCTTGGGCCAGCAGTCCTCTATCTGCTGGCCCTCTCGATCTATCCGACGATCTACTCGTTGTGGATCGCCTTTCACAACTATTCGCTTTACCGGCGCGACCTCGTTTCGTTCTCCGGCTTCGACAATTTCACCGACCTGCTTGATTCTGACGTCTTCAAGCAGAGCTTCGCGGTTACGCTCATCTTCGCGTTCTCGGCGGTCGCGATTGAGCTCGCGCTCGGCTTTGCCATCGCCGTCCTGCTCGATCGCAAGATGCGTGCAGCGAATGTCCTGCGGACGCTGCTGATCATCCCTGTGCTCATCTCCCCCGTCGCGATGGGGCTGACCTTCCGCTACATCTTCGCGCCGACCTACGGACTGCTGACCTATCTGATGAAGAGCGTTCATCTGCCCACGGCGGACTGGACGGTCAGCGTCACCTGGGCGCTGCCAGTGGTCATCTTTGCCGACGTCTGGCAGTGGACGCCTTTCGTCGCGCTCATTGTGCTCTCCGGCATGCAGTCGGTCTCGACCGAGGTGACGGAGGCCGCCGAGCTCGACGGGCTCACCGAATGGCAGAAGCTTTGGCGCATCGTCGTGCCGCTGATCCGTCCTGTATTGCTGGTCGTCGTGCTCATTCGCCTCATTGACTCCATCCGTATGTTCGACCTCGTCTATGTAATGACGCGCGGCGGCCCGGGCTCGACCACCGAAGTGCTCAGCCTGTTCAGCTACGTGACCGGTTTCGCTTCCGGCGACATGGGGTCCGCCTCGGCGATCGCCTGGGTGACTGTCATACTGGTCAATATCTTGGTCGCCATTTTCCTCCGATTCCTGTCCAAAACGAGCTGACGTCATGACCGCTCAGCAGGTGATTTCATCCGTATCGGGGGACGACCGAGTCCGCACCCAAGCCACGAAGGCCGGCTCTTTCCGGCCGACGCTTGGGAGCATCGGCGCCATCTTTGTCGTCGGCCTCTGGCTGTTTCCGGTCTACTGGATCGGGCTGACTTCGCTGAAGCCGATAAAGGAGATCAACAGCGCGGTGCCGACTTTCATCTTCACGCCGACGGGCGCGAACTACTGGGAGCTATTCACCAAGTTCGATTTTGCCCGCGTGCTGATGAACAGCCTGGTGATCACGATCGTGAGCTGTTTCGTGGTCATCGTGCTCGCGGTGCTTGCCGCTTATTCGTTGGCCCGGATGAAGGTTCCGGGCGAGAAGCATATTGCGCTCTGGATTCTGTCGCTCCGCTTCCTGCCGCCGATCGCGGTCGCGATCCCCTTCTACATCCAATGGCAGGATCTACATCTTCTCGACACCTACCTCGGCCTCATCCTCATTTATGTCGCGTTCAACCTGCCGTTCGCCATCTGGATGATGCGCGGTTTCCTTGCCGACGTGCCGGTTGCGCTCGAGGAGGCGGCGCTGCTTGACGGACTGACACGGCTGCAGATCATCCGGCGCATCGTCGTGCCCGTCGTCATGCCCGGCATCGCGTCGACTGCGATCTTCACCTTCGTATTCACCTGGAACGAGTACCTGATGGCGCTGATGCTGACGGCCTTCAAATCCGTCACGGTCCCGGTGACAATCGCTAAATTCGTCGAGCCCTATACGGTGTTGTGGGGCCAGCTCAGCGCCGCCGTGGTCATCCAGGTGGTGCCCATGCTGATCGTCGTCTTCCTTCTGCAGCGGCATATCGTGCGTGGCATGACGCTCGGCGCGGTCAAGTAACAATCGAGACGGAACAAGAACGATGACGCTGCGATTGCAGAATGTGCAGAAAGCCTATCCGTCGGGCTTCATGGCGGTCAAAGGCGTCGACCTCGACGTTGAGGATGGCGAGTTTTTCACCCTTCTCGGTCCGTCCGGATGCGGCAAGACGACGACCCTGCGGATGATTGCCGGATTGGAAACGCCCTCGGCTGGCAGGATCTTCATCGGTGGCCAGGATTTCACCGACACGCATCCTCGCAATCGCGACGTCGCGATGGTCTTCCAGAGCTATGCGCTCTATCCGCACATGACCGTCCGCGGGAATCTCAGCCTGAACCTCGAGGTCAAGCGCATCGAGCCAGCGGAAATCGAGGGACGCATTCAGAATGTCGCGCGCATGCTCGACATCAGCGCGCTCCTCAGCAAGAAACCCGGCGAGCTTTCCGGCGGCCAGCGTCAGAGGGTGGCGCTGGGACGCGCCCTGATCCGCCGCCCAAATATCTTCCTGATGGACGAGCCGCTCAGCAATCTGGACCTCAAGTTGCGCGAGCGCACGCGCACCGAACTGAAGAAGCTGCACGAGACGCTGAAGGTCACGACAATCTATGTCACGCACGACCAGGCGGAGGCGCTCGTCCTCTCGAACCGGATCGGAATCATGAATGCGGGCGATCTCGTCCAGATCGGCAGGCCACAGGAGATCTACGACCGCCCGTGCAACATCTTCGTCGCGCAATTCGTCGGAACGCCGTCGATCAACCTGCTCAACGTCACTGCGGAGAACAGCGGGGGATCCCTCATGATCCGCCTGAAGGGCGAGGAAGCGCCGCTCGGTTCGATTACCCTCCCCGCCTCGGACGAAGTCTTCGGCAGGCTAGGCATGGTCGGAAGCGATGTTATTCTTGGTGTGCGGCCCGAGGCGATTGCCGTTCTAGCGGAGGAGGAGGCGGGCGCCGCGCCAGCTGAGATCGAGCTCGTCGAGCCGATGGGGTCCGTGAACAATATCGTGTTGCGGCTGAGGAGCGGCCCGGAGGCGACCGCTGACGGAGAACCCGTGATCGCCGTGGTGACGTCGAACGAATCGCGCGAGCGGGGAGAGAAGGCTTGGGTGCGGCTGCGCCCGGAACGGCTGGTCATATTCGACAAGGCGACGGGGAACACGGTCGCCGTGCTGTCCGATAGGCGCTGGGAGCCGATATGAGCCGCTTTCTTCGCCTTGGCGGACGACGTCGTCGGCGCGGAGGTCCTGCTTGAGGGACGAAGAAACCAGGACGCCCAATGTGATACGTCGCCGTCGCCGCTGAGGTCGGACCGAATCGACCAGGAGCGAAACATGAACGCCGTTGTGACGCGCGTACGAGACTGTTCAGCTATTTCTGGGCTCAAGCTGCGAATCGCTAGTCGGGTCTAGATCCCCGCCCATCACCACATCAACAAGGTCGACCACACCCCGTGCGGGTCGAGGCAACCCGGTCGATAGCTGAGGCACGGCCTCCGCACCGCTCTTTCGTCCCTATCCGAGCTGGGCAGAAGACGTGCCAGCTGCGGTTCAGTCGGGGCGTCCACCACCCATTTTCTCTCCAGCGAAAGACTACGCGTCAAGCTCGCTCCTTCTGAAGTGACTACTCTGTGGATGACGGTACCCTGCAGCTCCAAGAGACGAAACGAAGGCGCGGGCTCCGCGTTGCAAACATTTGGGTGGCGAATGGGTCGCGGCAGCTTAGTACCGTCCGACAAGGAGACCCCCGTCTACCACCAGAACCTGTCCAGTGATGTAGCGTGCCGCATGTGATGCGAGGAAGACTGCAACATCAGCGACGTCTTCTGGCTCGCCCGTTCGGCCAAGCGGTATGAATTTCGCCGCTGCTTCCAGGCCAGCCGGACCAAGGGAATGTTGTCTCGACAGCGCTTGAGCAGTCCGGATATAGCCTGGTGCAATGCCGTTGACGCGGATTTCATCCCGGGCCAGTTCAACGGCCAGGCCTCGGACAAGACCCACCACGCCGGCCTTCGCCGCCGAATAGTGGACGTGCTCGTCCCACCCATAAGCCACGCCCATGATAGAGGAAAGCGCGATAATGCATCCCTTGCGGTTCTTGCGCATCGCCGGCGCGGCGGCACGCACAACGCGGAAGACGCCGTTGAGGTCAACGTCGAGTGTGGACGCCCATTTCTCGTCGCTGAGGTCGGCGAGCGGGGTCTTATGGGCGATGCCAGCATTGGCGAGGACGACGTCGAGCGCTCCGTGTTTCTTTTCAATGTCGGCAACAACGGTATTGGCCTGCTGCGTGCTCCGAACGTCAAGGGAGTGGAATTCCGCGCTGCCGCCGCCGCGCTCCAGCTCATCTGCGACTTGGCGGCCCTCCTTTTCAAGAACATCGGTTACGATCACATGATAGCCGGCCTTGGAGAAGGCGTAGGCGCAGGCGCGGCCGATGCCAATCCCACCGCCAGTGATAACCACGACCTTCTTACCCATCTTCGATTCCACGCTCCTCGATAGACATGCTGGTTCGATATAGCTTGTAGGGTCAGAGCCGATTGATCTCGGGTCTACTCGACGGCTGATTCTGCCCAGTTTCCGGCGTGAGGGGAATAAAAATTGATGTGAAAGCTGAGACGCTTGAACATCCAGACGCCATCGACGCGAACGTAGTGGTCGTCATAAGCGCCCAACAACCACCGAGCTTCCTTAATCCCGCTGGTTATAACGGTCGCCGGCATGATCAACCGCCATTTTCCGGTCGCCGTATCGTCGTCGACCTCAATGATGGGATTCAGCGCCAGATGGGCGGCGAAGACAATCTCGCCGGAGACGCGCTGGAAGTGGGCCGTGATCGCCGCCCGCCCGACATGTTGGCCGAATGATTCACCTTCCCAGATCCCGTCCTCGGTGAAGAGGGCGGCGATGCCGGATGGGTTATATTTGTCGTCGCAGTAGGCACAATATCGATACTTTAACTGCTTGATTGCTTCGATGGCTTCGAGTTGCGCCAAGCGCTGCTGCTCTGATCCCGGCATTTCCTCTCCTCCGACAATTACGCTTCCCCCCGACAGTTAGCAGAACGAATCCGTCGAGTATTCGCCGCCGTCGGGCGCGGACGTCCCCGCGCCCGGGGACTATCGGGCGCGTCAGGGCGCTCACCTTCCTGGGGCCCTTAACGCGCGTGACATTGCACCTCGCCGACGGCCAAACGATCCGAGCGTCCGTCCGGGTCTCATGAGTGCGAAGCCTGACAATGATGTGGGCCTTGTTTCGCCTCCGGCCAAACTAACGTAATATCTCGAGCTAGCGCATGGAGCGATGATCCATCTCGCGCCATCAGCCCGAGCCCTTGAGCGTGGACGTCGCCGACGAACCCGCCTGCAAGCTGCGATGGCCGTCAGTTCGAATCCCCTCAGCTCCACCAGCCAGTCGCTCGACTGAGCCGTTTTTCCATCCTTTGCAATTTCCGGCGCAAGGACGCGAGGTTGCCGGGGGACGGTAGCAAATTTGGTCTGCGTACGCGGCAATTCGGGCGGAGCCGACCGGCGTTCGCGGCCGGTTTCACGGAGCGACCTTTCGTTTTCCGCACCCACCGGCTCGGCCCCCCAAAGAGACCGAGTTCG